>ERZ507015.165-NODE-165-length-22102-cov-7.74545_pt1 | contig 22102 bp, 10 predicted proteins | sample MGYA00513165_ERZ507015 | MGnify/ENA metagenome assembly ERZ507015
GCCTTGGCACGTATGATGGGACCGACGGCGGCTATTGCCGAACCGCCACAGATGGCGGTACCTGAACTGAGCAGATAACTGGTCTGCGAGTCCACCTTAAGAAGCTTTCTGCCGAACAGCCAACCAAGAGCCAACGTGCCGAACACGCTCACAATGGTGAACATCATTCCCTCGCTTCCGGATGCTAACGCCGCATTGACGTTCATTCCGAAGCCCAGTCCGATGACAGAATACTGAAGGAGCTTCTTCGACATCACCTTGTTGAAGTCGGGGAAGGTCTTGCCGAAGATAAGGGCGAAGGCGAAGCCCAATGCCAAAGCCACGGGCGACGTTGCCCAATGTGCTGCCCATGAAGCGCTGCCCAAATCCAAACGGAACACTTCCTCGGCAAATCCGAGCAGAAGCGACGCTCCGAGCAACGCCACAATAGCAATGTAGATAATCTTGTTTCGTGTCATATACGTATATTTGTATGTTTATGTGATTATTGTTTTCATTCTTATTCCACTATGTTTTGTGTATTTACTGCAAAATTACGAATTTCATCATATATTACCTACTTTATCCATATTTTTTTGTTACCTTTGCAAAAGATTGTAAGACCTACACCCAAACCTAAAAACTACATAAATGAGACATATAATACTGCTGATTGCTATGCTGATAACGTCGCTTCTTGGCTTTGCCCAAAGCCGTGAAGCGGGCAAATATTTGGCGAGTTACCTCAATATGGCAACCGGTATGCCCAATAACTACGCTGATGACATCTTCAAGGATTCGTACGGATTCGTATGGATAAGCACGCACGGAGGCGGACTGGTACGCTATGACGGTTATCAGATGACGAGCCTCGGCTATACGGCTTCGCCCATCGCCCTGCGCAGCAACAGCACACGCAATGTATGTGAGGACCGTTTTCGCCGTCTTTGGATAGCTTTTGAGGAAGGTCCGCAGGTGCTCAGCCTTGAGACAATGTGCCCAGTCATTCCCGAATGCGTTGACAAAGAAGTGGAGAAACAGATGGAAAACGTATGGGACGACACTTGCGTCCGCACATATTGCGACGCGAAGGGATGTATATGGATAGCCAGTACGTCCCGAATCATCCGCATAGCCTTCGACAAGAAGGGCCGTGTAATGTCGGTTCAGTCAGCCCCTTCCCCCAACAGTGTGCCCGAATTCGGAATGTGTGATGTATATAAGCGCGGCTCCGTGGTGGTGTGCATTAACGGACGCGTGAGCGAATACATGGAGAAGAATGGAAAGCTCATAGCCAAGGACCTCACACACATGTTCGCCCCGATGGGCAACAATTATGCTGCCAGTATAATAAGGTATAACAATAAGATATGGCTTGCCACCAACAACGGACTGTTATGTAGCGACGGACGTGAGTTTCACACTTACGACGCACGCCATACGCTGCAGCATGAAGTGGTTACCTGCCTTGCCGTAGCGCCTGAGAACCGTCTGCTTGTCGGCACATTGTGCGGCGTGGACATCATCGACGACCGTGAGGGATTCGTTGAGCACTGGAACTGCACCAGCCCTATTCATCCCCTTAGCAGTAACTTCGTCAACTCGCTCTTCGTGAATAACGGTCAGGTATGGGTGGGAACCGAAACGGGTGGCATCGTGAAACTCACGCCACGCCAACTGCTTATCACCAATTACGCCAACAATCCCAACGATCCGACATCGCTTTCACGCAACGCCGTCAACTCTATGTATGCCTCATCGGACGGCACGCTGTGGGTGGGCGTGATGGAAGGCGGACTCTGCTGTATGCGTCCAGGCTCCAAAGGGTTCGTGCATTACCGCACAGACAATTCAGCCCTGCCTCACAATTCGGTGTCCGCTATTACGGCAGACGCAAAAGGCAACCTATGGATTGGCACGTGGGGAGGCGGCGTGGCAATAGCTAACACCAAGCAGCCCAACAACATACAGCGTCTGAACGTGGACGGCGAACACCAGCCGCTGCTTACCTTTATAGGTGTATTGGCTTACGACCGCATTAATGAAGGAATGTGGATAGGTGCCAACGAGGGTCTGTTCTTCTATGATCTGCGCAAGCAACGCCTGGAAGATCCGTTCCCCGGATGCCGCGACATAAAGGGTTGTGTAGGTTCGTTGGTCACCCGCGACGGCACACTTATGGTGGGCAGCATACGCGGAATGGTTAGCGTCAATCTGAAATCGCGTCGAAATGGCAAGCGATTCTTCACCGCAAAGCATCAGCCTTACAAGCTCGACCGCCCCGAAAGCCGCATCATCGACAAGATTATGGCGTTCTGTCAGACTCGCGACGGAAAGATCTGGATGGGCAGCAACGGCTACGGCATGTACTGCCAGACACGCGACAAGGACGGCAAGACGCACATCGAGACCTTCACCACAGCTGACGGACTTGCCAACAACACCGTTACGGGCATCGTGGAGGACAATCATGGACAGCTGTGGATAACCACAAGCCACGGTCTTTCGGTATTCAATCCTAAGACACGCCAGTTCAACAACTACACGGAGGAAGACGGACTGATCAGCTCACAGTTCTTTTATAATGGAGCCATACGCAACAAGAAGGGCACCATATATCTCGGAACGGAGAGCGGATTGATGGTTGTCAACGGCGTAAGCAACACTTACAACGACAAATTCAACCTGCGCTTCACCGAACTGAGCGTCAACAACCAGACCGTGTTCGCCGGAAGCAATCATCTGAAGGAGAACATAACAACTGCCAAAAAGATAAGGCTTCACGAGAGCGACCGTTCGTTCAGCATCAGCTTCTCGGCTCTCAACTATACGGGAGAGAACCAAGGTGTCTACAGTTACCGCATGAAGGGATACGAAAAGGAATGGGTGAAGCTGCAGCCGGGTCAGCACAGCGTGCGCTACTCCACCCTACCCGCCGGCGACTACAAGTTTGAGGTGAGATATTCGCCCAACATCGGAGCCGAGAACGAGCAGACCATATCCATAGACGTAAGCGTCACGCCTTACTTCTATAAGAGCTGGTGGTTCATGCTTATTATATTAATATGTATAGGCGTAGCCGTTCGCTACATCTTCAAGCGCCGCATGGAGAAGATGCGCGAGCGTGAAGTGAAGTCGCTCTACCAACCCATCGAGGATGCACTCAAGGAGAGTGACGAGCCGGGACAACTGCAGACGCGCATCAAGCAGATTCTGGAAAACCAGCGTCGCTACAAGGAGAGCCAGCAGAAGACCATCGAAGCTGACCGCCAAGAGACCGTAGCTAACGAGCGCCCGTTCATGGAAGTGGTGATGGAGACAATGGAACGAAACTACAGCAACTCTAAGTTCGGAGCGCAGGAGCTGGCTGACGCCATCGGCATCAACCGCGCCGTGCTCAGCAAGAAGCTCAATGCTGAGACCGGACTGCCCACCTCACAGTTCATCCGCAATTACCGTCTGGACATCGCCAAGCGCATGCTGAAAGACAATGTAGCCAACCGCAACATCACGGAGATAGCATACCGTGTGGGCTTCAACGACCCCAAATACTTCACACGCTGCTTCTCCAAACAGTATGGTGTGGCTCCTTCTTCGTACCGAGAATAAGGAGCAGAAAGATGTGTTATCAACTGTTAATTTCCAATAGAGCCACTATTACACTCTAAAAGAGCCTCTCTTGCGTTATAAAAGAGCCTCTTTTAGAGTGTAATAGTGGCTCTTTTAGAATGTAAGAGAGGCTCTATAAGATTGCTAAAGTGACACTTTAAGAAAACACGAGTAAAAGTGAACGTTTTCTGCACCCTTTCATTACCATTTTCTTATCCACCCCTTAATATAATTTGTCCACCTACATGATTTATGTCAAATTCACCGTGTAGGTACACAGCTGGTGGATAAAAGCGCAAATAAGGTAAAAACAGCACATTTACAGCGTTTGTCCACCTTTTTTATAGCGTTTGTCCACCCATGCAATAGTGAATAAGTGTAATTTTGCCACTGAAAATTTCACGGGTGCACAAATCATTCATGTTACCAATACATGTAAGGCAGTCGTTCGTTATCACCTTTAACCTAAAGCTAAAAGCTAATGGCGATCTCAAACCTAAGAGAAATAAAAAATTATAACTAAATAATAATTAAAAACCTAAAATCAGAAACAATGAGGAAAGAAGTATTCTCAATGATGCTATGCCTCGGCGCAGTTGGCGGTGCAACAGTTGTTGCCCCGGTCACAGCCAATGCAGCCATAGCACAAGCCCCCACCATCAAGGTGCAGGGACAGGTTGTCGACGAGACTGGCGCTCCGCTTATGGGTGCTTCCATCAAGGCTAAGAATTCGAAGACTGGCACAGTCACCGACATAGACGGAAAATTCTCGTTGGATGTCGAATCAAACGCTACGCTTATTGTCAGCTATCTGGGTTATAAAACCAGCGAAGTAGCTGTACGTGGCCGCGCTATTATAGAGAAGATACAACTCACCCCGGACAACAACGTCCTCAATCAGGTTGTTGTAGTAGGTTACGGTACACAGAAGAAGGCTGACCTCACTGGTTCTGTTGCCATCGTTAACGCTGAGGAGATGAAGAAAGTCTCTAACTCTAACATCTCTACAATGCTCGAAGGTAAGGTTGCGGGCGTTCAGATTACATCGGACGGTCAGCCTGGAGCCGACCCGTCGGTACGCATCCGTGGTATCGGTTCGTTCGGCAGCACAGCTCCTCTTTACGTAGTCGACGGTGTGCCTATGGGTACCACCATCCGCGACTTCTCGCCTAACGACATCGAGACCATCCAGATTCTTAAGGATGCTTCGGCAGGTGCCATCTACGGTTCGCGTGCTGCCAACGGTGTGGTTATCATCACAACGAAGAACGGCAAGAAGGACCAGCCTCTGAAGGTCAACTATTCTGGCTACTTCGGAGCTGACGTCATCCCCGGCGACGTTTACGACGTTATGAACGCTGACCAGTATAGCAATTACATCGGTCAGGCTTGCGCCAACTCTGGCACCACCCTTCCCGGCGGTTATAAGATGGGCGAAGACGGACGTTATCACTTCCAGGACAACACCAATACAGACTGGTTCAGCGAGGTGTTCAAGACCGGCATCCGTCAGAACCACAACGTGGCTCTCAGCGGTGGCAGCGCAAAGAGCACATATAATGTATCGCTCGACTACTTCAATCAGAAGGGCACGCTCGAGGGTGCAGGTCCTAACTACGAGCGCTATACTGCCCGCGTGAACAACACGATGGAAACAAAATTCATCAAGTTCCGCACAAGCATGGTTTACTCTCACTCCAATCAGGACAACATGGGCCTCTCCAACGCCGGCGAGTATGTCCAGGGTCTTTACGGCGACGTCACCAACGTGCTCCGCGGCACTCTGCTCATGCAGCCTACCATCAAGGCTTACGACCCGTCAACATGGGTGCTCGACGACAAGGTTGGTGCAGCCAACAACTATCGCTACGACGCTTACGGCTACGGCGTTTACTATGATAACGTACACGGCGACATCTCGGCTTCCAACCCGTTGCTCGTCAACAACATGCTGCAGCGCAACACCATCGTTGACCGCTTCGTAGGCACAGCATCTGCTGACGTCGATCTGTTCAAGATGGTGGGTCTGAAGCTCAAGAACCACGGCCTTCACTACAACATCAACCTCTCTTACAGCAAGACAGAGGCTAAGGACAAGACATGGATTCCGGCATGGATTCAGTCTAACCGTGTTTACCTCGACAAGGCCAACGAGCGTCTCACAAAGGGCTCGCGCAACTATTCAGACGCCCTCATCGAGAACACTCTCGTGTATGACGGTCACTTCGGCAAGCACAACATCAACCTTCTCGGCGGTCTGACATACGAGGAAGAGAACACCAACCTGCTCACCGGCTGGGGCATCAAGTTCACAGAACCTTACTACCTCCAGCTCCAGAACGCAGCCAACACTTACTCAGAGTCTTACGAATATCGCCACGCGCTCGCCTCTTACATCGGCCGCTTGACATACAACTATGACGAGAAGTACTTGCTCTCAGCAGTTATCCGTCGCGATGGTAGCTCACGTCTTACCAAGGACATCCGTTGGGGCACATTCCCATCAGTGTCAGTAGGTTGGCGTCTGGACAAGGAGAAGTTCTTCCCCATCAGCAAGAAGATTGTCAACATGGCTAAGATCCGCGCCAGCTATGGTGTGCTCGGTAATGAGAACATCGGCGAGTATATGTACATGGCGACAATGAAGCGTAACAACATGACCTACAGCTTCGGCAACAACGTCGTTACGGGTTCTGCCGTTTCTGAGTTCGTAAACAAGAACATCGCTTGGGAGAAGAAGAAGTCAACCAACATCGGTATCGACCTCGCCATGTTCAACAACCGCTTCGAGTTTACAGCAGAGTGGTATAAGAACCGTTCTGAGGACCTTCTCTACGGAGTTCCGGTTCCTACACAGACCGGTGTGGCAAACGCTACCGTTACGATGAACGCTGCCTCTATGGACAACAGCGGTTTCGAGTTCTCTGCCACATACCGCAACCACGACCATCCGTTCAAGTATGACGTTTCTGCCAACCTCAGCACACTGAAGAACAAGGTTACGTCACTCGGCTTCGGCACAACTTCATACATCACCGGCGCTTATGCCACATACGTAGGTCAGGAAATCGGTCAGTTCTACGGTTGGGTTTACGAGGGAATCGCACGCACACAGAGCGACCTTGACAATCACGCCACACAGCAGGGTGCCAACATCGGCGACTGCCTCTACAAGGACATCTCCGGTCCTAACGGCGAGCCTGACGGCGTTATAGACGCTTATGACCAGACAGTTCTCGGCAGCGGTCTGCCAAAGGTGAACTTCGGACTTAGCGCTCACATGGAGTATAAGAACTTCGACCTGAGCATCTCTACATACGGCGTGCTCAACTATCATGTAAGCGACGACATCTATAACAGCCTCAACTCTTGCTATGGCTGGGGCAACAAGGACGTGGCTATGGCTGACGCCAACCGCTTCTCTGAGGACGGTTCAACCTATCTCTCAAGCGTACCACGCACATACGCAGCCAACAAGGCCACTCTCGCTTGGAACGACCTCTTCAGCTCACGCAAGATTCAGAACGCAGCATACTGGAAGATTGCCAACGTGGAACTGGGATACAACTTCCCTGACCAGTGGTTCAGAGGCTTGGTAAGCGGCGTACGCGTATATGTTTCGGCTCAGAATCTCTACACCTTCACAGGCTACAAGGGATATAACGTCGACTACGCTGGCGGCACATTCACACCGGGCTACAACTTCTGCTCGTTCCCAAGCGCACGCAGCTTCATGGCAGGTCTGCACTTCACATTCTAACAAAAAAACCAATAACCGATTAAACGTAAATCCAATTATGAAACTATATAATTATGCACTTGCAGCATTCCTCGGTCTGAGCGCCATGTCGCTGACTTCTTGTGAGGACAAGTTGGAGCTTACCAACCCCAACCAGCAGACCACGGACAAGTTCACCTCCGACGACCTCGAGGAGTGTGTCATCGCTGCTTACAACCACATACGTATCGAAGGCTCTACGGGTCGTGTGGGATACACCATCGACATGACTCGCGGCGACGAGGTATGGAACGCTTCTCAGGTATGGTACCTCGAGTTCGACAACTTCAACGCTCCTATCACCAACGAGATAACAGAGTGGCCCTGGCGTGAGGCTTACTACACCATCAATGTCTGCAACTTCATCCTCTCACGCACCGGCAACGACGACGCTGCCCTCTCAGAGAGCATGAAGCGCATCAAGGGTCAGGCTCTGTTCCTCCGCGCCTTCTCTTACTATAACCTCGCCGGTTATTACCAGAACGTGCCGCTCATCACCGACTACGACACATACTCAACACTGGACGGACTGTACGGCAAGAACAACTCGTACGACGAGGTGCTCGACCAGGTGGAGGCAGACCTGAAGGAAGCCATCACGCTGCTCCCCTCACGCGAAGAGGGCGGCGAGTGGGCAAAGGGTCGCGCCACAAGCGGTGCCGCTGCCGGCTATTACGCCCGTGCTCTTATGCAGCGCCACAAGTATAGCGACGCTCTCGCTGTGCTGAAGGACATCATCAACAAGAAGTATGGCAAGTACTCGCTCATGGCCAACTACGGCGACAACTTCCGCGAGGGTGCTGCATACGAGAACAATGCCGAGAGCCTCTTCGAGGTGCAGTATCTCGACTACGGCACACAGGGCACCGACGACGAATGGACACCGGTGAACACTTCTCCGAACGCCACTCAGGGTCACGCCATAGAGTCGAACCTCTGCCCGGGACGCTTCGGCGGTTGGGCTGACCTCTCAGCTTCGCCTTGGCTCTATCAGCTCTTCAAGAGCGAGCGCACAACAGCCGGCAAGCTTGATCCGCGTCTTTACTGGACTCTCTGCACATACGAGAAGGACTGGGAAGGCTTCGAGAACGGCAACGTGGCTTACACACAGAAGCTTACTCCGCAAGACACTCTCGTCACCAACAACCTCAACGGTGGCATTCCTATCGCAAAGTGGACCAACATGCGCACCAACTTGTATAGCACTGTTACCACCGGTCTGCACTGCGGCATCAACCTCCGCATGATGCGTTATTCTGACGTTCTGCTCCGCGCTGCCGAGTGCGAGAACGAGGTGAACGGACCTACACAGCAGGCCATCGACTGGATTAACGAGGTGCGCCAGCGTGCTAACCTCGCCAAGCTCAAGCTTGCCGACTTCGACACAAAGGACAAGCTCTTCGAGCAGATTGCCAACGTGGAGCGTCCGAAGGAGTTCGGTTGCGAGTTCGGTCGCGGTTTCGACCTTCTCCGTTGGGGATTCTTCTATGACGCTGACCGTCTGCAGCAGTTGAAGGAGCACAGCGTAGTGCGTCTCGGCATCAACTTCCTGCCCACTGATCCGGTTTCATACTCTGAGTATGGTAGCGACGACAAGGTAATCAGCCCGGTTGACTACTTCGTTCCCGGACATGAGTTCCTGCCCATCTCGCAGAACCTTATGAATAACAACCCGAACCTCGTCGGCAACTCAGCCAACAACTCGTCAGACAACACCACCTACTTCAAGGAGAAGGGTTGGACGGTTCACCCGGTTACAAGACTCAGCAAGTAAAAACAACATTATTAAATATTAGCAAATACTATTATGAAACATATAAGCAAATTGGCATCCGTATTCTGCACCGCCGCTTTGGCGATGACAGCACTGACCGGATGCGAGGGCAGCGACATATTCAACGTTAACGGTCCCGACTGGCTTACAGAACGTGCTGACTCCATCGCTAACGCAAACAAGGGCCAGGCTGCAAAGATTTCGCCGACAACACTCGGAAATACAGACTGCTCATCAGCATGGTGGGAGGCTCACCTCGATCAGGACATCAAGATTGAGAGCAACAAGGTCTACTCCACCACCTTCACCAACTACTCTTCACTTGCAAGCAACTGGAACAACTACGTAGTGGTGCTCCGCAAGGCTGACAAGACAGAGTATTGCTGCCTCCGCTCGGACGACTATGGATGGGGCGACAGCTACGCATCCTGCACTCACAGCAACACAGCTTCAGGCGACTGGGCAAGCTGGCTCGCTCAGATGAACGGCGCAAAGGTTACGGTCACAGTAACCAACTATGGCGACAACACCTGCGACGTTGTGGCTGACGTAGTGGGAACAGAAGGTATGGTTTCGCAGCAGAAGTATACAGGCATCCCCGTTGAGTCGGCTGACCTTTATCTCGACTTCACCGTTGACGGATGCTACTACGTCTTCGACAAGGATGAGATGGACGTGACTGACGCAGTTGACCAGCAGCCTGTCTCTATGGAACTTACCGATGTTCCGGCAGAGGTAAACCTCGGCACTGAGCTTTCTGATTTCACATCACAGATTAAGGCTAAGGTTACATACGACGGCGGAACTGTCAAGGAGATTTCGGCAAGCGACCTTACGTTCATGGTAGTGCCCGACTTCAATACTCTCGGCGACAAGTATATCGTTGCTACGCTCAACAAGACTCTCCTCAACAAGCAGGCAGACAAGACCATCAATGCAAGCGCAGCCTTCAAGGTGGTGGACACTCCTGTGAAGATAGAGGTGACAAGCAAGCCGAAGCACACCAACTACTACTTCTATAACTCAAGCGCCATCCTCGGTGTGGAGCGCTCACTGGCATTCGATGCTACAGGCTTGGAAGTGAAGGGAACTTATCAGGACGGACGCACAGAGGTGCTCGACAACTCGAAGCTCACCTTCTCAACTGTTCCTGCAAAGGCTGGCGAGCACAAGGTGGTAATCACTGCCAACGGCGGCAAGACTGCTGAGGTGACAGTCAAGGTGAACGAGTCGAAGGTTACTGCCGCCACTCCGGAGCCAACCTCTCTCGGTGCAGCCAACTGCTCTGACGCGTTCTGGTCAGTATTCACAGACGACATCAAGGTTCCGGCTGGCGCAACTCGCGAGTTCAACTTCACCAACTACACATCTGGTGCAGGCAACTGGAACAACTACGTGGTTATACTCCGCGATGCAGCCAAGACAGCTCCCGAATATGGAGTTGTACGTGCCGACAACTACGGCTGGGGCAACGGCTACGCAGCTTGCACCCCGATAGGCACTCAGCTCGAATCGTACGCAGACTGGGCTGGATGGCTCGCTGCAATGAACGGCGCCAAGGTGAAGCTCTACGTCACAAACTGCAACAACGGCACAGCTGACATCCAGGCCATTGTTACCGGCAATGACGGCACAGAGACCTACCAGTCTTACCTCGGCATCAACACCATCGACCCGAGCGACCTCTACGTTTCGTTCACAGTGGACGGCAGCCACCTCGTATTCGGTTCAGCTGCCAAGGCAAGAAGACATAAGTAAAATCAGTTGAGAGTTGAAAGTTGAGAGTTATGATTACCATTGATAAAATTATTAATACGTTACATATCATAACTCTCAACTCCCAACTCTCAATTTTCAATTAAAAAAATAGTCCTATGAAAAATCTATTACTTCCCATATTCGCATTCTCCGCTCTCTCTTCCGCAGCGCAGACCACAGTCACCGACGCTGACCTGCAGGGAGCTTACAGCGCTCGCCAATATAACAAGCGCGTGGTTTGTCATGATCCTTCCATCGTCATTGACAACATCACAAATCCCGCATCCCCTACATACTATATATATGGATCTCACCTTGGCAGAGGCAAGACCACTGCCGCTGAGAACTATCAGGAGTGGACAGTATTTAAGGCTGGCGAGGAAAACGCCACTGCCACCAACAGCCTCTTCTGCAATCTGAGTGGCAATCTCGTCAACTACTCTGACGCTTACGCCACACACGCCGTGACATCCGTCAAGGACCATGCGGGCAAGACCGTTACGTTCGGCAACTTCGACGCTCACGGATGGCAGAAGAAAGGCAATACAGTGAAGGGTATGCAGTGGGCACCCGACGTCATCTACAACAAGACGATGAAGAAGTGGTGTATGTATATGAGCCTCAACGGCGACAACTGGGCTTCGAGCATCGTCTGCTTCACAAGCGACAACGTAGAAGGTCCGTGGAAATATCAGGGTCCGGTGGTATTCTCCGGCTTCTTGGGTAAGTATGCACACAATGGATATGCGGCTGCCGACGACTGGAAGAACACCGACTTCACCATTGCCACTGGCAAAACCTCCCTGCCCGAGCGATATAATGTAGGCGACAAGTGGGGATCGTTCTGGCCTAACTGCATCGACCCGTGCGTATTCTACGACGATCAGGACAATCTGTGGATGAGCTACGGATCATGGTCGGGCGGCATCTTCCTGCTGCGTCTCGACAAGAGCAACGGTCTGCGCGACTATACTTACACTTATCCTTACGAGGTTAACGGCAAAGCAGCTACATCCGCTGCTGCCAGCGCCAACACCACAAGCGACCCCTACTTCGGCAAGAAGATAGCCGGCGGCTATTATGTTTCGGGCGAGGCAAGCTACGTAGAGAAGATTGGTTCACATTATTTCCTCTTCATGAGCTACGGCGGACTCGTCAGCACCGGCGGCTATCAGATGCGCGTGTTCCGTTCGGACAATCCCGAAGGACCTTACGTTGACTGCAACGGCACATCAGCTGTCTTCAACCGCTACCTTATGAACTACAGCGCCACTGCAGTCGACAATCGCGGTGTGCTGCTCTTCGGAGGCTATAAGTGGGATCCGATGTCGGGTGCAGAGATTGCACAGGGTCACAATTCTGCTTTCACAGACAAGGAAGGACGCTCGTTCGTGGTCTATCACTCACGCTTCACCAACAAGGGCGAAGGTCATGAGGTTCGCGTTCATCAGCTCTTCCTCAACGATGAGGGTTGGATAATGGCTGCTCCGTTCGAGTTTGACGGCGAGACAATCACCAACAACGACATCGCCACAAAGGCTTCCATCGCAGACACCGAGATAGCCGGCGACTATCAGTTCCTCCGCCATGAATATGGTCAGAACACGGAAGCCAAGGCTTATGAGACTCCCGTCAACATCCGCCTCAATGCCGACGGCACCATCAGCGGTGCAGAGAACGGCACATGGGAGCGCACAGCAGGTACTGACTATATCGCTCTTACCATTGACGACGTGGTTTATCGTGGCGTACTGGTTCGCCAGACCATCGATTATACCAATATCCCTGCCATCGCCATCGCTGCTCTCTCTTCTTCAAGCGGTTCCACCACATTGGGTCAGAAGAGCTATACAAAGCAGCAGGAGGTTTGGGCTGTGAAGGCTGACGCTAAGGCTGCCATCAAGTACACAGCCAACAAGATTAACCTTCCGTTCGACGACGGCACTGTTCTGGAAGAGACTCCGGTTCTGCCCACAGAGGGCAAGCTCGGCACTAACATCTCATGGAAGTCAAGCGACGAGAGCATCCTCACAAGCGACGGAAAGGTAAAGGGTCAGGGTGAAGTGACGATGACAATGATAGTCTCAAAGGACGATTACGTCTACACTAAGGACTACACCATCGTAGTGGAGGCAGAAGCAGAGAAGGACGCTGACGTTTACTTCCCCGAGTCGATGGAGAAGAACACCACAGCAGGCTGGTGGACAAACTTCTCGAAGGACTATTACACTCTCAAGAAGGGCGGCAAGGCAGAGCTTAAGTTCTATAACTACAGCAACAAGCAGGCAAACTGGAACAACTGGTGCCTCGTGGCTGCCAATGCTGAGCGCGGTGCTGAGGGATATGGCGAACATTTCGTTCTCCGTAACGACAATTACGGATGGTTCACAGTTGCTGGTGGCAATACTAATGACAACTCATCCAACGTTGAGTTTACCCTCCAGAGCGACTACAACTGGGACACATTCCTTGAAGACATGGACGGTTCGTTAGTGGATATGAACGTAGAGTTCAACGGCAATGTGGTGAAGATGACATCCACCATCACCACTACCACCAAGAAGGTATACAACTATTCGTTCAGCATGAAGCTTACACAGCCTGAGGACAAGATGGTATTGTTCTTCGTTAACGAAGGTTCGTACATCGACGGATCAAGCTTAGCCACTGGCATCAACTCTCCGTACGTCATCACCAAAAAGGCTGAGGGCAACGGCAAGTGGTATAATCTGAACGGTCAGCAGGTGGACAACTCATACAAGGGCATCGTAATTGTGAACGGACGCAAGTTCGTTAATAAGTAAAAACATTCATAAGAGATACTCTATTAAATATGAATCTCAAGAAATACATCTATGGAGCAGTGGTTCTTGCCACTGCCCCATTCTTTAATACGGCTCAGGCAAGCGCCCAGACGGCTCCTCTTGCTGTCGATACGCCAATGGTGCACGACCCCGTGATGGCTTTAGAGGACGGTCAGTATTATCTCTACTGCACCGGACACGGCATCACGCAGATGACATCTTCCGACCGCCGCCACTGGACCATCAAACCTGAAGGCTTACTGCCCGAAGGTAAGATACCGGCATGGACCCGCGACAGCGTTCCGGGATTTGAGACTCACATTTGGGCTCCCGACGTCATCAAGTATCGCGGCAAGTGGTATATGGCTTACTCTTGCTCCACATTCGGCAAGAATACGTCGGCTATAGGATTGCTTAGCAATACGTCGCTCGCCAATGCAGACGGATGGAAGGACGAGGGTTGCATCGTGGCTTCTAAGGGAGACCGCGACAACTGGAACGCCATCGACCCTAACTTCATCGTTGACAAGAAGGGCAAGGCTTGGATGACGTGGGGATCGTTTTGGGACGGCATCCAGCTCATACAGCTCGACCGCTCCTTACACGTAAAGCGTGGCGCCAAGCCCGTTACCATAGCAAGACGACATGCCGTGGGCGACACCACTGCCGAACCTAATCCTACATCAGAGTTTGCCGGCACCAATGCCATCGAGGCTCCCTTCATAATGCAGCACGACGGATATTATTATCTGTTCGTAAGCTGGGACTACTGCTGCCGCGGCGCAAAGAGCAACTACCGTGTGGCAGTGGGAAGAAGCAAGAAAGTGGCAGGTCCTTACCTCGACCGCAACGGCAAGGATATGCGTGAGGGTGGCGGCACCATTTTCCTTGAAGGCGACAAGCGTGAGTTTGAGGCTGCAGGACACTGCGCAGCTTACTCGTTCGCAGACGGCGACTGGTTTGTCTGCCACGGCTACAGCATGCAGAAGAACGGCGCCCCGCTGCTCATACAGAAGAAAATCAGTTGGACTGCCGATGGTTGGCCAACTCTTTAACACTCAACCATTCCATAAACAACAAAAGATAAAAGAAAAAAATGAAACCAAATAACTTTCTCCTCTCGGCGTTGCTTGCCTCCGCTTTAACGGCAAACGCCCAAGTGAAGATAAACGTTGATGTCGCCAATCCCGGCGTTAAGGTGTCGCCTAATCTCTACGGCATCTTCTTCGAGGACATCAATCATGCTGCGGACGGCGGCCTCTACGCTGAGCTTATCAGCAACCGTTCGTTCGAGGACAACGACAACGCCACTCCCACATGGCGCACAAAGGCTGCAGACGGAGCAACCATCTCTACGCAACTCGTCAGCAAGGCTCTGCTCAACAACGCCCAGGGCAAGGCTCTTCAGATAAACGTCGCTGCGCGTCAGAACGCCACTGCCTCTCTCGTCAACGAGGGTTTCTGGGGCATCAATGCCGTGCAGGGCAGAACTTACAAGTTGTCTCTTTGGGCTAAAGGAAGCTACAAGGGCAGCGTTAAGGCTCGCCTCGTCAGCGCCGACGGCAAGAGTGTGTATGCAGAGACTGCCGTGGACGCTAAGATGGGAAAGAAGTGGAGCAAGTTCACTGCCTCTCTTACAGCCAACGCCAACGACCCTAAAGCTCAGTTCGAGCTGGTCTTCAACGGCAAGGGTACCATTACATTGGACGTTGTCAGCCTCTTCCCGCCTACATTCATGAATCGCGAGAACGGTCTGCGCCCCGACCTTGCACAGCTTCTCTATAACATCCGTCCCAAGTTCGTACGTTTCCCCGGCGGTTGCTACGTGGAAGGACAGGAGTCGCCTGAGAACGCCTTCCATTGGGAGAAGACCATCGGTCCCATCGAAGAACGTCCGGGACATAAGAACGTCAACTGGCGTTATCGCACAAGCGACGGCATGGGATTTGACGAATACCTGCAGCTTGCTGAAGACCTTAACGCCAAACCGCTCTACGTGGTGAACGTTGGACTGTGGCACGGTGGCATGACTCCCGTGGACAGCATCCAGCCTTGGATTGACGAATGTATGAACGCTTTGGAGTATGCCAATGGTCCTGTCACAAGCAAGTACGGAGCGCTGCGTGCAAAGAACGGTCATCCAGAGCCTTACAACATCGAGTATCTCGAGATTGGCAACGAGAACAACCAGCCCGACCCTGCCCTTCAGAGCGACCATTACTATGAGCGCTTCAAGAAGTTTAAGGATGCTGTCCTCGCCAAGTATCCCAACATGCACCTCATCGGCAACGTAGTGGCATGGGGTGATGACAATCCCACATGGGACAGCAACGAAAGCGTGGAACTGCTCGACGAGCATTACTATCGCAATCCGACTTGGTTTGCCGAGAACTTCCGCAAGTACGACGGTTACGACCGTAAGGGATCTGAGATTTACGTCGGCGAGTATGCCGTCACACAGGGCTTCGGCAATATGGGATCTCTTGATGCCGCTCTCGGCGAGGCTGTCTATATGATGGGCATCGAGAACAACAGCGACATCGTTACGATGGCATCATACGCTCCCATCTTCGCCAACCTCAACGACCGTATGTGGGCACCTGACATGATTCAGTTTACGTCTGACCGTGTGTTCGGCACACCGTCTTACTACGTTCAGAACATCATGGCTAACAACGTGGGCACTCGCGTACTCAATGTAAAGCAGGACAATCCCTACAGCTATGGCGAGACTCAGGTCAAGCCAGCCGTATGCCGCGTGGGTATGGGCACATGGGCTACGCAGGCTTCCTTCGAAGACAAGGGCTACACAGATGCTGAGGGCAAGGCTCTGCCTATGACTCTTCAGGAACTTCCCACTGACATTAACGGCAACTGGAAGGTTGACGGTGGCATCATCAAGCAGACGTCCAATGGCGAGAGCTGCATCCGTCTCAACCCCGGTGAGATTACTGCTGACGGTTATATATATAAGGTAAGAGCACGCAAGGACTCAGGCAATGAAGGCTTCATGATCATCTTCAATTATGTGGATGACAAGAACTACTGCTGGCTCAACCTTGGCGGATGGAACAACACGCAGCACGGCATCGAGCAGATTGTCGGCGGCGCAAAGGGGCAGGCTGCCACTGTCTCAGGAACCATTGAGACGGGTCGCTGGTACGACATCGAGCTGAAAGTGGTTGGCGACAGCGTCTACGCAAGTCTTGACGGCAAGCAGATATTCGCCACAAAGCTCCGCGCTAACACGCTGCCCGGCGTATTCTCTACAGCCACTCTTGACGAAAATACCGGCGAGGTTATCCTTAAGGTTGCCAACACCAGCAGTGAGAACACCACAGCCGAAATCTGTCTACAGGGCAAGACCATCAAGGGCGCCAAGTTAATCCGCCTCACAGCCAAGAACGGTCAGGAGGAGAACACCATCGACAACCCCACAAACGTCCACCCCACCGAGACGTTTGTCACCACTTCTTCTGATGGCGGCGTAGTGGAGATTCCGGCTAACTCGCTGAATATCTTCCGCCTTAAATAAGAATGTAACACGCTATTCTTATAATAAAAAAAACACAAACAAGTTACTCCTTGAAAGGCAAAAGCATTAAGACTGTTAATGTTTTTGTCCTTTTAAGGAGTTTTTTTATGATATATCGCACTTAAGCCATTAACATAATATAACAACGTTACTTTAAAAAAACTACATGCAATAGCATTGTAATTATTGCATTTTTTATAATTTTGCAGTCAGAATATGTTGGGATTATGTATTATCCTTCAACGAATTAACATAAATCAAGTCAGGATTACAAACGTTTTTACGGTAAGTGAAATATCTTATAGTGATAATTACAATGATTTCATGCTTCGCTATGGACACGGTAGCTCAGGTTAAGACCACTGACAGCACCTTTGTCCGAAATTCGCGTCCCATCCAATTTATTGTAAATAGAATGAACATCAGCGATCAAGACAGGAAGTGGATAACAGAAGTCCTCATTCCTCAACTTGAAGCGTTGGGCGATAGAGGCATTGTGCTTGGACGTGCCACGGCATCACCTGAAGGTCCATACGACAACAACTGTCGTCTGGCGAAGGGACGTCGTACCTCTGTGGACCGACTGCTCGGCAGTTACGGCATCAGCAAGGACCGCATACGCTATGATGTCGTGCCCGAAGACTACGCCCTCCTTCATACACTGATGCGCATCGGCAAGGATAAGAGATTTCATGAGGTAGACTCGCTCATAAACCATTATGGCATCAACAACACTCGCCTTAAAGAGGCGATGAAGCGATATGACGGCGGTAAGCTATGGCGCTATGTGCTCAAGGAGTATTATCCCGTATTGCGTGCCGTGCGAATAATGGCGATAGACAAGCGACAGCTTCTTGGTCTGGACGACAACGGTCTGACATCGCAGTCTTTGGCAATGATGCCGACAACAGTCCCGAACAACGTAACACTTAACATTCCCGCTTTCCCTTACAGCGACTATACGGTTCTTCCGCGCCGTGAGCTATTGAGCGTTAAGACCAATCTGCTCCTCGACTTCGCTTACATGCCCGGTTACGACCGCTTCTGCCCCATTCCTAACGTGGCGATAGAGTATTACCCGCTTCACGGTCACTTCACGTACGGAGCGAGTTTCGATGGTCCGTGGTGGCAGCACTACGACGACCACAAGTATTTCCAGTTGCGCAACTATCAGCTCCACACTCGCTATTATCTGCGAAGCGGCGACATTCGTGAGCGTCCGTTGGGACAAGGGGCAGCTTTCAAGGGACTCTACTTCAGCCTTTACGCGCACGCCTACCTATATAATATATGCTTCGGAGAGAAACGAGGATGGGAAGGCGAAGGTTGGGGCGCTGGCATGGGCATAGGATATGTGATGCCGTTGGGACGTTCTGAACATTGGCGACTGGAGTTCGGCTTGCAGGCTGGATATCTCCACACGCTCTACGATCCCTATCAATGGAAGTGCCCTGTCGACCCCGACACGGAAACGGAACAGTATTACTATAAATGGTACGGCGATGCCAAGGACTTCCGCAAGAGACAGCATCGTTATTCTTGGTTGGGCCCCACCCGACTGGAGATAACGCTCAGTTACGACTTGCTCTACAGACGGAACATTAAGAAGAAATAAGGTAATGATGATTAATAGGATAATGGCTACATGCCTCGTCGTTTCGTGTCTCGCAACAACAAGTTGCGAGCGCGAACCGATGCTTCATCTTCATCAAGGCGGAAAAGATATTGATATGCAGATTCCTGCCATCGACCTCAATCTAAAGGTCGTATGGAACTATCTGTTCAAGTACGATGTCGAATATGACTGGCAGGCGGAATGGACGTATGGTTGGGACGACACCGACCTTTCGATGTTCGGTCCAATCGGCTATACGGAGCCTCATGCCTTCGAGGTGCGACGCTATTTCACTGGCAGCACACAGTACGGCACCCACCGCTCTCCTTACAAGCACACCATCAGCGGCAACTCCATCTACGCCAAGTACGACTTCGGCTTTTGGGACATCCTTGCATGGAACTACATCGACACTCCCGACGGCGTGCAGAGTGTGCGCATTGACGAGACTTCCACGTACGACTATGTCACGGCATACACAGGACAGACCATGAATCCGTCTTCGTATAACGCGCCACACTTCACCCACTCGTTCTATCAGCCGGAGGAACTCTTCTCCAGTTACGAAAAGGGCATCGACATCAACAAGAATCTGGAAGGATTCATATTTGATGAGGAGCGCAACTGCTGGGTACGTACGCTCGAAACACAACTCCAGCCCCTAACTTATATTTATTTAGTGCAAGTGATTCTCCATCATAACAACCGCAACGGCAGGAAGGTTACCTCCATCGACGGCAACGCAAACCTCAGCGGCATGGCTCGCTCCGTCAATGTCAATACGGGCGTGACCGGAACGGACGCCATCACCGTAAACTTCTACATGCGAATGAAGCGAGACATCGTCGACAAGAAGGGCGAGACGGTGGACGTGATAGGCGGCAAGGCGCTGACCTTCGGCATGCCAAAGCTCAATCCCTACAAGCTCGACACACGTTCTTACCTTGAGTCGTTGGAGAAGGTGGCAGAGGCTGACCTCAACAACCGACACTACGTGGACGTGAAGATGCAGTTCTATAACGGCAAGGACTCAACCATCGTCTTCGACGTCACCGACCAAGTGCGCCGGCTCTATCGTGGTGGCGTCATAACCGTGGAGCTTGACATGGACAAAGTACCCATCCCTAACCGATCTGGTGGTTCAGGCTTTGATGCCGTAGTGGAAGACTTCGAAGAGAAGCAATGGGAATTTGATATGTAACAACATATATATGTATTCAAGATTTTAATAAACAAAACAATACAAACTATTATTTATTTAAAGATTATGAACAAGTATTTTCTTTATGCCGCTTCAGTATTGGCGCTCGCCAGCTGCTCAAGCGACGACTTCTTGGGTGAGAACTCAGGAAACGGACAAAATGCTGCTAACTCAGTGATTAACTTCGGAGGAGAGACTGGTAAGATTACACGTGCTGCTGACGGCAAAAGCGTTGGTGCTTCTGCAGCCAAACTCCTTGGTAAAAAGTTCTATGTACTGGGTACAAAGGGTACACTCCCAAAAACTAATCCCACAGAAACTATTGTATTCGACAACTATCAGGTTAACTGGAAAGAAAACAGCGCTGGTACAACTACCGACAACACTAACGATTGGGAATATGTAGGCGTAGATCCTATGGGGCTTCATGCTGGAACAGCTGCTCCCACAGCACAGTCTATCAAGTTTTGGGACTACAGCCAGCCACAGTACGACTTCATCGCTTACTCTGTTGGAAACAATGAGCTTCTTACAACAGGTGATGCTGTTGCAGGTAAGATTTTAGGTACTGAAATCAAGACCCCAAAGGCTAACGCAGTAACGGCGGCTGACAACTATCTTTCTTATACTCTTAAAGGTAAAAGAATCCAAGACCTCAAGGAGTGCTATTACACCGACGTAACTACAGTAGTACAAGATAATTACAAAAAGCCAGTAACATTCACATTCAAGAATCTCACTGCAAAGGTGCGTGTAGCTTTCTACGAGACAATTCCTGGATATACTGTAAGCGACATCCAGTTCTATGAAAACACTACAGCCCCTAAAGCAGACCTTACCGACAAAGGCGCAGCTGTCCTCTTTACAACCGGTGACTACAAGTTGTCTACCAATGGTGAAATCAAGGTTACATATCCAAAGGTTGGTAGCGAAAACGCAAGCGATGCTGCATACAATAAAGCTTTTGTCAGCGTAGTAAAAGGCACTGACGACGAGACAACTACACTTGGTCTTGGCAATGTAAACTACGATAACGGTGTTCTCAACGACAACGCCAAGAAAGCTAATATGGCAGGAACTGCGGACAACAGCTACTTCACTCCCGTCCTCCCTGCAGAAGGTCACGCCCTCACTCTTCGCCTTAACTACACCCTTACATCTACCGATGGTTCTAACGAGAAGATAAAGGTATATGGCGCAACTGCTGTTGTTCCTGCTTCTTACACAGCTTGGCAGCCTAACTACGCCTATACATATATCTTTAAGATTTCAGACAACACCAATGGTACAACAAGTACCACGACTGACAAAGAGGGTCTCTTCCCTATCACTTTCGATGCTGTCGTAGCTGACGTTGACAATGCAGACTTTAGCCATGAGTCAATCACAACTGTGGCTACACCTTCTGTAACTACTTACGCATTCAACAGCCACGATAAGAAGGTCATCAAGGCTTATGGTGTTGGTAATGAGTACCCTGCTTCTAAAAATACAGACATCTACATCAGCGTTAGCGAAGACGGAAAAACTATGAACGACCTTAACACTAAGGGTCAGCTTTACAGTGTAAACAAAGCTGAGGCAACTGAGGCTGAAGTTATTGATGCTCTGCAGATCAGAGCATCAGAGAACACCACTGCCACTACCAAAACTATTACTGGTCGTAACGATATTGTCCTGACAGAAGTTGGAACTACAACTGTCAACGAAATTCCTAAAGAAGACGGAAAGACAATTGAGGTTGGTGATAACACTACTGCTAAGTTCACAGCAGAAACTGCAGCAACATACGCTTATGTATATCTGAAGGAAGCGGGTACACCGTCTGCTATCTATACAGCAGTAACTTATGCAGCAGGAAATGAACCAACTGCTGGTGAGAACGAGTATTACTTGGATCCGTCTGGCAAAACAGCTGTTGCTAAAGATTTTAAGCTTAAAGCAGGTATAACTTATTACAAGAAGTACACTAACAACAATGACACCTACGGTGTAAAGGTTGTTAAGATATACTAATAATTGAATATACAATAGGCACAAAGCCTTATA
>ERZ507015.166-NODE-166-length-22086-cov-30.5104_pt1 | contig 22086 bp, 18 predicted proteins | sample MGYA00513165_ERZ507015 | MGnify/ENA metagenome assembly ERZ507015
GGTCTGGCCAGAACTGCTGGCGTGTACCGCGCTTGTTGGTCTCGCCTACCACCTTAACCGGATAGAGAGGCTTACCCTTCTCATATTCCTGCTGGTAGATTTTGCCGCCACGGAACACCTGTGACAACATGTGGGTAGAAAGTGCGTTTACACAACTTACACCCACACCGTGCAAACCACCAGATACCTTGTAGGAACCCTTGTCGAACTTACCACCTGCGTGAAGCACGGTCATAACGACTTCGAGGGCTGATTTATGGAGTTTCTCGTGCATATCCACAGGGATACCACGACCATTGTCTTCTACGGTGATGGAGTTATCTTCGTTGATGGTTACCTCGATGTCGGTACAGTAGCCCGCCATCGCCTCGTCGATAGAGTTATCGACGGTCTCGTTTACCAAGTGGTGAAGACCCTTTTCGGAGATGTCACCAATATACATCGCCGGACGTTTGCGAACAGCCTCCAAGCCTTCGAGAACCTGGATGTTACTCGCAGAGTAATTATTTGCGTTGTTTTGATTTTCTGCCATTTTTAGAATTGTCTTATTTCCGTGCAAAGATACTAAAAAAAGCTGAGATTCAGAAGGTTTTCTTTGTGAAAAATAGCGAAAAAAACAAGAAAACGTGAAGTTTTCAAATATGTAGAAGAAATAGGGGAAAAAAGAGGGTAAAACGTGCTGTTTCCGATAACAAAATAGGGAAGGAAAACATACTTTGGAAAACAAGAATAAGGCTGCAATCCTCTTGAAAGGAATGCAGCCTTATTTATGTCTTTTGCTTTGACTTATAAGTTAGGCCAACTTTGCGATGTGCTGAGTAAGACCAGACTTCAAGTTAGCAGCCTTGTTCTCATGAATAACGTTGATCTTAGCCAACTTGTCTAAAAGCTTCTGAACTGTAGGATAGAGCTTTGCAGCCTCTTCCTTGTCAGACATGTTGCGCAACTTGCGAACGGCATTGCGCATAGTCTTTGCATAGTACTTGTTATGCAAAGCCTTCTTCTTGTCCTGACGGATTCTCTTTACTGATGATTTGTGATTTGCCATCTCTATGTTTTATTTTTATATTCTTTATTAATGTTTGTAGTCCCTAGCAGAGTCGAACTGCTCTTTAGAGAATGAAAATCTCTCGTCCTAACCGATAGACGAAGGGACCATTGCTTATTTGCGGGTGCAAAGTTACTACTTTTTTTCGAATCTCACAAATTTTTTTGGGAAAATTTTCGCTAAATGCTTGTTTTTTTGTAATTTTGCCCTGTTTTTAAACAATTATAGACAAAATGGAAGTAAAAACTAGAGCCATTGTGCTGCAAACGATTAAATATGGTGATGCACAGCTTATCGTGGATTTCTTCACGGAAAAGTTGGGCAGACTATCTTTTATGGTTAAAATTCCCAAATCTTCCAAGTCGAAGATGAAGCGACAGCTGTTCCAGCCCCTGATGTTGCTGAACCTGGAGTTTGACCATCGTCCGAAAGCAAGTCTGCAACGAATCAGGGATGTTGCCATCTCCTCTCCATTCGTGGATATTCCCTTCTCGCCGTTTAAGTTGGCGATGTCGATGTTTCTTGCTGAACTCCTGGGGCAGGCCACCCGCAACGAACAGGCTAACATGCCTTTGTTCTCGTTTATAGAGGAAAGTGTCTTGTGGCTCGACCGTGCCAGAGAGGGCTTTGCCAACTTTCACATCGTCTTCATGGTTCGCCTTACCTTCTTCCTGGGCTTCTCTCCGAACCTGGAAAGTGGAGTCACGGGCGATTACTTTGACTTAGAGGAGGGTCGCTTTGTTTCCTTCGTGCCTACGCATACACATTATTTAAATAAGGAGGATTCCCTGCGTATGGTGAGCCTGTTCAGGTTGAGCTATGAAACAATGCACCTCTATACAATGTCCCGAATGGATCGGAACCGCTGTATAGAGGTGATATTGCAATATTATAAGATTCATGTTCCGGGATTCCCGGAACTGAAAAGCTTTTCTGTTCTGAAGGAACTCTTTGCCTAGTCTTTCCCCTTTCCTCGTGGCGAGGGGATGAGGGAAGGCTTCATGCGGTGGGGCAGTTAGGCGAAGCTGATAACTCCCTGAATGGAGTCGTTATCGTCTTTTTTCTTAGTTTCTTCCACCTCCACATTGCCTGAAGCCAGGTTGCGGATGTCTTCCAGAGTCTGGCGTGTACGCTTGTAGGTAGGAGTATTCTCTACCTGCAGGATTACATCCTCGTTGTCCAGATCCTCAGGACGGAACAGGAAGATGTGTGGATGACGCTTATACTGCGTAGAGTTGCCGTCTGAACCATAGTAGCGCTCTCTTCTGTTCTGGCGCTCGGCTCTTGTCTCTTCCTCTTCTGCCATGCGGCGGGCTTCCTCCTCCGTATGCTTCTTGATGTGGCGGTTCATGCCCTCCACGTCTTCGAGTCCGAAACCGGTAGCCAGTACGGTTACCTTTACTCGGCTGCCCAGCTCTGGGTCGATGGCAAGTCCCCACTTCAATTCGAAGTCCTCACCGAATTTCTCCATGAAGTCGTTCACGTCGTTCATCTCATCCATGGTCAAACCAGGGTTGTCCTTCTTCTCGCTGGCGAATGCGATGCTCAGCAGAATCTTCTTAGAGTTGAAAACGTCGTTGTCGTTGAGCAATGGTGAATTCAAGGCATCTTCGATGGCCTTCTTCACACGACCTTCGCCCTCACCGTATCCCGTACTCATGATGGCAACACCACCATCCTTCAATACGGTCTTCACGTCGTTGAAGTCGAGGTTGATGAGTCCGTGAACGGTGATGATTTCTGCGATACTCTTGGCAGCTACGCTCAGGGTATCATCCGCCTTGCCGAATGCATCGAGCACGGCGAGGTCTGGATAAATCTGGCGAAGTCGCTCGTTGTTGATAACCAGCAGGGCATCAACGTGCTTTGACATTTCCTCAACGCCATCCAGCGCCTGGTCTATCTTCTTTGGACCTTCGAAGCGGAATGGGATGGTAACGATACCTACGGTCAGGATACCCAGTTCCTTGCTCACGCGGGCAATGACTGGGGCAGCACCGGTTCCGGTACCACCACCCATACCTGCGGTGATGAAAGCCATCTTGGTTCCGTCGTTGAGCATGTGCTTGATTTCTTCCAGGGTTTCCTCGGCAGCCTGGCGTGCCTTGGCAGGCTTGTTGCCGGCTCCCAATCCTTCCTTACCCAACTGCAGGTGGACAGGTACAGGAGAATCGTTGAGTGCCTGATTGTCCGTGTTGCACAATACGAAGCTTACGTCGTGGATGCCTTCACGATACATGTGGTTTACGGCGTTACCGCCACCACCACCCACACCAATCACCTTGATGATGCTGTTTTCTTTTTCTGGCTCTCCAAAGTCCAGAATATGTGGAGTATTTCCGTTATCTAGCATAATAGTATAATTCTAAAATGTTATTCTTTCTTATTCTTCCTCTGAGATGGTATCCTTGACGAATTTCTTGAATCCTCTCATAAACTTGTGTACGAGGCTGTTCTCCTTTCTGCGCTTGGCTTCTTCCTCGGCTTCAATCTCAGCCAGGCGTCTTGCTTCCTCTTCCTCCTGTTCCTTCTTGCGGCGAGCCTCTTCCTCTGCCTTCTTCTTGATTTCCTCTGTCTGAACTACGCCCAAACCTGTGGTGTCGTTAGGGTTGCGTGTAGTTCTGTGGGTATCAACGGTAGAAGTGTGGTTGTCGAGATTGTCGAAGAGATCCTGTCCGAATTCGTTGCCGGCACAGTTCATGTCGCCCTTAGCCAGGAGTCCCAGGATGGTGTTCATCATACCGTTGCGGCTGTTGATCTTCTGGTCCTTCGAATTGATGGTCTGGGTAACGAACTTGGCAATGCGCACCTTGTCAATATGCGTATGGTTCTTGAATACCTTGTCGATTTCCGGCATGTTGCTGCCACCACCGGTCAATACGATGCCGCCCATCAGCTTGTCTGAGAATTCCGCAGGAACCTGGAACCAGGCATTCTCCACGATTTCCTCAACGCGAGCCTCTACGATTTCGATGAACTTCTTGCTCTCCACGCTTCTGTCCTTATCTACAGGATAGAGAAGTGCCTGGTCCATATTGGCGATGTCGGTGTATGCCTTGGCGTATTTCAGTTTCATCTTCTCTGCGTCAGCTTCCTCAAGCTGCAGGCAAGTCAGATCCTTGGTGATGTTGTTGCCGCCCAATGGAATGACAGAGAGATGGCGCAATATACCTTTATAATATACGGATACGGTCGTTGTATCAGCACCCAAATCTACGAGCATACATCCTGCACGCTTCTCAGAGTCAGTAAGGACACTGTCTGCCATAGCCAAAGGAGCCAAGTACATCTCTGCAATAGAGATATTGGCGTTTTCGAAGCAAGTGTTGATGTTGTTGTAGAAGTTCTTGCGCCAGAGTATGTTCAGGAAGATGCCCTCCAGATGGTTGCACTGTATGCCTACAGGGTCTATCTGATACTGGTTGTCTATCTTGTATTCCTGGGTTGCTGCATCCAGAATCTCCTGGTCTGGATACGTCATGTTGCGGTTGATGTCCATGAGCTCGTTGATCATGTCTTGCGAGATGATGGAAGCTCCAGGCAGATCCTTCACGATGACGTTTTTCAGACTTCTGATAGATCTGCCGCCTACACCCACGTATACCTGGGTGATGTCTTGCTGGAGAATATTCTTCAACTTCTTGATGATGCTGATGAGGCACTGCCCCGTCTTGTCGATGTTATAGATAACACCCTTTCTGATGCAAGAAGATGAATTCTCCTGAACGACAGCAAGTACGGTGATGCTGCCGTCCAAATTCTTCTGACCTGCTATACCTGTCATCTTAGATGAGCCAAGCTCGATAGCTACAATAAATTCCTTTGGCATAGTCTTTATATATTATCTTTTTCTGTTTCAATTATAAAATTAGCTGTTATGATGCTTTGTGCAAATTATCTGGTTGTCAAACTCGATGTTGATGTATGAGTATTTGTTCCAGCCAGCTTGAGAGAGACCATATTTGTAGAACTTTTCCAGACGGTCCATCTTCTTGTTGATGAAGTCTTCTACATCTTGTTCTCTTTTGCTGATGATATTGCTTTCCGGCAGGTTACCTATATATATAATGTGGTTTCCTACTCGTGGCACCAGTTCAATGCCCCTGTCGGGCAGTACGTTGATCTGCTCTATCTGATTTCTCCAAAGATTGTTCTTCATCAGGGTCTTGCTTACCAGCGATATGTATTTCTGGGCAAACCATTTGTTGATGTTGCCTGTGGCGATGATGATGTCGCTCGTATAGTTGGTGTTGGGCATTACCTGATAATGATCATCTATATAGTAGTCCTCGTTGTTGATGCTCTTGATTCTCACAATTGGCATACGCTGGGTGAGGTAGATATCCACCAGTCCGTCTTGCGTCTTGTAGCATTCTGCAGTCTTCACGAAGGGACTGGTCTTTAAGGTTTCCTCTATCTTTCTGGCGTTTACGTTGTTCAGCGGTTTCTCCAGGGGATAGAGCTTTTTTATCTCCAGTCTCTTCTTGATTTCCTTTGCATTCAGAAAGCCGTTGGTCATCTCATCCTCAATGTTGATGTTCACCTTGGTGCATAGCATTCCCTTTTCATCAGGTTTGTTAAACTTGGTGAAAGCGAATCCCAGATAGGTTGCCAGTGCAACATCCAGGGTGATGAGTAGGGTTTTCTGCCAATTGATATGCATTGATTACTTTGTTCTTGTTTGCATAAGCCCCTGTCTCCGGGGGCTTATTTTGATTCTAGAATCTTTGTGATTTCTGGAACATAGTTGTCCAGATCTCCAGCTCCCAGAACGACGAGTACGTCGAAGTCACGGCTCTTCACCAGGTCGAGTACTTCTTCCTTGTGAATCATGCTCTTCTCTACGCCTGGTTTCAGGTTGTCGTAGATGAGCTTGGAGGTAACTCCTGGGATAGGCTGCTCGCGAGCAGGATAGATATCGCAGAGGATGACTTCATCGAGGAGACTCAGGCTGTTGGCAAAGTCCTTGTAGAAGTCACGGGTGCGGGTGTAGAGGTGAGGCTGGAAGATGGCTGTAATCTTGCGATCTTTGTAAAGCTCACGAATACTCTTTGCACTCTGATAAATCTCTTTTGGATGATGAGCGTAGTCGGAAAGGAATACGAGCTTGTCGTTCTTGATCTTGAAGTCGAAGCGGCGGTCCACGCCTCCGTATGTCTTCATTCCGTTGCGAAGTTCATCGGCGGTACAACCGTTCAGCTGTGCCATTGCCATTGCTGCCACACCATTTGTGATGTTGATTGGCACTGGCTGTCCGAGCTCTACGCCTGTAACGTTCTCGATAGGAGAGATGAAGTCGAATGTGATTCCGCCATTCTCTATCTTGATGTTCTCTGCGTGGAAGTCGCCTTCGTCCTGGCTGTATTCGTATATCTTGACGCCGTCCTGTACGTGCTGCTTCATCTCCAGGTCTTTGTGGATGATGAGCGCACCGCCCGGCTGAATCAATTCTGTATAGTGACGGAAGCTTTCGAGATAAGCCTCCTTGGTACCATAGATGTCGAGGTGATCAGGATCTGTAGATGTGATGACGCTCATCCATGGGCGCAACCAGTGGAAACTGCGGTCAAACTCATCTGCCTCGATGACTACGAAGTCGCTCTTGTCTGAGAGAATGTAGTTGGTGCCATAGTTCTTGGAGATTCCTCCGAGGAAGGCATTGCAGTCGAGATGGCTCTGGTGCATGATGTGGGCACACATGGTAGAAGTAGAAGTCTTGCCGTGTGTACCTGCCACGCACAGTCCCTTGTGGGTGCGGGTCAGGGTACCCAGAACCTGTGCACGCTTCTCGATGGTGAATCCATTCTCGCGGAAGTAAACCAGCTCCTTGTGCTCAGCAGGGATGGCTGGTGTATAGACAACCAGCGTGTTCTTGGCATCCTTGCAAGCTTCAGGGATGAGATCTACATTCTCTTCGTAGTGGATGAGCATTCCTTCTTTCTCCAACTCGTGAGTGAGATTGGAAGGAGTCTTGTCGTATCCGGCTACAACCAACTTCTTGCTGAGGAAGTATCTGGCGATGGCGCTCATACCGATGCCGCCTGCACCTACAAAATAAACTGCTTTAATATCCTTGATTTCCATTATCTTGTTGCTAATTTGATTACTTCGTCGGCGATGACGTCGGCTGAGTTCTTTAATCCTAATTTCTTGATGTTCTCACAGAGTGAGCTGAGTTTATCCTCGTTTTTGACAGTGTTGATGGCTTTCTGGAGCAATTCGTTTGGCGCATCAGCATCTTTCACGTAGATGGCTGCATCCTTGTTTACCAGTGCCATGGCATTCTTGGTCTGATGGTCTTCTGCCACGTTAGGGCTTGGGACGAGGATGACAGGCTTTCCGATGAGGCAGAACTCACTGATACTGCTGGCTCCGGCACGGCTGATCACGAGGTCGGCAGCCTTGTAGGCTGCACCCATGTCGCTGATGAAGTCGGTAACCTTGAGCATTGGCAGTTCCTTGCCCTTGAGTTGCTCCATGATGGCTGCGTTGTAGTATTTACCTGTCTGCCAGATAAACTGCACGCCGCTTTCCTTCACGAGGTCGAGGTGCTGAAGCACGCTCTCGTTGATGGTTCTTGCACCGAGGCTTCCGCCCACGAGCAGGATGGTTTTCTTGTCAGGGTCGAGACCGAACTGCTTTCGTGCCTCTTCCTTGGTGAGGGTAGTCTCTAATACGTTCTGGCGTACTGGATTTCCCGTCATGATGATTTTGTCGGCAGGGAAGAAACGTTCCATTCCTTCGTAAGCCACGCATATCTTTTCAGCCTTCTTTGCCAGGAGCTTGTTGGTCACACCTGCGTATGAGTTCTGTTCCTGGATGAGGCATGGAATACCTTTGCTAGCGCAAACGTTGAGTGTAGGACCGCTGGCGTATCCGCCCACACCTACAGCAGCCATTGGCTTGAAATTCTTGATGATGCTCTTGGCCATGTGCTGGCTCTTCCAGATTTTGAAGAGAACAGCGATGTTCTTGAGCAGATGCTTTCTGTCGAAACCGCAGATAGGCAATCCTTTGATTTCATAACCCGCTGCAGGAACACGCTGCATTTCCATTCTGCCGAGTGCTCCAACAAACAATATTTTGGCATCAGGGCGCTTTGCCTTGATGGCGTTTGCGATGGATACGGCAGGGAATATATGACCGCCTGTACCGCCTCCACTTATGATAATTCTCAGTTCATTATTCATAATCCATTCTTGTTTACGACCCGAGGGTCAACAATTTTCACGCAAAGGTAAGCAAAAAAATCCATTTAATGGCATTTTTTACCTTATTTATGATACTCTTTTGTTATGCAGCAGCAAATTTGTCAAAATTTGCTTCGTTTTGAGGCAAATCTTTCTTTTTTGCGGTTCTACTGATGCTTAAGATGATGCCCAGGTAGAGACAGTTGATGATGGTTGAGGTTCCACCTCGGCTGATGAGCGGAAGTGGCTGACCTGTAACCGGTGCCAAGCCTACAGCTACTGCCATGTTGAACAGTGCCTGGATAACCAGCATGATGGCAAGTCCCATGCACAGGAAGGCTGGGAATGTGTTCTCACACCGGTTGGCGATTCGTCCGGCTCTGAAGAGCAGAATGATGTAGAGGAATGCCACAAAGAAGGCACCCCACAGTCCCATTTCCTCGATGATGATGGCGTAGATGAAGTCGGAGAATGCCTGAGAGAGGAAATCTCGTTCTACGGAGTTTCCCGGTCCCTTTCCCACGATATTCGATGAGGCGATGGCGATGTTGGCATGGGCCACCTGCGCATCCTTATCCAGGTCCACGTCTTCCGGAGCCACTGGCTTGGAATTGATAAACTTGTCGATACGTGCTTTCCAGGTATCTGCTCGGTGGAACATCTTCTCTGCCATACCTGGTGCTTCTTCCTTCTCGTTGATGTTCTCTGTGAGCGTATTTTCCGGCTTGTTTCCTCCGTTTTCCTTGTCTTCACCCACGATCATGACGCCGGCGAAGACAACGCAGATAAATATCAAGACGCTGCCCACGAGTTTGCCTATCTGACTCATAGGTACTCTTCCGATGATCATCATGCATAAGATGGTGATGCACAGAAGCATGGCGGTGGATAAGTTCTCAAGTCCGATGAGGATGATAAACGGGCAGCAGGCCGTCAAAACATACTTGAAGGCTCTCCGTTCTGCACCATTCTGTGTTTGCATTGCACTGAGAATCTGTGCCACTACCAGCACCACCGCTCCCTTGGCTATTTCCGAAGGCTGAAACTGGATGCCCACCAGGTTAATCCAGCGGGATGCACCATTGGTGGATTGTCCCGCTATCAAAACCCAGATGAGTAAGCCCAGAGATGGAAATATCACAAAAGGAGTGACGATCTTGAAGTACTTACACTTAACCTTGAGCATACATATCATGGTGCCTAAGCCTAGAAAAAGGAGACCTATATGGCGTATTACCGGCGCCATATAGTTACCACTCTTGTACGACAAGGAGCTAGAGGCGGAATACACCTCTATGATGCTTATCATACAGAGAAAGAAGAAGACCATCCAGATGACCTTGTCTCCCTTGAATATGTTGCCTATGGTCTTATTGTTCATTTCTTAACTGTCCTATCTCTAAAATTATTATCACTTAAGTTCTTGCCAAATGAAAAGTTATTTACCGATGGCTCTTGCCAGTGCCTTGAACTGCTCGCCGCGGTCCTCCATGTTCTTGAAGAGGTCGAAGCTGGCGCAGCATGGGCTCAGCAATACGGTGTCGCCTGGCTTGGCCAGCTCCTGGCAGGCAGCCACGCAGTCTTTCATGCTGTGGGTGTCGCGAACAGGAATGCCCAGGGCATCGAAGTTGTCGTGCAGCTTCTGGTTGTCGGCTCCGAGATATACGATACCTGCACACTTCTCCTTTACCAGGTCCTTGATCTGGTTATAATCGTTGCCCTTGTCCTTACCACCGATGATGAGGATGGTAGGGGTTGTCATGCTCTCCAGAGCGTACCAGCAAGCATCCACATTGGTAGCCTTTGAGTCGTTTACATAGTAAACACCCTTGAACTTGCCCACCTTCTCCAGTCGGTGCTCTACGCCTGGGAAGTCGCTGAGGCCCTTGTGCAGGGTCTCGTGGTCGATGCCTACGATGTTGCAGGCGAGTCCTGCTGCCAGGCTGTTGTAGATGTTGTGCTTGCCGCGCAGGCTCATGTCTGCCTGTGGCATCTCGAAGGCTGATGGGAAGTTGAGCTTGTACTTGCCGTCCTCGATGTAGCCCACGCATCCTTCCTCGTTGAATTCTGAGAATGGGCAGAGGTGTGACTTGAGGTCATACTTCTCCAGTTCCTTCTTCACGATAGGGTCGTCGTTCCAGAAGATGAAGCTGTCTTCCTCTGTCTGGTTCTGGGTGATGCGCATCTTGGCATCGGTATAGTTCTGCATCTTGAACTCATAGCGGTCCAGATGATCAGGGGTGATGTTGAGCAGGATAGCCACGTTGGCACGGAACTCATACATGTTGTCGAGCTGGAAACTGCTCAGCTCGATGACGTAGTACTTATGAGGAGTCTCTGCCACCTGCAGCGCCAGACTCTTTCCGATGTTGCCCGCCAGACCTACATCGTAGCCAGCCGACTTGATGATGTGGTAAATCAGCGAGGTGGTGGTAGTCTTGCCGTTGCTGCCCGTGATGCAGATCATCTTGGCGTCGGTATAGCGGCCTGCAAACTCTATTTCGCTGATGATAGGAGTGCCCTTTGCCATCAGTTTCTGAACCATAGGTGCCTCCTTAGGGATGCCCGGGCTCTTGATGACTTCGTCGGCGTCTAAGATCTTCTCTTCTGTGTGGTGACCCTCTTCCCATTCAATGTTGTGGTCATCCATCAACTTCTTGTAGTTATCCTTGATCTTCGACATGTCTGATACGAAGACCTCGAATCCCTCCTTCTTAGCCAGCACGGCAGCACCTGCGCCGCTCTCGCCGGCTCCTAAAATTACAATTTTGCTCATTGTCTTATTCTTATCTAAATCAGGCTGATAAAAGAGCCTGTGTATTATCTAATCTTCAATGTGATGATGGTCAATGCCGCCAGGATGATGGTTACAATCCAGAAACGGATGGTAATCTTCGATTCGTGGTAGCAGTTGCGAGGCTTCTTCCACAAGTACTTGCACTCAGGGTCCAGCTGGCTGTCCTGTGTGCGGAAGTTGTCGTGGATAGGCGTGCGCTTGAAGATGCGCTGCTTGATGCCCCTGCGCTTGCCCAGCTTGTAGTAGTAAACCTGCATCATCACGCTGAGGCTCTCTACGAAGAAGATACCGCAGAGGATAGGCAGCATCAGCTCCTTGTGGATGATGATGGCACCCACGGCGATGATGCCGCCGATGGTCAGTGAACCCGTGTCGCCCATGAACACCTGGGCAGGGTAGGCGTTGTACCAGAGGAAACCGATGAGCGCTCCGATGAAGGCGCAGAAGAATACCACCAGTTCCTCTGAACCAGGGATATACATGATGTTGAGGTAGGCGGCAAACTCGATGTGCGATGACACATACGCAAGTATGCCTAGCGCCACACCTATGATGGCGGAGTTGCCGGCACACATGCCGTCCATACCGTCGTTGAGGTTGGCTCCGTTGGATACGGCGGTCACCACAAAGATGGTCATAATCACGAAGAGAATCCAGCCTGCTGCCACCTTGTATTTGCCGCAGAAGCTGGTAATGGTGGAGTAATCCAGGTTGTGACCCTTGAAGAACGGAATCGTAGTCTTCAGCGATTTCCTTGCTTCTGCGCGGTGTTTCACTACGGTCTCCTGTCCCTGGCGTTCGATGGCGAGGTTCTCGTTCATCTTCACGTCAGGTGAAGCCCAGAGCACCAGACCCACGATGAGGCCGATGCCCACCTGTCCCACAATCTTGTACTTACCCTTCAAGCCTTCCTTGTCGCGCTTGAAAATCTTGATGAAGTCGTCCATGCCACCCAGGAAACCCAGCCATACGGTGGTGATGATCATCAGGATGAGATAGATGTTGCGCAGACGTCCCAGCAGAATCACCGGAACGAGGATAGCAAGGATGATGATGACACCACCCATAGAAGGCACGCCAATCTTCTTCACTCCAAACGGGTCGATGCTGGCATCGCGCTGGGTCTCAGTGATTTGCTTGTTTTTGAGATACTTGATGAATTTTTCGCCAAACCATGCTGAGATAACGAGTGACAATATCAATGCGAGCAGGGCTCGGAACGAGATGTAACCCCACATGTGAGAGCCTGAGATGCCCCACTGCTCTAAAAATCTAAAGAGATAATATAACATTTTTCTTCTTTTTCTTTGTTTTACTTCTGTGGAATGCCGAAGATGTCGCGAATCACCTCCTTGTCGTCAAAGTGGTGCTTCACGCCCTTAATCTCCTGATAGTCCTCATGTCCCTTTCCGGCTACGAGAATCACGTCGCCCTTCTTTGCCATCATGCAGGCTGTGCGGATGGCTTCCTTGCGGTCTACGATGCTGATCACCTTCTTCATCTGCTGGGCGTTGAGTCCGGCAAGCATGTCGTTGATGATGTCCTGTGGCTCCTCGAAGCGTGGGTTGTCGCTGGTGATGATTACCTTATCGCTCTGCTTTACGGCCTCCTGCGCCATCAGCGGGCGCTTGCCCTTGTCGCGGTTGCCGCCGGCTCCGCATACGGTGATTACTTCGCCGCCCTTGCCGTCGAGCACTTCGTGGATGGCGTTCAATACGTTCTCCAGGGCGTCTGGCGTGTGGGCATAGTCTACGATGGCGGTATAGCCTTCTAGCGACTGAATTGGCTCCAGTCGTCCGTTTACGCTGTGAAGGGTGCTCATCACTACGAGCACATCCTCTGGCTTCTTGCCCAGCATGATGGCTGCACCGTATACGGCGAGCAGGTTGCTCACGTTGAACTTGCCGATAAACTGTACGCCCACTTCTCTGCCGTCAATCTCCAGATACATGCCGCCGAAGTGGCACTCCAGGATTCTGGCTCTGAAGTCTGCCATGCTGCGGGTAGAGTAGGTCTTCACGGTAGCCTTGGTGTTCTGTACCATGATCATGCCGTTCTTGTCGTCGGCATTGGTGATGGCGAAGGCAGTCTTTGGCAGACCGTCGAAGAAAGCCTTCTTGGCGTTGCGGTAGTTCTCGAATGTCTTGTGATAGTCGAGATGGTCGCGGGTGAGATTGGTGAACAGTCCGCCGGCGAACTCCAAACCGCCGATACGCTTCTGTGCGATGGCGTGAGAAGAGCACTCCATGAAGGCGTATTCGCATCCTGCCTCTACCATCTTGCCCAGCAGCATGTTCAGCTCGATTGGGTCTGGGGTAGTGTGGTCGGCAGGAATTGCCTCGCCCTCAATGTAATTGCAGACGGTGGAGAGCAGACCGCACTTATGTCCGAACTTGCGGAACATATTATATAATAAGGTGGCGATGGTGGTCTTGCCATTGGTACCAGTCACGCCAACCAACTTCAGTTTTCTGGATGGGTCGCCATAGAAAAGGGTTGCCACCTTGCCTACAGCATCCTCGGTAGATGCTACCTGAATGTAAGTTACGCCCTCAACCTTCTCCTCAGGCAAGTCCTCGCACAAAACCGATTTTGCACCCAGTTCCAATGCCTTTGGTATAAACTTGTGGCCGTCAACCTGTGTGCCCTTCATGGCAACGAACAGGTGACCTTCCTTAATCTTTCGGGAATCGATGTTGATGCCCGACACCTCTACATCTGCATCGCCGATTATCTGAATCGGCTCGATGTTTTTGAGCAATTCTTGTAACTTCATATAATTGTTTTTTATAAATTTACACCTTAATTATATATAGAGATTTACACCTTATTTATATATAGGGTACAGAACTCAGCTCTGGATGCTATCGAGAGTTGAGTCCCGCTCTGGTTTAGTTGAGTTCAAGGGAGCATACGGCACCCTTCTTGACCGGAGTTCCGGGAACCAGACTCTGCTTGGTTACCTTTCCTCTGCCCACAATCCGGGTCTTGATGCCTCGGCTCTCCATGTTGAAGATGGCGTCTCTTGCGCCCATGCCCGTCACGTCAGGCACGGTGCCCTTGCCGTATTGCTTCTCTCTGATGAGTCGGATGCTTCGGCTTCCAGAACGTTCAGCCTTGCCCCAGATAGGGTTTCCGTTGGCATAGCTGCCGCCCCAGTTGGTGTTGGTCTTGATGCCCAGGTGGGTGAGCACATAGTCGGCAGCAAGCACGTTGCCGTTCTTCACGTCGGGTACGAAGATGGAAGCGGAATCCTTGGCGTCCTTCACGTCGAGTTTCAGGCTCTGCGCCATGATGCCTTCGGCGATGTCGTGGAACACCTTTCCGCTCATGCTTCCTCCCGAAGCAGGCAAGCCCGATTTCTGGATGCAGACGATGCAGCTGTAGCGCGGATTGTCGGCAGGGAAATAGCCGGCAAAGCTAACCAGATAGTTGGTTCCGCCGTTCTTGTATCCGCCGGCACCCTTTGATACCTGCGCCGTACCCGTCTTTCCTGCCACCTTGAAGTTAGGCGAACCAGCCTTCTTTCCGAGTCCCACGCTCACCACCTGTTCCAGGATGGTCTGCAACTCCTTGATGCTCTTCTCCTTGGCTATCTGCGGGCGCATCACCTCTGGCGGGAATTCCATGATGGTTTCTCCGTTCTTCACCACCTTGCTCACGAATCTAGGGCGCATCATCTTGCCGTTGTTGGCGATGGTGTTGTAGAAGGTGAGGGTAGAGATAGGTGGCACCTGCGTCTCATATCCGATACTCATCCATGGCAGCGAAGTCTTAGCCCAGTTGTCATACTGCCCGTGGCTGTTCTTGTGCGGCATGCGGATTCTTGCCGGGGTAGCACCCATCAGCGGAATCTTCAGGTCGTCGTGCAGACCGGTGCGGTAGATGCCCTTCACGAATTTCTCAGGATTGTTCCTGTAATGATCGTCGATGATGCGGCTCACACCGATGTTGGAACTGTACCACAGGGTCTGGGCAAAGCTCAGCATGCCGTATCCGCCCTTGCGCCAGTTGTGGTCCTTCATGTCTCTGCCATACATCTGCCATACGCCGCAGCCCGTCTCCACATGGTAGGTGGTATCCACCACGCCGTCGTCCAGGGCCACGAGCAGCGAGGCTGGCTTGAACACGGAACCCGGCTCCAGCAGGTCGCTCACGGCATGGTTGTGAATCTCTCTGTATTCTCCGTCGAAACATTTCTCCATGTTCACGATGGCCTTGATGTCGCCGGTAGGCACATCCATCACGATGGCTACACCCACGTTGGCGTTGATTTCCTTCAGCTCCTCGATGAGCGAACGCTCGGCAAGGTCCTGTATGCTCACGTCGATGGTGGTCACGATGTCGGCTCCGTCGATAGGAGGGGTATCGGTGATGTCGAGGAACTTGTTGCGCACCTTGCGGCGGTGCACGATACCGTTGGTTCCGCGCAGGATGGAGTCGTAGCTCAGCTCCAGTCCGAAACGGGCGGTATCCTTGGCGCCGAACATGGCTCCGATGGTACGTCCGGCAAGCGAACCGTAGGTACGGGTGCGGGCATTATATTCCTCCCAGTGGAAACCGCTCTTGTAGGGCGACATGCGGAACACCGGCAGACTCTTCACCTCGGTAAAGGTGTTGTAGTCGATGCGGCTGCCGTATATTGCCCAGTGGCGGCTCTTCTTGCCTCGTCCCTCTATCAGATTGCGCTTGAATTCCTCAGCGCTCTTCTCTGGGAATATCTTGTGCAGACCCTGGCAGATGGAATCCTGCTTCACATCCCACAGCGAGTCGTTCTTGGCTGTAGACAATGCCTGGAAGTCCATGAACACCTTGAACTCAGGCAGCGAACTCGCCATCAGCTGACCGGCGCAACTCAGGATGTTGCCTCGGTTAGGCTTCACGGTCACGGAATCTTTCTTCTGTCGCTCGGCAACCTTCATCCAGTAGTCGTGCTTGGCAGTCATGATGTAGAATGCCTTGCCCACGATGGCAGCCGCTATCAGGGTCATGATGATGGCGATGGCGCTGTAGCGGGGCATTACTTTCTTATGTTCAAACTTGCTCATTCTTCGGGTACGTTAATGATGTAAGGAGGCTGGGTGGCGATGTGCAGGATGCTGTCTTTGCTGTGCTTCAGCACGTCGAGCACATTGCTCTCACGACTCTTTTCTGTTATCTGGCTGCTGGTAGACAAAGCCTTGTACTTGGTGTCTTGCAGCTCTTTTTGCAGTTGGTCCAGCTCGATAAGGTCCTTTTGGATGCTGTATCGGTTGGATATGTAGATGATGACGAAAAACACGATGAGCACAAACAGCCATATCTGCTTGCGTATGATTTGGGCGGTGAGGATATCGCCACCCAGAATCTTGCGCAGGGTAAAGCTTGCCGATCCCGAAGCCTCCTCTTCAATGGCCTGCTTGGCTAAAGCTGCCTTGAGCGACTCTTCGGGAGTTGCTTCCTTGGCTAGACCTTCGGGAGCAGCAGCCTTGGCAGGTTCTTTTGAGGCATCTGCCTTTGTCGAGCCTTCGGGAGCTGCAGCCTTCGGCGTCCCTTCAGGAGCTGTTCCTTCTGCCTGGCTGTTGACTATCTGTTTTTCTTTTTTTTCTTCCATTTTCTTATTTCTTTTCTGCTATTCTAAGTTTAGCACTTCTGCTTCTCGGGTTTCTCTCCTGCTCGTCAGCATCAGGGATGATTACCTTGTTGTTCACGAGCTTGAACGGAGTTTCTATTCTTCCGAAGAAGTCCTGTTCTATCTTTCCTTCCGGATTGCCCGCCTTCATCATGTTCTTCACGATGCGGTCTTCCAGCGAGTGGTAGGTAATCACCGAGAGCCTGCCGCCCGGCTTCAGCAGTTCGGTGGCAGATCGGAGCATCTCTTTCAGGGCATCCATCTCGTGGTTCACCTCTATGCGCAGCGCCTGGAAGAGCTTCGCCATCTCCTTCTTCTCTCGCTCGCGCTTGAAGAGGGGTTCCACGGCTGCCATGAAGTCCTTGGTGGTCTTGATGGGGCTGGTGGCTCTCGCCTTGACCAGGGCAGAGGCGATGCGGCGCGAATTCTTCAGCTCGCCGTAGAGGTAGAAGATGTCGGCAAGGGCTTCTTCCTCATATTCGTTCACGATGTCGGCAGCAGTCTTTCCGGCTCTCTTGTTCATGCGCATGTCGAGCGGCGAGTCGAAGCGGAACGAGAAGCCGCGGGTCTCGTCGTCGAAGTGATGGCTCGATACGCCGAGGTCGGCAAGCAGTCCGTCGAGTCCGTCAACGCCATAGTATCGCATCCAGTTTTTCAGGTATCTGAAGTTGGAGCAAACGAAGGTGAAGTCAGGATTCGCCACCACGTTGCGTTCGGCGTCGGCATCCTGGTCGAAGCTATACAGGTGTGCGCCCTCGCTGAGTCGGGAGAGTATTTCCTTGGAGTGTCCGCCACCGCCGAAGGTAACATCTACATAGATGCCGCCTGGCTGGATATTCAGTCCGTCAACGCTCTCTTTCAGGAGAACGGGTACGTGGTATGTTTCTGCTGTCTTAATCATATCGTCTTTTCTTCTTTTTTCTTTATAAGTTTCTTATTTTTAACTCATTCCTCCCACGTGTATGTACCTATTTACCACGTGTATGTACCTATTTAAAAGGAATTCGGGTTCAAAGGTACATAAAAATCCCCACAAACTGCTACTTTTCCGTGCAAAATTTTAAAAACGGCTATAAAAAAGTTGTTTTCCCGCCTTTTGGGCCCTGCTTAACCCGAATGTCACGGAAACTCCGAAAACACTGTTTTTTGTCTTGATTTCTGCACGAATGATGCTATTTTATAGGAAATTTAGGCAAAAATGATATTTTTTTGGAAAAAATGACTCGTATTTAAAAAAGAAGAACTAATTTTGCACGTACTTATAAGTTTTAATGAACATGAGTGCTTCAATTGAGAAAACGATAGATATAGAAAAGATACTGAAGAGCAAGATGGGAAGCAAGGCGAAGTATGTGCCGGGTTTCCTGGTTTCTTGGCTTAAGAAAATCATTCACGAGGACGAGGTCAACAAGTTCTTGTGGGAAAGTCGTGGCCTTTCCGGTACAGAGTGGCTCACCGAATGCGTGCGCTATCTGAAGATGGATGTAGAGATTGTGGGCTTGGAGAATCTGCCGGATAAGAACGACGGAAAGCTCTATACCTTCGTGTCTAATCATCCGCTGGGCGGACAGGACGGTGTGTGTCTGGGGTCCATCATCGGAAAGCATTATGACGGCAAGTTCCGCTATCTGGTAAACGACCTTCTGCTCAATCTTCCGGGACTCAAGCCTGTAAGCATCGGCATCAACAAAACCGGTCGGCAGAGCCGTGACTTCCCGCGCATGGTGGAGGCTGGTTTCCAGAGCGACAACCACATGCTCATGTTCCCTGCTGGCCTGAACAGCCGCAAGCAGCCTGACGGCAGCATCCGCGACCTGCCTTGGAAGAAGACTTTCATTTCCAAGAGCGTGGAGTATCAGCGCGACGTGGTGCCTATCCACTTTGGCGGACGCAACTCAGCGCGATTCTATCGCATCGCCCGCTTCAGCGACAAGCATCTGCCGTTCAATCTCGCCATGCTTTTCCTGGTAGACGAGATGTACAAGAATGTGGGCAAGCATTTCCGCATCGCCATCGGCAAACCTATTCCTTGGCAGACCTTCGACCATAGCAAGTCGGCCACCGAGTGGGCACAGTATGTGAAAGATAAGGTCTACGAATTATAACAAAGCATTATAAGCAAAGCATTATAAGCATCGTAAAGCATAATATAGATTTATAGAATATAGTTTTTATATAGAGATAGAGTAGTATGGAAGAAGAAATCATCCAACCGATTGACCGCGAGCTGCTGAAGAGCGAGTTGACTCCCGACAAGCAGCTTCGCATGACCAATAAGAGCCATAACGAGATTTACATCGTTACGGCAAATGACTCGCCAAATGTATTGAAGGAGATTGGGCGCCTTCGTGAAATCGCTTTCCGTGAGGCTGGCGGTGGAACCGGGAAATCGATGGATCTTGACGAATTCGACTTTGGCGACAACTGCTATAAGCAGCTCATCGTCTGGAATCCGGAGGCCAACGAGATTATCGGTGGTTACCGTTATCTGCTGGGTAGGGACTGGCAGCTCGACGAGAAGGGCCAGCCAAAGCTCGCCACCAGCCACATGTTCCATTTCTCCGACAAGTTCCTGAAGGATTACATGCCTTACACCGTGGAGCTGGGCCGTTCGTTCGTTTCTATTGAGTATCAGAATGTTCGCAAAAACAGCAAGAGCATCTTTGCCCTGGATAATCTCTGGGATGGCTTGGGCGCCCTTACTGTGCTTTACCCAGAGGTGAAGTATTTCTTTGGCAAGATGACGATGTATCCATCTTACATCCGTCGTGGTCGCGACATGATTCTCTACTTCCTCAAGAAGCATTTTGATGACAAGGAGAACCTGGTGATTCCGATGAAGCCATTGAAGTTGGAGACTCCTGAGAGCGAGATGGAGAAAATTTTCACCGAGGATGATTTCCGTGCTGATTATCGCATCTTGAATCGTGAAATCAGAGAGTTGGGCTTCAACATTCCTCCATTGGTGAATGCGTATATGAATCTGAGTCCTACCATGAAGCTTTTCGGCACCGCCATCAACTATGGTTTCGGTGATGTAGAGGAAACGGGTATTCTCATAGCCGTGGATGAGATTCTGGAAGAGAAGCGTGTTCGCCACATCAACAGTTTCATAGAGGAGCATCCTGAGGCACTGAAGATAACCAGTGGTGCCAACAAGATTTTCTATAAGGAAAAATAAAACCAGCAAAAATCCCATGTCCTTATTACTTTCCGGCAATAAGGGCATGGGATTTTTTCGACCTGTACGGTTGAAATTACCCAATACGCCCTGAAAGGGCAGAAGCTCCTAGCCCAGGGCAACGCCCTGGGTATAATGAAATATAAACCAACGCCCTGAAAGGGCAAAAGCTTTACAATTATGGCACAATCATTATCAAAATTTTATATCCATTTGATTTTCCACATCAAAACCACGAGCCCAAAAATCCGTGAAAATGATTTGGAGCGACTTCATAATTATATCGGTAAACTTGTTAAAACTACGGGATGTGTCGAGATAAAGGCAGGTGGTGTAGGAGATCATGTTCATGTCTTGTTCATTTATAAAGCTTTTGCCCTTTCAGGGCGACGGGTTTGTGTTCATAATTACCCAGGGCGATGCCCTGGGCTAGGAGCTTCTGCCCTTTCAGGGCATATTGGGTAAATTCAACCGTACAGGTTGATTTTTTTTGGCGCACCAGTAAATTCCTGTGTCTATAATGTGGGATTATGAAGATAATTCTGTATTTTTGCACCCGGAGTTCACCACCCTTCACCATCATCTTTACGAGTTGGAAAGAGCTTCTTACCATGTTGGAAAGAGTATCTTCTCGGGTTGGAGAAAGTATCATTCCGGGTGCTAGGAAGTAACTTCTCCATTGTTGCCACTAGGCTCGGCAGACCTGCTGAGCCTAGTCAGCAGGTCTGCTGACTGCAGTCGGCACCTCTGTCGAGCCTAGTGGGAACACCTTGTTGTCCTACAACTATAACCTCTTTAGTCGTACAACTATAACCCCTTTAGTCGTACAACTATACACCCTATAGTTGTACAATCGTAGCTTTATAGTCGTACAACTGAACTGTTGGTGGAGGGTGGATATAGGCTAACGCCGAACACTTGTTGCTATCTCCATAAAGGTTCGTTTTCCCATCCTTGTGGAAAGCCCATGGCATGTAAATCAATATTGGGATAATCTGCGAACAATCTGAGCAGAGAGCTTTTTAAATCCATACAAGGAGTTATAGTTTGCTCCATATATAATAAGGTGCATAACTGATGGTAAAGTTTGATAGGCTTTTGGGTTGGAGCAATCCAAGAAAGTGGAAGCCGATTTGGCAATTGTGGCTTCAAGGCAAAACGCCTATTCCATATACGGGCATGGTGAGCACAACAATTGCGAAGCACGGTTATACACCTTATCCAACTTTCCAAGTAAGTGTATTAAGGTAGTCCAAACTCTCTTGCCACTTGCTTTTTGAGACGATTGTCCTTGAACAGACAAAATAATTTGGAAAGCGTACCAAACGAAACGACCTCCAATGTTTTCCACACAGGCGGGAGAGAAGGGAAAGTATATTTCTCGAAATGCTCCTTGATGAAATCTTCATTTGAGCGAGACACCTCTTTCTTGATATTGTCAAGACAACCTTCATAAAACTCTGCATTCTTGAACAATGACGAATCCATAAACCAAAATGCCCCATGCTCCATAGAGAATATCTGAATCATTTTGGTCCGAAGAGAAATCTCAATATCTTGGATAGCCTTGAATATAAGTTGACGAAGTTCTTTGTCAAAGAGATAAAGGTTGATGGCTTGCTCGAATGTACTGCCGGATTTGTAAAGATGATGTTGTCGGTCTTGCTCCATGTATCGAAGATAACTAGCGATACGGAAATAGCTGATATTGCGAAGCTGTAATTTGGCTGTAGCAACATTCTCTATCATTAGTCCTCTGTTTTGGAGCAAGGCTAATTGTTCATCTATATTTATCGGTTGTTTGTCGTAGTTCATATACCCATATAAAAAGCGAAGTCCCACCGTGGTACGCATCGTTGAGAGGCGTGGTGGGATTTGTTGCTGCAAAAATACGCTTTTTTGTCGGAATCTCCAAATATTTTCTTAGAAAACTGCATTTCATGCATGGGATTTAATACAAAAAGTTCTAATTGCCATAAAATTCTCATCGTAAAACTTCTTGATTTTCAATCAAAGTCCAATTTAGAGCGAGTTAGGCTTTTTAACATAAAGCTCTAAAGCCCGTATGCCAGCTTTGTTTCTATACTATCGGCAGACTTATTCCGTTTATCTTCTGATAGATATCTAAGGCATAGATATCCGTCATGCCGCTGATGTAATCCAATACGGCCATGAGGCGTTCTTCCAGACTCTCGTTCTCGATGTCGTACTGGCTGCTTACCCGGCGCAGAAGCTGCTTGGAGTAGAAACGGGACGGGT
>ERZ507015.172-NODE-172-length-21735-cov-16.5056_pt1 | contig 21735 bp, 18 predicted proteins | sample MGYA00513165_ERZ507015 | MGnify/ENA metagenome assembly ERZ507015
TCGCGCCCTGAAAGGGCAAAAGCATTACAATGTGCTTTAGACTTTTACCAGACAGTTCCTTTTGCCAGAATGGCAAACAAGTTGAGATAATAACAAAGATGATATTTGAACTTTGTTATATAGAAGCAATATTCTGCAATATGTACCCCTTTACGTAGGGTAGTGTGAAAGGGTGGTGAACACAAAAGTAGGAGATAAACACCTATTGATGGGTGTTTACCTCCTACTCCATTCAAGATACTTGTTCACACCGAGTGTGAATGTTGTTAGTCTTCTTCGTTAGCCCATGAGCCGCTATTCCAACCAGTGTTCTTATTTGAAAGTTGTTCGCTCTCTGAGTATTCTTCGTGAACTTGTGAAGGATCAGAAGCTGCGAACATTCCCTCTACTATAAGTGTAATGGATTGTGCAATGGGGGCAGAATATATCTTTTTCATTTTGTTAATGATATAGTGTTTTAGGATTACTTTTTATTTTACCAACACCTTTTGACCGTTTACAATGTAAATGCCTTTGGCTGCGCCATTCCAACTATTTACACGGCGGCCATTGATGTCGAAGATGCTTTGCTTGGCTGCATTGGCTGCATTGGCTTGGTTGATAGAAGTGGTTAAGCCATTCATCAAATCAGCGAATGAGAAGCCTTGTTTTTGGCTAAGCAATGTAGTGCCATCGAGTGCAAGATAAGCCTTGTGAGCACTATTGGTAAAGGCAGCACCATTTTCAGCACCCCAATAGAAACCGAGGTTGGCACCCTTGCTATCGTAAGAGAGCTTGTAATACTTAACGTTGGTGCCATCTACGTGAGTTTCTGCTGCTACGTCAGAACCATGGAGCTTGTTGTCGGCAGGTGTAATCTGAGTTGATGTTGTTGGCAAGAAGCTGTACTTACCAGCTTCGCCTTTCAATACAAGTGCTGTTTGTGCAGGAACAATTTCTCCTTCAGTATATGCCTCTTTCATCGTGAGTTCGCTACCATTGTTATCAGTGATAGTGTAACCTGTTACGCCTTTAGGCATTGCGTATGCATCTGAAGTGTAGTAGGTCGCATAGCCAGCATCGGTAATATTAAAGCTATTGATTTTCTCGTATTTTGAGAGTTCGATGTTATCGATACGGACATTATCATCCTTGGTAGTAGTTTCCATTGAAATGCTAACCTCTGCTGAAGGATCAACCAATGCAAATATATAAGTAGATATAAACTGATTTTCACCTATTTCTGTAACATCCTTAGAAAGAATCGTTGCATTCGTAGCAGAAACATTTAAATTACCTCTGTTGTCAAGGAATGTCAAAATCATACCATTCTTTGCGCCCTTTAAGTCTATAATTGTTGCTGTAAATGATTCTCCATTTTTACTTATAAGAAGCTCTGGAACATCACCACCTGCATAATGGTCTTTGTCTGTGGCATACACCTTGGTTTTACCTGTACATTTATAAGTTGCATTTCCACCTTTTGTAGGAACAGCTCCATTTTTAAAGCCACTAAAGTCCTCACTCCAAATAACAGACGAAGGTTCAACCCATGTGTAAGTTGCTGTTGCAACAGGGCTATATTCATAGTTGCTGCCATTTTGAGTGTATGATACTGCTTTCAGAGTTGTAGTAGCAGAAATGTTGATAGCGTCTGCATATTTAGGAGAGTTGTTTTCAAAACTTGGAGTTGTACCATCAAGAGTGTAGAGAATGCCCTCTGCAGCAGTAGCAGGGGTAGTGATTTCTACATCAAATGCCTCAGAAAAATCCTTAGAGCTTACGCTCAATACAGGAGCAGGAAGTTCGAGTTTGTATTCGTTGGTAACAACTTCGCTCTCTTTACCCTCGTTTGATAAAGCAATAGCCTTAACTGTTGTGCTATGTGCAATACTGATAGGTGCGGTGTATTCTTCACCATTCAATGGTTCGTACGAAGGCTCAGTTCCATCTGTAGTGTAAAGTATCATCTCTGCATTTTTGCCCTTAGTAAGAGTAAGTTCAAACTTATTAGAGAAACTCTTACTGCTTTCGCTAAAGATAGGAGCAGCTACTGCAGTTGGGTCTACAGGCTCAGATGAAGAGGTGTAGTTGATGGTGATGGATTTAATATAAACCGAACCTTTTGTGGCATTCCATGAAATTTCTATATCTCCACTTGCAGTTGTTTTGGGAGTGAAAGTATAATCCTTGGCCGAACCACTTAAAGATGCAGATGAACCGATTTTTGTACCTCCAACTGAAACACTAAGTGAAACTGTACATTTAGAAGCTGTAGCTGTATTTACCACAATCGATTCAATAGAACCCTTTATGCTACTTGTTGAAAGCGTAAGAGTATTATTCGATAAATTTTTAGTACCAAATTGAACACCTCTTGATTCAGATCTAGTTGGTGCGTCATAAGTACTATTACCACTCCAACTTACATCACCTGATTTAAAGCTAAAGGTTCCTTTACTAAAGTCAGCCTCAACTGCCGTATAAGTGTATGATTCAGCCCATGCACTTAGCGTTCCTACCATGCAAAGAACAAGCATGAATAGGAGCGACTTGAGAGATCTGTAACAAGTTTTCATAAGCATAATGTTTTTTATAATGTGTTTAGTTGTTATGTTCTGTCATTAAATTTTATGTTCTCAGAATGTTTTTTAATTTTTCCCTCCTTTATTTTCAGTGCAAAGATAGAGAGTTATGATAGACTTTTCAACTAATTTCTTGTTAATTTTTAAAGAATACAAAAACAAGGGCTCAAATTACAAAAATATCCGCTGGTGAAATTAATTTAGTTGATAAATATGAAAAAACGGCTGCACACCTTGTTGATTATTAGGAACTATAAGTAATAGTTATGAAGGCAAGCTCTTGTTTCTTGGTCAAGACAACGGATATGTCATCGGTATAAAACAAAAAAAGCTGTGTCATATAGACACAGCTGGAGAAAAGAGCCCTGCGTAAAAATGGGGATGGAGCCGCAGGGCTCAAGGGAAGGGGAAGTTGTTCCACTCCGATTCGAACGGGGACTGAGAGAACCAAAAACTCTAGTGCTGCCATTACACCATGGAACATCCACATAAACGTTTCCGTTTTGCGAGTGCAAAGATATGACGATTATTTGAAATGACCAAACCTTTTCACGAAAAAAATGAAAATTTTTTTTGTTATTGGTTTTTATGCGAGGCCAAAAGCGTTGTGTAACTCATTGATTATTAGGCTACTTGTTGAAAATAGTTTAACTTGATTTTTTTTGCTATTCAGAAAGCACTCAAATAAGGCCATGCGCTTTTGTGATATGTAATGAGAGGCTGAAGTTTCGGAATTAGCAAGGGCGGGCTGAAGGCCCAATGGAGCACATAGCCCAGGGCAAGCGAAGCGACACCCTGGGTTCACATGACGAAATGTAATGACGCCCTGAAAGGGCAAAAGCATTAAGACATGGCACAATCATTGAGTGTGTACATTGCTATGTCGGCCAGTAGATTGTCGATAAAACGTTAGATTATATAAGTAATCAAGAAATGCATCACAAACGATTCTCGTTTCAAGACGAGTACAGACAATTCTTGTTATCATACGGCGTAGAATGCGATGAGGCGTATGTGGTTAAGGATGAAGGCTTTTGCCCTTACAGGGCGCGGAGACTCTACTATGCGGAAACCCCAGGGTGTCGCTTCGCTTGCCCTGGGCTATGTGCTCCATTGGGCCTTCAGCCCGCCCTTGCTAAATCCGAAACTTGAGGCTAAATAATATAACTAACTTACTTGTTAACCCGTTAACTTGTTAACCCGTTAAGGTGTCGCTTCGCTTGCTCTGGGCTATGTGCTCCATTGGGCTTTTATTGACATCATCGGCTGCGGCTCAGCAATTCAAGCAAGCTTGATTGCATTCGCCTTGCACGATGATTCAGCCCGCCCTTGCTAAATCCGAAACTTCATTTAGAGGGAATATCATCATCACGGAGCATTACCCTTCAAAAAAAGAACTGTGTTCAAAAACTATTAAGTGGCCCTTAGGCGCACATAGCTTTTGAACACAGCACTTTCACGGGCTAAGTGTAGTGTTGTAAGTCTACTTACCCTCTTTCAAGAACTGTAAGGCACGTTTCACAATGTCGTTGCGCTTATTAACAAGGCGGAAGTACTCGTTGCGGTCCCACAAGTCGTAAGCAATGGTACACTTCAGTGTAAAACGCAAGTCCTCAAGGGTAGATTGACGTTCCTTATCATCCTTAGGTTCTATCTTTTTACGTTTACCCTCAGCCATGATAGAATCTGTGAGTGATGTGGGCACGTTAAAGTTTAGCGCAAAGTCGTCAAACTTGCGATATTTGCGTTTTAGCTCTTTGCGGTGTTCATCCACATAGCGCAAGGTGTAGTCGTTAATCAGGTTATAACGACGCAAGGCACGATAGTAAGGTGAATAAGTAGTAGTGTCAAGCGGCACAAAAATGTCGGGCATGATGCCACCACCGCCATACACGGTGCGGTGCTTGTTCAGCGTTTTATACACCTTGGTTGAGTCAAGGTGAATGCTATCAATTGAAGTCAACTCACCACGTGTGTAGCGATTTTCGAGGTCTTGCTCATATTCCTTCTTCTCCCCCTTGGTGTAAGGCTTTTGTATGCAGCGTCCTGAAGGCGTATAATAGTGTGACACGGTAAGACGAATCATTGACCCATCAGGCAAGTCAATAGGGCGCTGTACAAGTCCCTTACCAAAGGTGCGACGACCAATAATGGTGCCACGGTCGTGGTCCTGAATAGCTCCGCTCACAATTTCGGCTGCTGAGGCTGTAAACTCGTCAACAAGCACCACCACACGTCCTTCATTTTGCATCAAGCCTTGTCCTTCAGATCGCAACTCCTGTCGGGGCATAACACGTCCATCGGTGTAAACAATCATAGAGCCATTAGGCAAAAATTCGCTGGCCACCTCTTGCGCTGCATTCAAGTAACCACCACCATTAAGACCCAGGTCAAGAATCAAGTCCTTCATGCCCTGCTTGCGCAGTTCAGTAATTTTGTCGTGCACCTCTTTGCCTGAAGTCGCACCAAAGCTGTCTAAGTGAATATAGCCCACACCTGGAGTAATCATGTAGGCAGCGTCAACCGTGTTAACTGGAATCTTGTCACGTGTCACCTTAAAGTGAAGCACCCCTTGTGCACCGCGGCGCACAATGTCAAGGTTCGCAATCGTACCTTTAGGTCCGCGCAGCTTGCTCATGATGCTATCGCGGTCCATCTTCACACCCGCTATTTTCACACCATTCACTGCTATAATGCGGTCACCGGCCAACACACCGGCACGCTCACAAGGCCCTTTGCTAATCACCTGTAGCACAATGAGCGTGTCCTTTACCATGTTAAAACTAACCCCAATGCCTTCAAAGTTACCCGTCAAGGGCTCGTTTAGCTTTTTTGTGTCCTTGGGGTTTGTGTACGAAGAGTGAGGGTCCAGTTTACTCAGCATACCATTAATGGCATCCTCGGCCAACTTTTGTTGGTCAACACTGTCAACGTACAAACTTGTAATGGCCACTTGAGCCATTTGTAGCTTCTTCACTTGCTCAAAGTCCACATCGCCAAAGCGCGATTGAGCGCAAGCAGGCAGGGTGAGCAAAATGGCTAATAACAAAAATATATGTTTCATTTCAGTAATGTGGTTTCAGTTGTAGAGGGTTGAGGTAAAAATGCGCTCACATCCTTGCCATAAGCAATGAGTTCACGCACCACGCTCGACGAAATGTCAGAGTATTGAGCTTCGGTAAAGAGCATAACCGTTTCAACACCCGCCAAGCGCTTATTCATGGCCGCAATGTCGCGTTCATACTCAAAGTCCTTAACCGATCGTAGTCCGCGTAGTATAAAGGATGCCTTCTCGCGTCGTGCCAAGTCAATGGTCAAGTCGTTGTAAGCCACCACTTGAATGCGAGGCTCATTGCGGTAAACTTTACGAATAGCTTCCACCCTTTGTTCTGGAGTGTAGAAGGAGCGTTTCTTATCATTCACGCCCACCCCAATCACAATGCGGTCAAACATAGGCAGTCCACGTTCAACAATGCTCGCGTGTCCTACGGTAAAGGGGTCAAACGACCCAGGAAATATGGCAATACGTTTCATGCTTCGTATGTTGGTGCTTAAAAGTCGCTGGTGTCCTCGTCGGCTAAGTCTTCCTCCACCACCAAGTTGTCAATAATAAAGCTTTGGCGCTCCATGGTGTTTTTACCCATGTAATACTCTAACAGTTGCCCCACATTGTCGCTTTTGTGCAGCGTAACAGGGTCAAGGCGCATGTCAGGGCCAATAAAGTTTTTAAACTCTTCAGGGTCAATTTCGCCCAAGCCTTTGAATCGGGTAATTTCGGGGTTCGGACCGAGTCGTTCAATAGCCGCCAAGCGCTCTTCGTCTGAGTAGCAGTAAATGGTTTCATACTCCGAGCGGTCGCTCACTTGTGTCTTCTTCAAAATAGCAGCCCCCGCACTGGTGTCAGTCACAGTTTTCACTTTGGGCGAAGCCCCCCGCACCTTCTTCTTCTTGTTGCGTACACGGAACAAAGGCGTTTGCAAAATATACACGTGTCCCTTCTTAATCAAGTCGGGGAAGAACTGCAAAAAGAAGGTAATGATGAGCAGTCGAATGTGCATGCCGTCCACATCGGCATCAGTGGCCACAATCACCTTGTTGTAGCGCAAACCATCGAGTCCATCCTCAATGTTAAGGGCTGCTTGTAACAAGTTAAACTCCTCGTTCTCATACACCACCTTTTTGGTCAGTCCAAAGCAATTAAGTGGTTTACCGCGTAGTGAGAACACCGCTTGTGTTTGCGCATTACGTGTTTTGGTAATAGAGCCGCTGGCCGAATCACCCTCAGTGATGAATATAGACGATTCAAAGCGTGGGTCCTCTTGGTCGTCATCCTGCTTTTTTTTCGATTTAGGAGCAGGGTCGTTCAGGTGAATGCGGCAGTCGCGAAGTTTACGATTATGAAGGTTGGCCTTTTTAGCCCGTTCGCGAGCCAACTTTGTAACCCCCGCAATCGCCTTACGCTCTTTTTCGCTCTCTTCAATTTTTTGTTTAATCACATCGGCCACATCGGTGTGCATGTGCAAGTAATTGTCAACATTCTCCTTAATAAAGTCGCCCACAAACTTGTTTACACTCACTCCCGAAAGCGGAAAAGGCTGCCCGTTAGCGTCCTTGTCGGGTGCCATGGTTAGTGAGCCTAACTTAATTTTAGTTTGACTCTCAAACAGTGGTTCAATTACGCGAATAGCAATAGCTGCCACCAAACCGTTGCGCACATCCTGTACATCATAGTTTTTACCAAAATACTCTTTAATAGCCTTAGCAATGTGCTCCTTAAAGGCACTTTGGTGCGTACCGCCCTGAGTGGTGTGCTGTCCGTTAACAAACGAGTAATACTCCTCGCCATACTGCGAGGTATGTGTAAAGGCAATGTCAATGCTTGGCCCTGTGAGGTGTACAATGGGATAAAGTCCAGGAGCCGTCATGTTGTCGTTGAGCAAATCCTCCAAACCATTACGGCTTAAAATGCGTCGTCCGTTATAAAATATGGCCAACCCTGTGTTTAAGTACGTGTAGTTGCGCAGCATGTTTTCAACAAACTCGCCATGGAACTTATAATTCTGAAAGAGCGACTTGTCAGGTTCAAAGAATATGTACGTGCCATTCTCCTCCTCACAAGCACCCTCGTTATCGCTCATAAGTACACCTTTTTCAAAAATAGCCTCATGCATCTTGCCATCGCGCACACTACGCGCAATGAATCGGCTCGACAAAGCATTCACAGCTTTCAAGCCAACGCCATTCATGCCCACCGAAGCTGTAAACACAGCTGTGTCATACTTGCCACCCGTGTTCAATTTCGACACCGCGTCCACCAGCGCCCCCAAAGGGATGCCACGTCCGTAGTCACGAATTTCAGCAGTCAAGTTATCATGAATGTTCACCTCAATACGTTTGCCAAAGCCCTCGTTAAATTCGTCAATACTATTGTCGATGCTCTCCTTCAGCAACACGTAAATGCCATCCTCAGCATGCGAACCATCGCCCAGTCGGCCAATGTACATACCAGGGCGTGTGCGGATGTGTTCCGTGTCTTCAAGGTGGCGTATTTTACTTTCGTCATAAACAACGTTCGCGGCTCCGGGTCTCGTTGCTTCATCTTCAGTAGTCATATAGTAATAAAAAGAGTAGGGTAGAAAGGTTTAAAAAAAGAGATTCAAATCAGCGGCTTAAATGTCTGCTTTAAAGCAGCGACGGCGTTTGTGTTGTTCCGTCTTAAAGTACTGCCATTGGTTCTGCACCTTGTCGTTCATTTCAAGTTCGGGGTTGCTCTCAGCATACTCAAATCCCATTTTTTTGTAAATAGGAATCAAGTCAGTAAAGAGCAGCGCGTTAGCCCCCTTGCCTTGATAGTCAGGTCGCACAGCCACCAGTAGCAAGTCAAGCACCTTGGGTCGTTTCCACATCAAAGCCTTGAGCAAGTACCACCAGCCAAAGGGCAATAAGCGGCCCTTAGCCTTTTGCAAGGCACGTGATAGCGAAGCCATTGAAATACCCACAGCCACCAACTCATTCTTCTCGTTCTCAACCAGCGTAACCATGCGCAAGTCAAGCACAGGCACATACATGCTTACATATTGGTCAATTTGGCGCTCTGTCATGCGTGAGTAACCAAACAGAGGGGTGTAAGCCTCATTTATCAAACGAAATATTTCGTGACCAATGCCCGTTTTGTACACCTCTTTTTTACTCTTCAGCTTGCGAATGTGCAAGTTGTAACGCTTTGAAATAATTTCAGATATACGCTTGTGCTTTTCGGGTATAGCGTCGGGCACATAAATTTTCATTTCCACCCAGTCGGCACTTTTCACCAACCCCAACTTTTCCATGTGTTGTGGGTAGTAAGGGTAGTTGTAAATAGTAGCCATGGTCGACAATTGGTCAAAGCCCTCAACGAGCATGCCCTCAGCGTCCATGTCGGTAAAGCCTAACGGACCTTCCATTTCGGTCATGCCACGCTCCTTGCCCCATTGTTTCACCGTGTCAATAAGAGCCGTACTCACCTCTATGTCGTCAATAAAGTCAATCCAACCAAAACGTACAGTTTTCTTCTTCCACGTTTCGTTAGCTCGGCGGTTAATAATGGCCGCCACGCGTCCCACCATTTTGCCATCGCGAAAGGCCATGAAGTAGTCGGCCTCGCAAAACTCAAAGGCAGCATTCTTTTGTGGTGAGAACGTGTTGAGCATATCGTCGTAGAGGTCGGGCACGGAGTAAGGATTGTTTTTATAAAACTCGTAGTTGAAACGAATGAAACGTTTCAAATCCGACTTAGTGGTCACTTTTTTTATCTCGACTGACATAGATTTTTAATTCTTCTTGTTTTTATTCTTAAAATGATAGTCTAGCTTGCAAAGTTACTCATTTTTTGTTACTCATGCTCGCACATTTGCGCTAAAACACATGAAAATCAATGGCAAGTGACGAAAAATAGAGCAAAAATGAAGATAAGTAGAAAAATATAGCTATAAAAAAGCTAAAAGCGTTGGCACATTCAGTTACAAGTGGTAACTTTGCACCCGAAATAAGCTAAGAGGACAGATTTGGCTGCTTGCAACCTCTCAAAAACAATGCTAAAACTTGTAGCAATGAGTGCTGTGCACCTGAGCATGGCTCCAGTTTGTGTGCCCCCATTGTTACAGATGCAAACATAAAAACTTGAAGCCGAATCTCATTCTCTGCCTGTTTCCGTAAAGCGAAAGCAGGCAGTTGTTGTATTATTACACTTTAAACAAAATTATGGGATACTTATTTACATCCGAATCGGTGTCTGAGGGACACCCCGACAAAGTGTCAGACCAAATTTCTGACGCTGTGCTTGACCAGTTGTTGGCTTATGACCCCAACTCGAAAGTAGCTTGCGAAACGCTTGTAACCACTGGCCAGGTGGTTGTGGCAGGAGAAGTAAAATCTGAAGCCTATGTCGACCTACAAGACGTGGTGCGCCGCACCATAGCCCGCATTGGTTACACCAAGGCCGAGTATAAGTTCGAAGCTGAAAGTTGCGGCATATTGAGTGCCATTCACGAACAAAGTGCCGATATCAATCGCGGTGTTGACCGTCAAGATCCTATGGAACAGGGTGCTGGCGACCAAGGCATGATGTTTGGCTATGCCAATAACGAAACCGACACTTACATGCCGCTGCCCCTATCGTTGGCACACGACATTGTGTACGTGTTGGCCGAAATTCGTCGTGAAGGCAAGGTGATGACTTACCTCCGCCCTGATGCTAAGAGCCAAGTAACCATAGAGTATGGCGACGACAACGTGGCACGTCGCATTGACACCATTGTGGTGAGCACTCAACACGACGAGTTCATCACAGCTGCTGAGGCTGGCTCACAAGAGGAGGCCGACCGCCAAATGTTGGAGCGCATACAACAAGACGTTGAAAACATCGTCATACCGCGTGTGATTGACGAACGTGTCAACACCCCCGAAATTAAAGCCCTTTTCCACAAAGGCGACATCAAGTTCTATGTGAACCCCACGGGCAAGTTTGTTATTGGTGGCCCACATGGCGACACAGGTTTAACAGGCCGTAAAATCATTGTCGACACCTATGGTGGCAAGGGCGCACATGGTGGAGGCGCCTTCTCAGGCAAAGACCCCTCAAAGGTTGACCGCTCAGCAGCCTACGCAGCCCGTCACATAGCCAAAAACATGGTAGCAGCTGGCGTGGCCGACGAAATGTTGGTGCAGTTAAGCTATGCCATTGGTAAGGCTGAACCCATTTCTATTTACGTTGACACTTACGGCCGTGGCCACGTAAACATGACTGATGGCGAGATAGCCGAAAAGATAGGTCAACTCTTCGACCTCCGTCCCGCAGCCATTGAGCGCTCGCTCAAGTTGCGTCAACCCATTTATGAAGAGACTGCCAGCTATGGCCACGTAGGTCGTATGCCTGAAGTAAAGGTAAAAACTTTCACTGCTCCCGGACTGCCCGACAAGCAAATTGAGGTGGAACTCTTCACTTGGGAAAAGCTTGACAAAGTAAACGAAATAAAACAAGCGTTCGGACTTTAACAACGGGTATTTAGGTTAACGGGTATTTAGGTTAACGGGTATTTTGGTTAACGGGTTAACAGGTTAACGGGTTGACAGGTAAGTTGGTTAACGGGTTAACGGGTTAACAGGTTGACGGGTAAGTTTGTTAACGGGTTGACAAGTTAACGGGTTAACAGGTAAGTTTGTTAACGGGTTAACAAGTTGACGGGTTAACTTGTTAACCAAAATACCCGTAAGTTGACGGATTAACAGGTTGCCTCCTTCACTAAAAACCATTTCCCTCATAAACAAACTTACCCGTTAACCCGTCAACCCGTTAACCCGTTAACCAAAATACCCGTTAACCAAAAAAATAGATATTCTCATGAACATCACAGTATATGGTGCATCGAGCGGACAAGTCCCCACACCCTACATAGAGGCGGCCCAACAATTGGGCCGCCTTATTGCCAAGGGTGGCCACACCCTTATTAATGGAGCTGGGCGAACAGGACTGATGGGCGCTTGTGCCGACGCTTGCCTAAGTGAGGGCGGACACGCTGTGGGTATCATTCCACAGTTTATGGTCGACCAACATTGGCAACACACAGGTATGAGCGAACTACTCATTACGCCCGACATGCACAGTCGCAAAGAATTCATGGCCGAAAAGAGCGATGCTTGCATAGCTCTGCCTGGTGGAGTAGGTACACTCGAGGAGTTGCTTGAAATTATCACCTGGAAACAGTTAGGCCTTTACCTCAAACCCATCATTGTGCTCAACACCCAGCATTATTACACATCGTTGCTCCATCAGCTGCAACATGCCGTTGATGAGCGATTCATGCGTAGCGAACACTCCGCTATATGGCATGTGGCCGATACACCTGCCGAGGCATTGCAGTTGGCACAAACCACCCCCTTGTGGGACAAGTCGGTGCGTAAGTTTGCCGCCATGTAGACGTTTAAAACGTCATAAAATGCTTACCTTTGCACCCTCCTATCAAACGCGTTGGCGGAATTAGTAAACAAGTTGACAAGTTAACGGGTTAACAAGTAAATTTGCTATGTTCTGAAGCTTTTCACCATTCAGAATTTAACATAATAGGTATAGTAAAGCATACTTACTTGTTAACCTGTCAACCTGTTAGCCCGTTCACCAAAAAAATCCGCCAATGGGTTATTAAAGCAATATTTACTCTATGCACACATCTGTTGTCGATACGTTAGCCACGCAGGCTGAACAGCAAGCTGCTCTCGTTGCCGAAAGCGGACAGGGTGGCATGCACACTTATCGCCACAAGCAGACAGTGGTTGTTGACACCTTGCCTCCCGACCCGCGCCTAATGGGACCGATGGCTCCAGGCCAACCGCTCACCATGAAACCCGAAATGTTGACTGCCGACTATTGGACGGGCCGACAACACTACAAGCCACAAAATGCCTTTGCTGCTGAACTGGATAGCTTGGCAGGGGTAAACGACTCTACCCTAATGGCTGTGCAGCCCACAGGCATTGCGGGCGACCCCGTGCCTTATCAGTTTCGCACCGATAGCATTGTTACCATTATTTTAATGTTAGGCTTCTTTTTGGTGGTAAAGGTCATATCGGGCTCGCGTTACTACCTGCGTGAACAAATAAAGGACTTTTTTCATCACCGCCAGCGTGAGAACCTCTTTGCACAGCGCACACAAAGCGAAATGCGCGGACAAATGTTCCTCATATTCCAAACCTGCATCATGTTGGGCGTACTCTTTTTTGACTACACACAAGAGTATCAGGCCGATGTGTTCAATCAAGTGTCGCCCTACAAAATACTGGGCATGAGCGTAGGCATCTTTGCCCTCTACTTTGCACTCAAGGCGGGGTGTTACACCTTCATCAACAACATCTTCTTCAGTCGCAAGCAAAGGGATCAGTGGTCCGACTCTTACATGCTCTGCACCTTGGGGGTAGGACTGGCCCTATTGCCGTTGAGCCTATTGGTGGTGTATTTCGATTTGTCACTCGTAAATATGTGTATTTGCTTGATATGCCTACTCGTAGTTGACAAATTGCTACTACTATACAAGTGCTCACGTATATTTTTTAATTACACATTCGGTTGGGTGCATCTTTTTTTGTACTTTTGCACACTCGAAATAGTACCTATTTTCATTCTGTTTCGCGCACTTAGCTACGCAAACAATTATTTACTGACAATTAATTAAACAACAAGACGCATAAAAGTGATGCGCTCCGCCATTCAGTTACGCAAAAGAGCGAATGAAGAGCCATCCCCGCTGAACAAAAAAGTAGACCATGATCAAGAAGATTCTTGTTTCGCAGCCGAAACCTACTTCCGAAAAATCTCCCTACTTCGAGATTGAAAACAAGGAAAACGTTGAGTTCACCTTTCACCCCTTCATTAAAGTTGAAGGATTGACCCCTCGCGAGTTCCGTCAGCAAAAGATTCAAATTCTCGACCACACCGCCATTGTGTTCACCTCACGTTTGGCAGTTGATTATTTCTTCACTTTGTGCAAGGAAATGCGTGTAACATTGCCTGAAGACATGAAGTACTTCGGTTTGTCTGAAGCCGTAGCTCTTTACATTCAGAAGTACGTTCAGTATCGCAAGCGCAAGGTGTTCTTTGGTAGCACAGGTCGTTGGCCCGAGTTGGTAACCGTCATGGCAAAGCACAAGGCTGAAAATTATCTCATTCCCTTGTCAGATGTTCATAATGACGACATAGCCAATATGCTCGATGCTAAGAAACTCAAGCACACTGAGTGCGTCATGTTCCGTACTGTTACCAACGACTACCCCAAGGAACAACCCTTCGATTTCGACATGATCGTACTTTTCACTCCTGCTGGTGTTAAGTCGTTGTTTGATAACTTCCCCGAGTTTAGTCAGGGCGAAACCCACTTCGCATGTTTTGGCAATGTAACCAAAGCCGCACTTGAAGAGGCTGGCTTGCGTTGCGACTGCTTTGCTCCCACTCCCGAAGCTCGTTCAATGACTGCTGCCATTGAAATGTATCTCGAGAAAAACAACAAGTAAAATAGCCGTTGATGAAACCCAGAGTGGCTACGCCTTGCGTTTGTTATAATCAAGTCAAGGCGTTGCCACTTTTGTTTTTTGACTACTGTGGAGTTCGTTACATTTCTCCCTTTCGGCCAATGGCATAAAGCATTCACACACGGCGTTGAATCCTTCATTTCTCCCTATGAAATATACCTTTCGTAAACCCGAACACCTCTGCTTGAAGCGTGAAATTGAAGAACTGTTCAGCGCGGGAAACACCTCGATGAGTGCCTTCCCCATGCGAGCCACCTTCAAGCAATTGCCCTACGACGGAAAAGGCCCTCAAGTGAAAATTTTGCTGAGTGTGTCAAAGCGTCACTTTAAGCATGCCGTTGATCGCAACCGAGCCAAACGTCAGTTGCGTGAGGCATATCGTTTGCGCAAACCTGCCTTCTTGTCGTCACTGCCCACCCATGTGGCCCTGCATATAGCCTTTATTTGGCTCTCTGACCGCCCCATTTGCTCAGAGCAGGTACATACACGCATGGACACCCTATTGCGCCGTATAAGCGAAAAAATACAATTGTCATGTCCATCAGCCAATTAGTGAGCCGTTTGCTCATTTTGCCCATTCGCTTTTATCAGCGTAACATTTCGCCCTTGTTGCCGCCAGCATGTAGGTTTACCCCCACTTGTTCGCAGTATGCAGTTGAGGCGTTGCAAAAGCATGGACCCATCAAGGGACTTTACTTGGCCATACGTCGCATACTGCGTTGTCACCCATGGGGTGGTAGTGGCTACGACCCTGTGCCTTGACCTTGCTGCCATGCACACCCAGGGTGTCGCTTCGCTTGCCCTGTGTTCTTATAGGGCCTTCAGTCCGTTTTTGCTAAATCATTAACTTCAACGCGTTGGCGGAATTAGTAAACAAGTTGACAAGTTAACCCGTTAACCTGAAATTCCGCCAACGGGTTAACTTCAGTATTTTATCATGTAACCCAGGGCATCGCTGTGTTTGCCCTGGGTTACGTGCATATAGGGCTTTTATTGACATCATCGGCTGCGGCTCAGCAATTCAAGCAAGCTTGATTGCATTCGCCTTGCACGATGATTCAGCCCGCACTTGCACACACGCTTCTACTACACAACAATTAGTAACGAGGCTGTGCATTGGTTCTAACATAGTCTCTCAACCACGAGCATAGAAATGGCCACTATGATTTTTGCAAGGGCGGGCTGAAGGCCCAATGGAGCAATCAGCCCAGGGCAAGCGTAGCGACACCCTGGGTCCCACGTGTTGGAGCAGTCGCGCCCTGAAAGGGCAAAAGCATTAAATGTGCGTTTTAGAGTATCGCCGAACAGCAATAGCAATGAATAAGCCCCAAAAAGCGGTCTCGCTTTTGATGCCGATTTTGAACACCCTAGCTTTCAGTCCGTTTTTGCTCAACCAGCAACTTGAACCTACTTATTCTTTCAAGAGTGGTTTGAAAGTTTTAGCGTAACTCAAAACATGCTTCACGTGTCAACATGGACATGCGCAAAAGCATATCTAATCATAAAATTGAGCGAGAATGTATTTTTAAAAATCTATAAATAACAACAAAAGTATAAAATTGAATGGTGTCATCAAAACTGGCTTTCGGGGCTTCATTCTCCTATCGTCCTCCTATGTTCCTCCTATCGTCCTCCTATCATTCTCGTATTGATCCCGTATCGATCCCGTATCGGAATACGGAAACAATACGGAAACAATACGGGATTGATACGGGAGCGATACGGAAATGAGGGGAGAAGCATGGGAGGAATATGGAAATGTTAATATTTGTGGCTATGTAAAAATAGGTTAATTTGTTGTTTTGCTTGCGTTATTCATTCACCTCACTTACCCGTGAGAAACATGGCTCAAGTGCGTGTTCGACAAAAAGAAACGATAGGTTGAACACGGGCAGGGCAGGTGCTACGGATGGTTCGCTGTGAAAAATTGAACGAGAAAGCACCCTATATGTGCTATTTTACCCTGAAAACTGAACGAGAATAGAACGATTTTAGAACGATTTTAGAACGAGAATAGAACGCCTTAGAACGGATTTGGAAAAAGCGGTTACAACCTATTACCTTTGCAACGTCAAACCGACACTGCAACAGCTTGTAAGCACATGGCAAAACAACACTTATCCACTCCATTCACATTCATCGGGCTATGGTAAAGAATCGTCATTCAATGCAAGGCAAAAAAAAGAGAGGGCGTGTCAAAGTGAATGACACACCCTCTCGGTTAGGTTATGTTGTTAGCTTGCCCATAAGCAAGCACAACGTGGCTGATTAGAGCTGGGGACCAGCAGCAACGAGAGCCTTACCAGCTTCGTTGGTTTCGTACTTCTTGAAGTTCTTGATGAAACGAGCAGCGAGGTCTTTAGCCTTCTCTTCCCAAGTAGAAGCCTCAGCGTAAGTGTCGCGAGGATCAAGAATCTTAGGATCAACGCCAGGAAGTTCAGTAGGAACAACAAAGTCGAAGAAAGGAATAGTCTTGGTAGGAGCCTTGTCGATAGAACCATCGAGGATAGCGTCGATGATGCCACGAGTATCGCGGATAGAGATACGCTTGCCTGAACCATTCCAACCAGTGTTAACGAGGTAAGCCTTAGCACCGTTCTTCTCCATCTTCTTAACGAGTTCCTGAGCGTACTTAGTGGGGTGCAACTCGAGGAATGCCTGACCGAAGCAAGCTGAGAAAGTAGGAGTAGGTTCAGTGATACCACGTTCAGTACCAGCCAACTTAGCAGTGAAGCCTGAGAGGAAGTAGTACTGAGCCTGAGCCTCAGAAAGGATAGAAACGGGAGGAAGAACACCGAAAGCATCGGCTGAAAGCATGATAACTTGCTTAGCAGCGGGGCCCTTGCTTATAGGCTTAACGATGTTTTGGATGTGGTAGATAGGATAGCTTACACGAGTGTTCTCGGTAACGCTCTTATCAGCGAAGTCAATCTTGCCGTTAGCGTCAACAGTTACGTTCTCGAGCAAAGCGTTGCGCTTGATAGCACCGTAAATGTCGGGTTCGCTCTCCTTGTCAAGGTTGATAACCTTAGCGTAGCAACCACCTTCGTAGTTGAATATACCGTTGTCATCCCATCCGTGTTCGTCATCACCGATGAGCTTACGCTTCGGGTCAGTTGAAAGGGTAGTCTTACCAGTACCTGAAAGACCGAAGAAGATAGCTGAGCTGGTCTCCTCCATGTTGGTGTTGGCAGAGCAGTGCATAGAAGCGATGCCCTTGAGGGGGTTGTAGTAGTTCATCATAGAGAACATACCCTTCTTCATTTCACCACCGTACCAAGTGTTGATGATAACTTGCTCGCGGCTTGTGATGTTGAATACAACGGCAGTTTCAGAGTTGAGGCCAAGTTCCTTGTAGTTCTCAACCTTTGCCTTAGAAGCGTTGTAAACGATGAAGTTAGGTTCGAAGTTCTCCAATTCCTCAGCTGTGGGGCGGATGAACATGTTAGTTACGAAGTGAGCTTGCCATGCTACCTCTACGATGAAGCGCACAGCCATGCGAGTTTCCTTGTTGGCACCACAGAAACCATCAACTACGAAGAGACGCTTGTTAGAGAGTTCCTTCTTAGCGATTTCCTTAACGGCTGCCCAAGCCTCTTGAGAAGCGGGTTTGTTGTCGTTGGGATATTCGGGAGTAGTCCACCAAACAGTGTCCTTTGAGTTCTCGTCCATAACGATGAACTTATCCTTAGGAGAACGGCCGGTGTAGATACCTGTCTTTACGTTTACGGCGCCGAGTTCAGTTTCCTGACCTTTCTCGAAACCTTCGAGACCAGCCTTAGTCTCCTCTTCGAAGAGCTGCTCGTATGAGGGGTTGTGTACAATCTCGGTTACACCGGTAATACCGTACTTGGTTAAATCTAATGTTGCCATAATGATTTATTAATTAATAAAATTAGTTTACTATTAAAAGTGGGGTGTAGGGCTTAGCGCTGCAAACGCGTCCCTTTACCACGGCAAAAGTACGAAAAAGTTGGTGCACGCAAAAAGTTTTAACGCATTTTATTGCAACGTTTTTGTGTTGTGTGTGTTAGTTTGTATCGCTTTTGTGTGCCATGTAGCACTGACTGATGGGGTGGAGTTGAAGTGTGTTGTGTTGCGTTATGGCTGTAATGAATTGAAAATCATTGGTTTATATGGCTACGCTGTGCGTTAATGTGTGTGTGGACGCTTCTATGATTGATGAAAAAAAAGGGGGGAGGCAATACACTCATAGTGTGTGTTGTCTCCCCCCCCTCATTCATTGAAAGGATGATGAATAACAGACCCGTTGGCGGAATTTCAGGTTAACCCGTTAACCAAAAATTCCGCCAACGGGTAAAAAGCTTGACAAACTTACCTGTTAACCCGTTAACTTGTCAACTTGTTTACTAATTCCGCCAACGCGTATAACAGAGATTATTTAGTCCAATTGGTGTTCATGTCGCCCCAAATGTTTGATGAGCTTTGTTCGCGCTGGTTAGAGAGTCCCCCCGAGGCACCAAAGTCTTGTTCATCGTCCACCGTGTCAAAATGTGAAACGGCCAGCATGCCTTGTGCTTGGAATTTGAGCAATTTGGCTGTGGGAATCATATATATCTTTTTCATAATAGATGTGCTAAAAGAGTGTTACTTAATAAAAACCTTTTGTCCGTTTTCCTTAACAAAGATGCCGTGAGCAGGGTAGAGCACGCGGCGGCCGTTAAGGTCGTAGTAGGTGTTGTTGTTGCCCTGAGTGGTGGCAGCATTGTTAATGCCAGTAGTGATGTCGCTAAAGTTGAATATCAGCACGTTGGCAGCAGCGTCAACTGTGGTAGAACCTGCATAAGCCTTGTTAGCACCAATGGTGCGGTCGGTTTCAGAGGTTACCTTGTAGAAGGCTATGCCCTTTGAACCATTGCCCAAGACGTAGGCTGTGGCATCATTGTCAATGGCAGTGGGGATGAGTGTACCATTCAGTCCGTTGTTAGCAATGGCGGCAGTGTTATCGTAGTTAATGTTGAAGTTGTGTGTACCTTCAGCGCCTTCAATCACAACGGGTGTTTCAGCTGGAATAATGCCAGTGGTGATAGTGGTAAGCTTGAGTTCATTGCCTTCTTTCTGTCCTGTATATGCCTTTACGCCTGTAGGAATGTTCACGGCCATAGGCAAGTTGAGGGTAGCATAACCTGCAGAGGTGATGTTGACGGGGATGGTGGTGACTTCAACAATGCGGAAATTGTTGCTTGAACCATCGTTGCCGCCATCCCATGCTACTACGTGGAAATCTTCATTGCGCACGCTGATAACGTTTTCGCCTGTTGCTTTTTTTGAAGCTTTGTCAGTAATGGCTACTGCAAAAGGTGTGTCAACTTTGTTTGAAGCAGTGTTTAGGTAGTACTCACCACGTTTTACATCCTTTTCAGTGTTGTCTTCGGGAATGATTCTTAACCAATAGGAAGTTTCGACAGTGTTGCTTAAATAATTCTTTGAATTGGCAGGACGAATGTAGTAACGATCGGTTTTATTTTCGTCAGTCAATTGCTCAAATTGCCAAAGGAAGGGAAGAATGTTAGCGTCAAGTGTGCTTGATGTTTGTAGGGCATTATAGCCTTGGGTTGATTGAGTGTCGCCATAATTTTCGTAGAAATAAACACCATTTCTTTTACCACGAGCGCATTGAATAGTGTAGTATTTGCCTGCTTCGGGGGTAACATTACTTTCGGTTGAGGCGCTTGTGGCATCACTTAAAGCTTTTGCTTTAGAAGCTTTAGCTTCAATGTTATTAGCAGCCGTAAATGCTTCGTAGGCTGTTTTCTGAGCATCTGATATCTTTTTGTAACCTACATAATTCTTTACGTTTAAGCCATTAGTAAGGCTCGCATTCCATGTGGCCGCAAGTTCATCAATGCCAGAGGTGACAATTTTGAATTGGCTTGCCTGAGCTGTAGCTTCCCAACGTACTACACCAGGTGCACCCATGTGGAGGTATGAACGATTTTCAGGAATGCCTGTCTGGGTAGTTTTGAAAGTAACATAACCCAAGTTGGCTGCTGCAGCTATGGTGTACTCTTGGGCTGAGGCTTCATTGTCAACCAAAGGAATGGCAACGTCATTTCCCGTATTATTGTTGCCAGGAATAGAACCTACATATTTATTTGAGTAAGGATTGTAGAATTTGTAGTTGCCATTATCTTGTTTCAGCAGTTTCCAAATATATGCGTATGAGTCCTTGGCTTCATCCTTTTGCATGGTAGTAGTAGTATAAGCATATGCGTTTGTGTGCAAATAGTTACCTAACATGCAAATGGTTCCAGTAGGAATATCGGTGTTAATAGGTGCAGTGGCAAGAAACGTAGTGTTGGCTTGATTAAATTCAGCTACATCTTCGTCAGTAAACGAGGTAGCATCCTTGTACTTATTATATACAGCCAATGCGGTATTATATGCTTCTTCTGTGCAACCATAGAACGCATTTATAAGTGATGCATATCGGTTGATTGTTGCCTCTAAACCTGTTCTAAAAGCATAATTTTTAATCGCAAAATCCATCTGCGCTTCGGTCAATTCCTCAACTTCGAATATAGAGCCACCATCAACACTCCAAGTGCCAATCTTATTTTCGCTATCATAACTATTCCAACAATATTTATTGCCAAAATCCTCGTTGTTTGAGAAAGCAATACCAGTGTTTCCACTATTAGAAGCTGCTTTAACGTACCAATCAGCTCCTGTATCAGTCCAGTTGTTGATTGTTGCCATCATGGTGGTGGTTTTCTTATTGTGTATTTTTATAGAAGTTACCCCTGTGGTAGTGGCTTTTGTACTTCCTGCTGTGAAGTAAAAAAAGCCATTACCATTCAGCAACTCACTTTGGCGGATAAAATCACTATTACCATTCCAATACAAGTATTTGCCGGTGCGCAAGTTTTTGATGGCATAATAGTGCATGTTGCCATCGGTACTAAGCTGTGGAATGGTTTGCGAACCAGCCCACGCTGTGTCAACCCCTACAAAGAATGTGAGGAGTAAACCCCAAAAGAGTAAAATTCTTTTCATGTGATAATATTTGTTTTGTTAATTAGTATTCAAAATTATATAAGCCTCTTAAGTGTTTGTGCGCGCAAATGTACCTTGTTTATGTTAATAAAGCAAACGGGGGGTAAAAATAGTTAATATGTAAATAAAATGTCGCAAATGTAAATGTATGGTGTGCATGCATGATGTGTGAGGGCAAATACGAGTTATTAAAATAAGACACGAACAGAGGACAAACAAAACTATTTAGGGTGGTTCTAATCATCCCTATTTCAGAATAATTGCTTCTATATAACAAAGTTCAAAAATCATCTTTGTTATTATCTCAACTTGTTTGCCATTCTGGCAAAGGGAACTGTCTGGTAAAAGTCTAAAGCACATTGTAATGCTTTTGCCCTTTCAGGTAGGGTGTTCAAAATCGGAATACTTAACGCGTCCAATTTTCGTGTGTAACGTCCTCAAAATGTGATAGTTAAATGTAAAAAGTTGTCTCATATAGATATGGCTGTAAGCTATAGCAGATATCGACCTATTACAACTAACAACACCCTACTTACAAGTGCGGGCTGAAGGCCCAATGGAGCACGGAGCCCAGGGCAAGCGTAGCGACACCCTGGGT
>ERZ507015.191-NODE-191-length-20681-cov-11.3987_pt1 | contig 20681 bp, 17 predicted proteins | sample MGYA00513165_ERZ507015 | MGnify/ENA metagenome assembly ERZ507015
GGAATTATTCTCGGCTTCGCCTGCGATTTTGAATTATTCAGTTGTGAATTACAGCCTCCTATGTTAGTTACGGCAAGCTCATGTATAATCTCACCGATAAACTGCAATTTACAGCTGCAAAGGCAAACATAGGAGGCTATGGCGTCTCGCCGTAGCCACGCAGCCTCCCATAGCAGAACATCAATCAGAGCCGTGTAATACGTAACTTTGTACTGCGCCGTGTCCCGAGGGGACACGTATTCATCAGAAACCCACTGCAAGCTCCGAAGGAGCGCAGCTGTGGGATAAACAATCCTCTCCACCCTAACTTGGTTCCGCGAAGCGGGACCGACTATCATCCTCAATATCATACGGGATGCGTCAGTCCCCCTTCGGGGAACTATATGGGGTGGGAGTATCTCATGTCCCCACAGCTGCGCTGCTTCGCAGCTTGCAGTGGGTTTCATGATATAGGTCCCGCTCCGCGGAACCCGCAGCTTATTGTAATTCACAAGCAGACAATATATAAACAGAAAAAGGCTTTATGTCAGGTCTGCGAGAAACTTGTTCGCGCAAGACCTAACATAAAGCCTTTTACTTAACTGAACTTTCACAAGTTCAGTACTTAATTGAATAATTCAAAAAAACTCTATTTCTTCTTTCTGTCCTCCTCGATGAAGCGCAGCAGGTGTTCCACTGCCTCACTCTCGGGGATGGCTTTCTCTATGCAGGTTTTCTGCTTGTAGAGCGAAATCTTGCCTGGACCGGCACCTACATAACCGTAGTCGGCGTCAGCCATTTCGCCGGGACCGTTGACAATGCAACCCATGATGCCTATCTTCAGACCCTTCATGTGGGCTGTCGCTGCCTTTATCTTGGCAATGGTGGAGCGGAGGTCGTAGAGCGTGCGACCGCAACCGGGACATGAGATATACTCCGTCTTGGAGGTGCGGAGGCGGGCAGCCTGAAGGATGGCGAAAGAGGTGTCGGCGATGTCGCGGACGGTGATGTCGCCGTCGTTCATCAGCCAGATGCCGTCCGTCAGTCCGTCTATCATCAGCGCACCCATGTCGGCGGCTGCCTCAAGCTGGAAGTCGGCTTTCTCTGCGGCGCTGTGACGATACATCTGGGCGAAGACAACAGGATTGAAGAGGCCGTTGGTCCACAACTCATGGGTAAGCGCACGCTGTTCGCCGAGACGGTTCTGCTGATTGCTGACTGCCACTACCACCACTTCAGGATGGGCCTTGAGGCAGGCGAGATATTCCTCAGAGGGTGCTCCGAGCTGAAGCACGAGGAACTTGACGTCAGCCTTAACGCTGCCGATGAACGGTGTGGCGTTGTAGGGGAAGATAGGGAAGGTGTCTGGCTCGCCCTTGTAGGCATTGAAGTCTACGATGTATTTCTGTCCCTCGCGGCGGTCTGCGGGCAGAGAAGCTCCGCAATAGATGTAGTCGGGAGTGGTGTCAGGGCTGAACTCCACGTCAGCGGCGTTCTCGTCCTTGCCGTAGGAAGCAATAACGACGGGCGCATTGCTGCCTCCGATGCCACCTGCGGCACGTGTCTTGCGACGTTCCGGACGGAGCCAGTCGAACTCAGCCGATTCTGTAGCGGGCACCAAGAGATGTCCTTCGCGCTTCGTGATATAGTCGACGAGATGCTTTGCCACCGGAATCTCTGCCTCCGGCTCCTCGCTGAGGCTCACGCGGATGGTGTCGCCGATGCCGTCAGCGAGCAATGCTCCGATGCCCACGGCGCTCTTTATGCGACCGTCCTCGCCTTCTCCAGCTTCGGTTACGCCAAGGTGGAGCGGATAATGCATGTCCGCCTTGTCCATCTCGCTGACGAGAAGACGCACGGTGCGAACCATGATGACCGTATTGGAAGCCTTGATGGAGATAACCACGTTGTCGAACTGCTCCTTCTTGCAGATACGCAGAAACTCCATACAGCTCTCAACGATGCCCTCCGGCGTGTCGCCATAGCGCGACATGATGCGGTCTGAGAGCGAACCGTGATTAACGCCGATGCGCACGGCGGTGTGGTGCTCGCGGCAGATATTGAGGAAGGGCACGAAGCGGTCCTCAAGCTTCTTGAGTTCCTCGGCATACTCCTCGTCCGTATATTCTATCTTCTTGAAGACACGGGCAGGGTCGACATAGTTGCCGGGATTGATGCGGACCTTCTCAGCGTACAAGGCTGCCACGTCAGCGACATTGGCGTTGAAGTGAACGTCAGCAACGAGCGGAGTCTGATAACCGTCGGCACGGAGTCCGGCGTTGATGTTCTTGAGGTTCTCTGCCTCGCGACGTCCCTGCGTGGTGAGACGAACCAGCTCGCCTCCAGCTTTGATGATGCGCTCAGCCTGCGCCACACATGCCTCCGTATCGTTGGTATTGGTGGTGGTCATCGACTGTACGCGTATGGGCGAATCGCCACCTATCTGAATGCTGCCCACCTTGACGGGAGAGGACTGACGACGGCGATAATTAAAGAGATCAACCATAATGATGAAATAAAAAAAATAGGAATTAGGAATTACGAATCAAGACCAACTCCTAATTCGTAATTCCTAACTCCTAATGGTTTAGTTTACTTTATACTCGAACTTCACTTCTGCCAGCTCCTTGTTGGCATTCTCAATCTTCTTGCCCAGTCCTGCCTTATATTCAGCCATCTTTGCGGCTACATTCTCGTCGCAGAGGGCTATCATCTCGCAAGCGAGGATGGCAGCGTTCATGGCGCCGTTGACGCCTACCGTGGCAACGGGGATTCCCGGGGGCATCTGAATGATGGACAACATGGCGTCCAGTCCGTCAAGCATACCCTTGATGGGCACTCCGATGACGGGCAACGTGGTGCTGGCGGCTATTACTCCCGGCAGAGCGGCAGCCATTCCTGCTGCTGCGATGATTACCTTGACGCCGCGATCCTTAGCGCCTTTTGCGAAACTTTCCACTGCGTCCGGTGTGCGGTGTGCAGAGAGAGCGTTAACTTCAAAAGGAATCTGCATGTCGTTCAAGAACTTGCATGCCTTTTCCATGACGGGCAGATCTGATGTGCTGCCCATAATGATGCTGACTAATGGTGACATTGTTATGTTTATTTAGATGTTATGTTTATGCTTTTACAATCTCAATATTATGGCGTATGCCGTAACTGTGCCGAGCAGGAAGCCGTAACATACCTGTCGGAGAGAATGCTGGCGCAGAATCATTCGGCTGGAACCAACCATTCCCGCAAGGATAAGCACAACGCTGAACCATCCCAAGGGATTGAATCCGAAGATGATGGAGAACGCAAGCAGCGCTCCTGCCACGCCTCCGATGGCTGCGGTGTGTGTGGATATCTTCCACCAGATGTTTATCATGGCACAGAGAATCTGGATGACCAGCGCCGCTATGAGAATGTTGCTCATAAAGTGCGGGATGTTTATCTTATGCATCACATAATAGCACACGAAGTAGCACATTATGGAGATAAGATAAGGTACGACGCGACGCTCCTTCTTGCCCAGCTCGATGAGCGTCCAACCGTGGTAATGACGATAGAAATGGATGAGCAGAGAGGGCATGAGGATGGTGAAGGCGTAGACAAGAAGCAGAACGGTGAGCTTGTATGCCCACGGCATCAGACTGAGATAGCTGAACGTGAAGAGGGCTATCAGTCCGACGAGCGACAGATAGAATGGCGTGAATGCCATGCTCAGTATTCGCGCTGCGAGGATAATGTTCTTTTCTTTCATGCTTAAATATATTGTGCTAAAGACTTTAGTCTTTCCTCAGTCGGGCTATTGGCAGTCCGAGTTGCTCGCGGTATTTTGCCACGGTACGTCGGGCGATGGGATAGCCGAGCTTTGCCAGTTGCTTGGTCAGGGCGTCGTCGCTAAGCGGCTTCTTCTTGTCCTCCTTGCTGATAAGGTCCTTAAGGGCAAGCTTTATCTTTCTGGTGGACAGTTCCTCTCCGTCGCCTGTGGTATAGCCGTCTGAGAAGAAGAAGCGCAGCGGGAAGGTGCCCCAGTTGGTTTGGGCGTACTTAACGTTGCTGACACGCGATATGGTACTGATGTCCAGTCCAGTGCGGTCAGCGATGTTCTTCAGAATCATCGGCTTGAGATCTGCCTCATCGCCGTCCTGGAAGAACTTCTTCTGCCAGTCGATGATGGCACGCATCGTCACGGAGAGCGTGTGGCGGCGCTGCTTTATCGCATCGATATATCCCTTCGCCCTTTCCACCTTCTCCTTGGCGTAGAGCAGGGCTTCCTTATCGCGCTTCGACATGGACGACCTGTTGTTGCGATAGGTCTCCATCATCTCCGTGAACGACGGCGAAACCTTCAGTTCGGGGATGTTGCCGCCGTTAAGCGTGAACGTGACGTTGCCGTCATCGTCGGTGTCGATGATGAAGTCGGGGGTTATCTGCTGTATGTTGCGGCCTTCGGTCTCGCCAAGCGAGGCTCCAGGCTTGGGGTTGAGGCGACGAATCTCGTCAATCACGCGCTTCGCAGTGTACGAATCGGTGTTGAGAGCGGTCTTTATACGGTCGAAGTGTTTCTTCGTAAAATCGTCGAAGAGCGTTGTCACCACCTTCTTCATGAGCGGCTTCAGCTCGTCGTCGCCTCGTCTGTCAATCTGGAGCAGCAGACACTCCTGCAAGGTGTGTGCTCCGATTCCGGCAGGATCGAAGGTCTGAAGGATGCCGACAATGCGTTCGACATCAGCTGTGGTGCAGTCGATGCCGTGATAGATGGCAAGTTCATCGCTTATTGACTCGCTGTCCTTGCGCAACAGTCCGTCGCTGTCAAGCGAACCAATGACGTACTCCATGATGTCGCGGTCGGTCTCTGTCAGCTCCAACTCACCCATCTGCTCCTTCAGGCGGTCGTAGAACGACGTGGTATTGCCATAGACCATCTCCTCATAGTCGGCAGACTCGTTGTTGCCGCCGTACTGGTAAGAGGCTGTCGGCATGTCGTCGTCGCCCTCTCCGATTCTCTCAAGGGCGGCATTCAGCGCCGACTCGCGTTCTTCACGCTCGTTCTGTCGGTCGAATTCGTCACTGACGATGTCCGTACCATTGTCGTCATCGCCGTCGCGTCCTTCCGCCTTGCTGTCTGTGGAGCCATAATCGTCGCGACTTCTGTCGTCAGTATCCCTGTCATGGGGATTATCGAGAGCGTCTTCCGTAGACGACACCTCCAAAGCGGGATTGTCGTCGAGTTCGGCATTGACATTCTCTTCCAACTCCGTCAGGGGCATCTCAAGCAGATGAACCTGCAGCATCTGCTGTTGTGACAGACGCTGTACCTGCTGGAGTTTCTGTTCTTGTGTCTGGATGAATCTTTGTTCCATCTTAAGCGAGTTATTTATATATAGAGTCTTCGACTTATTAACGCCAATAAGGTTTTACTTATGGTAGTAAGCCAAAGCCCTTTCCTTCTTATCGTTCATATTCTGTGTGTCGTTGGCATATTCGTCCCATACCTTTCGCGCAGCCTCAACGAGTGCTGACGTAGGCATAGCCTTTCTTTTAAGGATTGGGTCGAAGGTCTGGAATATGGCGAGCACTTCCACCACCTCCTTCGTGGTCAGCGTGAGCATGCGTGCCACGTCAGCCACCTCCGGCGTCTCTTCCACCATAGTGTTGGGGGTAAGCATGAAGTAGAGGTCGATGAGTATGGTCAGCGCCGCTGGCGTCAGCTTCGTGTCGTCGGCGACGGGCAGATAGAAAGTCTCGAACGAGTCGATGCTTTCCACACCCATAAAGAACGAGTCGGCATCGCCGAAGCCTTTCATTTCTCTCACCCGCTTGGCGTCCTTGTTGAGGCGTCGCGTATTGTCGGCGTATGTGTCCCAAATCTTCTGGAGTGACGCAGTCTTGTGATTGAGCAGTTGCTCCATCTTCTCGAAGAGAGTCTTGGGATGAATATGCAGCTCGATGGCGAGGTCCACCATAGTCTTTGACCATGGCGACTTTACGTCATCCGGCTTTTTCTTGCAGGCCTGCATCAGAAGCAGCCAGTAGCTGTCAGTCCAAAGGTTGTTATTGGCCATATATGTTTTGTTGCTGTTTTGTTGGTTGTTGTTATTTGATGACGGCAATCTTGCACACTGTGCCATTACCGCCGTCCTCAGTTGCTGTCTCCACCATGTAGATGCCGCTTGCCACACGCTTGCCCTTTGCGTCGCATCCGTCCCATGTGAATGTTCCGCCATTGGAGCGTCCCTGAGCCACAAGTGTACCGTTGGATGTAACTATCTTTACGTCAGCGTTGAGCGTCAGTCCCGTGACGGTTATCAGTCCGGTATAGTCGGGCTTGACGGGATTGGGGTATGCGTAGACATTGTCCTTGGTCATCTTCTCGGACGGCTTGGTGGCGTCAGCCATATATGAGCACAGCCCGGCACTTGTTCCGAAGAACACCTCTCCCGTCTGCTCGTTGGCTGTTATTCTCTCGATGTCGTCTGAAAGCAGATTAGAGTTAGAGGATGTGAAGTGCTGAAGCTGCTGTATGTTGTCAGCGCTTATAAGATAGACTCCGTTGCCTGACGTACCGAACCACTTGCGTCCGGCGCCATCCACATAGATGGCAGAGATGGGCACATTGGAGAGGAGGTAGTCAGCAAGATTGGTGCCGTCGTTGCGCGGAATCTTCACCTGTGTGAACGTGTCGTCATCGGTGCCTATCTGCGAAGCGGGCAGCATAAGAGGTCCCACGTCTGTGCCTATCCATATATTACCCTCGATGTCCTCAGTAACGCAAGAGACATAATAGATTTGGTATTCCTTTCCGTCCTGATTGAAAATGGAACGGTATGACTTCGAAGCACCGGAAGATGGCTGGTAGCAGGTAAGACATGCTGTCTGCCAGTTGTTATTGCAGAACCAAATCAGTCCACGGCTGTCCCTGAACATATCCTTGGCGTATGGGAAGGAAAAGCCTGCCGTGGCTATGAAGTTGGAGTTGGAGAGATCGGTCCACTTATCGTCCTTGAGTGAGAGCAGAGATGTCTTTCCGTCAGCCGTCTCGCTGTTGAAGCAGAGCAACGAGCCGTCGTCAAGGAAACACAGCGTCGTCACTTTATTGTATTTATACCATGCATCCTCTTTCACATCGGCATGCGTAATCGGGCTGTTGTCCTCGTTCCAAAGTTTACGGAACTCGCCGTCGTAAAACTCGTACAGTCCGGTTCGGGCTGCCACATACACGTGCTTCTCATCCTTCGGATCAATGGCAAGGGCGTATGCAGAAATAAACGGCGACTTCTGATCCTTGGCAAAGCTGGTGTCGTACATCTTCCACGTACCATCCAGAGAGAGCACCTGCACGCAGCCTTCTCTGCTGGTTGAACTGCCGGGTCCGCCACAAGTATAGAGGGTTCCGTTGCGCATAAGCATGAATCCGAAAGTGTTATAATCGGGTCCGTCTGCCTTTATGCCAGTCTTGTTTATGGTAAAGGAGCGGTCGTCAGCCAAAGTGATATTGGCAAGCGATCCGTCGTCATCGTGAATCCAGAAAGATCCGTCCTTCGAATCGGCAGCCACAGTATTGAGATGCTTGGCTATGCCTCCACGGTCGGAAGCTGTATGGTAACAATAGGTGTCGTTACCTCCACATGCAAACAAAAGTCCGTTCTGCATCACGCAATTGTCCATATAAGGACCAGCCTGCTTCTTCACCGTTCCGTCAGAAGCAATGGTGGAGATGTTGTATTTCTTTGCTCCCACCAGTCCTTCGTCCATCCAGAACAGCCAGCTGAATCCCTCTGACGTCAACTTATCCCATTCGTTCGGGTCGGCAAGGTTCTTGCGCATGTCGCCCTTGAAGATTTCGTTGTCCGTAGCGGCGTAAACCATACCGTTGTTGATACACAAGTCCTTCACCTTCTCCTGCAACGCATAAGTATCGGCGATAGTGGCGTTCGACACGTTCACCACCACAATACCAAAGCCGGTGGCAAGGTATGTAAGATTGCCGTTCGTGAAGACGTTGTTGATGGTCTTGTCGTACGTGAGCGACTTGTCGTAATAGTCAGAGATGTTGGTGATGTCGAGTTTCTCACTTAGCAGGTCAATATTGCCATTGCTATACACAATGACGAGACGTTTGGCAGCAGCGTTCCAAGAGATAAACTTAATGTCGGTATCGCTCAGTCCGTTGTTGCGGTCCATCGTTGTGATGCTCTCGTCTGACGTGTCGTAGACATACAGGTCGCCGGACGCCACCACGTAAACGCGGTTGCCCACCTTCACGATCTGCCGTATGTCGCTATAAGCCATATACGTCTTCCATGTGCCTATCGGGGGTGTGCTTGCCACAGCCGTTGTTGTAGTCGCAGTCATTGCCGAAAGCGTGAGCACTACGGCGCAGACAAACACAGCAACCGAGCGTGTCAGGGCATTTATGGTCTGCTTCAGTGAGAATATCTTCATTGTAGGATTGTTATTGTTTCTGAATATTACTGATGGATGGGTGTCGGCGTGTTTAGCGCTTCAGGAAGCGAGCCAGCTTCTCCACAGCCCTTGCACGGTGCGAGATGGAGTTCTTGATGTCCAATCCCAGCTGTGCGAACGACTGGTTGTGACCTTCAGGCACGAAGATGGGGTCGTAGCCGAAGCCTTCCGTGCCCTTCTTCTCCTCAGCGATACGGCCTTTCACTGTGCCCTCAAAGAGAGAATAGTCGGCATCATCATCCTTACGTGCCAGACAGATCACTGTTCTGAACTGCGCGTTTCTGTCCTCCTTACCCTCAAGGCGCTGGAGAAGCTTGCGCATATTGGCTTCCGAGTCGTGGTCTGTGCCTTCAGCGTAACGTGCCGAGTGGACACCCGGCTCGCCTCCCAATACAGCCACTTCCAGACCCGTGTCGTCGGCGAAGCAGTCATAACCGAAATGCTCCACTACATAACGTGCCTTCTGAATGGCGTTGCCCTCAAGGGTGTTGGCGGTTTCTGGGATGTCGGCATGACATCCTATGTCTGACAGCGAAAGCACCTCGAAGCGGTCGCCCAGGATGGAGCGAATCTCTGAGAGCTTATGGCTGTTGTTCGTTGCGAATACTATTTTCATTTACTTCTAATATTTGTTCTTGTTCCTGTTGACCGTGTTCCTCCATTTCCTGCTTATGCAGTTCTTCCTGGTGTTTCTTCACCTTCACCTTTATCTGGTCGAATCCCTCGCCGTACACACCGATAACGGAGCTTTGCGAAACGAAGGCACGCGGGTCAATCATCTTGATAAGACGGAATATGAGCACCGACTCACGCTTCTTGGCAAGGAGGCATATCACCTTCATTTCCTTACCCGTATACCATCCGTGTCCGTCGAGAATGGTAAGGGTGTGGTCTGTCTTCTTTGTGATGGCAGCGGCAATCTTCTTGTATTCCTTTGAGAATATCATGAACTGCACCGACTGACGTTGGACGTTCATCACATAGTCGAGCATGTTACATTCTATGAACATCGTACACAGACCGAACACCACCATCTGACAACGCTGCGGGAACGGACCGAAAGAGTCGATGGCAAGACAGCTGCCGATGATTACGAGGTCCACCATGATAAGACCCTTACCGAGCGATACGTTATAGTACTTGTTCACTACGGCGGCGATAATATCTGTACCACCCGTACTGCCGTTGTTCAAGAACACTATAGCAAGCGCTGTACCGGTGAGCATACATCCGATGATAAGCGACATAAAGTCGTTGCCTTCGCCCATCAGCTTATAGAAGGTGCCGTCTGGCATTTCCACTATCTTCTGTGCCAAGTCGAGCATTACGGTTATGGCCAGCGTGGCATAGATGGTCTTGGCAAGGAATTTTATTCCGAGTTCCTTCAATGCCGCCACGATAAGCACGGCGTTGATAATGAAGAATGTCCACTGAACGGGGAATTTAGTGGCATAGAACACGATGGCTCCGATACCTGCGATACCACCGGTTACGATTTCGTAGGGTAGCAGGAAAACGGTGAATCCGAAGGTGTAAAGCAGTAGACCGAGAGTGATGTTAAAGTAGTCCTTCGTTTCTTGCCAGATTATTTTGCGGTCGATTGTCATAGGATTTTATAGTTAAAGCGTTATTTTTTTATGTTTCTAAGCAAAAGAAGTCGTCGTCTCGCCCGCGCCGTTCTCTGGCGTGCGCAAGCGGCGACTTCCTTTATTGTGGTATTTTTATATGTTCTCTCGGGATGTCGCCGTATTACTTCACTACGACATTCACAATCTTCTTAGGTACGACGATTACCTTCACAACCTTCTTGTCGCCGATGTATTTCTGGCTCTGCTCGTCCTCGAGCACTGCAGCCTGGATGGCGTCGTTGGTGGCGTCGGCAGGGAATTTCTTCTGGAAGCGTGCCTTACCGTTGAAGGAAATCGTAAGCTGCATCTCGCTCTCCACAAGATACTTCTCGTCGAAAGCAGGCCATGCGGCGTCGCAGACAGTGGTGGTGTGACCGAGTGTGTGCCACAGTTCCTCTGCGATGTGCGGAGCGAACGGAGCGATGAGCACAACAAGCTGCTCGAGCACTTCCTTTGAGCGGCACTTCTGCTGCTGCAGTTCGCCTACGGCAATCATAAACGCCGAGATGCTGGTATTGTAAGAGAACTTCTCGATGTCCTCTGTTACCTTCTTGATGAGCTTGTGCAGACTCTTGAGGCTTTCTGCCGATGGCTTCTCGTCGCAGGGCAGGAATGTGTCGGTACGGTTCTCATAGAAGAGGTTCCAGAACTTCTTGAGGAAGCGGAAACATCCGTCAATGCCGTTGGTGTCCCAAGGCTTGCTTGCCTCCACCGGACCGAGGAACATCTCGTAAAGGCGGAGTGTGTCGGCACCATACTTCTCAACAATCATGTCAGGGTTGACAACGTTGAACATCGACTTCGACATCTTCTCTACTGCCCAACCGCAGACATACTTGCCGTCCTCAAGGATAAACTCAGCGTTCTCATATTCAGGACGCCATGCCTTGAAAGCATCTATGTCGAGAACGTCTGCAGAAACGATGTTCACGTCTACGTGGATAGGAGTAACGTCATCGTCCTTCTTCAGACCTGCACTTACAAAGACTGGAGCCTTTGAGTGATCGTCAGAGTTGATACGATATACGAAGTTTGAGCGGCCCTGAATCATACCCTGGTTGACAAGCTTCTGGAACGGCTCTTCCTTGCAGCTTACGCCAAGGTCGAAGAGGAACTTGTTCCAGAAACGTGAATAGATAAGGTGACCGGTGGCGTGCTCGCAGCCGCCGACATAGAGGTCGACGTTCTTCCAGTACTCGTCAGCTTCCTTGCTTACGAGGCTCTTGTCGTCCTTCGGGTCCATATAGCGGAGATAGTAAGCAGACGAACCGGCGAAGCCCGGCATGGTGTTCAGCTCGAGCGGGAACACTGTCTTGTTGTCCACCAGACTCTTGTCCACCACTTCCTTCTTCTCCACGTCCCAAGCCCATTTCTTGGCGCGTCCCAATGGCGGTTCGCCTGTCTCTGTAGGCTTATAGGTCTCGATTTCAGGCAGTTCAAGCGGCAGACACTCCTCCGGAATCATCTGCGGCATGCCGTCCTTATAGTATACGGGGAACGGTTCGCCCCAGTAGCGCTGGCGAGAGAAGATGGCGTCACGCAGACGATAGTTCACCTTTACTCGTCCCATACCCTTCTCCGTAACGAACTTCTTTGTTGCGGCGATGGCTTCCTTCACGGACAGTCCGTTGAGAGAGAAGCCGTCGAGAGTATGCTTGCCCTCAGCTGGCGAGTTGGTAACGGTGCCTTCCTTGGCATCGAAGCTCTCCTCGCTGACGTCAGCGCCCTCGATAAGCGGTATGATGGGAAGATTGAAGTGCTTTGCGAAAGCATAGTCACGTGAGTCGTGTGCAGGTACAGCCATGATGGCGCCAGTGCCATATCCGGCAAGCACGTATTCCGAAATCCATACGGGGATGTTCTCGCCCGTGAACGGATTGACGGCATACGATCCTGAGAATACACCAGTTACTGAGTGGTTAGCCATACGGTCCAGCTCGGTGCGCTTCTTCACGTAAGCGAGATATTCGTCCACGGCAGCCTTCTGCTCCGGTGTGGTGAGCTTCTCCACGAGTTCGCTCTCCGGTGCCAATACCATGAAGGTAACGCCGAAGATGGTGTCGGCACGTGTGGTGAAGATGGTGAAGTCGAAGTCCTGACCTGCCACCTTGAACTGCATCTCAGTTCCTTCCGAACGACCAATCCAGTTGCGCTGTGTCTCCTTGATGGAATCACTCCAGTCTACTGTCTCCAGTCCGTCAAGCAGACGCTGTGAGTAAGCGGATGTACGCAGACACCACTGCTGCATCTTCTTCTGTACAACGGGGAAGCCGCCGCGCTCGCTGACTCCGTTTACCACCTCGTCGTTGGCAAGCACTGTGCCCAGACCGGCACACCAGTTCACCATTGTCTCGCCGAGGTAAGCTATGCGGTAGTTCATCAATACCTGCTGCTTCTTAACGTCGTCATAAGCCTTCCACTCCTCAGCGGTGAACTCCAGCTGCTCGTTCTGAGCAATGTTCTCGGTTCCTTCCGAACCCTTCTCCTCGAAGTGCTCGATGAGTTTCTCGATGGGCTGTGCCTTCTGGCATTTCTTGCAGAAGAACGATCCGAACATCTTCTCGAACGCCCACTGTGTCCAATGGTAATACTTAGGGTCGCAGGTGCGTATCTCGCGGTCCCAGTCGAAAGAGAAGCCGATGTTGTCGAGCTGCTGACGATAGCGTGCAATGTTGGCCACGGTTGTTACCTCCGGGTGCTGTCCGGTCTGGATGGCATACTGCTCTGCGGGCAGTCCGTAGGCATCATATCCCATCGGATTAAGGACGTTAAATCCCTTAAGGCGCTTGTAGCGTGCATATATGTCAGAGGCAATGTAGCCGAGAGGATGTCCCACGTGCAGTCCTGCTCCTGAGGGATAAGGGAACATGTTGAGAACGTAGAATTTCTCCTTTGAGGTGTCCTCAGTGACGTGATAGGTATTGTCCTTCACCCACTGGCTCTGCCATCTCTTTTCGATTTCTCTGAAATTGTATTCCATTGTCGTTATTTCGTTATATGTTTTTGTTATTCTTAATAATTTCGGGGATATAACCGCACATTTATGCAAAGTTACGATTTTTACTTTATAAGATGTAGCAATAAGTTGAAAAAAAGTGTGAATCACCTAACTTATTAGCAGTGACGCACCTATATAAAAACTACGTCGCTGACCGTTTTGTTACTGGTCAGCGACGCACTTGTCTTGTCATTCCCCTATGGAGCAGCCTTTTCCCGGCTATGCCCGACGGGTTATGTATGTTCTTTCTTCTTATTCAGCGAAACGGCTGTTCTGCTATTTCTTATTCAGCGAAAGCGGCTGCTTCTGCGGCAGCGATGATGTCCTCGCGGCTCTTCTCCTTGGCGGATATGTCGCTGAGATCGAACTCTTCTGCATCGGATTCCTCTTTGTCTGCCACGGGCTGTGCTTTTTCAGTCTGTCTGTACATCGGAGCACGTCTGTCGCGCTTGCTCTTCTGTCGTTCCAAGGTCTGTACGGCAGCCTCAGCATTGGCTTCTGTCTCAGGATTGGCTATGATGAAGTCGTTGTTCTCCTCCGTGCTCGGCACGTTCTCCACGGGTTCCTCCTCCATCTTCGTCCGCTCTGTCTTGGCGGCGAACACTTGGTCGATGAACTGTGGTTCCTTGCGCAGCTTTTCAAGGGTTAGCTTCGAGGCGAGCTGCTGGCTCTCCTTCTTACTGTATCCCTTTCCGGAGCATCCTTCCACACCTTCCAGCATTACCTGATAGCTGAAGACGGGCGACCCTGTCTTGTCCTTCTCCTGCGAGAGAACCTTGAAGTCAATGCGCACACGGTTTTCTGGCTCCATTCGATGAGCTTGCTCTTGAAGTTCACTTCCTTGTAAGCAACCTTATCGATGTTAATCATTTGTGCCAGAATGCGATTGCGCATGAACTGCATGCATGCGTCGTAGCCACGGTCGAGGTAAATGGCACCTACAAGCGCCTCGAAGGCGTTGCCACCCATGTATGAATTGTGCGACTGTGAACGTCCGCTTGACAGTATCAGCTGGTTGATGCCCAGTTCCTGAGCGAGGCGGTTAAGCGTCTCGCGCTGTACGAGCTTTGAGCGTGTGTTGGTGAGAAATCCCTCGCGCTTGCCGGGGAAGTGACGATAGACGATGTCGCCCACCGTGGCGTCCAGAATGGCGTCGCCAAGAAATTCCAACCTTTCGTTGTTCACTGGCTTTCCCTTAGCGTTGCGCTTATACATGCTCTTGTGCATGAGCGCCAGCTTATAGTAGCTGATGTCGTGAGGATAAAAGCCGATAATTTGGCGTAAAGACAAATAAAGCTCCTTGTCCTTACGGAAAGGGAGCCTTATTCTGTCTATGATGTTACTCAGCATATTTCTTGAAGATTACACAAGCATTGTGTCCTCCGAAACCGAACGTGTTGCTCAGAGCTGCACGCACCTCACGCTTCTGCGCCTTGTTGAAGGTGTAGTTGAGGTCGTAGTCGATCTCCGGATCGCGGTCGTCGTCCTCGTGGTTGATGGTCGGGGGCACGATGTCGTTCTTCACTGCAAGTACAGAGGCGAGAGCCTCCACAGCTCCGGCAGCACCGAGAAGGTGACCTGTCATTGATTTTGTAGAGCTGATATTGAGCTTGTATGCAGCGTCGCCGAACACCTTCTTGATGGCCTTAGCCTCTGAGATGTCGCCCACGTGTGTGGATGTGCCGTGTACGTTGATATAGTCAATGTCTTCCGGCTTCATGCCAGCGTCCTCGAGTGCGTTCTCCATTACGAGACATGCTCCGAGTCCCTCCGGGTGTGAAGCAGTGATGTGGTGAGCGTCGGCAGACATGCCAGCGCCGACCATCTCGGCGTAAATCTTGGCACCGCGAGCCTTTGCGTGCTCAAGTTCCTCAAGGATGAGGCAGCCAGAGCCCTCGCCCATGATAAATCCGTCGCGGCTTGCGCTGAACGGACGTGAGGCGTGCTCAGGATCGTCATTGCGTGTAGAGAGAGCGTGCATGGCGTTGAAACCGCCTACGCCGCTTGCTGTGATGGCAGCCTCTGCACCGCCACTTACGATGACGTTTGCCTTGCCGAGACGTATGAGGTTGAATGCGTCAGCCAGGGCGTTTGTTGAAGACGCACAAGCTGATGTTGTGGTGTAGTTAGGACCATGGAATCCGTACATGATTGAGATATGGCCTGATGCGATATCCGCAATCATCTTCGGGATGAAGAAGGGATTAAACTTAGGACCGTTCTCCTGGTGCTGTGCCCAGTAGCCCACTTCTTCCTCGAAAGTCTTGATACCACCGATGCCTACGCCGTAAATGACGCCTACACGGTTCTTGTCGATCTCCTCGAGATTCATGCCTGAATCCTGAATGGCCTGCATAGCCGAGATAATGGCGAGCTGTGCATAGCGGTCCATCTTGCGTGCCTCCTTACGGTCGATATAGTCATTGACCTTAAGGTTCTTCACCTCGCAAGCGAACTGAGTCTTAAACTGTGATGCGTCGAATAATGTGATGGGTGCTGCGCCGCTTACGCCCGCAACAAGGTTGTTCCAGGTGTCCTCTGTGTTGTTGCCCAATGGGGTAACGGCTCCGAGGCCTGTAACTACTACTCTTTTTAATTCCATTTAATAAAAAATCAGTTCATGGTTAAAATGGTTTATGGTTTATGGCACAAGTAGGAGTTATATAATTATAACTTGCTTGCCATATTTGTGCACCATAAACTATAAACCATAAACCTTATTTATTTTGCGTTCTCCTCGATGTAAGCAATAGCGTCGCCTACAGTGCCGATCTTCTCAGCCTTGTCGTCGGGGATAGAGATGCCGAACTCCTTCTCGAACTCCATGATGAGCTCTACAGTATCGAGAGAGTCTGCGCCAAGGTCGTTTGTGAAGCTTGCTTCGGGCTTAACGTCTGCCTCGTCAACACCGAGCTTGTCTACGATGATGGCCTTTACTTTTGATTCGATTTCTGACATAATTTTAATGTTTTAAAGTGTTTATAATATTAATTTCTTGTTTCAAAACCGGTGCAAAGGAACAAATTTTTATTTATATAGACAAATATTTTAAGCCAAAAAGCCACTTTGTGTGCACAAACACCCTATATGTGTGCAAGTTTTTGGCTCAATTTCCGCCTTTTATGCCAACTTTTTTGTCTACAAAGTAACGCGGACGACGCTTTACTTCGTTGTAAATCTTGCCGATATACGTGCCTGTGATGCCCACTCCTGTGGTTATCACGCCGCCTATAAACCACATCGAAACCATCAGTGATGTCCATCCTTCTATGGTCTTGCCGATGAAGTGCTCGTACAGTCCGTAGATGATGATAAGCATGGATATCAGCGTCATCGTAAGGCCGGCGAATGTTATGAATTTCAGTGGTGCCGTAGAGAACGACGTGATGCCGTCAATGGAGAAGGCAAGCATTTTGCTGAGCGGGTATTTCGACTCGCCTGCCGTGCGTGCCGTACGGTCATAATAGACGTAGCCTTCGCTGAATCCAAGTTGTCTTACCATACCGCGCAGGAACATATTGCGCTCAGGATATTCCATCAAGGCTCTCACGGCACGCTCGCTCATAAGGCGGAAGTCGGCATGATTGTATATTATCTCCTTGTCGGCTGTCTGCATAAGACGGTAGAATGCCTGCGCTGTGAACCTCTTGAACCATGTGTCGGTCTTGCGCTGCTTGCGCACACCATAGACAATGTCCTTGCCCTCGGCAAACTGGCGTGCCATATCAATGATAGCCATCTCGTCGTCCTGAAGGTCGGCGTCGATGGAGACAATGGCGTCGCACATGCCGAGACTTTCCTGCATGCCTGCCCAGAGAGCGTTCTGATGGCCCTCATTGTGCGACAGCTTTACGCCTGCCACATTGCTGTGCTCCGCAGCGAAACCTTCTATAAGCTCCCAAGTGCGGTCGCGGCTACCGTCGTCCACAAGCAGCAGACGTCCCTCGATGCCGGTCTCAGCCTTCATCTTGCCTATCATGGTCTGCAGTTTCCCCATAGCCCACGGCAGGACTTCCTCCTCGTTGTAGCAGGGAATGACAATGCAGATGGTTTGTTTGTCGTTAGGTTGTTGGTTCATATCAGCCTTATTAATGTTAGTTACGGACATTCTGCAAAAGTAAAATAAATATCTGAGATTCCGAAAGACTGACTCTCTTTTTATTTACTCTCTATGATATGTATATCTCTTTGCGGGAACGGTATCTCGATGTTGTGGGCGTTTAGGGTATTGTATATCGCTTCCTTTATCTGGCCTGTCTTGCCGAACTTCTCCTCCACAAGCACCCAGTAGGTGACGAAGAGGTTCACGGAGTTGTCGCCGAAATCGTCAAACACCACGCTGACGGGCTTGTCCAGGTCGATGATGTCACGACCGTCGGCACTCTTCTCCTCCAGATCCATAACCGCCTTGATGAGCATCTTCCTCACTTCGTCCACATTAGAGCCGTAGGCGATGCCCACTGGAATCTTCACCATCTCGTACGAGTGGTTGCGGGTGATGTTCTTGAAGTTCTTGCTGAAGAGCGAACTGTTGAGAAAGGCTATGACGCAGCCGTCCGCTGTCAGCACCTGTGTGCTCTGATACGTGATGCTGTCCACCTTTCCGCGTATGCCGTCACACTCGATGTAGTCGCCCACACGCACACGTCCCGTCATAAGGGAGATGCCGTAGAAGAAGTTCTCGAGGAGGTCCTTCATGGCGAAACCCACACCGGTGGCAAGACCAGCCGATATAACGGACACTGCCGTTGAAGGTATCTTGAGCATCTTCACGGAGATGATGGCGTACATGCCCCAGCAGCAGATGGCTATGACGTTGTTGGCAAGGGTGAAGTTTGGCTTGCCGTTCACCACCACTCTCGACTTGTGATACTTATGATAGAGTGCCTTGATGAGATAGTTGAGATAGCGGAACACGAAGAACTGTGACGCCACCATCACGAGCTTGCCAATAGAGAGCTGCACCACGCCCGGTATGTTCAGGAAGTTGAACATGAATACTTTCCATACCGTCTCGGTAAGGTCGAAGACGTCTGCCGCCCACCATATCGACACAAGGATGGAGAATACGCTGAGCACGGGCAGGAGCGCCATGCAGATCAAGTCGTAGAACCACGTCACGTTGATGTGCTTCTCGTGGTTCTTGGTAATGATGCTCATCAGCGCACCGCGCTTCACTTTCGCCGTCTCCTTCTCCGTATGTATCTTCTTCGACAGCCAGCGGCGCTCGTAGGCGTCAAGGAAGTCGTACACGCAGGTGATGGTCTGTATGCAGCTCAGCTGGAACATCCACCATATAAGCAGCTGCACTGAGAGCAGCACGTAGCCGTACAGCGCAGAGGCTGTTGAGAAAGCCATGATGACAAGCGACACCCACGTATAGAAGATGTCCGACTTGGGTATGTTGTCGTTATGCCTTGTGATGACGTTCCATTGCCATAGCGTGAACACCAGCAGGATGGGCGGGAAGATAAGGCTTACGAGATTGTTGGGGATGAAGATTATGCGGAACGTGATGACGATGAACGACATCAGCATTATGGGCGTGTAAATCCTGAATCCGCTCTTTATCTGGTCTCCCGGCAGACGGACAAGCAGGGAGAAGAAGATGGCACACAGCAGCCAGGCATACTCGATGAGCAGCTTCGACGCCATGAGGAAGAAGTTGTGATACATGAACATGCGGGCTATCATCACCGACACGGCGAAGATAAACATTGCCACAAACAGTATCAGGCACACCTTCTTCTTCATGAAGTTCTCGGTGCGGAAACGCTTCGGCACCAGCCATCTCACGAACACGTTGCTGAGCAAGGCTGCCAAAAGCACGTAGATGATGACGAAGATGCTCAGACCCATCACGATGGGACCGCGCCACTGCGAGTAGACCTGACGCTCGCCGTTGGCTGTACGCACCTTCTCCGTGTTATACTTCTCGTTGACGTCCGCCTTGGCGTTGTGATACGCCGTCGGCATGGAGGTGATGATCTCCAGATAGTTCTGGTCGCCGTTCACGAATATGTTGTGCTGTATGTCGTTATATCGCAGCAGGGCATAGTCGTTCACCTTCTTCAGCTTTTCTGCCATGCGCTTGTAGTGCTGCGAGTCCTTCTCCACGGAAGCCCGCATCTTGACGAGATTGCCACGGAGCGTTTTGGCGTATATAAGGCAGGCGTTGCGATTGGCCTGTCCCACCTTGTCGAGCATAAACGGCAGTGGCATCTGCTTGCCGTCCTTGCCGGTCACGTATTTCTGCTGCTTCGGAGCGTCCTTGCCGTCCTTGGCAGGTTTGCGTCCGAGCGAGGGCGGGATGTTCTGCAGCGTCTCTATCAGGTAGTCGTAGCGCTTTATCTCCGACGACATACGTGTCATAATAATGTTGTACGGCACGCTACGCTGCGTAAACTCACGGTACATCTCCGTAGCTTCATGACAGGCGTATGTCATGTCGAAGGTGAAGTCCTGCTTCTGCGAGTAGAGCATGAGCGCCACCTGGTCACTGCGTTGCATAAGCGAAATCATCTGCTTGTGCTGCGCCTGGTTGTAGATGTTATAACGCGCCATGTTCTGACGCTGTTCGTTAAATGCCGTTTCCAGTTCGGCGCACAGTACGGACAGCGTCGACTTCAGGTTCTTCTCTTTCAGGACGGCTCCTGCGCTGACTGACAGCGTGAGCATTATTATCAGGCATACGATGCGCCTTATGGCTTTTCTTGTCATATATGTTTGTAATGTGTGTGAAGTATATATAAGGTTGTTTTTGCGATAGTGCTCTGCAAATATATATCTTTTTCGTCAAAAAAAGAGGTCAGCCAAGCTGTTTTTTGTCTTGCTCCCGAACAACGGGCGGCAGAAACAGCTCGGCTGACCTCCTTAAGTGTCTATTGTTGTTGTTCTGTCATCGGCGCTCATCCCACCATGCCCTGCACACCGAGTGTGCCAAGGATGGCTGAGGCTACGGCTACGATGATCTTCAGTATAGTACTCCAGTTTATCTTTGTCATTTTGCTCATCTTATCGTATTATGTTATCGTTTTCGTGTGTTAGTCTTAGTCTTGTGTGTTTGGTTATACGTTCTCAGTGTTCTTGTCCTTGGTACGCGGGCTTTCATAGGTTCCGTCCTCCTTCACCTTCAGACCTGAGAGCATGTTGGTGATGTGACTGCCGTTGGTATTGACAAACGACTCGGGGCGGAAGTTGATACGGGTGCCGAGGATGTTCTCGGCGGCGCTGAATTCCTGGGCGGTCTTGGCTCCCTTGCTGCGGATGTTCACCTTGAAGATGCCGAGTCCGTCGATGCGTACGCGGTTGCCACGCTGAAGCTCCTGCTTCATCACCTCTGAAAGCTCAGAGAGTACGGCTACGATGTCGGAGTGCTTGACGGTGCAGTTGTCCTGCATGACAGCAGCAAGCTCCTTGATACCAACGGTTTCCTTGTGTGAAGCACGAGCGTAGAACTTGCCCTTAGTGGAGTTGTTAGCGTTGCTCTGGTAAATCTTGTAGTTAAGTGCCATAATGTGTTTTTCCTTTCTTTTTTAAAAATTAGTAATTAGATTTGTTAGTGTTTCTCTTTTACCTTTGCACCCAGGAATCAAGTTAGGATATTTGGTTAATGGGTGTTA
>ERZ507015.256-NODE-256-length-17325-cov-16.4134_pt1 | contig 17325 bp, 9 predicted proteins | sample MGYA00513165_ERZ507015 | MGnify/ENA metagenome assembly ERZ507015
AGTGGTGTAAAGCATACTTACTTGTTAACCTGTCAACTTGTTAACCCGTTAACCTGAAATTCCGCCAACGGGTAGTTACTTAGTAATGGTAAAAAAAACTTGACCATTTTTTAAGTTAAGTAGGCATTACGTACTCTAAAGGTGTTTAGCACATGCTCAACACTTATGCATATTAGTACTACTTATCGTCCAACCAATTGGTTGGACGATAAGTAGTACTAATTGCAAGTGGCAATGAGTATAGTACTCTAATTCGTCCAACCAATGGTTGGACGAATTAGAGTATTAATATACTTCGTTCTTTAGCATCACATTAATGACAAAGTTAAGTATCTGCATTGTGCTTAGAGTACAATTGCAGTAAGTAGATGTACTGTTTTAGCAAGGGCTGAAAGTCGTCTTTACTCAATCAGGGGCTTTCTTTTGAGAACATTTAAGAAGGTATTAAACGAGCATGTCTTTTTGTATTTTTTGAAACCTTCACTCAATCACATAGCCCACTATGCCCCCTTTCGGTTCCCCCGTTATCGGGGGACAGAAACCTTCGCTCAGATTTCAAAAACGCCTAATAATACATGCAAAAATTGCTCAACTTAATCTTTTACCATTACATAATAATACCCGTTGGCGGAATTTTTGGTTAACGGGTTAACAAGTTGACAGGTAAACAAGTAAGTATGCTTTACATTACCTATTGTGTTAAATTCTGAATGGTGAAAAGCTTAATAAGTTGGCAAACTTACCTGTTAACCCGTTAACTTGTCAACTTGTTTACTAATTCCGCCAACGCGTATAGAAGCAATAATTTACAATGCTACTTATTACATGAAAAACAAAAAACTACCACTTAAGCATAAAATCCGACCACTTATGCTCTTTATTAAGCACTTTTTAAATCTACTACACATTTGTTTTGCATTAATCAAGTATAATTCTTACCTTTGTGGCAAATAAGTAACGTCAATTGTTCTTATTTTCGTTTCAGAACTTTCATATTTTTAATATTAAACACTTTTACAGTATGGCAAATTCCATTTTCAAACACATATTGTTGGGTACAACTTTATGCGCAGGAGCCACATTGTTGCTCAACAGCTGCATGGACGACTCGTACGACATTGATAAAGTTGACCTCACAATGAAACTTCGCACCGACGGACTGGGTGCACCATTGGGCAACACCGAGAAGATAATGCTCGATGACATTCTTGACATTGACGACTCAGAGGTAAAGACCGACAAGTCTCACCTTTATTACTTAGTAGAGAGTGGGAGTACCCATTTCAACGTAAAGGTGGACAAGGTGAGTACCACCTTTAATGACGCACGCCTTGAAATGACCTACAACGTAGTTGACTATGACAAGGTGAAGACTGAAATTGAACGTCAAGGCACTACGATTCCAGCAGGAACTCCCCTTCCTATTGACCCCAGCTTTAGCTACACAGGTCATGCCGAAGGTGAACAAGCCATTGACTTCAACATTAAGAACATTCACGATGTTAACTATGTGCAGAGCATTCAGGTGTCACCCACACCCATCGTGCTCAAGCTTTACAAAAAAAATTCATCGGCCAACGTTAAATTGGGCATTAATAAAATTCAAAATTTGGTTATCAGCATACCTAAAGTATTAAAGGTAACTGACTACGACACGAACAAATGGACATTGGTTGAAGCCACAGGTAACGCCACACACCACTTGCTCAAGCAAAAGAGTGCTGAAACTTACAACAATGCCAACGAAATTACGCTCTGCCAAATTAATCTGCAACGCGTTGACTTGAACCGCGAGGTGAATGGTAGCGAAATCAAGCTTACGGGCGAAGAAGCTAACATGAAGTTGAATGGACAAGTTACCTTTGGTAGCAACAGTTCTTCACGCTTTGAGATGCACGAGGGCGACTATGCCTCTGTTCGCCTTGAAGTGAAAGTAGGCAATAACAACCAACTTACTGCCGAAAAGGTAACAGGTAAATTTGACCCTGCCATCGAACCTAAGGTTGACCCCATCAACATTTCTGAGTCACTACCCGATTTCTTAAAGGACGATGAGGTAACGATTGCTGTTACCAACCCCACATTGCGCTTTAAGTCTGACTTTGCCAACATTCCTGTAGGTGTAAACCTCAGTGGCGACCTTACCTCAGTTTACACCAACGGCATTGCCAACGTAACAAAGAGCTTGCCCAACACTTCAATGGATGCCAAGCAACAGAACAAGGTGTACTATTATGATGGTAATAACCCCTACGACCCTGAAGAGGACGCCAACGTTTACACCGACAAGGCTAAAGTAACCAACTTGGGCGACTTAATTAAGAAGATTCCTGATAACATCACTGTTGACCTGGGCAACAAGAACAACAAAAAGGTAAGCGTAAAGCAAAACATCTACGAAATTGAGTTAGGCAAAAACTATCAAGCCAATGCCGACTATAGCGTATTCGTTCCCTTTGAGTTCAAAGGTGGCTTGCAAATTGTCTACAACGACTCAACCAGCAGCATGCATAGCGACCTTAAAAAATACAAGGCCAACAAGGGACAGATTATCGTAACAGGCGAAGCGCTCAACACCATTCCGCTCAACCTCAAAGTCATTATCAAGGCACACGATGTTGATGGTAAAGAGCTACCCATTAACTTTACCGAAGCTAACGTACTGGCTGGCACAGGCAACGAGGCAGACGAAGCCGCTGTTAAGTCAAACATTGAATTGGTGGGTACTTTGACTGAAGATGGTGATTTGAGCAAAATTGACAAAATCTTCTTCAAAGTACGTGCAGCCAGCGACAATGCTACCGAGAGCAACACATTGGTTTCAACACAATGGCTGAAACTCAATAACATCAAGCTCAAGCTCAAAGCTGACGTCACTGCCGACTTTAACTAATCACCTTTCGCCTCACATTAAGACTACTATACATTATGAAACTCCATCATATTCTGCCATTGGCAGCCATGCTGTCGCTATCAGCTGCAGCACAGACGGAACTGACAACTTCATATTTTCTGGAATCTTCAACCAGCCGCCACGACATTAACCCTGCCTTGCTTGACAAGCCTTTCGTGTCTATGCCTATTTTCATGGGCGACTTTAACATTGGCACAACGGGTAACTTGGGCTTAAAAAACTTTGTTTACAAAATGCAACCCACCTGGCAAGGCTATGAAGAAGGAGGTAACAACCTTACCACCTTCATGCACCCCGAAGTTGACGCTAATGAGTTTTTAGGAAATCTCAAAACAAACAACCGTCTATCAGTCAACCTTAAATATCAGCTCTTTGGCTTCGGCTTTAAAGGTTTTGGGGGTATTAACTCTGTTGAATTGAACATTCGTTCTAACACCAATGTTTCATTACCCAAAACGCTCTTTGCCTTTATGAAGAGTACGGGCGACCAACAAGAGTACGACATTAATAACATTGGCTTACGCACCGAAAACTATGCAGAGTTAGGTTTAGGCCATTCACATAAAATTAATGACAAACTCACAGTGGGTGGTAAAGTGAAATTGCTCTTTGGTTTGGCCTATGCCGACATTGCGAGCAAGGACAACATTCACTTTCAACTCAGCGAGGACAAGTGGGCTGCTTCGGGCCGCATTGAGGGCGTAGCTTCTATTATGGCCACCCAATTCAAAATGTCTGATAAAGTAGACCCCGAAACAGGACGCCCACGTGTTGACGGACTCGATGACTTCAAAGGCGGGTTAGGTGGTTTTGGCTTGGGCTTCGACTTGGGTGCTACCTACAAGGTTATGGACGACCTCACCGTGAGCGCTGCCCTTACCGACCTGGGCTTTATTAACTGGAAGGATGCCGAACATATGTCATCAGCCGGCTCTTGGGAATTTGAGGGCTTTGGCAAAAACGGCCGCGAGGACATTTTAGTCAACAACGACAACCGCGACCTCGGTGACCAATTTGAAGACTTAGGCGATGAATTAGGCGATGCTTTCGCTATGTACCACGATGGTACTAAGTCTACCACACACGCATTAGCAGCCACACTTAGCTTAGGTGCCGACTACACCTTGCCCGTTTACCGCAAACTGCACTTTGGTTTCCTTTACCAAAGTCGCATGGCAGGTCGTCACAGCTACCACCAAGGACGCTTCTCAGCCAACGTAGCTCCCGTTAAATGGTTCGACGCTGCTGTCAGCATGGCCTTTACAAGCACAGGCGTACAAGGTGGTTTAGCCGCCAGTTTACATGCCAAGCACTTCAACCTTACCATAGGTACCGACCGTTTCTTTGGCAAACTGAGCAAGCAAGGCATACCATTGAATCGTGCTAACAGCAATGTGGCCATTGGCCTATCATTCCCCTTGTAATGCACTTACACACAACAGTTTAACATAACAATCGCTGACGCGTAGCCCATTCATCATGGGTTGCGCGTCAGTTCTTTTTGGCACACTTACAGTTTTACGCATAACCTCATCTTACCCCATTAACATTTCCTTTTCACACCCTAAAGCCGCTTTTTTGGTCATATTATCAGAAAATCGTAAATTTGCCCGTTGAAAATCAATATCAGGTGGTTCTAATAATGCTGGTAAGTTGATTTATTCCCTATCGTGCGTGTATTGGGGTGAGTGAACGAAGGAGCATAGCAGGCTATGTGACTGAGCGAACTGACAAATAGGGTGCAAGGCGAATGCAATCAAACATGTTTGAATTGCTGAGCCGCAGCCCATGTTCTCAAAGGAAAAAAAAAGACACATGCAAGAGGGTGTAAAGCAACTATCAAAAAATTAGAAGACTAAAATCAGATTTTTAGAGCCACCCTACATCTACTATAATTACAGAAAATGGAACACGCTCTTTTTCTTTACAATACGCTGACACGCACCAAGGAACGTTTTGTCCCCATTCACGAAGGACACGTTGGCATGTATGTGTGCGGCCCCACCGTTTATGGTGATGCTCACTTAGGACACGCTCGTCCTGCCATTACCTTTGACCTTGTCTTTCGTTATCTCAAACATTTAGGTTACAAGGTGCGCTACGTGCGCAACATTACCGACGTGGGACACCTGGAACACGATGCCGATGAGGGGGAAGACAAGATTGCAAAAAAAGCACGACTTGAGCAACTGGAACCTATGGAAGTAGCACAATACTACACCAACCGCTTTAATGCTGCCATGGCACAACTCAATGTGTTGCCACCCAGCATTGAGCCACACGCCACAGGTCATATCATTGAGCAAGAGGAACTGGTGCAGCAAATTCTTGACAATGGCTATGCTTATGAGTCAAATGGTTCTATCTATTTTGATGTAGTAAAATACAACAAAGACCACAAGTATGGCATTCTGTCGGGCCGTAACCTGGAGGATGTACACGATGCCAGTCGTGAACTTGATGGCGTAGGCGAAAAGCACCACCAAGTGGACTTTGCATTATGGAAGAAGGCACAACCTGAACACATCATGCGCTGGCCTTCACCTTGGAGCGAGGGCTTCCCAGGTTGGCATTGCGAGTGCACCGCTATGGGACGCAAATATTTAGGCAACCACTTCGACATTCACGGGGGTGGCATGGACCTCGTATTCCCTCACCACGAATGCGAAATAGCGCAAGCCGTGGCATCACAAGGCGACCAAATGGTAAAATATTGGATGCACAACAACATGATTACCATTGCTGGCAAAAAGATGGGTAAGAGCTATAACAACTTTATTACGCTCGACCAGTTCTTTACGGGCAACCATCCATTGCTCACACAGCCTTACTCACCCATGACTATTCGCTTCTTTATTCTGCAAGCACAATATCGTTCAACAGTCGACTTCTCAAATGAGGCTTTGCAAGCTTCAAAGAAGGGCTTTGACCGACTCATGGACGCTGTGGCTCAGCTCAACCGCATTGAAGCCGTGGCTAATGGCAAACTGACTGAGGAGTATGCCAACGAGCTACAAACCAAATGTTATGAAGCTATGGACGATGACTTTAATTCGCCCATTGTTATCAGCCACTTGTTTGAGGCTTGCCGCATCATTAACCAGTTGGTTGATAAAAAGGAGACCATTACGCCTGCTGGCCTGGAAGCACTGAAGCAAGTGGTTAACACCTTTGTATTCGACATTTTAGGCTTAAAGAGCGAAGCCGAAGGTGGCAATGCACAACGTGAGGAGGCCTTTGGACATGCCATCGACTTGTTGCTACAACTGCGTGCCAAAGCTAAGGCTGCTAAGGATTGGGCAACAAGTGACCAAATTCGTGACGAACTGGCAGCCTATGGTTTTGAAGTGAAGGATACCAAAGAGGGTGCCACTTGGAAACTGAACAAGTAAGTACAACCTCGGGCTTAAGCTAACTGATGAGGCAACTCACACAAGGTAGCTACGCAAATTTTGCAATTGACACACACATTATATATATATTACATTACACAAAAAGCCCCTCCTCTTAGCTCGGGGCAAAGAGGAAGGGCCTTTTTTTCTGACATGAAAAGATTTGTTTCACTATTCTTACTTATGCTCGTCACTGCCGTGATGGCCGTGCAAGCTCAAGTGAACTTCACCGTTAAATACAAACGTGTGAATGCCACCACCATTGACATCATTTTCTCGGGTACCGCACAACATGGCTGGCACATCTACTCTACCAACATTGGCGAGGGCGGACCTACACGTGCCACCTTTGGTGTTGACAAAATAAAAGGGGCGAAACTCATGGGTAGCTTAAAGGGAGGACCTGGAGCTAAAACCATGCAGGACCCTATTTTCGAAATGCCCGTTACCTTTTACGAGGGACACGCTACCTTTACGCAACGCGTTGAACTGCTCGACAAGAACTACGAGTTGAAGGGCTATCTTAAGTATGGTGCTTGTAATGACGAGAACTGTTTGCCCCCTACCAGCGTCGATGCTAAGTTAAAGGGGGCCGATGGTCCTGCACCTACGGCTGAGAGTAAGGCCGAAGCTGAAGCCGCAGCTACTGATGGCACATTACCCACCACGGCTGATAGTGCTGTCAGCACCACTACTACTGATAGCGCTACTACCGTTCAAGTGCAACCACTTGATAGTGCTGCCACACAAGCCTTGTGGACACCTGTTATCAAAGAATTAAAGAATTTTGGCACAGGTGGTGCCGACGATGTTACGGGCAAGCCTTGGTACTACATCTTCTTTTTAGGCTTTGTAGGTGGTTTAGTCGCACTCTTTACTCCTTGTGTGTGGCCCATTATTCCTATGACGGTGAGCTTCTTCCTAAAGCGTTCGGGCAATCGTCGCAAGGGCATTCGCGATGCTATAACTTATGGCGTTTCTATTGTAGTGATTTATGTGGCCTTAGGCCTCATCATCACCTCGCTGTTTGGCGCTAATGCACTGAATGATTTGTCAACCAATGCGATATTCAACATTTTGTTCTTCTTAATGTTGGTAGTGTTTGCCGCCAGTTTCTTTGGTGGTTTTGAAATTACCTTGCCCAGCAAATGGGGCGATGCCGTTGATAGCAAAGCCGAAAAAACCACAGGGTTGCTCAGCATCTTCCTCATGGCCTTTACCCTTTCATTGGTTAGCTTTTCATGCACAGGTCCTATCATAGGCTTCCTTTTGGTTGAAGTCAGCACCTCAGGTGGCTCGGCTCTTGCCCCCACCATTGGCATGTTGGGCTTTGCCATTGCCTTGGCTTTGCCTTTTACCCTATTTGCTCTCTTCCCCACTTGGCTCAAGAGCGCACCTAAGAGTGGTGGTTGGTTGAACAATGTAAAGGTGGTGTTAGGTTTCCTTGAGTTGGCTTTTGCCTTGAAATTCTTCTCGGTAGCCGACTTGGCTTATGGTTGGCACTTGCTTGACCGTGAAACCTTCTTAGCGCTTTGGATTGTTATCTTTACCCTTTTAGGCATCTACTTGTTGGGGGCCATCAAGTTCCCGCACGATGATGAAGACGAACGCCACACCTCGGTGCCTCGCTTCTTCTTAGCCCTCATTTCGTTGGCCTTTGCTGTTTACATGGTTCCTGGCCTTTGGGGGGCTCCTGTCAAGGCTGTGAGTGCTTTTGCTCCACCCATGTCAACACAGGACTTTAACCTCGACCCTGTTAAAATTGAGGCTAAGTTTACTGACTACGAAGCGGGCATGGCATATGCACGTCAAACGGGCAAGCCTGTCATGGTCGACTTTACAGGCCACGGCTGTGTCAATTGTCGTAAAATGGAATTAGCGGTATGGCACGATGCCAAAGTGCGCGATTTGCTCACCAAGGACTATGTGCTCATTTCGCTTTATGTGGACGAAAAGGCGCCGCTGCCCGAACCTATTGAGGTGCAAGAGAATGGTCAAACCACTACTTTACGCACCATTGGCGATAAGTGGAGTTACTTGCAACGTTCTAAGTTTGGTGCTAACGCGCAACCTTTCTACGTGTTACTTGACAACAATGGCAAGCCACTCAACACTTCTTACTCTTACGATGAGGATGTTGACAAGTTTGTTTCTTTCCTTAAAACGGGCTTAGACAATTATAATAAGTAACTCAAGTTCCGGATTCAGCCCGTCCTTGCTAAATCCAAAACTTGAGTAAGAATTCTGTGCTACCCCTACTACATGGGGTTAAGCGGGGTGTGTAAATGTTACGATGCATTTACATACCCCGTTTTTTGCGCCTTACAGTACGCTGCTTCGCCAAGATACGCGGCGGCTCGGCAATGAAAATGAAAGTCTTTCAGCCTTTCATTTTGCATTGCGCTCGCCTTGCAGTACTTTGCTTTCGCCAAGATACGCGGCGGCTCGGCAATGAAAATGAAAGTCTTTCAGCCTTTCATTTTGCATTGCGCTCGCCTTGCAGTATCTTTGCACCATAAAACAAACCCTAAATATTGGTTATGAAAAAATTGCTCTCTCTGCCCCCTAACGTGGTAGAGACCTTTCATGATATCACTGCACTTAGCCGCAATGAGTATTATTGCACCGCTGACCCTAAAGACCATAAGTTGGGCTCAGGCGGAGGTACCGCATGGCTACTTAGCTCTGCTCATGCCGATGCTAACACTTCATTGCCTTTTGACCAATGGCTGGCAAGTGAAAAACGCATACTTCTGCACGCTGGCGGACAAAGCCGACGCTTGCCTGCCTATGCACCAAGTGGCAAGGTGCTGACACCTATTCCCGTGTTTCGCTGGGCTCGCGGACAACGCATTGACCAAACTTTGCTCGACTTGCAAATGCCTCTCTACCGCGAAATTATGCGCAAGGCGCCTCAATCGCTACGCACACTCATTGCCAGCGGCGACGTGTTGCTACGTGCCACTGAGCCGTTGCAAGAGGTGCCCGAGGCCGACGTGGTGTGCTATGGCCTTTGGGCCAGTCCTGAACAGGCTTCGCATCACGGGGTGTTTATGATGCACCGCGAACGACCTGGCGAACTCGACTTTATGCTGCAAAAGCCTACTACCGAGCAACAAGCTAAACTCATGCCTACGCACCTCATGCTCATGGACATTGGGGTGTGGCTGCTGAGCGACAAGGCCGTAAAGTGCTTGATGCGCAAAACTGCACCACAGGCTAATGCGCTACAGTTGAACACTCCTGGCGGACATGCCTTGCAGGTACCCTCTTGCTATGACCTTTATAGCGAGTTTGGTTGTGCTTTGGGCCAACACCCTTCACAGCCTGATGCTGATTTGGCTGAACTCAAAGTGGCTATTCTACCCTTACCTGGTGGCGAGTTCTACCATTATGGCACTGGCCCTGATATGATTACATCGTCGGTGGCTATACAAAACTTGGTGAAGGATCAACGCTACATTCTGCAAAAGGGCGTAAAACCACAATCTTCTGTCTTTACACAAAACACGCTGATAGCTAACCGTCCTACGCTGCAAACACAGCAGGTGTGGATTGAGAATGCCTATGTTACCGATGGGTGGCATTACTCTTGCCGCAACATCATTACGGGCATTCCTCGCAACAAGTGGAACATTCAACTGACCGAAGGACAATGTATTGACATGGTGCCAATAGCTCAACACGACTATGCCGTGCGTCCTTATGGCTTTGACGATGCTTTCCGTGGCGATGTTACGCAGTCTTCTACAAGCTACTTAGGTCAACCTATTACGCAGTGGCTGGCTGCTCGTGGCATTCAACCTGACGAGTTGGGCCGCACCGACGACCTGCAAGCTGCACGACTATTCCCCGTTTCACCTGATGTTGAACAATTGGGTCGACTGGCTGAATGGTTCCTTACCAATGAGCCTGACGTGAATTTCACGCAGGTGTGGCGCAACTTGCCACGCCTTTCTGCCGACGAACTCTCAGCACAAGCTAACTTGCCTCGCCTCTTTGCACAACGCCGTGAATTGCAACAGCAGACCATTCCCTTGGTGGCACAAAACTGGCAACGTAGCGTGTTCTACCAAGTCAACTTAAAGGACATGGCGCAAAAGTACGCTGCTGCGCAATGGCCTTTGCCCAATGCTTTGCCTACCACCGCTCCGCTCATGACGCGTGTGCATGATGCTATGTTCCGCTCTGAAGCGCTACGCACCACTGATGCGGCTCGTTCGGCTCAATATGAAGCACAGGCTTTTGACTTGCTACGCGAGGGACTCACCGAAAATGTGCTACGCCACAAAAGTGCTCCGCGCATGACTACTTATGCCGACCAAATAGTGTGGGGACGCAGTAGTGTGCGCATTGATGTGGCTGGTGGATGGACGGATACGCCTCCCTATAGCTTAACCTCAGGGGGTAATGTGGTGAACTTGGCCATTAACCTGAATGGCCAACCGCCCTTGCAGGTGTACATTAAGCCTTGCAAAGAGCCCGTCATCATTTGCCGTTCTATCGACTTAGGGGCCATGGAACGCATTGAAACTTATGATGAACTGCGACAATATAACAAGGTGGGTTCACCTTTCTCTATTCCTAAAGCGGCTCTTACGTTGGCTGGTTTCTTGCCCGACTTTGGTGTTGAAACGTTCCATTCGCTGCGCCAGCAGCTTGAAACCTTTGGTTGTGGACTTGAAATTACGCTTTTAGCAGCCATTCCTGCTGGCTCGGGTTTGGGCACAAGTAGCATTTTAGCTGCCACAGTCTTGGCTGCCTTAAGCGACTTCTGTGGCTTAGGTTGGGACAAGAATGAAATTTGTAACCGTACTTTGGTGCTTGAGCAGTTGCTTACTACAGGGGGTGGATGGCAAGATCAATATGGTGGTGTGTTGCCTGGTGTGAAGCTATTGCAAACTTCTGAAGGCTTTGACCAAAATGCGGTGGCTCGCTGGTTGCCCGACACACTCTTTACTGACCCCGATATGCGTCCTTGTCACCTGCTCTACTACACAGGTGTTACACGCACGGCTAAAAACATTTTGGCTGAAATTGTGCGAGGTATGTTCCTCAACAATTCGCGTCACCTGCATTTGCTCAACAGCATGAAACAACATGCTTTGGCGGTGTTCGACACTTTGCAAACCAACAACTTAGAGCTTTATGGTCGCATGGTGCGCACCACATGGGAGCAGAACAAGGCTTTGGATGCGGGCACTAACCCTGAAGTTATTGAGGCGCTTTGCCACCGCATCGATGACCTTTGCTATGGCTACAAACTTCCTGGTGCTGGTGGTGGCGGCTTTATGTATATGGTGGCTAAGGATGCTGAGGCTGCACAACGCATCCGGCAAATGCTTACTGAGCAACCCTTGACACAAAACTCACGTTTTGTTGAAATGAGCATCTCACGCAAAGGCTTACAAGTGAGCCGTAGCTAATTATGAGTTGAGAGTTCACTGAAAATGTTGAATAGTTAACCCGTTGGCGGAATTTCAGGTTAACGGGTTAACAAGTTGACAGGTCAACAAGTAAGTATGCTTTACACCACTTATTATGTTAAAACCAGAATGACAGGAAACTTAAAAAACTCGGCAAACTTACCTATTAACCCGTTAACTTGTCAACTTGTTTACTAATTCCGCCAACGCGTATAGTTAAGAAATCTGCTTTGTTCTTTCTTCAACTCCTCAACTTCTCAACACCTCAACTTCTCAATTCTTCAACTTTTACTTTTCCTATGTCTTTACACAAGTTCATGCCACTCGTGCTGATGGCCCTTTCGTTTATGTCGGGCAAGGCACAACAACAAGTGGCCATATTCTCTATCAATGATTTTCACGGAGCCTTTGTGCGCAACGACCACAAAGGCATTGTGGGAGCAGCTAACGTGCTACAAACACTCGATTCACTCAAACACGTCTACCCATGCAACATTACCGTGTCTGCTGGCGACAACTTTGGTGGTAGTTACTTCTATAATGTTACCAAGGGGGTATTGCTACCCGAGTTCTTCAGCATGGCAGGCATCCACCTTTCGGCCTTAGGCAACCACGAGTTTGACGATGGACAAGCATCATTGGCCAACAAATGGCAAGGTTCGCCCCTACGCCCTGAGGGATGGAACATTAACTACGTGTGCGCCAATGTACGTAGCAACGAAACACATGCCGTACCTGCCTTTGCACAACCCGTAGCTACAGTGCCACTCACCTTGCCCAACGGACAGCACATCAACGTGGCCTTTGTAGGTCTCATTGCTTCATCTACCCCGCAGCAAGCCAGTGTACGCAAATTAGCAGGATTGTCATTCGACGGACACTATGAAGCTGTGCTCGACTCGGTGATGCGTCTGCCCGAAGGCAAACAAGTGCGCAAGGCTAACATCCGACTGCTCCTTACACACGTGGGTAGCAACATGAATGCACAAGGACAACCCGTGTGGGACGACAAAGATGTAGCTCACCTACAAAACATCCATTCGCCCCTATGGCACGGCATTCTGTCATCACACAGCCACAAGCGTGTGTGTGGCACCATTAATGATGCCCACTACCCCATTGTGCAAGGTCGCTGGCATGGCGACTACATTAGCATGCTCCTTTGCACCATCGACAACCATACGCTGCAAGTAACCAAGGTTGAACCGCACACCATTGCTGTTACCCCTCACGCACAACTCACGCCACAAGCAGCGCATCTGCAGGCACAAGTGGACTCTTTGTTGCAACACACCACCACACCTGGCGGCACACCCATAGGTACACAGCTCACTACTGCCCTACGCGATTTGCCCCACGACCGCGACAATAAGTATCGTCACACCGAGGTGGGCGCATTAGTTTGTCGTGCCTATGCCGAGGCTTTCCGTCATGCAGCGCAATTGCCCGACTCTGTACCCGTTATCGGTTGCAGTCACTTTGGTAGCATTCGCTCTGGCTTTACTAAGGGACCCGTTAGTGTGTTAGATGTGGGCGAGGTGCTTCCTTTCTCTAATTCGCTGAAGGTGTACCAGCTCACAGGCAGCCAAATTAAGAGTTTACTCGACTTTGGCAACAACAATCAGCGTTTTGGCTGGCTGCAAACGGGCAACCTTCAAGTTAAAATGAGTCCGCTACACCACTTAACCGAACAAATGACTTATGTGAGTCCGCTACACAAGCAAGTGCCGCTTGAGTTGAACAAAAAGTACTACTTAGTAGCCGATGAGTTCATTACTACGGGTGGCGATGGATATTCACCCCAATTCTTCCCTACCCAGCAAGAGGTGAAGGTGGAAGGTATGCCCTCTACTACCGATGCCTTTGTACAATATCTCAAGTCGTGCCCCTGCATCCCTACTCCCACCGAACTCAGTAAGCCACACTAATTGTAATATTATCCCATGTCTCTCTTCAGACTACCCCCCTCTACCCCTCAAAGTGACCTTAACATGGCAGAACTATTAGGCAAAGTCCCTACCGTACAAATAAAGCGAACACTTGCCCCTGAATGGGCGCGTCAAAGCGGTGTGCAACTCACATGGCCACACGCCAATACCGATTGGGCATACATGTTACCACAAGTTACTGAGTGCTACCTTCGCTTGGCCTTTGAAATTGCCACACGCGAAACCCTGCTCATTGTTACCCCCGATGTGGAAGCCACACAAGCCCTCATCAACGAGCGATTGCCACAACGTGCCACACAAAATATCATTTATCACCAATGCCCTACCAACGACACTTGGGCACGCGACCATGCCTTTTTGACCGTTATGAGCAACACAGGCGCCGAGCTACTCGATTTCCGTTTCAATGGCTGGGGTGGTAAATTCGCAGCACAGCTCGACAATGCCATCAATAAGTCCTTAGTATCAGGCACTCAGCCTCTGCTTAAGGGAAAATATATTGACTTTCTTGACTTTGAGTTAGAGGGTGGAAGCATTGAGGTAGATGGACAGGGCACCCTACTTACCACCTCAGAGTGCCTACTCAACCCTAATCGCAACCCACAGCTTGACAAGGCACACAAAGAGGCTTTGCTCAAAGAGCGCCTGGGCATAGACCGCGTGTTATGGCTCGACCACGGCTACTTAGCGGGCGACGACACCGACTCTCACATCGACACCTTGGCACGTCTTTGTCCTAACAACACCATTGTGTATGTGCGTTGCACCGACCCCACCGATGAACACTACCCTGCCCTGCAAGCCATGGAGGAGCAATTGCACACCTTCACTACTGCTAAAGGTGACCCCTACAAACTCATTGCCCTGCCCATGGCACAAGCCGTGTATGATGAAAATGGCGAACGCTTGCCTGCCACCTATGCCAACTATTTGGTCATGAACCACGCTGTGCTCTACCCCACTTATGCGCAACCCGACAACGACGCACAAGCAGCACGTGCCCTGCGTCAAGCTTTTCCCGACCGCGACATTGTGGGTGTTGACTGCCGTGCGCTCATACGCCAACATGGCTCGCTGCATTGTGTCACCATGCAATATTCTTGGGGGGTGTTGCCCGCACACAGCTAACATGCGTCATTTACATACAAAACTACCTTAACGGGTGGACGATGATTGCTCGTCCACCCGTTATTTTTTTGCATTCTTATTTATATGTTGTCATCAGTATGCAAACTATTAACCTTTATTAATACCCCCCCGATTGCATTTAATATATTGTTACTAATTTTGCAGCATGAAAGTGCTTCATATGCAAGCATTTAGCCAAAACTTAGCAACAAACATTACAAACTTAATAAACTTTTAGGGACATGAAAAAATTCCTTACTCTTCTATGCCTATTAACCTGTGCACTGACGGGGTGGGCTGCTGGCATCAGCGAAACACCGACGACAGAACTCACCACTGGCTACTACGTAATTCGTGTTTTCTCCAATAAAACGAAGGCCGATGGTAACCTGATGTTTTTTAACAACAACACAGCTTACACCGATGCTCCTGCTACCACTACCAATAGCTTTAACACCGAAAGCATCAAAAAGTACATTTGGAAGGTTACGGTCAACGAGGATAAAACCATTCAATTGTCAAGCTACATTGCTCCTACCTACTATTTTGGCAGTTTGACCGATAAGGGTGTTAACCCCAACAACTGCAACAACATCATGTCAACCACAGCAGGTAATTACACACTCCATACTGCTGGCGATGCATATCCCAACTGCTTCTATCTTAGCACTCCAGGTAACAACACCACACAATATGTTTATAACCAAGGGGGAAAAGACAACAATGCAATTCACTCCATTGGCTTTTGGTCTGCATCGGGTACCGAAGGTGAAGTTGCCAAATGCCGTTTCCACGCTGTTGACCCTGACAATTTGGACCCTGTAACCATTACTTACAACATCAAGTACAATGGCGTAACTAAACTTACCAACACCATTAACAACTGCATCAAGGGCGGTGACTTCCCCACACCCACTAATCTTCCTTCATTTGCTAGCGTCGAAACCGTCCCCTCAGGACATATTACCCAATCAGGTACTTACGACGTTGATGCTACCATGAACACTCCCTTTGAAACGGGCAATCACTGGTACTACCTTTCATTTGCTAAAGAACAAGGCAATGAACATAAAGGTTACTTGTACAATTGCAACTACAACGATGCCACCACAAATTACATTGCCTTAGGCCAGGCATCAGGTGTGATTGAAAAGAAATTAGACAATGACAAATACCTGTGGCGCATTGAAGGTAACCCCTTCGATGGCTTTATGTTCTACGTTAAGGATGGCAAACACTTGGTAACTCCTGCCGTAACAGCAACCAGTGAAGGCGGAACCAATTATCCTTACCTTGCAACAACAACACCTTCAGGTGAGTTCGACACCTTTACCCTCAGCCAATACACAGGTAATGATAATACCAATGCCGTGATTGTACGCGTGAAAGATCATGACACTTGGGTAATGAATAGCCGCGACCAAAAGTTAGCTTATTGGACAGGCGCCAATAATGGCTCACAAGGTTCAGCCCTGCGCTTTGAAGACACCTTGCCCAATCTTACCCTCCACACCCTTGGCGACAAGAGCTATGCTACCTACTACTTGCCCTTTGCTGCTAAAGCTCCCGAGGGTGTTACGGCTTATGCTGGTGTAGTGAACAATGGAAGCGTTCAACTTACCGCTTTCACTAATGGCGTTATTCCAGCCAACACAGGTGCCTTGCTTGTTGCTAACAGCGATGTTACCACTGCCACCTTCACTTTGGCCGACAATAGCGAAGCCACTACCATCAACAACGACCTCAAGGGTGTGCTCACTACCACCGAATTGAGCAGCATTGCCAATAGCGACCAAGTACGCATCTTCAGCCAAAAGGGTGACGTAGCAGGTTTTTACAAGCCCAACACCACCATCACCACTTTGGCAGCTAACAAAGTTTACGTCATGGCTCCTGCAAATAGCACTGCATCCTTGGCTCTTAACTTTGGCCAAGAAATCACTGGCATTGACCAAGTGTTGAATGGGGTAGTTGAGAACAACGAGAACAATGCTGCCATTTATGACCTCACAGGTCGCCGCGTAGCTAAAGCCGTAAAGGGCGTTTACGTAAAGAATGGCAAAAAGTTTATTGTAAAATAAATCATAAATAAGCAACACTATGACAATGAAACGCAATTATATTACTCCTCAATCCATCAGTCTAAAGCTTTTTACTGAAGACGCGCTGATGAACACCAGTGCTGTGCTTTCTGACGAAACGAATGATGATGATGCCATACAGTGGAGCCAAAAGCAAAACAATGACAACAATGGCGGCCTTTGGCAGTACATGGACGAATAATAGCACAACTGAAGTTACGGATTTAGCAAGGACGGGCTGAAGGCCCAATGGAGCACATAGCCCAGGGCAAGCGAAGCGACACCCTGGGTTTTCCGCATAGTAGAGTCTCCACGCCCTGTAAGGGCAAAAGCCTTAATACACATACGCCTCGTCGTATTCTACGCCGTATGATAACAAGACGTGCGAGATGGCTACGTCACGTGAGAGGAGGAACAATATATGCACATGGTCGT
>ERZ507015.259-NODE-259-length-17205-cov-5.32222_pt1 | contig 17205 bp, 15 predicted proteins | sample MGYA00513165_ERZ507015 | MGnify/ENA metagenome assembly ERZ507015
GAGTTAAGTGAAAAAGAATATAATAAAATAATTAATTTACTTCCAAAAAATTAAGAAGAAAAAGGATTTTTTTAGTTATAAAATCTTAAAATAGTAATAGTTCTTTGAGTCTAAATATAAACAATCTATTTTTCCTTATACTATTAGTAATTATTTGACAATTAATAGTAAATAGAGTAAAATTATTTAAGAAAAAGGTATATTATAGGAGGAAAAATGGTAAACAATGATATATTAAGAAGAGTGAGATACGCTTTAAATATAAAAGATAGAACTATGCTAGATATATTTAAATATGGAGAAAATCTAATTACTCATGAAGAATTATTAAATCTTTTAAAAAGAGAGGGAGAAGAGGACTTCTTAAAATGCAGTAACAAAGTGTTAGAAGCATTTTTAGATGGATTGATTATTTTAAAAAGAGGAAAACAAGAGCCAAAAGATGGTAAAGAGTATACTCCAGTAAAGATAACTAAAAATAATATAAATAATATAATCTTAAAGAAATTAAAAATAGCACTTTCTTTAAAAAGTGATGATATGTTACAAATATTTAAACTTGCAGGATTAGAACTATCTTCTTCTGAATTAAGTGCAGTATTTAGAAAAGAGGACCATAAGAATTATAGAGAGTGTGGAGATAAATATATTAGAAATTTCTTAAAGGGATTAACTATTTATTATAGAGGATAAGAGGAGGATAAAATGGCAAGAACTTTAATTTTTAACATATTGTTAGTAATAACTTTTGAAGTTTTTATGTTTTTAAATGGACAAAAAAATATAGGGGATATGTTACTTTAAAGCACTATGTTTTAACTTTAAAGATGCCACTTTATCAAAAGGTTTTGATGGGAAAAATTTTAGTTGTTTCCTTTCTGACAATTTTATTTCAAACATTGTTTTAAAAAAATCGGCTCATATTATAATGAGTCATTTTTTTATTTTTATGAAAAAATATTGTTCAGTATATGTAAAAAACAAAAAAAATACTTGAAATTTTATGTAATATTAGTTACAATAATACAGAGTATATAGTAAAGTATTATTTTACAAAGTTAAGTAAGTTTTAAAAATTAAGTAAGTTTTAAAAGAGATTTTAATAGGAGGACAGATGTCAGACAAAGGATTTATTCTTCAAAGTTCATATGGTTCAGTTTTCTCAGTAGTAGAAGATTTAGAAGAGAAAGTAGTAGAGCAAAACAATGAAAAATTAGTAACAATAGCAGGTAGGGTAAACAACCCAGGAACTATTGAAATTCCAGAAAATTCAACTTTAAGAGATGTAATTGGATTAGTTGGTGGAATTAAAAATAAAAAGAATTTTAAAGCTGCTCAATTTGGACTTCCATTTGGAGGATTTTTAACAGCTGGAAGCTTAGATAAAGTTATAGATTTTTCTCTTTTCCCAGAAGGAGTAGAAAAAAATATAATTATTTTATCAGAAGAGGACTGTATAATTACTTTTGCTAAATTCTATGTAGAGTTTTTAATTGCTAAGGTAAAAAATAGTGAATATGAGCAATATTTCCAAGTAGAAAATGAGATAGAAAGAATTTGGAGAATATTAGATAGAATCTCTAAAGGTAAAGCAACAATGAGAGACGTTTACCTACTAAGATATCTATCAGATATAATCAAGACAAAATTAAACCAAAGACACAACCTAATTTTAGAAAGTATAGAGCAATTCTATGATGAGATAGAGGAACATATTGAAGAGCATAGATGTCCAGCAGGAGAGTGTATCCATCTATTAAAATTTAGAATTACAGAAAAATGTATTGGATGTACAGCTTGTGCAAGAGTGTGTCCAGTAAAATGTATAGATGGAAAACTAAAAGAGAAGCACACAATAGATACTGACAGATGTACTCACTGTGGACAATGTGTTGCTGCTTGTCCAGTAGGAGCAATATTTGAAGGAGACCATACTTTAAATCTATTAAGAGACTTAGCAACTCCTAGAAAGAAAGTTGTTGTACAAGTAGCTCCAGCAGTAAGAGTAGCTATAGGAGAGGCTTTTGGATTTGAGCCAGGAACAAACGTTGAGAAGAAATTAGTAGGAGCTCTTAAAAAATTAGGAGTAGACTATGTATTTGATACAACTTGGGCAGCTGATATGACAATAATGGAAGAAGCAGCAGAGTTCCAAGAAAGATTAGAGAGATACTATAAAGGGGACGACACAGTAAAACTTCCAATACTAACTTCTTGTTGTCCAGCTTGGGTAAAATTTATCGAGCAAAACTATCCAGATATGATGGATGTACCATCTACAGCTAAATCGCCTATGGAGATATTCTCTACAATAGCGAAAGATATCTGGGCAAAAGAGCAAGGATTTAGAAGAGAAGAGATAGCTTCAGTTGCTATTATGCCTTGTCTTGCTAAAAAATATGAAGCAGCTAGACCAGAGTTCTCAAGAGGAGATAACTATGATACTGACTATGTAATCTCTACTAGAGAGTTAATTAAGATATTTAAAGAATCTGGAATAGATTTAAATAATGTTGAAGAGATGGAATTTGATAATCCATTAGGACAATATTCAGGAGCAGGAATAATCTTCGGAAGAACAGGAGGAGTTATTGAAGCTGCTACTAGAACAACTGTTGAGATGATTACAGGAACTCATTTAGATAACATAGAGTTTAATGAGTTAAGAGGTTGGGATGGATTCAGAGTTGCTGAATTAACAATAGGACATATTGAACTTAGAATTGGAGTTGCTCATGGACTAGAAGAGGCAGCAAAAATGCTAGATAAGATAAGAGCTGGAGAAGAGTTCTTCCATGCTATTGAGATAATGGCATGTAAAGGTGGATGTATCGGTGGTGGAGGACAACCAAAAGCACTGAAAAAACAAATCACTTTAGAGAAGAGAGCAGAAGGATTAAATAATATAGATAGAGGATTAGAGATAAGAAGATCTCATGAAAATCCATATGTAAAAGCTATGTATGAAAAATACTTAGATTATCCATTAAGCCACAAAGCACATGAGCTATTACATACAAAATATTTCCCAAAAATAAAATAATTTAAGATTTATTAGGAGCTATTGAAGAGATAGCTCCTATTTTTTTATTAAAAAATTACTCTAAATAAAAACATATAAAATTTATATATATAATTTTGAAAAAACATTGATAAAAATAATTGACATATTTTGTAAAAAAGTTTATCATATATGGAGATAAGTATTTATAAAAATTATTAGGAGGAGATTTGTGGAGCTGATACTAAATTTTTTTTATGGACTAAATAATTTTCTATGGTCTTATGTATTAATTATTATGCTAGTAGGATTAGGATTATATTTTACTGCTAGAACAGGTTTTGTACAATTTAGAATGTTAAAGGATATGTTTTTATTATTAGGAGAGGGAGCTGTAAAAGGAAAAGAGGGACACAATGGAATATCATCTTTCCAAGCTTTCTGTATTTCAACTGCATCAAGAGTAGGAACAGGAAACCTAGCCGGAGTAGCCATTGCTATTTCAATCGGAGGACCTGGAGCAGTATTTTGGATGTGGGTTATGGCAATTATTGGAGCAAGTTCAAGCTTTATAGAGAGTACACTTGCTCAAATATATAAAGAGAAAGAGGGAGACCACTTCAGAGGAGGACCAGCTTACTATATGGAAAAAGCTCTTGGTCAAAAATGGATGGGAGTACTTTTTTCAATAATTATCTCTATTGTTTTTGGACTTATTTTTAACTCTGTACAAGCTAATACAATAACTTTAGCTTTTGAAAAAGCTTTCTCAATAGATAGAACAATATTAGGAGTTATTTTATCAGTGATGACAGCAGTTATTATTTTTGGTGGAGTAAAGAGAATTGCTCAATTTGTTGAGTATATAGTTCCAATAATGGCTGTAGCTTATGTAATAGTAGCTTTAATAGTAATAGTAAAAAATTTCAACCATATACCTGCTGTATTTTCTCAAATAATAAGTGGAGCTTTTGGATTTAATCAAGCTGTAGGTGGAGGAATAGGAGCAGTAATTATGCAAGGAGTAAAGAGAGGACTTTTCTCTAATGAAGCTGGAATGGGAAGTGCTCCAAATGCTGCTGCAACTGCTAATGTATCTCACCCTGTAAAACAAGGACTTATCCAAACTTTAGGAGTATTTACTGATACATTATTGATATGTTCTGCTACTGCTTTTATTATTCTTATCTCTGGTGAGAGCTTAAAAGGAGTTTCAGATGGAATACAACTTACTCAAGATGCTCTTGTATCTGAAGTGGGAAGTTGGGGAGCAATATTTATAGCTGTGTGTATATTTATGTTTGCTTTTTCTTCTGTAATTGGAAACTACTACTATGGAGAAGCTAATATAGAGTTTTTAAATGGAAATAAAGTATGGCTTAATACTTATAGAGTATGTGTAGTTGGAATGGTAATGTTTGGAAGTTTAGCTAAAATTCAAGTGGTTTGGGATATGGCAGATCTATTTATGGGAATTATGGCTGTAATCAACTTGATAGCTATTGGACTTTTAGGTAAAATTTCAATAGAAGCTTTAAAAGATTATAGAGCTCAAAAAGCTCAAGGATTAGATCCGAAATTTAGAAAATCTTCTATTCCTGGTTTAAAAAATGTAGAGTGTTGGGAAGATTAAGAAAAAATTAATAAAAGAGGCTGTTGTAATTTAAGAATTTGCAATAGCCTCTTTTAATATTTAAATAAAAAATTATTTTGGGATATGAACTGAAGAATCTTGTGTAATAATGATATCCATTTTATTTGTAGGAAGTTTAATATCATTTTCAGCTAAATAATCTTTTAAATTATTCATTACTTCCCAATAAACTTGCCAATAATTTTCATTTTTAGTCCAACCTTTTAGAGCAATATTAATAAATCCCTCTTCATATGACTCCACATGAGAGAATATAGGTGGGTCATTTATTACAAGAGGATTATCTCTAAGAAGTTTTTCTAAAGCTTCTCTTGCTGCTTTTATATTGCAGTCATAAGATACTCTAATAACAAATTTTAATCTTCTAATTGGTATTTTAGTATAGTTAATAATTTTATCAGATATTATTACTCCATTAGGAACTATAATTAAATCGCTGTTATAGGTTCTAATTGATGTGGAGAATACATCAATCTCATATATAAACCCTATCTCTCCATTGATATTAACTTCATCTCCAACTTTATAAGCCTTAAATATAAGAATAATTATTCCAGCTGCTAGATTAGAAAGATTATCTTTTAAGGCTAATCCTATACCTATTCCTAAAGTACCAAAAAGTGCTGCTAAGCTACTTCCCTTTATTCCTAATATTAAAAGACAGATTGTAATTAGAAAAAGATGTATACCAATATTTAAAATAGACTTGATAAAACTTTTTAAAGATTGATTTCTAATAAGTTCCTCTTTATTTTTAGAAAGTAAAGGAGATAATTTTTTTATAATCCTAGTGGCAATATAATAGACTAAAATACAAGCAATTAGTTTTATTATAAAAATAATAAAATCTACAAAAAAATTAAGTAAAAGCTGTTTTTCTAAAATTTTTCTTAAAATCTCTCCAGTAAATAAGTTAATGTGTTCTATCATCAATTCAACTCCTTTTTTAGCTAAGAGTATTATACTAAAAAAATAAATTTTGTAAAGAAAATCTTAAAAAAATAAAATTATATAGAGAGAAATGGAGTAAAATCGAATTTTAATAAGATAACTACGAACAAAAAATTAAAACTTATTTATTAAAAAATATAGAAAAATTAAGGGGTTTTATTTTCAGTGAGGAACAAATAATAAAAATAATTGTTATCTACACAAAAAAAGATTTTAGTAGTATTATAAATCTATAAATAAGACATCAGGGGGGATCAAAATGAAAAAACTAGCAATGGCATTATTATTACTTTCAACAATGGTTATGGGAAAAGAGATAAAAGAACCTAAAAATATAGAAATAGGAGTTACACAGATAATGGAGCATCCAGCTTTAGACTCTGCAAGAGTAGGATTTGAAAAAGCTCTAAAGGACAATGGATATGGAGATGTAAAAATAGATTATCAAAATGCTCAAGGAGATTTTGGAACAGCACAGATGATAGCTAATTCATTTGCACAAGGAAAAAAGGATTTAATCTATGCTATATCTACACCAAGTGCTCAAGCAGCTTATAATGTAACTAAAGAGATACCAATAGTTATTACAGCAGTAACAGATGTAAAGGCAGCTGGACTTGTAGGAGATAATATTACAGGAACAAGTGACGCAACATCAATATACAAACAATTAGAAACTATCACTAAGATATTACCAAAGGCTAAAAAAGTTGGAATAATCTATAACACAAGTGAACAAAACTCTCAAGTACAAGTAGCAAGTGCTAAAGAGGAAAGTAAAAAGCTTGGATTAGAAATAATAGAAACAGGAGTAACAAATGTAAATGATATGGCTATGGGGCTTGACTCATTACTTGATAAGGTAGATGTGCTATATACACCAACAGATAACTTAGTAGTTTCAGCTACACCACTTGTATTAGATAAAGCTAATAGAAAAAATGTACCAGTAGTTGGTTGTATTGAAGACCAAGTGGCACAAGGGGCTTTAATAACTGACACTATTGATTATGAAAAGTTAGGATATCAAACTGGAGAGATGGTAATAAGAGTTTTAAAAGGAGAGGAGCCAAAAAATATGCCAGTTGAAACTTTAAAAAATACTCAACTTATAGTAAATAAAAAAGCAGCAGAGAAATATGGAATAGATTTAGGAGCTTTAGAGGGAGCTAAGTTGTATTAAGAGAGGTAAGAGAGATGTTATTAGGAACTATTGAACAGAGTTTTATATTTGCAATAATGGTATTAGGAGTCTATATATCATATAAGATATTGGATTTCCCAGATATGACAGTAGATGGAAGTTTTCCATTAGGGGCAGCTGTAAGTGCTGCACTTATAGTAAAAGGAGTAAATCCATTAATAGCTTTAGTTGTAGCTATGTTAGCTGGAGCAGTAGCTGGACTTATAACAGGTATGATTCATGTAAAATTAAAAGTGACTAATCTACTTGCTGGAATTATAGTAATGACAGGATTATACAGTGTTAATTTAAGAATAATGGGAAAATCAAATATACCACTATTTATGTCAAAACATCTATTCAATGGAACTGTATCAGCAATAGTAGTTGTAGTTATTTTCTTACTAATAGTAAAGTTAGCAATAGATTTTTTACTTAAAACAAAATTTGGATTTGTATTAAAAGCTTTAGGAGATAATGAGAGCTTAGTAACAGCTCTAGGGCTTGATGGAAACAAATTAAAACTTTATGGACTTATGATAGCTAATAGTTTAGTAGCTCTTTCTGGTGGAATACTTGCTCAATATCAAGGGTTTGCTGATGTGGGAATGGGAACAGGAACTATCATTACAGGTCTTGCTTCTATAATAATAGGAGAGGCGGTAATAGGAAAGAAAAAAATTATAAAAGCTACTACAATGGTAATTATAGGAACTGTAATATATAGAGCAATAATAGCTCTATCATTAAAATTGGGAATGAATGCTAGTGATTTAAAACTTATAACATCTATATTGGTAGTAATTATTATATATTTAAAACTAAAAAAAGAATCATTGAAAAAAGGAGGAGTTGTAAATGCTTAATATAAATTCTATTGAAAAAAGCTTTGTTACTGAATTAGGGACAGTGAAAAAAGTATTTAGAGGTTTAAATCTTCAAGTGGAGAAAGGAGATTTTATCTCTATAATAGGAAGTAATGGAGCAGGAAAATCAACTCTTCTAGATACAATAACTGGAAATGTAGTAGTAGATAGTGGAAGTATTGATATAGATGGTAGAGATATTACAAAACTACCTAAATATAAAAGAGGAAGTTTCATCTCTAAAGTTTATCAAAATCCATCTATGGGAACAGCTCCATCAATGACAGTATTTGAAAATCTTTCTATGGCAGATAACAAAGGAAAAAGATTTGGATTTACTATGGGACTTAATAAAAAGAGAAAAGAGTATTATAGAGAGCTTTTAAAAGAGCTTGATTTAGGAATAGAAAATCAAATGGATACAGAGGTAGGTTCTCTATCTGGTGGACAAAGACAATGTCTTGCTCTTATAATGGCTACTCTTAATAAACCAGAGATACTACTATTAGATGAGCATACAGCAGCTCTTGACCCTAAGACTTCTAAAATTATAATGGATAAGACAAAAGAGATAGTAGAAAAAAATCAAATCTCTACACTTATGATAACTCATAATTTACAAGATGCTATAAACTATGGAAATAGACTTATAATGTTACACAATGGAGAGGTAATCATTGATATCAAAGGAGAGGAGAAGAAAAAACTTACTCCTGAGAAACTTTTAAAAATCTTTAATAATAGAGAAGCCTATCTAAAAGATAGTGAACTTTTCTCAGCATAGCTATATAAAACATATTTAATAATATAAAAAGGACTTTAGTTTGTTGTTTGTTCTAAAGTCCTTTTTTATTTGTAAATTGGTAAGTTATAAAGTATAATAGAGATAAAAAGATAATAGATATAATGCAGAATAAAGTTTGGAGGAAGAAATGGCAGTAGAAAAAGATAATTTTAAAGAAAATTTATGGAAAGCCTGTGATAAATTAAGAAATAATATGGATCCAGCAGAATATAAATATGTTGTTCTAGGATTAGTATTTTTAAAATATATAAGTGATAGTTTTGAAAAAAAATATCAAGAGTTAGTAGCAGAAGGAGAAGGATTTGAAGAGGAAAGAGATGAGTATACAGCAGAGAATATTTTCTGGGTTCCTCAAGAAGCAAGATGGAGTGAGATAGTAAAAGTAGCTAAAACTCCAAAGATAGGAATAAAAATAGATGATGCTATGAGAGCTATTGAAAAAGAGAATAAAAGCTTAAAAGATGTATTGTATAAAGTATATTCAAATCTATTACTTGATAAAGGAAAGTTAGGAGAATTAATAGATATAATTGGTGGAATAAATTTACAAGGAAAAAATGAAAAGGGACAGGATATACTAGGACAAGTATATGAATTTTTCTTGGGAAAATTTGCAAATTCAGAGGGAAAAAATGGAGGACAATTCTATACTCCAGAGTGCATTGTAAAAACAATAGTAGAGTGTTTAGAGCCAACAAAAGGAAGAGTGTATGACCCAGCTTGTGGAAGTGGAGGTATGTTTGTACAGTCAGAAAAATTTATAGAGGCTCATAGTGGAAAGATTGGAGATATATCTGTATTTGGACAAGAGAGTAATGGAACTACTTGGAAACTTTGTAAGATGAACTTAGCTATTAGAGGAATAGAGGTAGATTTAGGAGTAGAACCTGCAGATACTTTTACTAGAGACCAACATAAAGATAAAAAGATGGACTATATTATGGCTAATCCACCTTTTAATGTAAAAGATTATTGGCATGAATCTTTAGAGGGAGATGTAAGATGGAAATATGGAACTCCACCAGAGGGAAATGCTAACTATGCTTGGCTTCAACATATGATTCATCACTTAGCCCCAAATGGAAGTGCTGGAATTGTTTTAGCTAATGGTTCTCTTTCATCTAATACTTCTGGAGAGGGAGAGATAAGAAAAAATATGTTGGAAGCTGATATTGTAGATTGTATAGTTGCTCTTCCAGATAAACTGTTTTTAACTACAGGAATACCTGCTTGCCTTTGGTTTTTAAAGAGAAATAAAGAAAATTCAAAACAAAGGAATAGAAAGAATGAAGTATTATTTATAGATGCTAGAAAGATGGGAGAATTAGTAGAGAGAAGCTTGAGAGAATTAACTCCAGAGGAGATAACTAAAATAGCTGATACTTACCATATGTGGAGAGGAACTTATAAAGGAGAAGAGAACTATCAAGATATACAAGGTTTCTGTAAAAGTGCTACTCTTGAAGATATAAAGAAAAATGATTACATCCTTACTCCAGGAAGATATGTAGGAGTAGAAGAAGAGGAAGATGATGGTATTCCTTATGAAGAGAAAATGAAAAATCTTACTACTGAATTAGGAGAATATTTTAAGAAAAGCAAAGAGTTAGAGGATGAGATAAGAGCTAATTTAAAAGAGTTAGGATTTGAGATATAGAAGATAAAAAATTATAAGTAAGATAGTTGATGAATGGAGAAGAGATGGAAGAGTTAAAAGAGGGATGGAGAAAGGTAAAATTAGGAGAGATTGTAGAGTATGTAGCTAGAGGAATTACACCCAAGTATACAGAAGAAAAAGAAAGTATATTAGTAATAAATCAAAAATGTATAAGAAATATGGTACTAAATTTAGAATTAGCTAAAAAACATGATTTATCTAAAAAGATAAGTAAAGATAAAATTTTAAAAAAATATGATATTTTAATAAATTCTACTGGAGTTGGAACTTTAGGGCGAGTTTGTCAAAATTTTAATGATACTTTATTAACAGTAGATAGCCATGTAACAATATTAAGAGCCGATTCTCAAAAAATAAATCCTTTATATTTAGGATATGCAATAAAAAATAAAGAAAAACTAATCGAAAGTTTAGGAGAAGGAAGTACAGGACAAACGGAATTAAAAAAAGATATTCTTTTAGAAAGAATACAAATTGATTATCCACAAAATTCATTTCTTCAAAAAAAAATAGTTTCAATTTTATCTTCACTAGATGAAAAAATTGAATTAAATAGAAAGATAAATCAGAATTTAGAAGAGATATGTCAAAATTATTTTGTAGAAATTTTTATAAAAAACTCTAATAAAAATTGTTCTATTGGGCAGATTTCTGATTTAGGTAATATTGTAAGTGGAGCAACCCCAAGTAAGAAAAATCAGAAGTATTATACGAATTTTGGAATTCCTTGGATTACTCCAAAAGATTTATCTAAAATTTCTAATAAATTTATTTCACGAGGCAATTTAGATATCACTGAATTAGGATTTAAAAATAGTAGTGTAAGATTATTACCTAAAGGGAGTGTTCTTTTTAGTTCAAGAGCTCCAATTGGATATATCGCTATTTGTAATAATGATGTTACAACAAATCAGGGATTTAAATCTATTGTTCCTTTTAAAAATATTGGTACAGAATTTGTATATTATTTTTTGAAAAATAATGTACAATTTCTTGAAAGCAGAGCTTCAGGTTCGACCTTCAAAGAGATATCAACTACTATTATGGCAACAACACCTGCAATAATTCCAAAAGAAGAACCTTTAAAAGTTTTTAAAAAAATTTGTGTCAATATTTTTGAAAAACAATATATTATAGAAAAAGAAACAGAAAAATTAATTGAATTAAGAGATTATTTATTACCAAGATTAATGAGTGGAGAGATTGATATAAGTAATTTAAAGATATCTGAAATTTCAAATTCTGATTTATCTTTTTATTTAATTCAATTTTATCATCTAAAGATGATAAAATTGAAATTATCCTTTCTTGCAATTGTAAATTATGGATTTTAATAGAAATTTTATTTAAAGTCTTGGTTGTTAAACTTGGAACAGCTGAACCTTCATTAAAGGAAGAAAGATTTAAATTTTTTAATTTATAAAAAAGATATCTTGGGAGTACAATTTTTTCATTAATAATAGACCAAAATAAAGTATCAACTGTCCAAAATGGTTTGTTAATAAAAAATAAATTATTCAAAGAACCTTTTCTAGGAATTAAAATGCTTTCCTTTTCATAGAGAGAATTATTTACATATCTAATAACTCCACCAGAACCATAACAAGGAATAGTTCCATTACCTAATGTTTTATGGTCTTTTCCATATTTTAACTCTAACAGCTCAGATAAATAGTATTCTTTCACGGCAATTTCCTCCTTCATAATAAATAAGGCAGTACCAAAGTACAGCCCTATCATAATTAATTATATTCGTTTAAAAATTTTTAGAGAAAATAAAACGAATGACATTTAAATTATTAAAATGTATTAATTTTACTGACTTTATTCGTTTTAATTTTTGAAGATTATTTAAAACAAAATGTATAATGAGTATTTTTTCCTTTTTCAACATTATAATATCAGATTTTTTCAATCATTTTATTTAGCAAAATTATTACTTTACTTTTAGAAAAAGATAATTTTTTAGCTTTATTAATTTTATCTTTTTGCATCAAAAAAAGTAGACTTAAAAATCTATAATTATATATATTATTATTTAGATTATATCATTTATAAGTCTTATCTTCAATAAAGTTTTTAGCTAATAAATTTTTTATGAGCAAGTTTAACATTACTCTGTTTAACCATAGCATATTGTAAAGTTGTATCTATTCTTTGATGTCCTAACAATCTTTGTAATTGTTCAATAGGCATACCTTTATCTATTGCTATTGTGGCAAGAGTTCTCCTAAATTTATGAGGATGTACTTTAGGAATATTAAGTTCTCTTCCTAATTTTCTCAATCTTGCTTCAATTCCACCAATTTTTATACGTTCAAAAGGAGCTCTCAATGAAACAAAAAGAGCTTTATTATCATCTGTTCTACTTTCTAAATAATTTTGTAGGTGTATTTTAGTTCGAGCATCAAAATAGACTACTCTTTCTTTATTTCCTTTACCAAAGACAATACATTCTCTTTCATTAAAATTAATATCTTCAATATTCAATAAAACAAGTTCTCCTACTCTCATTCCTGTTGAAGCTAACATATCAATAAGAGCTAAATCTCTAATACAATCACAATTATCTCTCATAATTTCTAAATTTTCATCAGAATATGTTTCTTTAACAATAGTACCAGTCTTTATTTTATGAATACGCCTTACAGGACTTTTTAAAATATAATCTTCATCTTCAAGCCAACTAAAAAAAGAAGAAAAAACTCTTCTAACATTATCAGTTGTAGTCTTACTTGGATTTTTAGTATTTTGATAAGTGGTTAAGTAATCTCTTAAATCATTTGTTGTTATTTCTTGAATAGATTTTTTTATATTATCAATCATTTTTTCAAGAGTAGTTTGATAATATCTTAAAGATTTTTCAGAACACCCTTCTATACGTTTTGCAGAGATAAATAAATTAATAAGATTAGAATTAGATTGAATTTCTAAAGAGTTACTATTTTTTATCTTAATTTCTAGTTTTTCAAATTCATAGTTTAAAACTTTTTGTAATTTATTTATTTGAGCATTATTTAAAAAAGGTAACATCTCTTGAAGAATTGTATTAACTAATTTTTCTTTCATATTCTTTACCTCCACAGCTTATAATATTATAAATATAGAGTAACATATTTTAAAACTTCAAACAAGAAGTAATTTTTCTTTTTAGTCTATTAATAAATATGGTAAAATAAGTATAAGAAAATAAAATATATGAAAATATAAGGAAGTGAAGTATGGGAGAAGTTGAATTTGAAAAAGAGCTTGAAGGAGATTCAGAAGAGTTAAATATAACTAATCCTTTTGATATAAAAAGTATAAAGGTAAGTAATAAAGTAATTTCATTGGAAAGTCTTATAAAAAGATTGAAGTATGAAGAGATTGATTTAACTCCAGAGTTTCAAAGAAACCCAGATTTGTGGGATAGAAAAAAAATGAGTAGACTTATAGAATCTATCATATTGAGATTACCACTTCCTATTTTTTACTTTGATGTAAGTGATGATAATAAGTGGATAGTAATAGATGGGTTACAAAGGTTATCTACTTTTAAAAAATTTATAGTTGAAGATAAATTAAGATTATCTAATTTAGAATTTCTAACTGAACTGAATGGAAAAAAATATAGTGAGTTAGGAAGAAGTATTGAGAGAATTATTGAAGAAACACAGATAAACACATATCAAATAGAACCACAAACACCTAAAGAGGTAAGATATTCTATATTTAATAGAATAAATACAGGAGGATTAACTCTAAACTCTCAAGAGATAAGACAAGCTTTAAATCAAAAAAATAATGGAGTTAGATATTTAAAAGAGATAGTAGAGGATGATATATTTAAAAATATTGTAAAGATAAAAACTCAAAGAATGCTAGATAGAGAATTAGTTTTAAGATATATAGCTTTTAAACTGAATTCTTATGAAGAGTTTTATAAAAAAGAGATAGAATTGTCAAAATTTTTAGATAAAACTATGGAGTTAATAGATCAAGAGGATTTTACAGAAGATAAATTCAATAACTTGAAAGAGGAATTTTTTGAGAGCTTAAAATTTTTAGCTAATGTTTTTGAAGTAGGAACTCTATTTAATAAGAAAATTGTTGATGAAACTAAAACAGCTACCTTAAATCGTTCGTTATTTGAGATATGGACTGTCTTAATAAGTAATTTAACTAATGAAGAAAAAGAAAAGGTTTATAATAATAGAGAATTATTGGTAGAAAAATATAAAGATTTACTGAGAAGTGTAGAGTTTGAAGAAGCTGTTACTAAGGGAACTAACAGTAGAAAAGCTGTTAAAACTAGATTTGAAAAATTAAGTTTTTTATTAGAGGAGATAAAAAATGTTTAATGATATTAAAATAAAAAATTTTAAAAGTTTAAAGGAATTAAATGTAAATTTTAAAAATTTAACACTGTTTACAGGAGTTAATAGTAGTGGGAAATCTTCAACACTTCAAGCATTGTTATTATTAAAGCAAAATTTTCAAATATATGGTTCAATGATAAAAACATTTGAATTACCTATGGAAACTTTGAAGAATATTTTTCAAAAACTTAGTATAAATGGAGAATATTTAGATTTAGGATTAGGAAAAAATATTTTATATGATAAAGCAGAGGATGATATATTAGAATTAAATTTAAAATTAAATGATGGGCAAGTTAATTTTAAAAGTAATATAAGAGAGAGTAAAGATGAAGAGAGTATCAGTTGTGAAATGAGTTATAGTGATAATATAGAGGAACTTTTTTTACAAAGTAATTTTACATATCTTTCCGCAGATAGAATAGTACCACAATCTTCATATAAATATTCTAAAGAAAATGTTTTAAGAGGAAACCTTGGAAAAAATGGAGAATACACTATTCATTTTTTAGCAGAGAATAAAAATAGTTCAATTCCTTTAAAAGAGTTGCAACATCCAGAAGCTAATTCTAATCAACTATTAGAAAATGTTGATTATTGGCTTTCTAAAATAAGTAAGGGAATAAAAGTAATTCCATCTGTAAATATAAATTTTCAACAGTCTACTTTACAATATTCATATGGTGGTTCAGAAAGATTACCTCAAAATATAGGATTTGGAGTAACGTATGTTCTGCCTATTATAGTTGCAATTTTAAAAGCTAAAAAGGGAGATATTATAATAATAGAAAATCCTGAATCTCATCTTCATCCATCAGGGCAAGTTGAGATAGCAAGACTATGTGCAAAAGCGAGTGAAGCTGGAGTGCAGATTATAGTAGAAACTCATAGTGACCATTTTTTAAATGGAGTGAGAGTAGCTATTAAAGAGAGAATTTTAAATAACAATAATGCTTTAGTTTATTATTTTTCTAGAAATGAAGAGGAAGAAAAAACAGAAGTACAAGAGATTGAAATAGATGAAAATGGAAAAATTGATGAATGGCCAAAGGGATTTTTTGATGAGTGGGATATCCAATTGGAGAAGTTGCTATGGTAGATTATTCAATATTAAATACAAAATCTCTTCCTTTTTCAGCAAAAGAAGATTTTTATAGAGAGTTACAAAATTTTTTTATGATTTTAAACTATCTTAAAGATAAAGGATATTATAAAAGTATTAGGAGTATAGTAGATATAAAAAGTTTGGATATTATAGAAAGTACTAATCTTCAAAAGTTATTAGGAGAAATTAGGGATAGAGATATGAAAAGAAGAGTTACATCTTTATTTACTAATAAGATTATCCATTTGAATATCCAATATCTACAACAGGAGAAGAGTTAGGACTTCTAGAGTACAGATATTTAGATGAAAGAGTAGATGAGATTGGTTATGCAGATATCTTTGAAACTCTATTAATTAGTTTTAATAGTGATGAAAAATGGAATAAAAATAGATTAAATTTGAAAAAAATAATTTTAGAAGAATCAGGAGATTATATAGAACAAGAAGTTGAGATATATAATGCTTCTAGTGTTGAACACTTAGATAGTAATTCAGAGATTTTTGAAAAGATAGATAATGAAAAAATAGAAAGTTTAGTAAAAAACTTTAAAGAAGTATATAAAGATATTTTTAAAAAATTAGAGTTTAGTGTAGATATAGTAAAAAATATAGAGTATTTAGATAACCGAGTTTTGAAAGATGCAATTGTTATTTTATATCAATTAGAAATTAATAAAAAGAAAATAAATGATTTTACTTATACTGGAGAATCTGAAAGTGTAATGAATAATCCAGAGTTGAGAGAAAAAAGAAAATTTAAAATGGAAAATGGTGAAGAATATTATATGTTTCAACATATAAAAAACCTACCTAATGGTAATAGAATCTATTTTCATAAAAAATCAGAGGAAAAAATTTATGTTGGATATATAGGAAAGCATTTAAAAACAGTTAAGTATTAGGGGGAAATATGAATTTTACTGAAGAGGAGTTAGAGCAAGCATATATAGAGATATTAGAGGAGTTGGGCTGGGAACATATAGATGGTAGACAGATGGAAAGAGATGATTACCACGAAGTAATTCTAGAAGAGAGATTGAGAGAAGCTGTTTACTTATTAAATAAAAATATGCCAACTTCAGCAAAAGAGGAAGCTATTAGAAAGGTTATGAATCTATCCTCTCCAATTCTTATAAAAGCAAATGAAGAGTTTCATAAGATGTTGACAGATGGAGTGGATATAGGAGAATATGTAGCTGATGATAAAACTATTAGAAGTGGTGGAAATATATATCTTATTGATTTTCAAAATATAAATAGAAATGAGTTTTTAGCTATAAATCAATTTACAATAATAGGAAATTCTCAAAGAAGACCAGACATTATTTTATATATAAATGGACTTCCATTAGTAGTAATAGAGCTAAAGTCTTTAAGTAATGATAGTGTTGGAATAAAGGAAGCTTATACTCAATTAGAGAGATATAAGTTAGAAATAACAGAGCTTTTTAAATATAATGCCTTTATGGTAATAAGTGATGGGGTAAATGCTAAAGCTGGAACTATTTCATCTAATGAAGAAAGATTTATGAGTTTTAGAACTATTGATGGAATAAATATAGCTCCTACTAATTCACTTATGATGGAAGTTCTTTCAACAAA
>ERZ507015.261-NODE-261-length-17147-cov-11.3653_pt1 | contig 17147 bp, 17 predicted proteins | sample MGYA00513165_ERZ507015 | MGnify/ENA metagenome assembly ERZ507015
CGTACAGAAACAGATTACGATGAATGATTTGTTTATTTAAAAGATAACCCTAAAAGGAAAGGGTGTGACTCATGCCACACCCCACCTCCCCGCCAGGCATCCTGACGGGAGCAAGCGCCTAGCGGGAGCAAACTATTAAGATTTGCTCAGTTTTTCAATGATATTCAAGGGCAGCTGAGTAGCCTCGGCTACTTGTTCGGCAGAAAATCCCATAGCCAGCAAACGCTGAGCAGTTTCAGTGTTAGCTTCAATTCTTCCTTCTTTTCTGCCTTCTTTCTTACCTATTTCAATACCCTCGGCAAGGCCTTCTTCCTTACCCTGATTTTTCGCAGTATCAATAGAGTTCTTGATATCCCTATAAGCCTTCTTGCTTGCTTCATACTCCCTTACCTCCTGAGGCGTGAACTTGGCAATCTCGGGCTCCTTGTTTCTTTCTTCTACCTGTTTCATACGATATTCATTTAAATTATATGCAATGATGCAGTTAGATGCTGCAAAGATACGAAATAATCGCTAGTTGAAGAATTTTTCTCTAAAAAATATGCCGAACTATATCCTTTTTTACCCCATTTAATCTTTATTAACTATCAAAAACATACAAGTTTACTAAAAAGCCATATATTTGCAAACGAAAATGTAATAACTAACCTAAATATATAATATATACCAGGATTCATTGACCAAGCATTCGATAAGGCAAAGAAAAAGAGAACCCTATTCTCGGCAAAATGCCTTTCGAACGTTGACATTGAACAAGACATGAAACAGAAAAAGTCGGATAAATCGATAATTAATTTTTATCTAAAAAAGTTAGGTTAATAAACAAAACTGGTAAATTTACAAATAATGTTTACCTATTGGTAAGTTATTACCATAAGAGAAGGTTAATTATCTGCCCTTCTGCTGTGAAGCAGAGGGGCGGATTTTTTTGTACAAAGAAGTCAATTATTCTAATCTTTTATCTGATGAGTTTTAACCAGCAAATCATGAATCTTTTTTTTTATTTCTTCCTCAGACTTAATCTTTATCAACTCCAAGGCTTTTTTATAGATCATATATTGGATGGCGTCCTTGATACTCATACCAAAAGGAGAGCCTTCAGGACCAGAGTTATCAATATCTTGATTTCTAATAACATCCAGCATCTCGAAGAGATGATTCATCTTATCCTCGATACTTTTAAACTGAAGCAGGTAAGCTCGCACCAACTTCATCACATGAGTAAATTTCATATCATCTCCAGCTCTGATTAAGTCGAAATCATGTTTAGAAACGCCATACACCTTCTTCAATTTTTCTTGGGTAACATGAGTACCTTTTTCAGACAAATCCTTAAATACATCAAGAAAAAATGTTCCAATTCTCTTCAGTACTCCTTTTTCATCATCTTTTTTTTTGTTGTCATTTTTAATTTTGTTTTATTTTATTGTTTATTCGTTAAATACCCCCTCTCATCTTCATTCTGTTTGCAAAGGTATACAATTTCTCCGGATTATTGACATTTTCCCCCGAACCATCTGTGAATTTTCGTAAATTTTAGGCAGAAATCTCTTTAAGTTTGTTAAATATCAACTATTTTCCACCCAAAAATTGGGGTGAAGGCATGGTGAATCTCGCAGGAAAAAACTACTTTTGCAACCGAATTCAAGCCCGAGTGACCGCTGATTCGAGAGTGTGATGTGAACCCTAGGGTCCAGAACTTTTGTATATACAGCGTGTTATAAAGGTAAATGAAATGAATATCAGGGTTTTACATAGAGGTTTTTAGTATCGAAAAACTAGTTTTTTGAGACCAAGCCTTCACATCACAGCCTTGCATTCACAGAAAAAATGGCCGACCGAAGAGGCAAAATTCTCCAGCCGACTACGAAATAATTTACAATCTAAAAACTCTAGCGTATGAACCAAACGCAGAACGACGCCGTGATGCCGTCACTATTCGCATCACTCAAGAGCAGCGAGAGCATGCCTCTCGCCAGTAGAGAAGACTTGGAGCGCCTTATCACAAAAGACTCCATGGTAAGTTCATTGACCATGGCCTATCGCAAGAGAATGGCCATCAGCAAGAGCTATGCCGACGAGCTAAAGCCACAATGCCCTGCCATCTCTGCCTCACTGCAGTATGACGGCAGAGGCAGAAGCCTGGAGAACGTGAAGGCAGAGACCCGAATGATTGCCCTGGACTACGACATCCATGACGCCTCGGCTGAGCAGATTGAGAACATGTTCAATGCTGCATGCCAGTCGGCCTATGCCCTAGCCGTCTATCACACCATCAGCGGACAGGGCATCCGCATCATCGTGGGATACGACAGAGCCGAGAACTGCGACCTCACCATCGTGGATCTCTTCAATGCCATGATCAAGAAGGCCATCAGCTTCTACAATACCCTGCTCAACTGGGAGGCCGACCAGCAGGCCACCGACATCGGCAGACTCTGCGGCCTTGCCCACGACCCTGATGCCTACTTCAACTGGGAGGCAATCCCCCTGAAACTCACCCCCAGCGAGCTGAAGGTTACCCAGGAACGCATCAAGAACGAGAAGAAGAAAAACAAGGGCGGCAGACCTAAGAGCAGCAAGACCCGCAAGAAAAAGGGCGGCTACACTCCAACCATCGAGGAAGCAGCTCCCCACATCAAGGTGATGATTGAGAGCTGGGGCAAAAGATTCGAGGAGCATCAGCACAACGAGTATGTTACCAGCTTTGCCTACTGCTGCCTGAAATACGGCATCGAGGAGGAAAAGGCACTGCAGTATGCCACCTCCGAGTTCTCGCAGCAGTATGCCGACACGGCAAGCGTGGTGAGAAGTGTGTACAAGAACCATGGCGAACTTGCCGGCAAATGGCACTTCTACGCCAAGGGCGAGGACTATCCGGTTCAGGCTACGCTGAAGCTCATCAGGCAGTGGCTCGACCAGAACTACGAGTTCGTCCACAACATGGTTACCGGCAAGTATCAGGTGGTGAGCCGCATGGTGAAGGATGCCAAGTACCTGAAGTATACCGATGTGAGCGACGACATCCTGCACTCCATCTGGATGGAGATGGACCTGAAGGGCATCCATACCAGTGTGCAGAAACTGGGGGATATCGTGACCAGCGACTACAGCCAGCCTTTCAATCCGCTGGATCACTATCTGCGCAGTCTGCCGAAGTGGGACGGCAAGACGGATTACATCAGGGAGTTTGCCATGCGAATCACGGTGGAAGACCGCCCCGAGTATTGCCACACCCAGGAGGAGTTTGTGGAATATTTCCGAAAGTGGTTCGTGTCGATGGTGGTGGCATGGGTGAATCCTCACTTCGTGAACCAGTCGATGCTGATTCTGGTGGGCAAGGGCGGCATCTACAAGACCACCATTCTGGGTGCCCTGCTCCCTCCATGCCTCAAGACTTACTATCTGAACGACAGTACCAGCAACTATCTGGACAAGGATGCCATGGAGGCTCAGGCTACCAAGGCTAGTGTGAACCTGGATGAGTTTGAGGCGATATTCGGCAGAAACCTGAGTGCCTTCAAGAGCAACATGACCAAGGAGGTATTCTCCTTCCGTCGCCCTTATGACAAGTACCGATCTGAGCTGGAGCACCGTGCTTCGCTCTGCGGAACGAGCAACCAGCAGCACATCATCACCGATGTGGAGAACCGCCGTTTCTCGCCATGGATTGTTACCAAGATTGTGAGCCCTAGAGAGAAGGCCATCAACTACGAGGGTCTCTACTCTCAGGCTTTGGCTCTGGGTCAGAGTGTATCGAAGGGCACCCGAGAGGATGGCTGGGTATACTGGCAGACTTTCGAGGATGTGGAAAAAATGCGTAAGCACAATCGCCTCTTCATGGTTTCCAACTTTGCAGAGGAGCAGATATTGCGTTTTTTTCGTATCCCGGATGAATCAACAGAGCCCAGGTTCATCAAGTCGGTTACCACAGCAGAGATCATGGAAAAGATCTGCACCAACCCTGCCCTGCGCCAGAACATGTCGAACCAGAGCATCGGCAGCATCATGGCGAGACTTGGTTTCAAGAGTGAGCACCGACGTACGGGAAATTTTTGGCTCGTGGTGGAAAAGAGCGGTGCAGAAGTGGCGATGTATTCGAACTACAATCCGAACTACCCTAACCCATGATTCTATCTAAGTCACTGGGATTTTTATCTAAGTCACTGGGGATTCTATCTAAGTCACTGAGATTTCTATCTTAGTCATTTCTGAACCAGAAACAAGTTAGAGAGTATGCCAAATCAAAATAGCAAGAGAGCCATCGCTCGTCTCTACTTTCCTGATGCCAAACCAAGGAGTGCCGAAAAGCACTTGATGATTTGGATCAAGCAATGCAAGGGACTCATGGAACTGCTTCAGGCAGAAGGTTACAAGAGTTGCAACAAGTTGTTTACTCCGAGGCAAAAGGAGTTGATTTTTGAATATTTGGGGGATCCGTAAGGGTTCCCCAAACTTTTTTCATGTTTTTTTAGATTTTTTTTTGCGAAAGTTCACGAAAGTTCAGAGTGAGTAGAAAAAAAGCCGTATCTTTGCATCGTAATTCAGAAGGAGATACATCAACTGGAGAGTTACTAAAACTAAATTAACTAACAATTTTAACGCGAAAGGGAAAAAGTATGATTCAGGTAGTATTGAAACAGAACAAGAACAAGAAGATGCCGAATGCGTATGGTTTGTACTACGCATATCCAGTGGTTAACGAGACTTATGATCTCGACAAGTTGGCAGAGCACATGTCGTCACACAACACCCCCTTCTCAAAAGGTGCCATCAAGGGCATGCTTACCGATGCCGTGAATTGCATCAGAGAGTTGAATTTGCAGGGCATTGCCGTGAAGATCAACGACCTGGCGATCTTCAGCTTGGGCATCAAGAACAAGATGGGTGCCAAGAGCATGGGCGAGTGGTCGGCAGCCAAGAACATTGCCGGAGTGAAGTCGAGAGCCCGCGCCACGGGTAACTTGATTTCTGCCAGCTTGAACCTCGATGCCACTATCAAGAGAGTGGATAAGGGTGTGATTGTTATTGATGGCGGCGGAACTGATGGCGGCGGTTCGAATGGTGGAGGCAATACTCCATCGGGAGGATCATCAACGGGTGATAACACTTCGGGAGGAACCGGCAAGGACGATTCAGGCACCACTGGCGGCGGCAGCGGATCTGACAGCGACAACGAGCACATCGTATTGTAACCAGGGTTTTGTAAATTCGGCATTGTAACCAGGTATTGTAACATCAAAAAAAGGAAAGGGATAACAAATGAAGAGAGAGACTATCAAGAAAGTGATTAATTTTACCATCACGGTATTGACTGCCATCATCAGCGCCTTCTGTGTACAGAGTTGCAAGGGCTTGTAAATGATGTGAGATGGCGTGAGAAAGGCCTTGAGTGAAAGGCTTGAGCGAGAAGTCCTTGAGAAAGGTCAAGAGAAAAAGAACACTAAGTTGAACCATTAAAAAAGAAGAAGAAAATGAAATGTAGAAGAACGATTAATTTGATTGTAGTGCATTGCAGCGCTACCCGTGTGAACCAGAACTTCAGCATTGAGGATCTGGAGGCGTGCCACAAGGCTCGTGGCTTCGCAGAGATTGGTTACCACTATTACATCACCAAGGACGGCACCCTGTATCCTGGCCGTCATGAGGACAAGGTGGGTGCTCATGCCCGTCACTACAACCAGCATAGCATTGGTATCTGCTACGAGGGTGGCTTGGACAAGAATGGTCATCCTGCGGATACGCGCACCGAGGCGCAGAAGATTACGCTGGAGGAGCTGCTGTATTCTCTGGCTCTGGATTATCCGGATGCCACAATTCTGGGCCATCGCGATTTGCCTGGTGTCAAGAAGGAGTGTCCTTGCTTTGATACCAAGGCATGGCTCAAGGAAATAGATTTTCATCTGTAGAAGATAGTATCATCATAGGTAAAAAAAAATGAGGTGCATTGCAAGAGAAAGACTTCTTACGATGCACCTCTTTTTTTATATCCGCCTGGCGGAACCTTATCTGATGACCTTCACTTCACCATTCTTCGCAATCTTTACGATGCTGGATGGCTGGTGAGGCTTGTGCTCCTGGCGACGGGTCCAGCATACGTAATCCACGGCATTCAGAATCTCTTCGGAAATGTCACGGTAGTTCTGGGCTGCCGGCTCGCCACTTACATTGGCACTCGTGCTCACGATAGGCTTCTGGAAACGGTAGCAGAGCTGCTTACTGAACTCCTCGTAAGTTACTCGCATCGCCAGGCTGCCATCCTCGGCTACCAGGTTATGAGCCACACCATTGGCATCATCCAGGATGATGGTGGTAGGCTTCACCGGCATCGCTGCATCAATGAAATCCCACGCCACCTGAGGCACGTTGCGGAAATAACGCGCCATGCGGTCAGCTGAATCAATGAGACAAATCAGCGCCTTGGAATCATCACGCTTCTTAATCTCGTACACCTTCTTCACAGCCTCCGGATTGGTGGCATCACAGCCGATGCCCCATACGGTATCTGTAGGATAGAGAATCACTCCACCCTTTCGCATGCATTCCACTGCATTCTTAATATCTTCTTCTTTGGTCATATTACACTATGATTACTATGAATTAAAAATTATCTTCCTGGCTCTTCAGGCACTCATAATAGGCGATGTCCTTCATGCCGTTGAGGAAGGCGGCGGCATCCATGCGCTTCTTGCCCGAAAGCTGCAGCTCCTGGATGTTGAGCCAATTATCAAGACACGCTACCTGCAACCTCTTCTCGAAGATTCTCAAAGAACCTACTGGCGCTGCGCCACGAGGTTCTTCAGACTGCTGGGTCTTGAAAATCTTCAACACCTGAACCTTCTCCACACTCTTCTTCTGCGCAGGATGAGACGTAGCCTCTGGCATCTCGCCATCCGTATTCTCAAAGATAACCACCGGTGCCTTCTTCTTGATCTCCGTCCAGGCTCCAGGATATGGCGAAAGACCACGCACGAAATCGTGAACCTGCTTGGCTGGCTTGTGGAAATCAATGCGACAGGTGTCCTTGAAAATCTTTGGGGCTGATTTCAGCTCCACGCCCTCGCCCATCAGTTCTTCCTGGGCAATGGATGCAATGTTGCCGTCGGCTGCTATCAGGGCATCGATGGTTTCCAGTGCCAGTTCGGCACCCAGATGCATCAGGCCATCATATACATACTCCACATTGGCTTCTTCCGGAATAGGGAATTGCTTCTGCATGATGATGCGACCGGTATCGATGTCGTGGTCTAGGAAGAAGGTGGTGACACCCGTCTCCTTCTCGCCGTTGATCACTGCCCAGTTGATTGGGGCTGCACCACGATACTGTGGAAGCAGGGCGGCATGCACATTGAAGGTGCCATACTTAGGCATCGCCCATACCACCTCCGGCAGCATGCGGAAGGCTACTACTACCTGCAAATCGGCCTGATAGCTGCGCAACTGTTCCACAAATTCAGGGTCTTTCATCTTCACCGGCTGCAACACTGGCAGGCCCTGCGAAAGCGCATACTGCTTTACCTGAGATGGCTGCAGCGTGTCCTGATGTCTGCCCACAGGCTTATCGGGCTGGGTAACCACAGCCACCACGTTATATCCGCCCTCTACCAGGCGCTTGAGGGATTCCACCGCAAACTCCGGGGTTCCCATGAATATGATTCTTAAATCTTTCTTCTCCATTTTTTCAAAATTTTATTCAGCCGACATATCCGCCACAATCTTGCGATATACCTCGTAAATCTTGGTGCGGCTGATATAGCCCTTCAGCACGCCGTTGACATCTACCACTGGCAGCTGTGCGGCATCGGTTTTATCAAACTTATCCATCACTTCGTCCATGCGCTCGTTCTCGCCCAGGGTTGCCGACGGCTGAATCATCAGCTGGCTCACCTTGAAGTGATTATACAGTTCCGTACGGAAGATGATGTGGCGCAGACGGGTGATATCTATCACGCCCTTCAGCACACCGGCATCATCCAACACCGGAACAAAGTTGTTGTTACTTCTTGAAATCTCGCTCACCAGCTTGCTCATCGGCAGATCGGGACTGATAGGATGGTAATCCTTCTCAACCATGCTCTGCATGCTCATCAGCGTAAGTGCCGAACGGTCTACATGGTGGGTGAGCAACTTGCCCTCCCTTGCCAATCGAAGGGCGTAGATGCTGTGGCTCTCGAAGATGCTGATGGTGAGCAGCGAAGAGATGCACACAATCATCAGCGGCATGAAGAGCTGATAGCCACCCGTGAGTTCGGCGATGAGGAAGATGCCCGTTAGCGGCGCATGCATCACACCCGTAATGAGACCCGCCATGCCCATGAGCGCAAAATTCTGCTCCGGTACATACACGCCTACCTGATAGACATTCCACAGGCGGGCAAAAAGGAAGCCTGCAAAACCGCCGATAAACAGCGAAGGCGCAAAGGTTCCACCACAACCGCCACTACCATTGGTTGCCGATGTGGCAAATACTTTGGTAAAGGTGACAAACGCTATGTAGAAGATGAGCAGATTGTCCTGACCCGAAAACAGCGAACGGTTCATCACCTGCCCCCACTCTGCCTCGTTGCTGCCCTTGAGCAGGATATTGACGGCAGAATAGCCCTCGCCGTAAAGCGACGGGAAGAAGAAGATGAGCGTGCTGAGGATGAGTCCTCCAAACAGCAGTTTGGCGTATGGATACTGACTCAGTTTGCCGAAGAATCCCTCGCAGATTGACATGGTGCGCATGAAATACAGACTCACCAGTCCGCAGAATACACCCAGCAGAATGCACGCCGGGGTGCGGTCCAGCTCCCATGGGTTGGTGAGCGTGAATTCGAACAGCGAACTGTCGCCATCGAATATATAGGTGAAACAGGTGGCTGTGACACACGAAATCAAGATAGGCAAGAGCGATGCCATGCTCAGATCTACCATCAGCACTTCAAGGGTGAACACCAGTCCGGCTATCGGCGCCTTGAACACGCCTGCAATGGCGGCACTGGCTCCACATCCCACCAGCAGCATCATGGTCTTCTTATCCATGCGGAAAATCTGTCCCAGATTGGAACCGATGGCTGAACCGGTGAGCACGATAGGTGCCTCGGCTCCCACGGAACCACCGAAACCGATGGTGATGCCTGATGCCACCACCGACGACCAGCAGTTGTGCCCCTTGAGTCGGGAGTTTTTGGTGGAGATGGCATAAAGTACCCTTGTGATACCATGCGAGATATTGTCGCGCACCACATACTTGATGAACAGCGACGTGAGGTAGATGCCCACGATAGGGAACAGCAGGAAGAGCAGATTATAGGTACCCTTCTCGAATCCCGAAGTGAGCAGATACTGTATCTCGTGTACGATGGCATGCAAGAAGAAGCCTGCCACCGAAGCGAGCAGACCGATGAGGAAGGCGAGAATCAGGGTCATCTGCTTGTCAGAGATGTGTTTCTTCTGCCAGGCAACCAGCTTCGCCGTCCTGCTTTGTTTGTATCCTGTTAACTCTTCATCCATCATTCTCTTGCTATTTTAGAATTCTGATGTAAAGTGGAACTTGATGTGCTCAAAATCCTGCTGAGCCATGCTCAACACGTAGCCTGAATCGGCGAGGAACACATCGCGACCCTCGATATCCTTGGCCATATACTGGTACTTGCGCTTCTTGAAGTTCTCCAGCTCCTTCTCGTCGTCGGCCTCAATCCAGCATGCCTTGTGCAGGTGAACAGGCTCCCAGCGGCACTTGGCGTTGTACTCGTTCTCCAGGCGATACTGGATAACCTCGAACTGAAGCTGGCCCACGGTACCCACGATGCGGCGACCGTTGAACTGGTTGACGAACAACTGAGCCACACCCTCGTTCATGAGCTGCTCCAATCCCTTCTGGAACTGCTTGCTCTTCATAGGGTCATCGTTCTCGATGTACTTGAAGAGAAGTGGTGAGAACGATGGCAATCCACGGAAATGAATCTTCTCGCCCTCGGTAAGGGTATCGCCAATCTTGAAGATGCCGTTATCTGGCAAACCTACGATGTCGCCTGGATATGCCTCGTCGATGGTGCTCTTGCGCTGCGCCATAAACTGGGTTGGCGAAGAGAAGCGCACAGTCTTGTCGAGACGCACGTGGTAGTAAGGCTGATTGCGCACAAACTTGCCAGAGCAGATCTTGCAGAAGGCGATGCAGGAACGGTGGTTAGGGTCGATATTGGCGGTAATCTTGAAGATGAAACCAGTGAACTTAGGCTCCTCAGGTTCCACCAGGCGCTCCTCTGCCTGGGTTGGCTTTGGCGATGGGGCAATCTGCACGAAGCAATCCAGAAGCTCCTGCACACCGAAGTTGTTCAACGCTGAACCGAAGAACACTGGGGCTACTTCGGCTGAGCGATAGGTTTCTACGTCAAACTCAGGATAAACGCCATCAACCAGTTCCAGTTCCTCGCGCAACTGGCTTGCCTCACGCTCGCCTACTCGCTCATCGAGTTCCTTTGACTGGATATCCACCTCTACCTTCTCGGTGACACGCTGCTTGTTAGGTGTGAAAAGGTTGAGCTGGTGCTCGTAGATATTGTAAACACCCTTGAATCGGGCGCCCTGACCGATAGGCCAAGACAAAGGGCGAACGGAAATCTTCAATTCTTCTTCCAACTCATCGAGAACATCGAATGGGTCACGTCCCTCACGGTCCATCTTGTTGATGAAGATGATAACCGGAGTATTGCGCATGCGGCACACCTCCATCAGTTTGCGGGTCTGTGCCTCCACACCCTTGGCAGAATCCACCACGATGATGGCAGAATCCACGGCGGTGAGGGTACGGTAGGTATCCTCGCAGAAGTCCTGGTGACCTGGAGTATCGAGGATATTCACCTTGTAAGGTTCTCCGGTCTGTCCATCTGGCAGGTAATCGAACTCCATCACGGATGTAGAAACCGAGATACCACGCTGTTTCTCGATATCCATCCAGTCGGAAGTGGCAGTTTTACGAATCTTATTATTTTTAACGGCACCAGCCACCTGAATCTGTCCACCGAAGAGCAGGAACTTCTCGGTCAAAGTTGTCTTACCGGCATCAGGGTGCGAAATGATGGCAAATGTTCTTCTTCTTTCAATCTCTTTCATCTGTTATATATCGTTATATATATATTATAATAATGTATATACTAAAAATTTAATCACTGAAAAGTAATCACTAATCACTAAAAACTAATCACTACATGTCGTCGTCTTCGAACTTCAGGCCTTCGGTGCGGTCCTTGATATAGTAATCGCTCAAGAGGCCGATGAAGACGGTGATTTCCTTGATGGCACGCTCAGTTTCGGGAGTAATCTCCTTTTTCTGCAGGCGGAGCATCATCACGCCATAGAGGGCATCGAGGCAGGTTTCAATCTCGTTGAGTTCCTTGTCGCCACGGTTGCGCAGCTCAACGATGAACGGCAACACCTTGTAGTATTCGGCGTTGTAGATAGGAAACTTGCTGCTCTGGAGCAATCGGGCATGAAGGTCGATGACATCCTGCAGGAGCACACGGTTGATATCGAGATGACCATACTCACTCTTTCCCTCCTCGTTCATCATGCGGATGAGGTTGCCGAACCAGTCGAGCTCCTCCTCTTTCTGCTCGGGAGTGAAATTGAATCTTTCGATGTAATTCTTCTTGATGACAGGCAGCGAGCATCCGTAGGCACGGATGATATCCTCTATCTGCCACATATATAAGAGGTATTCTGCAATACTCGTCTTTCTTAATTCTTGTGCTACAAACATTTTTACTTTGAAGTTTGAACTATAAACTTTTAACTATCAACTTTTAACTCTAAGATTAAAAGCCTGGCAAGTGGTACAGATTGAAAACTGTGCCGAAGAGGGCGATGACAGAGAAGATGATGACCACGCTTCCTATCACCTTATTAATAATAAGGATGCCGTTGGTATCAAACTTTCCCCTCACCTTGTCGATGAGCCAGGTGAGACCGAACCACCAGAGCAGGGCTCCGAAGACGATGCTGAGATAGCCCACACCCATTTCGATCGGCATATCAGGCACCACGAAGGCAAACTGGGCAAAGGTGGCCATGAAGAGGAAGACGATGAGCGGATTGCTCAGCGTTACCAGGAAAGCCGTGATGGCATTGTGGGTAAGGGTACCCTGCTTGTTGCTGCTCTGGTGCATGTTCTTGGTAGGATTGCTCTTGAAGCAATAGATACCGAAGATGAGGAGCATTACGCTGCCGAGAATCTGGAGGATGAACTTGTTCTGCGAATTGTTCACGAAATCCATCACGAAGCTCATACCCAAGCCCGTGAAAAGCGCATAGACGATGTCGCTGCAAGCTGCACCGACACCCGTTACGAAACCATACCATCGCCCCTTGTTCAAGGTTCGCTGAATACAAAGGATGCCCACCGGACCCATCGGAGCCGAGGCAATCACACCGATAAGAATTCCCTTGAATACAAAGTCAAGGATGTTAAACTCTATTGGAAATGCTAAATTCATTTTCTCTATTCCATTTTGCCAGTATCCCAACCGACTAAAAATACAAAATCTAATAACAGCGGGCAAAGTTACAAAAAATCGGGCACATCTAGTAATTTTTTGGGTTAAACTTTCATTTTAGCCCCTCTTTTTTTCTTAAGACGTAAGTTTTATTTGATTTCGGTTAAAAAAAAAGAAGAAATTATACTTTTTTATATAACAAATAGCCACTATTTCAAAACTATTTCTTATCTTTGCAAAGAATTATAATTAAAAACAATTCTAACTAATTTAAAATAAAGACATGACAGAAAATGCAATGAAGCCATACGTAATTGGCTTGGACCTTGGCGGTACTAATTCAGTGTTCGGCATCGTAGATGCACGCGGTGACATTAAGGCTACAACAGCCATCAAGACTGGTGGCTACAAGACAGTGGATGAATATGTAAAAGCTTCTGTAGAGGCTTTGCAGCCTGTGCTTGATACCATCGGCGGCATCGAGAAGATCAAGGGTATGGGTATCGGTGCTCCTAACGGTAACTACTATACAGGTACCATCGAGTTCGCTCCTAACCTTCCTTGGGCTCACGATGGCGTAGTGCCATTGGCTGATCTCTTCAGCAAGGCTTTGGGTATTCCTGTGGCTTTGACTAACGATGCGAATGCGGCTGCCTTGGGCGAGATGACTTACGGTGTGGCTCGTGGTATGAAGAACTTTATCGACATTACTTTGGGTACTGGTGTAGGTTCTGGTATCGTTATCAACGGTCAGATGGTTTACGGTAGCGATGGTTTCGCTGGTGAGTTGGGTCACGTAATCGTGGTTCCTGGCGAGGCTGGCCGCGTATGCGGTTGCGGCAGAAGAGGTTGTCTGGAGACTTACTGCTCTGCTACAGGTGTGGCTCGCACAGCACGCGAGTTCCTGGAGACAAGCGACGAGCCTTCTTTGCTCCGCGAGATGAAGCCAGAGGATATCACTTCTTACGACGTGAGTGTGGCTGCCGGCAAGGGCGATGCCTTGGCTAAGCGCATCTACGACTTCACTGGTAAGATGCTGGGTGAGGCTTGCGCTAACTTTGCTGCCTTCTCTGCACCAGAGGCATTCGTATTCTTCGGCGGTTTGACCAAGGCTGGTGACTTGCTGATGGAGCCTTTGAAGAAGGCATACGATGAGAATGTACTGAAGATTTTCAAGGGCAAGGCTAAGTTCCTGGTATCAACTCTTGATGGCAGTTCCGCTGCCGTTCTCGGCGCCAGTGCCGTGGGTTGGGACTTGTAATTCCCATCTGATAATCTGATAATCAGATAAAAATATAAAAAATCCCAGGTGATGGTGAATCGCCTGGGATTTTTTATATCTCCTATCCTCTTTACAACTCCAGGAAGTTCTTGACGATGGTCTTGCCTTCCGGCGTCAACACGCTTTCGGGATGGAACTGGATGCCATGGATATCATAGTTCTTGTGCTTCAAACCCATGATGCAACCGTCATCACTCACGGCGGTGACATCCAGGCACTCGGGGAAATTCGTTCTATCTACTACCCACGAATGATATCTTCCTATCTCGATTCGCTTCTCCATGCCCTGGAATATCGGATCGATGCCAAACTGGGTGCATGGGGTGGCTACACCATGATACACCTCCTTGAGGTTGGTGAGCTTGGCACCAAACGCCTCGCCTATCGCCTGATGACCCAGACATACGCCCAGCATCGGCTTGATGCCTGCATACTTCCTGATGACATCCATCAACAACCCCGCCTCGGATGGGATTCCCGGACCCGGACTCAATATGATCTTATCAAATGGCTCCAACTCGCGGAGCTGAAACTGGTCGTTGCGATATACCGTAACGTCCACGCCCAATTCCTTCACCAAATGTGCCAGATTATAGGTGAAGGAATCGTAATTATCTATGATTACTACTTTCATCTTCATTATTTATTATTGATTATTTATTAGTGATTATTCCTCACTAATCATTAATCACTAATCACTACCTAAAGCTTCTCTGCAATATGAATCGCCTTGGTGAGGGCGCCCAACTTGTTATTGCACTCTTCCAACTCATACTGGTCGTTGCTCTTCGCCACGACTCCACTTCCTGCCTGGAACCAGAGTTCGCCATTGCGGCTGATGAAGGTTCGGATAACAATCGCCTGGTTCAAATCACCATTCAAGCCGATGAATCCGATGCAACCGCCGTAGGCTCCACGATTATGAGGTTCCAGTTCGGAGATAATCTGCATCGCTCTCACCTTTGGCGCACCGCTCAGGGTGCCGGCTGGGAAGGTATCGATGAACTCCTTGATGTGGTCGGCATCCTGATCGAGGGTTCCGCTCACACGGCTCACCAGGTGGATGACGTGGCTATAAAACTGCATATCCTTATAGAAATCTACCTTTACGCCATGGCAGTTGCGGCTCAAGTCGTTGCGCGCCAAATCTACCAGCATCACGTGCTCGGCATTCTCCTTCGGGTCGTTGCGGAGGAACTCGGCAGCCTTTCTATCCTGCTCCATATCGCCTGTGCGACGGGTGGTTCCTGCTATCGGGTCAATAAATGCCTTGTCGCCCACGATGCGGTTGTGGGTTTCAGGAGAAGAGCCGAAGATGCGGAATCCGCCGAAATCGAAATAGAAGAGATATGGCGATGGGTTGATGCTGCGCAGGGCACGATAGAGCTTGAAGTCATCGCCCTCGTACTTCTGGACGAAGCGGCGGCTGACAACAATCTGGAAGACATCGCCCCGCAGACAGTGCTGGATGCACTTGCGGATATTTGCCTTGTGCTCCTCGTCGGTAAGGGTAGAAAAGGTATCGCCCACCGGATGGAAATCATAAGGCTTCACATTCGCCTTGTTCACGGCCTTGAGCAGGGCATCGAGCTCAGGAAGTGAAGAGTGAGATTCTTCACTCTTCACTCTTCGTTCTTCACTCTCTTGAAGCGCAATCAGCTCCATTGTATTATTGAAATGATCGAACACGATGATGTCCTTATACATGATATAATAGATATCCGGCGCATCGTTCTTCTCCATGGTGGTATCCTTTACGGGGATATTCTCGAAATATCTCACGGCGTTGAAGGTGGTGAAGCCATAGAGTCCGCAGAATTCCTTGCCCTCTCCTTCTACGTGGAAGCTCTGGATGAAATCGTTGATGGCCTTGGAGATGGCGAGCTTGCAGTGCTCGCCCTTGCCCTCGCCGAAAGCAGGGAGCGTTTCCTTCTCTACGCTGCCATCAGGATAGGTCTTGATGACCTCGCCATGACTCACGGCGATGCTTGCCAGCGGATGAACGCCGATGAAGGACCGGGAGTTCTCGGAACCATGATAGTCGGAACTCTCCATCAGAGCCGACTGGGGATAAATATCTCTCAATCGCATATAGACTCCCACCGGCGTATAAAGGTCGGCAAGAATCTTGCGGGTTACTGTATGATAACTAAACTTTGCCATTTTAAAGAAATCTTTGCTATTAAAAGTTGCCGTATTCTCCTGCCATTTCCTTATGGCTCAAATACGTTTCCACATCCTTGTCGCCACGGCCTGAAACAGTGAGGACTACCACATCATCCTTCTTGAACTTCATCTTCTTCAAGGCGGCTACGGCATGGGCACTCTCGATGGCTGGGATGATTCCCTCCATGCGGGTCAACTCATAACCGGCATAGATAGCCTCATCGTCCTTGATGGCAAGCACATGACTTCTGCCACGGGTGGCAAGGTCGGCGTGCATTGGTCCAATGCCTGGGTAATCCAAACCGGCACTGATGGTGAAGGCTTCTTCTATCTGACCATCTTCTGTCTGCATCACCAGGGTGCGGGCACCGTGGATGATTCCCTCTGTGCCGCAATGCATGGTGGCAGCGGTATAGTTGGTATCGATGCCATGACCGGCAGCCTCAGCCAGATAAATCTGAACACGGTCGTCGTCGATGTAATGATAGATGGTACCTGCGGCATTGCTTCCGCCACCCACGCAGGCGATGAGATAATCAGGATAATCGCGACCGATCTTCTCCTCCAACTGCCATTTCAGTTCCTCGCTGATGACGCTCTGCATCTTTGCCACGATATCAGGGTAAGGATGCGGACCCATGGTGGAACCTACGATATAGAAGGTATCCTGTGGGTGACAGCACCAGTCGCGGATGGCCTCAGAGCAGGCATCGCTCAGAGTCATATTGCCTGTGCGAACAGGGTTAACCTTGGCGCCCAACATCTTCATACGTTCCACGTTGGTATGCTGGCGCTCCACATCGGTGGCACCCATGAAGATTTCGCACTTCATATCCATCAGGGCGCAGACGGTGGCAGTGGCAACGCCATGCTGTCCGGCACCTGTTTCGGCGATGATACGGGTCTTTCCCATCTTCTTCGCCATCAGAATCTGTCCGATGGTGTTATTGATTTTGTGTGCACCGGTATGGTTCAGATCCTCACGCTTCAGATAGAGCTGGCAGCCATACTTCTCGCTCATGCGCTTGGCATAATAGAGAGGTGAAGGACGGCCCACGTAATCCTTGAGCAGGGCATAGTATTCTTTCTTGAACTCCTCGCTCTCGATGATAGGCTTGTAAGCCTGCTGGAGTTCTGTTACACACTTATATAATATTTCAGGAACGTAAGCTCCTCCGAATTTTCCAAAAAATCCTTTATCGTCAACTTGATACATAATACTT
>ERZ507015.271-NODE-271-length-16896-cov-18.3647_pt1 | contig 16896 bp, 13 predicted proteins | sample MGYA00513165_ERZ507015 | MGnify/ENA metagenome assembly ERZ507015
ACTTGTTAACCTGTCAACTTGTTAACCCGTTAACCTGAAATTCCGCCAACGGGTTAGGTTAGGCTATAATTCGGCCAACGGGTATATATTAAGTAGGCGTTTAGCATGTAAGCTATCGCCGACTAATGCGAAATAGTTCGCGTTTCTCCTCAGGGGTGAGGCTATCATAACCCGATCGGCGCACCTTATCAAGTATTTCGTCCATGCGGGCTTCTTCTTGTTTTGAACGTATGTTGTATTCATAATCGCTCTCACGCGTTACGGTGTGATGGGCATTTCCCACACTTTGCTTGTGACTGAAGCGACTTGTGAAGCGTTGCCACCATGAGCCACGATGTTGATGGCTACGATCATCCCAACGTTGCCATCCACCAACTTTTTCACGATTGTGAGCATGACGGCGCCAATAGCGTATCAACAACCAACCAAAGAGCATACCACCCAGGTGAGCAAAGTGTGCTACATTGTCGTTGGATGTGTAAGCCGAAAAGAGTTCTATGGCGGCATAACCTGCTACAAAATATTTTGCCTTCATGGGTATAGGCGGAATGAGCAGCACTATGCGCTCATTGGGGTAAAGCATACCAAAGGCTAACAACACGCCATAACAAGCGCCCGATGCACCTATGGTTGTCCACATGTTAAGAAATTCGTTCATAGGTAATAGACTTGTACCAGTGTTCACCATTTCGTATGCTTGTAGGCCATCAATAAAGTATTCGGCCGTTTGCCACACCTCTTGGCACAAGCCTGCCCCTATGCCACATACCATGTAGTAGAGCAGAAAGCGTTTGGCACCCAACGTGCGCTCAATTAGGCCGCCAAACATCCATAATGAAAACATATTAAAGAACAAATGGGTCCAACTGCCATGCAAAAACATATAGGTGACAAGTTGAAACACATTAAACTGGCTGGCAAGAGCAAAGTGCAAACCGAGCCATGTGGTTACGTCGATACCACGCATACGTAGCACCTCTTGTATCAAAAAGCACACCACATTTATTAATATGAGGTTGCGCGTTATTGGGGGTATTTTATTCATCATATTATGGCTTGAGCAGAGTGCATAGTACTACGTGCACTTGACACTCTGCTAAGATGAATTTTCAAAGTTCTGCGTTAATGTTTTAAATAAACATACGCCTACACTTTTTTGAATTCACCCATTGCTAAAACTTCTTAACTTTTTAATTTCACTAAACTTATTCAGCTAACTTTGCATCGGCTCTGGGCCATAATGGCACACGGTAGCTCCAAAGTGTTGCTCTAAGGTCATCTTTACACCTACGGGCATACGTGGCTCGGGCACACCACTACCTAAGGTTTGTGATGATATTTCAACATAAGCCTCATCCCACAAACCTTGGTCAATAAAGCTCTGCAAGGTTTGTTGTCCGCCCTCAACGAGCAACGACTGCACACCCATGCCATAAAGCTCGGTCAGTGCCGTGTCGATATCGGCAAAAGCCAACCACCCTGCGGGCAATTCGTCCTCACCCACACGGCCTAACACCACAGGGCGCGGAACATTGCCCACCCAATGGCGCACATTCAGTTGCGGATGGTCCATGCGCAATGTGCCATGCCCCACCAATATAGCCTGATGCATGGCACGCAATTGGTGTACACGCATTTGCGACCAAGGTGTTGACAAACGGGTAGGCAAAGCTTCAGCGGCATCTGACTCATCGCGCCAATGATCAATAAAGCCATCAGCTGAGCGCGCCCACTTTAGCGTGACGTAAGGGCGATGTTGCGTTTGCGCTGTAATGAAGCGACGATTCAGTTCACGGCATTCCTGTTCTAACACGCCTACCGTTACCTCTACCCCAGCTTCGCGCAATATGCTTATGCCACGTCCTTGTACCTTAGCAAAGGGGTCAACGCAGCCTACCACCACACGCGGAATGCCCGTTTTCACTATTAGCAATGCACAAGGGGGCGTTTTGCCATAATGTGCACAAGGTTCAAGGCTCACATAGATCGTACTTTGCTTCAGCAGAGCACGATCGGCTGGCTTTACGGAGTTAATAGCATTTACCTCGGCATGTCCCTTGCCACACACGGCATGGTATCCCTCGCCTATAATGCGTCCGTTGCATACTATTACCGCCCCCACCATAGGGTTAGGAGCCGCATGCATCTGTCCGTAACGAGCCAGTTCAATACACCGACGCATATATTGTTCGTTGGTCAAATTCATCTTTTCTTCTTTTTTAAAACATCCAGTAGCATGCCTCGGCCTACGCGCCATGACTGCTAAGACCCATCATAACCCCGTTGCTATGAACCAAGATTACATACACCTGCGGTCGGCCCTTGCCCAACGCTATAGTGAGGGCGAGGCCCGTGCCATTGCCTTCTTGTTATTTGAAGAGGCTTTTGGTGTGAGCCGTACCGACATTTATGCCGACAAAGTTAGGCAATTTTCTGAAGATGAAGCGCAAAGGTTGCACTTAATGTGTAACGAGTTATTGCAAGGCATACCCGTGCAATATGTATTGGGGCATGCCCTTTTTTGTGGTCATAGTTTCAACGTTACGCCCGATGTACTCATTCCTCGTCCCGAAACGGAAGAGTTAGTGGCATGGACCGCTGAAACAGTTTCACTTTTGCATGTCAATTCTGAGCGTCCGCTACATGTGCTTGACGCTGGCACAGGGTCTGGTTGCATAGCCATCAGTTTACAGCTATTATTGGGTGGGCAAGCTGTAGTTGAGGCTTGCGACATTTCGTCTCGTGCCCTCAAAGTGGCACAACTTAATGCTCAACAATTATCGGCTAACGTTCATTTTTTTGAGTATGATTTGCTACAGGAGCCCCAACCATCAGCCATGCCATATGACATCATTGTGAGCAATCCTCCTTACATATGTCAAAGCGAACAAACCGACATGGATGAGCATGTGCTACAGCATGAGCCACACACGGCCTTATTTGTTCCTGATGCCGACCCGCAACTATTTTATCGTGCTTTGGCTCATCTGGCACTTACGTGGCTTGCACCTGGCGGTGCGTTATTAGTGGAGGGCAACCGTGCTTATGTTGACGAAACAGCAGCCATGTTTACTCACCTTGGACTTGAACGTGCCGAGGTGCGCCGCGATGCCTTTGGCAATAAACGCATGGTGCGTGCCTTCCGTCCCACAAGCACAACATTACAGCATTAGGGTAACGGGGGGTTAACGGGTTGACGGGTTAACAGGTTGACGGGTAAGTTTGTCAAGCATTTTAAATTTTTACCTGTCTGACTTTAACATAATAAGTGGTGTATAACATGCTTACCTGTCAACCCGTTAACCCGTCAACCTGTTAACCCGTCAACCTGTTAACCCGTCAACCCGTTAACCCGTTAACCCGATTACATCCCGAACGCTTCACGAACACAACCCGAATGTACATTTGCAAATATTTCATGAATCATGCTACTATACATACGTTAGTATAAAAAACATGCTCCTAAAAAAACGTGGTCATAAAAAAATGCACTAAATTTGCACCATTAAGTAGGCTTTCATAAAGATTTTTACATCATAACACAAAATCGCTTGATTACCTACTTACAAGTAGGCTTTCAAAAAAAAGCAACTACTTACATCATCATGTTCTGACTTAGTTGATATGCCTTGCCATACAGAATTAAACTGTATTTGTCGGCTTTAATAGTGAAGTAGCTTAGCTCACTCACCTCTCAGTCAGCATTGTTGAATGCCCAACATTAGGCACAAACAAACCCCTTAATGGGGACACCTGCTTAATAGCCAATGCGCTCTATTCGTATAACACTATATATTATAGGTGTGCTCGCAGCCACAATGGTTGCGAGCCTTAGTGCGTTTGCCCAACAAGACCCTGCCTTGTCACACTATTGGCTCATTGAGCCACAACTCAACCCAGCAGCAGTAGGTCGCTCACCGCAGCTTAACATAACGGCAGCTATCCAAACCCATGCTGCTGGTTACGAAGACGGAGGTAGCACCATGTATGCTGGAGCTGACATGGCACTACAGTTAGGGCGCACACGACATGGCATAGGGGCTATATTTCAAAATGACGCTATTGGCCTTTTTAGTCACAAGCGCTTTACGGTGCAATATGCCTATCACTTTAAGCTATGGGGTGGCACCTTCAGCATTGGTGCCGAGGCCGACATGCTGAATGAGTCGCTTAATGGCTCAAAGGCCGACTTGGGCGATGCTAACGACCCTGCCTTCCCCACCACCGACTTAAGTGGTTCAAAATTCGATGCCTCTGTCGGCCTATACTATATGCATCGACATTGGAATGTTGGCATAGCCATGCAACACCTCACAGCGCCTACCATTTATTTGGGCGAAACAAACCAATACAAAGTTAAAAGTGCCTACAATTTGATGGGTGGATACAATATTCCGCTTCGCAATTCGTTTTATACTATAACGCCTTCGGCTTTGTTGCGCTACGATGGGGCGGCCTTTAGGGCTGACATCACAGCTCGCGTACAGTACAACCATGCCAAAAAGCAACTCTACGCAGGACTTGGCTATAGCCCACAGCACTCTGTTACGGGCTTTGTAGGGGGGCGTTTTCATGGCATTGACTTAGGCTACTCTTACGAGGCCAACACATCAGGCATGGGGTTAGGAGCTGGTCAGCATGAAATAACGCTGGGTTACCACCTCGACCTCAACCTAAGCAAAAAAGGCAAAAACGTTCACCGCAGCGTTAGGTGGCTGTAAGGCCATTATGCTTATACATAAAGCATTCATAACCCCATCCCACTAACAAGCGGATTTACGATTCTTCAAGACCAAACATTTTTTATATAAATCAACACATTCGCGAGCATAGCAAGCCCCACACTCAACTACGAGTGTAACCAGCAAGCGTAGCGTAACGAGTAAACAGATGAAACATACATTCATATACATATTGGCAACATTAGCCCTATGCGGCCTCATGGGTTCATGCATGGGTAGTAGCAAAGCCATGATGAGCGGTGGCGAAGTGACAGGTTCACGCGCAGCCTCATTTACCGAACCCACACCTTATGGTATGGTTGAGATAAAACGTGGCTACTTAAAGGTAGGACTTGAACAGAACGATTCACTTTGGGGTACGGTTACACCACAAAAAGACATCTCGGTAGATGGTTTCTGGATGGACCAATCTGAAGTAACTAACTCTATGTATCGCCAATTTGTAGAGTGGGTACGTGACTCCATCATTCGCGAACGCCTTGCTGACCCACAATATGGCGGTGACGAAACCTATAAAATTGAGGTAGACCGTAATGGTGACCCCGTTACGCCCCACCTTAATTGGAGCAAGCCCTTGCCACGTAAGCCCAACGAGGATCAAGAGCGTGCCATTAACAGCGTTTACTACACGCACCCCATTGACGGCACACGCATGATTGACACCAAGCAACTCAACTACCGCTACGAGGTGTTCGACTACGAAAAAGCCGCATTGCGCAAATATCGTCTCGACCCTAAAGAACGTTCACTCAATACCGACCACCCTACCGACCCCGATGAGGTGGTAATGATTTCAAAGGACACTGCTTACATTGACGACAATGGACAAATTGTACGACAAACCATTGAACGCCCGCTGTCAAGCCTTTATGACTTTCTTAACACGTACATCGTGCCTGTTTACCCCGACACCACTGTATGGGTGAACGACTTTACCAATGCCAACAATGAGCAGTATATGAAGCTCTACTTTTCGTCGGCCAACTACAATGACTACCCTGTAGTAGGTGTTACTTGGGAACAAGCACAAGCCTTTTGTGCATGGCGCACCAACTTCTTGCTCAAAGGACTTGGACCACAGGCACGCTACATTCAACGCTATCGCTTACCAACTGAAGTGGAATGGGAATATGCCGCCCGTGGCAAAGAGGGTAACCCCTACCCCTGGGATGGTATTGAAGCTAAAAGCAAAGAAGGATGCTTCTATGCTAACTTTAAACCCGACCGCGGCAACTACACCGATGATGGCAACCTTATTACCTCACGCGTAGGTATTTACGGAGCCAACTCTAACGGACTGTTCGACATGGCGGGCAACGTGGCTGAATGGACAAGCACCGTCTACACCGAAGCGGGAGTAGATGCCATGGCCGACCTCAACCCTCAACTCAGCTACGACGCGGCCATTGAGGACCCCTATGTGCTGAAACGCAAGAGTGTGCGTGGTGGATCATGGAAGGATCCCATGTCATACATACGCTCGGCATGGCGCACCTGGGAGTATCAAAATCAGCCCCGTTCATACATAGGTTTCCGCTGCGTGCGCTCTAAGGCTAACACCACAAGTGCCACCAGCAATGCAAAAAAAAGAAAGTAATATATCTCTCCTCAAATTAATATAGCACCGTGAGCAAAATAAATATTGTAGTCCGTTTGCAACACTGGATGGATAGTGTGCCTGGACAAACATTTCTTAATTACGCCTATTCATGGGGTGCATCTATCGTAATTCTTGGTGCACTCTTCAAACTTACCCACTTGCCAGGTGGTAACTTCATGCTATTTATTGGTATGGGTACTGAGGTGGTTGTATTCTTCCTTTCGGCCTTTGACCGTCCCTTTGATAAAGACGAAATTGGCAAGGAACTGCCTCGCGACTATGAAACGGATGATGAAATAGCTGCCAAGTTAGGTCTTGACACTGATGATGATGACGAGGCCGAAAGCCAAGCTACAGTCACACAGCAGCCCTACACTACAACTGTGGCACAGCAACCTGTTGCCACTTCTGCTGCTGTGGTACAGCCTACTTCTGCTCCCCAATTTGTTAACACAGCCGCTACAACAGAGCAAACACCGCAAGCCCCTCAAGCAGCTCCTGCTACAGAGTCAGCGGCTCAAGCCACAACTACAAACTCAGTTCAATACTCTACTACTGCCGCCGAAGCCGCTCAAGCTGCTATTGATGCTGCCACACCCGCTGGTGCTGCCCCCTTCGATGCTGAAGCTAAGCGTTTGGCCGAAATCATACGTTTGGCAAACGATGAATTGCTACACCGCGCACAAGCAGCCCTCTCGCCCGAAATGGAGGAGGCTACACAAGAATACATTGACAAGCTACGCACATTAGCTGAAACCTTTAAAAAGGTTGACGAACAAAGCGCGCGCCTTGCACATGATAGCGAAGAGATGTCTAACCTCAACCGTACCCTTACCGCTATTAACAAAACCTACGACTTGCACTTTCAAAGCATTAGCAAGCAGGTGGGCACCATTGAACAAATTAACGATGAAACACGCCAGTTGGCCAAACGCATCAAAGAGCTTAATGCGGTTTATGGCCGCATGATTGAAGCCTTATCAGTCAACATTCCGCAAACATCGAACAAAGAATAACCCCCGACCCACACATTTAAACAATGTCCATAAAGAAAAGACCGGTTTCTCCACGCCAAAAGATGATTAACCTAATGTACATCGTGTTGATGGCCATGTTAGCCCTCAACGTTTCGAGCGATGTGCTCAAGGGCTTCAGTCTGATAGGCGATAGCTTGAAGCGTACCACAAGCAACGCTATGAAGGAGAACCAAGCACTCTATGCCGACTTTGCAGCAGCCTACAAGTCGAACCCTACCAAGGTAAAGCCTTGGTACGACAAGGCCATGGAGGTGAAGCGCATGAGCGACTCTCTCTATAACTTTGCGGGTGAACTACGTTGGGCCATTGCACGCGAAGCCGATGGCAAGGATGCCGACCCCGACAACTTGCAGAACAAAGAAGACCTTGAAGGTTCCAACCGCATTATGTTAGCTCCTGCTCGTGGCAAGGGGCAACAGCTTTATGCTGCCATCAACTCTTTTCGCCAACGCATTTTAAGTCTTGTTACCGACCCACGTCAACAAGCCATCATTGCCTCCAACCTTTCTACCGCTGTGCCCAAAAGCGAAGACAATGTGGGTAAAAATTGGCAGCAATATATGTTTGAAGAAATGCCTTCAATTGCTGCCGTTACCATGTTAGCCAAGCTACAAAGCGATGTGCGTAAGGCCGAGAATGAAGTAATACACGACCTATTAGCCAACATTGACCTAAAAGACATTCGCGTAAACCAACTCAATGCCTACGTGTCGGCCGAAGCTACTACCCTTTACCCTGGCGACCAGTTCCGCTCTAAAATATTTATGGCTGCCATTGACACCACACAGCGTCCCGAAATTTATGTAAACGGTCGACGCATTGCTGCCGATGGTTCATACAACTTTACCGTAGGCGGACCTGGACAATATAGTTTTTCAGGCTACATTCTCATGCCCAATGCTGCAGGTGACATTATACGTCGTAACTTTACGCAAAAGTATAACGTTATTGCACCTCCAACAGGTGCTACTGTAGCTGCCGACCTTATGAACGTGCTCTATGCTGGTTTTAACAACCCCATTAGCGTAACCGCTGCTGGTGGCAATGCTGGGGTACACCTCAGCATGACGGGTGGTACACTCACCCAAACCGGTCCTGGCAAATACACGGCTCGCCCTGCTCATGTAGGGCAAAACGTAACCTTCAGCGTGAGTGGAACGGTAGCAGGCAAACAACAAAACATGGGTACATTCACCTTCCAAGTGCGCAAGTTGCCCGATCCTACTGCCTTTATTCAAGTAGGCACCGACCGCTTTCGTGGTGGCCGCATAGCCAAGGGAACCATTATTGGTGCAGCAGGATTAGGAGCCGCCATTGACGATGGTTTACTTAACATTCCCTTCAAGGTTCTCAGTTTCGAAACCGTATTTGCCGACCGCATGGGCAACTTCCGTCCTGAACCCTCAGCAGGTGCCAACTTTACCGAAAACCAACGCAACCTCATGCGCGAACTGCGCCGCGGACAGCGCTTTTACATCTCTAAGGTTCGTGCCATCGGTCCTGACGGCATAGCCCGCAACCTTAATGGTAGCCTTGAAGTGATTGTTAACTAACACATTGCTTCGCAGGTACACCCTCCACACAACTACACAAGCTCATGAATAAAATATTAGCCCTTGCCTTGTTGCTCTGCACTACGGCTTTTACCGAGCAGGCACAAGCACAGCCCCCACGTCGCCGTGCCGAACAACAAGCTCGACAAGAACAGCAGCTAAATGCCCCACAAGGCAGTTCCTACCGCGAGTTTCCCACAGCACAGAGCATGCCCAGCGATGCTGCGTGGCGTCGCGATTTGTATCGCACACTCGACCTCACCACCGACGCCAATGCGGTGCTCTACTATCCCACCACGCCACAAGATGGGCGCGAGAACTTGTTCACCTACCTGTTCAAGCTTTTGCTACGCAAGCAAATTAAGGCTTATGACTACAAGTTGGATGGCAACGAAGACTTTTCAGCCAAAAATGAAGTAACGGCCAAGCAACTCATGGATCGTTACCACATATTTTACGAGTCAAAGGGCGATAAGGTGCGCGTCAACGATGCCGACATCCCCTCTGACGAAGTAAAGGCTTACTTTATTAAAGAGAGTACCTACTACGACCAGCACACAGCCACCTTCCGCAGTCAGGTAACAGCCCTTTGTCCTGTGCTCAAACGTGGCGATAGCGACTTTGGTGGCGAATTGGCACAATACCCCATGTTTTGGGTCAGAATGAGCGACATTGCTCCTTATTTAGGCAAGCTCATGCTCATGGGGTCATCACTCAACAATGCTGCTACCATGTCTGCCGACGACTTTTTCACCATGAAGTGCTACAAGGGCGACATTTACAAAGCCGTCAACTTGCAAGACCGCTTGCTATCTAACTATTGTACTGATGATTCGGCCATGATTCGCGAACAAAAACGCATTGAGAAACAATTGGTCGATGTGCAAGAGCACGTTTATGGACGCGATAGTGCCTACTATGCCAAACTACGTGCCGACTCTTTAGCACAAGTTGAAGCCGACTCTATTGCAGCAGCAGGCAAGTCAAGCCGTCGCAGCAGCAGTAGTTCGCGTCGCTCTTCTGCTCCCTCGCGTCGTAGTAGCACTAAGGTGAGCACAGCCAAAAGCTCCACACCTAAAACTAAAGCTACAAAAACGAAAACTCCTAAAGCTAAAACCACCTCAACTCGTAGCGGAGGACTAAGCGTTCGCCGTCAACGACACTAATAATGAACGTTTTCGCTAACGTACAAATGTGTACATGTGCGGATGTACAGATGCTTACCCTTATTTGCACAAATATAAGAGTGACATCTGCACATCCGCACATTTAAGTAAGTGCTCAGCATAGAACTGATCTAAACTTTTTTACACATCGCGCAACAACCCCCTTTTGTATTATGCAACTTATCATTGACTCAAAAATACCCTACATACGCGGCTATGCCGAACAGTTAGGGCAATGCACCTATCTGCCTGGTGCCGACATTAGTGCCGACGATGTACGTAATGCCGATGCCCTCATCATTCGCACCCGCACCCATTGCAACCAACAGTTGCTACAAGGCTCAAGCGTAAAAATCATTGCTACAGCCACTATAGGCTATGACCACATCGACACTCACTACTTGCAACAAGCAGGCATAGCTTGGGCCAACTGCCCAGGTTGCAATGCTGGCAGCGTGGCCCAATACGTTGAATGCTGTTTATTACAACTTGCCCTTCATGGTTGTTGGACAGACCATTTCACTCCCAACACCCCACTTCAAGCCCCCGCCACTCTTGACCGCAGCACATTTGCTCACCTCACCTTAGCCATTGTTGGGGTAGGCCACGTGGGCACTCAAGTGCTAAACATGGCCCAACGCCTCGGTTTTAAGCACATTCTGCTCTGCGACCCACCACGTGCCGAGCGCGAAGGGACAGCAGCTTTTGCTACACTCAGCGAGGTTGCACAGCAAGCCGACATCATTAGCTTTCACACCCCACTCACCCACGAAAGCACAAGTGCTCACCCCACCTATCACATGGCCAATCAAAGCTTTTTCAGCCAAGTGCGCCCAGGAGCCGTTATCATCAACAGCAGCCGAGGCGAGGTGGTCGACACAGCAGCCCTAAAAGCAGCCCTTGCCTCAAAACAATTGCAAGCCGCAGTTATTGACACTTGGGAGAATGAACCACACATTGACCGTGAACTATTGCAACAAGCATTCATCAGCACCCCACACATAGCAGGCTATAGTGCCGATGGTAAAGCCAATGGCACACGCATGGCATTACAAATCGTAGCACGTCACTTTGGACTTACCTTGCCCAGTTTTGCCCACATAGCTGCCCCCACACTTCCCCAAGGCTTTGCTTATTATCCCGAAGGCATAGGCCACACCATGTGCGAAGAATTGCGCCTATACGACCCACTACGCGACAGCCTTGCTCTGAAGCAACACCCCGAACTATTTGAACAATTGCGCGGTAACTACCCATTAAGACGCGAACAAGCATAATATTAACGAATTTGGTAAACAAGTTGACAAGTTAACGGGTTAATAGGTATTAATAACCCGTTGGCGGAATTTCAGGTTAACGGGTTAACAAGTTGACAGGTTAACAAGTAAGTATGCTTTACACCACTTATTATGTTAAAGCAGAATGACAGGAAACTTAAAAAGCTTGGCAAACTTACCTGTTAACCCGTTAACATGTCAACTTGTTTACTAATTCCGCCAACGCGTATTAATAGGTAAGTTTGTCAAGTTTTCTACTTTCTTACCTTTTTGACTTTAACATAATAAGCGCTGTATAGCATACTTACCCGTCAACCTGTTCACCTGTTAACCCGTTCACCCAAAAATCCGCCAACGGGCAATGAAAGCCTACTCGGTGTTGTTTTTTACACATCACACTCCTCGTAGTGAATATTAATAATTACCTTTGCATCCAAACAATAACGCAAGAACAATGACACAGGTAAAAGACAGTTGGAAACAAAAAGGTTACGTTGACGAACCTATCCCTCAAGGACTCGACCTTAAGGCCGAAATACGACGCATGTGTAAGGAGAAGAATGCCATTATCCTGGCCCACTATTACACCGAAGGAGTGCTGCAAGACATTGCCGACTTCGTAGGCGATAGTCTCGGACTGGCACAACAAGCAGCTAAAACTGATGCTGACATTATCGTTATGTGTGGAGTACACTTTATGGGCGAGACCAACAAAATTCTCTGTCCCCAAAAAACTGTGCTCGTGCCCGACCTTAATGCCACATGTTCATTAGCTGAGAGCTGCCCTGCCGATGAATTCAAAAAGTTTGTTGAAGCACATCCTGGCTATCAGGTCATTTCATATGTCAACACCACAGCTGCGGTCAAGGCACTAACCGACGTGGTGGTAACCTCAAGCAATGCCAAGCGCATTGTTGAAACCTTCCCCAAGGATGCCAAACTCATTTTTGGCCCTGATTACAACTTGGGCAACTACATCAACTCCGAAACAGGACGTAACATGGTTCTTTGGAATGGTGGGTGCCATGTACATGAGCGTTTCTCTGTTGAAAAACTTGTAGAGTTGAAACAAGAATTTCCACAGGCCAAGGTGTTAGTACATCCAGAGTGCCGCGGTGCAGTAGTGAAGTTAGCCGATGTTGTGGGTTCAACAGCAGCCTTGCTACACTATGCCATTGACTCTGAGGCCGACACCTTCTTAGTAGTCACCGAAAGCGGCATCCTGCACGAAATGCAAAAGAACTGCCCCAACAAGCGTTTCATTCCCGTTCCTCCCGACGATAGCACTTGCGGTTGCAACGAATGCAACTTTATGCGTCTTTGCACACTTGAGAAAGTATACAACACATTGCGCTATGAGTGGCCCACCATTGAAGTTCCTGCCGAGGTGGCTCGCCGTGCTGTAAAACCCATTGAGCGCATGCTTGAACTTAGCAAATAAAATGCGTAGCGGAATTTCATAGTTAATGGGGTAACAAGTGAGTTGACTACACACTACTTATTATGTTAAAGTCATAAAGAAGCTCAAGAACACGGTAAACTTGTTTACCCGTTAGCCTGTCAACTCATTAACCTATCAACTTGTTTAATAATTCTGCCAACGCGTCAAATAACTCTTTTGTAACCTTACAAGTGCATACACAATCAAGGAGTATGCACTTGTTCTAAGCAGCAAAAGCCTTATGACCATTAATGAAAAAGTTGATGCGCTTCGCCAATGGATGCGCCAACACCCAGCCCACCCTAATGTTTACATAGTTCCCACCACCGACCCTCATGCCAGCGAATACATTGCCCCCCATTGGGCTTGTCGTGAATGGCTAACAGGCTTCACTGGTTCAGCAGGCATTGCCGTAGTAACACAAACCGACGCCTTGCTTTGGACTGACTCACGCTATTGGTTGCAAGCCGAAGAACAACTCAAAGGCACACCCTTCAAGCTCATGAAGGAGGGGCAAGACCCTGAAATAGACACTTGGATGTGTCAAGCACCCATTCTACGAGCCGAAGGTGTTCATGCAGGTGTAGCGGCCGAACTACTCGATGCCTGCACCATGAACACGCTCATGAACTATGACAACAGTTTGTTCGACGACCCTCAGAGCCATACACTTGTAACACGTGATGATGCCTTCGATGAACTATGGACCGACCGTCCTGCCTTGCCTCATGGCGCCATCGATGTGCAAGACGAGGCCACAGCTGGCGAAACAGCCAAAAGCAAACTCAAACGTTTGGCTTTTGAATTGAGCAAAAAGGACTCATGCCAAGACGACATTTTCTTCTTCAACAGCCTTGACGACATTGCATGGGTGCTCAATTTACGTGGCAACGACATTGCTTATAACCCCGTGTTCTTGGCCTTCATGACCTATAGTCGCGTGCTCGAATGCTACACGCTCTATGCCCACACCGATGCACTCACCCCCGCTGCACGCCAACATCTTGAAAAATTAAACGTCGGTGTCATCGACTACGAGGATAAAGAAAACTTATCATTCGCCCTTCGCGACCCACGCACACGTTTTACCCACAACGCACCCGCGGGACTTATCCCCACCACCAACTACCGCGAATTCTATAACCCCATACCCGATTGGCGAGCCATCAAAAACGAATCTGAGAGTGAAGGTTTCCGTCAAGCCATGCGCTACGATGGTGTGGCCATGGTGAAGTTCTTGCGTTGGTTAGACGAGAGCATACAAAAGGGTGAATCTATCAGCGAACTTTCAGCAGCCCAACACTTAACAGCTTGCCGTGCCGACTGCCAGCACTTCGAAGGTGACAGTTTTGCCACAATTGCTGCTTACGACCAGCATGGTGCCATTGTTCACTATGAACCCAACGAGTTGAGCGACGTTCCTCTCCAACAGCGCGGACTCTTCTTGCTCGACAGCGGTGGACAGTATGACTGTGGCACAACCGACATTACACGCACCATAGCCCTTGGCCCATTGACCGATGAGGAACGCCACATCAACACCTTGGTCATGAAAGGCCACCTACGTTTAGCTAACCTACACTTTCCCCAAGGCACAACAGGTTTACAACTCGACTTGGCAGCCCGTATGGACATGTGGGCCGAAGGCTACGACTTTGGACACGGCACAGGTCACGGAGTTGGGTCACACCTTTGTGTACACGAGGGGCCACAACAAATTCGCAAAGACGACCGCGCTTGCACCCGTGTAATATTTAAGCCAGGCATGACCATTACCGATGAACCTGGCATCTACATTGAAGGCAAATTTGGTGTACGCATTGAGAACACCCTACTCTGTGTACCCGATCGTACTACCGATTTTGGCACATTCTTGCGTTTTGAGGTGCTGACACTCTGCCCTTACGACATCCGTACGCTCGACCTTTCACTGCTTTCATCTGCCGAGGTGGAGCAAATTAACACCTATCACCACACCGTTCGCGAGCAAATCATGCCTTTGCTCACCGACGAGGCCGATAAGCTATGGTTAGCTCGTGCCACCGCTTCAATTGACCAAGAGATGGGTGAGTAAGTTTAATCCCCTTTATGTAAACGAGCTATTGAATGGATATAAGTAGGTGTTCAAAATTAGTTTATATAATCGTGTTCAGAATTAGTCGATATGCCTTGGCGCACTCTTTCGCCCAGAAATACTGCACCCATTCATATCAACTAATTTTGAATACCTACTTATTTTTTTACGCATTTCACTTTGCACAAAAAATCATGCCTTTTCATTAAGCATCACTCCATAGCTCATTTGCATCAACCTTTTTATTCATAAAAAACATTCATATGGAAACAACCAGACAACAAAAAATATCACGCTTGATTCAAAAAGAGTTGAGCGACATTTTTCAAAAACAGACACAAGGCACACATGGAGTGTTAGTGTCAGTAAGTGCCGTACGCATCAGTCCCGACTTAAGCATAGCTCGCGGCTACTTAAGCATTTTCCCCTCAGAACGTGCCGACGAAATATTGGCCAACATCAATAGCAATGCACGCCAAGTGCGCTTTGAGCTCGGACAGCGTGTACGCCACCAGCTACGCATCATTCCTGAACTAAAGTTCTTCATTGACGATTCGCTCGATTACCTTGACCACATCGACTCGCTACTTAAGAAGGACGAAAGCAACCACCACGCTACTGCCCCCGAAGTAGACGAAAACACCACCGAGCAACATGCTTAAAGCCATGCGTCTGCCCTTGTTCATGGCGTTTCGCTACCTGTTTTCACGCAAACGCGTAGGAGCCATCAACATCATATCGGGCATTTCGGTGGCAGGAGTAGCCTTTGGCACAGCCGCGCTACTGTGTACACTCAGCGTATTCAACGGCTTTCGCGACCTCATAGGTTCACTCTACACCACATTCGACCCACCACTCGAGGTCGTACCCACCCAAGGCAAGTTTGCCACGGCCGATGACCCCGCCCTTTTAAAGATGCGTCAACTTAAAGAGGTGAAAGCAGCCTCATTCTGTTTAGAAGACAATGCATTGATACTGTTCCGAGGCCATCCCACAGTCATCACACTCAAAGGCGTCGACGACAACTACGACCAAGTAACAGGCATACGTTCCATTCTCTACGGCACAGGCTCTTACCAGCTACACCGTGGCACACTCAACTATGGCATTCCTGGCATAGGCTTAGCCTCCACCATGGGAGGCATAGACTATGGCACATTACAAATATGTGCACCCCGCAAAGGCGAACGCGTCAATTTAGCCAACCCTGGCGAAAGCTTCAATGCCGATGACTTAACGTCGCCTAAAGTATGCTTCAACGTGAACCAACGCAAATATGATGAAAACTACCTCATCACCTCGCTCACATTTGCGCAAGGCCTATTTGAGCAGCCAGGATGCATTACAGGCATGGAAGTAAGCCTACACCCCCATGCCAACATTGACCGCGTAAAAGAGCAAATGCAACAAATAGGTGGCACACGGTTCCGCGTAATGAATCAGTTAGAACAACAGCAAGAGGTGTTCAATGTCATGAACATTGAAAAAACCATGGCCTACTTCTTCCTCACCTTCATTTTATTAGTAGCTTGCTTCAACATTATTGGGTCGGTGTCAATGCTCATCATCGACAAGCAACACGATGTGGCCACGTTACACCACTTAGGCGCATCACGTCGGCTTGTGTTCCGCATATTCCTTTATGAGGGACGCTTTATTGCATTGTTAGGAGCTGCCATAGGCACATTATTGGGCTTAGCACTCTGTTGGCTGCAACAAAGCTTCGGCCTTATTAAAATGGGTGGAGCCAATAGCAACTTCATTATCGATGCCTACCCCGTGAGCATCCACCCAAGCGATGTGCTATTGGTCCTTGCCACTGTTATCGTGGTAGGCTTTGCCTCTGTGTGGTGGCCCATCAAGTACCAGCTGAATAAAGCCATCAAAGCATAAATAGGTGTTCAAAATTATTTTTACATCTGCATCGCGACAATGCACTTTCCATGTAAAAACGCGTTGGCGGAATTAGTAAACAAGTTGACAAGTTAACGGGTTAACAGGTAAGT
>ERZ507015.340-NODE-340-length-14954-cov-9.56057_pt1 | contig 14954 bp, 10 predicted proteins | sample MGYA00513165_ERZ507015 | MGnify/ENA metagenome assembly ERZ507015
TATATAAGACCATTCCTTTCCAATACCCTTGAATTGCTGGACTATAAGTAAGTTTTTTACCTAACATTTGAAATTCAGGATTAAATATGGCATTTTGGTTTCCAGATGCATTTTTGCCGAGTGCATCGTAAGTGAAACTGGTGATGCCGCTTGCAGGATGGTTTACTTCCGTGCGGCGGTCACCCATGTCGTAAGTGGATGTGGTAACATTGCCCTCCGTGTCTGTGACCCTTACAAGTCGCTGGATGCCGTCGTACTCGAAGGTGGTGGTAATCTCACCGTCTGGGCCGCTGTGCTGGATGGTGAGCATTGTACAGAATGATTTAGTATCATCACTTATGAGAACACTTTATTTTAGAATAATTTTATTTTGCTATGTTTTTTAAAAAATCTATACATAATTGTAGATATAACAATAAGCAATACTAATATAAAATACGATAATACCCATGTGAAAATAGAAAAAATAGTGTCATTGACCCTTATCTCTATTCCATTATTGTAATATAGAAGGTCATATGGTACGGTTTGGGTTGCAAAAAAATTAATCAAATAAGATTCTGATGAGTTTAGGTTTATAAAATATACTATAAATGCGCATAAGCAAATTAACGGTATCTTACAAATCCAATCTCTTTGAACTCCCAATAAATATACAGTTATCAATGCTAAAATAGATATTGGAGACAATATTATCCAAGCATAAAGTAATACGATTGGAAACCAATTTATTATGTCATGAACACTGCATGATATAATTCCTAATATTGATGTCATAAGAGCACATATTAAATATGCTCTTATGACCATTTTAAAACTCAATTCTCTCATTTAATATTTGTTAAACCATCATTATTATAGCTTGACACAGTTTATTTTGCACTCTGTTCTATGAAGTTTTATCTATGCAGAAATATCTGTAGCCGTGTTTACACATATACGGATATGTTGCTCATTAAAGGGTTTCTATAAATTTCTTAATACTTTCAAACTTATGTCTTGTATCTTGTAACATATCTTCTGAATTTATAGAACTCGAATAATAGTCACAAATCTGTCCATAATTTTCGTTATGCGCTAATTTTGCAGAGATTAGACCTATTATACATTGAGTATCAAATCCTGAACAATTCGGATTTTGTTTATTCAGAGGTGGAGTATTGTACATCTTATCTATTGCATAAACATTATTGTTCGTCTCTAAATATTCCAAGCCAAATGATACTAAATTTATCATTTCTTTTTCAGTATTTTCTAAATCTCTTTTGTTAAAAATAATAAATCGGTCTTGTCTATCATATTGTAATTGCCATTTTGAATCCTCAGTATATGTTCCATCATAAATTTTTCTCAACAGCAAGAGATTTATAAATGCTGTGTAATTTAAATGAAAACCATTGGCTTCGCAAATAGAATGAATCATTTTATTTTTTATTTGCACATATGGAAATAGATGAATTTCATCGCCCCATGAGTTATAATCAAAAGAAAATTGACTCTCATTATTTTCGTCATTCTTCTTTAGACAAAATTTCGTCTTATTTACTTTGAACCCATGGTTCAAGACACATGGGCTCAAAGTTGTTAATAATTCGTTTTTTATTTCAGATATTTTCATAATTCTTCCACATTAACATGAGAAACTTTAGTTTTTGTTGAGCTTGCATTTATTTTAGTCCCTTTTATACCAAGTCTCTCTGCTTTATTACCAACAAAAGTAACCGATTGATTTTTTTCGAAAAAGCGTATTTGTTGTGCACTGAGTTTAGCATGCCCAGATTTTGTTTCATTTACAAGAACTACTTTTCCGTTTTTTACAACAACATTGTCAAAAACGACTTTTGACCCATCTGAGAATCTTGCAGTAATTTGTTCACCAACAGTTGCTTTTTTACCGAAATATTTTTATTATCTGTCATATTTATATTCATTTTCAAAATCACAAATTGTGACCTTAAACGTGTTGTTACTTATTATTGTATACAAAGGTAGTGCTTTTAGCCTTTAAGCCACTATTGCACAACCCCTTTCTTTGAAAAGAACGTAAAATCAATAGTATTATTGCGGTGATCGTACTCTTATTAATCGCTTCACTCGTTGTACGGTAGATGCTGTCGTATGTCGTGAGCAATGATAGGTTATATGCTTGGTTATTCCTGCTGCCTCCATCCATTCTTTAAGAACCACTTCTACAGTTGCAGGAATGGATTTTGCTCAATCAGCACGTCCCTTACTGCCTTTGCCAATGACGAGCCGAAATAGTTGACGAACATACGGCAAGTGGTGGTGCAGAGTTGTTTCAACATCTGCATTCTTGTATAAACTTTGTTAAAGGACAGCTCTCCAGCGTACACCCTATCCGTAACCTTGTGTTTTTTATGTTTTTGTCAAAACTCAAAATTCCTAATTCCTAACTCTTCGGCGGTTCCGCCGAAGACTATATTTGCATTTCTGATGCTCAAAACTATGAGCTGAGCGCACGAAGAAATCTTTGGTGCGAAATTCTTGAGTTTTGAGCGTTTGTAGCTATAGCGTTAATACACAGTGCGTTATGAGGTTTTCTAACGATACACAATGAAATCAGACTCGCAAACGAGCCACTTTTTCTCTGCTATAGAGCCACTTTTACACTATAATACTGCCACTATCGCCATACAATAAAGCCTCTTTTACACTTTGATAGTGGCACTATCGGGCTGTAAAAGAGGCTTTATTGTTAAGTGTGGGTGCTGTTTTCGCAGCAAAACACCATAAAAACAGCAACCCAGAACTCTATAATCAATTTTTATTTTGTAACATGTTTTTACTCTTTTGTACGATATTTGCATGGCAAGACATGAAGACGTGTTTTTTAGACAAGAAGACATGAAGAACATGTTTTTTGACAGGAAGACATGAAGTACATATTTTTTGATAAGAAGACAAAACAGAGATAGAAAGAAGCCCTTCAATTATTTGAAGAAAAGAAGATAGTATTTTTTACGGCAAAACCTCTATTATTTCGCTGATAATTGTTACTTTTGTATATCTTTATAATCATATAAACAAAAATCAATAAATATGAAACCAACACTTTTCCTCCTCGCAGCAGGAATGGGCAGCCGTTACGGCGGCCTCAAGCAGCTGGACGAGCTCGGCCCTCACGGCGAGACCATCATGGACTACAGCATCTACGACGCCATCAACGCTGGCTTCGGCAAGCTGGTCTTCGTAATCCGCAAGGACTTTGAGGACGACTTCCGTCGTATCGTGCTCTCTAAGTATGAGGGTCACATCCCGTGCGAGCTGGTGTTCCAGAGCATCGACGCTCTCCCCGAAGGATTCACATGCCCGGAGGGACGCACAAAGCCTTGGGGTACGAACCACGCTCTCATGATGGGCGCCAAGGTTATCAACGAGCCTTTCGCCGTGCTCAACTGCGACGACTTCTACGATCGTGACGCATTCCGTGTGATGGGCAAGTGGCTCAGCGAGCTGCCTGAGGGTTCAACCGGCAAGTATGCCATGGTGGGATTCCGCGTCGGCAACACGCTTTCTGAGAGCGGCACAGTAAGCCGTGGCGTATGCGAGAACGACGAGCACCACCACCTTACTTCTGTCGTGGAGCGCACCAAGATTCAGCGCTTCGACGGCGTGGTGAAGTATCTGGCTGACGACGGCGAGACATGGGTGGCTATCCCTGACACCACTCCGGTATCAATGAACTTCTGGGGCTTCACACCTGACTACTTCCAGCACAGCGAGGCTTACTTCAAGGAGTTCCTCTCTGACCCGAAGAACATGGAGAACCTCAAGAGCGAGTTCTTCATCCCATTGATGGTGGACAAGCTCATCCACGACGGCACTGCTACATGCGAGGTGCTCGACACCACAAGCAAGTGGTTCGGCGTGACATATCCTGAGGATCGTCCGGACGTAGTGGCTAAGTTCCAGAAGCTTGCCGACGACGGCGTTTATCCTGAGAAGATGTTCTAAAAAACGAATAGGAAATGAAAGCAAAACAGGCTGTTACTTTGCAAAGAGTAACAGCCTGTTTTGCTTTGTTTGTATAAGGGGAGGGTCAGAACGGATAGCCGATGGCGAAGTGCAGACTTTGCGAGTCGCCGAAGCTTGGCATATTATAGAAACCGCTCTTGTAGGGGAGGTGCAGACCGATGCCCCAGTCGAGACGCAGCACGAAGAAGTCGAGGTCGTAACGCACGCCGATGCCCGTGCCTAACGCCGTCTCCTTGAATATGTTCTTTATGTTAAATTTCGATCCTGCACGATAGCCGTCGTCACGCATCGCCCACACGTTGCCGGCATCGAGGAAGACGGCTCCATAGAGATTGCCGAAGATGCGCGGACGAAACTCCACGTTGGCTTGCAGCTTTATGTCGCCCGTCTGGTCCAGGTAGGAAAGGCGCGACTGATTTGTGTAATATCGGCCCGGTCCGATGCTGCGCACATTAAAGGCACGGATGCTGTTGGCACCGCCCACATAGAACTGCTCGCTGTAAGGCGAACTCTGGGAGTTGCCGTATGACCAGATGATGCCGCCATTGATGTGCGCCACGAGCTGGGCGTGGTCTGCCACCTGCCATGTCTTGCGCAGGTCAGTCTCTATCTTCACGAACTGTGCGTAGGGATTCTTAAACATGTTCTTGCCCTTCTCGCTCCACTTACGTCCCGCAGCCATATAGCCAAGGGAGAGAATGTTGGACGCCTCGCTGACCGTGGTCTGCCAATAGATGGGATTGCGGTATGACGATGGCGACTGGAGCGTGAACGTATAGCGCATCTTGGGTACGAACTGGTCTGCCATCGACACGGTGAGGTACGGACTCTGCTTCAGGATTTCCTTGAAGGCGTCGGTCTGGTCACGCATATACTCATACTGGAGGATGAGCGGCGAGAACTGGTGCATCGTCGTGGCGTTGGGCTGAACGGTGTAGGTAAGCTCACCGGAGACGATGTGGCGCTTGAAGAAGCCGGAACGGTTGAGCACGTTGCTGGAAGCCTTGAAGAGGGTGTTGGGGGTGGAATAGTACGGCTTGACCACCTTGCCCTGACGACGACGCTTGTGACGCATCTTGCTAAGGAAGCGGTCGATGAACAGCAGACGCGGAATCTCTACGTTTACGTCGGCACCATACTCGTACGAATTAAACTTTGAGCTGGTGCCGTCGGCACGGTGTCCGGTCTGCCATTCGTATGATCCCTTCAGGTTTACGGACAACTTCTCGCCGCCTCGGAAGGCGTTGCGCTTGGTAAGACCGAGGATGACGCCCGGTCCGACGCGTCCCGTGGTCTTGCCCACGACGTTGGTTTCGAGGTAGATGTCGTAGGGTTTGTCGAAGACGCAGTTGATGGTCATATCGAGGGTGTCGCAGGTGGGGGTGGTGTCGCGCGGCGCAAAGGAGAGGTCAACTCGTGAGAAGAGTCCCTTTGCGGTGAGCGTATTGATGGACTGCTGGTAATTGGCGTAGCTGTAGAGCTGGCGCGGACGCAGTTTGAGGTCGCGTGTGATGGCGGAGCGGCGTATGGGCGGACGCTTGCCGGAATAGATCATCGTGTAGTTGCGGCGGCGCACGGTGTCAGCAAGCTCCTGCATGGCAGAGCGGCGCATCTCTAAGTTGATGCGTCCCACATACCACTGGCGCGACACGAGCGACGGCAGGCTGTCGGCGTAATGGAGGCGGAGCTGTGCCTTACCCGGCTCGGCGATGGTGTCGGCAAGGTAAGTGGCATAGTCGGGCTGATAATAGAAGTAGCCGTTATTGCGGAGCAACGTCGACACACGGGTGCGCTCGGCGTCAAGGGTGGAGACGTCGAAGGGCGAACCGTTCCTGACCAGCGCCTCGGTACGGGTGGAGTCGATAAGCGCCTGCGCCGTCTTTGGGAAGTTGACGTAGTCGAGCGTGTCAATGGTATGCAGCTCGCCGAGATTGACGGTGTAAGCCACCTTCGCCTTCTTGGGATTGTTCTGCGTGAGGACGTCATAGCCTACGTAGCCGCTGAAATAGCCGTGCGAACGCAGCAGTTCGGTGGCCACCTGTGCACGAAGCCTCGGATTGACGCCACTCATAAGCACCGGAGCCTTGCCGAACGTCTTTCTCACCCACTTGGAGAAGCGTGTGTCCGAATCGTAGAAGGCATTATATATCCACAGGCGGTATGGCAGCAGACGTATGGAGCTGCTGCCGAAGAAGGCGCCGTTGGGTTCGGTGGCAAGGGCTGCCTCCACCTCCTCACGTGTGGCATTGAAGTGGTCGGATGGTTCATAGTCGACATACTTGGTGGTCTTGAGTCCGATGAACAGCTGGTCGTCCTCCGGCACCGAGGTGGTGGTGGAGCAGGCTGCAAGGAGCGCAAGTGCGAGTATGACAAATATATACTTGTATAGTTTCATCGTCTTTCCTTTATTATTATTTTACTTCTGTGGCAGGTCGTTTCTGCTTTGTGGTGTCGACGGGGAACATGTCGATGATGCTCTTCTCCTTCTTGAAGCGGAAGATGTCCTTGAAGTGCTGGAGCTTGCGGCGCCACATAAAACCAGCGCCGAACTGCTCTATGTAGCCCTCGAGCCAGTCATAGGAGTCGCGGTCGTAGAAGAACTTCAGATACTTGTTTGAGTTAGCCGAGAGGCGATACTCGAAGGTGACGTTGTCGAAGAACGTCTCGTTCTGGTTCTCCACCTCTGCTCCACTCGACACCTTGCCACCGATGACGATGCGCAGACGATTATTCCAGAATCGCTTGGCGAACTTGAAGGAATAGTCTGTATGCATCTGACCGGATCCGAGCATGGTGTTGTCCATGCCGAAGGAGAGGTCGAGGGTGCGCAGGGCGTTGCCCGATATGGCATTGATCTGCGAGTTGAGGAAGGCGCTGAGGGCGCTGTTCACGGAGAGCGAGTTGGGATTGCCGTCGGAGAGATACATGCCCGTGGTGAGCATTGTCACGGCTATCTTTCCGCGGTTTTCCGCCGACATGGTCATCAGCTCATTGTGAATCTGCTGGTCGTCAGGGGCATCAATAATAAACTGCAGACCCATATCGTTAAGCGTCTTCGTGAGTTCAACGCCACACTCGAACGCCACGCTACGTCCTGATCCTCCGTCCGTTGTGACCGTGGCCTTGGTGCTTTCCGTGGCGGTGATGTTAAGGCGCGGGTTCATCGGGTCGCCGAAGAACTCAACGTAACCTCCCTCATTGATGTTGAACGTCTTGAGCGGGATGACGGGCAGCGAATACTTCATCTCGCCGCTGCCTATCGTATAGCGTCCGTAAAGGCTCAGCCCGTCGGAAGCGTCGTAGAGCATGCGTAGGTTGCCGCCACCGATGATGTCAACGTAGTTAGACTTGTCGGTGTTAAGTGCACAGAGCACGTGTGCTCCTTCGTCGATGCTGACGGTGAGGTCCATGTTGAGTCCGTTGATGGGCGGACGCTGCACGGTGGTCTGCTCGGGTCGGCGGAAGTCGACGAACGTGACAAGTCCTTCGAGGCGGTTGTCCGAAGAGAGCGGCGAGTCGCGCAGGATGTACGTTATGTCCGTAGAGCCGAGCACGTCCAGACGACCTCGCATACGCAGGGCGTCAAGCCGACCGTTGACGGCTCCGAGGAAGTTGACGTAAGCCTTGCCGTAAGCCTCGCTTCGTGCCGTCTCCTTCGAGTTGATGAGAAGGTAGTTGGAAGCACGCATGCGCAGGTTGAGTCGCATGGCGTCCATGTCGGCAAAGTCGAATGATCCGTATAGGGTGAGCGGGCTGCCATTGGTGGCGAACATCTGGAAATTCTCGAACTGCAGATGGCTGTCGGTGATGGTGACGGGATCGTCGCAGAGCCTCATCTGCACGCCGTATGGTTCGCTGACAACGTAGGCAGAATCGAAGAACACCTCACCGTTGACTTGCGGACGGGAGAGCGTTCCCTTTATGGTGACGTTGCCCTGGGCATATCCCTTGAAACCGATAATGCGGTCGGGGATGAATCCGTTCATGAGATTGAGCGGCGTGCGCGACATATCCATGTGAGCGTTGAGCATTCCCTCACCACGCGAGTCGTACGTACCGTTGAGCGTACACACCTCGTTGCCGTCCATGGAGAGCGTGCCGTCAACATAGTGTTCGAGGCCGCCGTCTTTAGGCATATACACGAACTCGGACGAGATGTTGCCTATAGGACAGCCCTCGTATGACATCTTCGCCACGCTGACGGAAGACGATACGGTGAAGTCACCGCCGGGATTGTTGACGACGTGGAAGTCGCCGTTCATCACTCCGGAGATGTTCGGGGCGTAGGGCACGACGGACAGCACCTTGGCAAGGTCGAAGCGGGTCAGACCCACGGTGATGTCCTGAAGGGCTTCAGTGCTGTCGTTGGAATAAATCTTCACACCCATGCCGTCGTCGGCGCTCAGCTTCATGTCGGCAGACAGGCGTTGGTCGTCGCCGAAGAAGATGTAGTTGCCCTTGTTAACCTTAAATTCCTTATATCCGAGCACGGGGTCGATGCCGCCGAGCGTGAGGCGCACGCCGTTATGCTCCATCTGCGCTCTGAGTCCTAAAGCCACGCCGAGTCGGTTGCGGGCGTCGAAGACACGCGTGCCGAGATAGAGCGACTGCTCGTGGAAGGCTCCACGGAAGCGGGCGTCGAACACATACTGCGGATTATTGCGGTTATTGCGCACCTGTCCCTCGAACAGCGTCTTCACGGAGTCGGAACTGAAAGAGAGGCGGACGGTGTCGAGCTGAATGCCGGAAGCTATCAACGAGTCGAGACGGACGGAACCGTTGATGCCACGCTGGGGGGAGAGCGACATGTCGACAAAGGCGTTCTGATAGTCGTAACCGAAATGACGTATGGTACGGGAGAAGACGTTCTCCTTTCCTGCGTCCAGATAGAACGAGAGCTGCGGCAGACGTTCGCGCAGACGCAACTGATTGATGTATCGCTCCTTCTGCTGCTTCATGGCTTCGTCGTTGGTGCGTGTAAGACAGTCTATGATGTGCTCTATGGCTCCGTGTCCGTCCATCTTCAAGGCGAAGTCGCCGCAGGTTACGGCGGCATGGGTGGAGTCTGGTCGGGTGAAGATGTTCAGCGAAATGCTCTCCGGTCGGTAAGCACGGGCAGAATCGCGCACGACAATGTTGCCGATGACGCCGCGTGCAGAATGGTCGTTCTTAAGATTGCTGTTAAGCTCGACGTCGGCAATGAGCGATGCGGAGAGAGGACGCTTCGTAAGACCTATCTTATAGAAGTCGGCATTGAGGAGGTCGCAGGCAAGCCTTGCGTCCAAGCGGCGGTTGCTGATAAGCGTGCGCAGGTCGATGATGCCGTTGAGGAGCGGATTGCGACTGTCGAGGACAGCCTTACCCACACCGTCGCGTACGGTGGCATCGAGCTTCATATTGGAAAGGTCGTAACCGGAATAGCTGAAATGGCGTATGCGTCCCTTGGCTTCCATCCACGTACGTCGCGAGAGGAAGTCGAGTCCGGCTCCTTCCGCTGTAAGCTCGCCGGTGAAAGGCTCAACGGCAAGGTCAGGAAGGAAGTTGGCGAGGCGCAACGAGTTGGCAGTAAGGCGTGCACGATAAGCATAGCCCTTCATATCGAAGCGGGCGTCGCCCTTGACGCTGCCTCCACCCTGCGAAGCCGTGAAATCAGCGGCATAGCGCGGGCCGTCCGCATGGAAATTTCCCTTCAGGGATATGCCACGCGGAATGCGGAACGAACGAGAAAGCGAGGGGGCGAGGAGTGCGGTGACGAAGGAGATGTCGTCGGTATGGGCATCTGCAGTGATGGCGGCGTGCAGACGCTTGATGTCCGTAAGATTCTGCATCTTTCCGCTTGCCATAAGCGAGAAGGCACCGGGCAACGACACCTTCAGGGCGTCTATCTTCATTGCCTGCATATTGCCGTCAACCGATCCCTCAATGGAGAGAGGTGACGACGGCCACTGCCTAAGGAAGTTCTTAGGCATAAAACCAAGGAAAAGCTGAAGGTCGGGCTTGCCGAAGGAGCCATACATCTTAGCCTTCAGACGACCGGGATTTTTCTCGGCAAACGTATTGAAGTCGAAGTCGATATTGGCTGACAGGCGCGAATGGGGCGTGCGCAGCAAGAGCGACGGAAGCTTTACGTGGACGGAATCGAGAGACAACGCTCCAGAAATCTCGTTCACCACAAGGCCGCATTTCTCCTTAAAGGCACAGCGGCGCAGCCTCATCTTCAGTCCTGCGTCGGAATAGAAGAGAGAGTCGATGCGCAATGCCAACGGCGAGAGTGCGATATGATTATAGTCGAGTCCGCCTTTCTGCGGACGCTCAAAGTTGTTGTCATAGGCAAAGGATCCTTCACGCCAGTCGAGCGAGCCCACTTGATACTGGCTCTTGGCAAGGTCGACAAGTACGGAAGTAACGTCCGTACGTCCAAGTCCGACAGCCACTTGCAGCGTGTCGCCCGGCATGTGCACCGTGACGTTGGAATGGTCGGCATGCAGCCGTTGGAGGGCTATGCGCCATACGTTTTCGCTCTGCGTGGTGTCTTCGGGGACAGTGTCGCTAAGGCACACGTCAATGTCGGCACGCGAAAGACGCAGCGTGCTGAGCGAAACATCAGAATCGGAAAGCCTTACAGTACTGGGACAGAGGCGCAAGCTCCCCACCCTACCGCGAACACGGGCGGCAGGTACGAACTGTGCCGTATTGATCTTGGCGTCCAGCAGTTCCACGCGCTTCACGTCAACCCGCTTATCGAAGAGCGGCATAAGCTTAACGCCAGCCACAAGAAGGCGTGCATCGGCAATGGTGTCGGTCACGCCCTTGAGCGAGTCGTTGGGCTGTGTGGCAAGGAAGCCGTACACACCAAGGTCGAGCGGGAAACGTAGGCGCACACGTTCCACGCTGACGTTCATGTCCATGGCGTCAGAAGCATAGGCTGCCACCTGCTTTACAGCCCAGTTCTGCACGGCGGGCACGTATAGCAGTATGGAGAGTATGAGAAGAAGGGTTGGCGGCAAGGCTATTAGCGCCGCTAACACCTTAAGACTTTTCTTTAATACAGGCTTCATCCGATAGTGTTGTTATGATGGGTTTTAAGAGGGGCGCGCTATATTACATAGCGGCAGGGTCAGCGTGCGAGGTCTTGCCACAGACGGTCGTTGGGCACGGGGGCCTCCACAGAGATGGGTTCTTTCGATACAGGATGAACAAATTCTACGCGGCGCGAGAGCAGCGAGATGCTTCCGTCAGGATTGCTGCGCGGCGCTCCGTACTTCAGGTCGCCCTTTATGGGGCAGCCCATGTGGGCAAGCTGGCAGCGTATCTGGTGATGACGACCGGTGAGGAGAGTCACCTCAAGGAGCATATAGTTGTCCGACTCGGCACGCAGACGGTATTTCAGGATGGCTTTCTTGGCTCCCGGGCGCTCCTTGTCGTAAGCATAACTCTTGTTCTGCTTCTCGTTGCGGACGAGCCAGTTGGTGAGTGTGCCTTCCTCAGGGATGGAGTGTTTCTTGACAACAGCCCAGTAGGTCTTGTGCACGTCGCCCGTGCGGAACATCTCGTTCAGACGCGAAAGGGCTTTGGATGTGCGGGCAAAGACAACGAGTCCGCCTACGGGACGGTCAAGACGATGCACCACGCCAAGGAATACGTTGCCCGGCTTAGCGTACTTCACCTTTATGTATTCCTTCACGATGTCGGAGAGCGGCTTGTCACCTGTCTTGTCGCCTTGTACTATCTCGCCACTTGCCTTGTTGACGATGATGATATGATTGTCTTCGTAGACTACTTGCATCTTTAGAGTGTTGTTTGTTAGATATATGAATTTCTTGGGGTGTATGATGTCTTTGGTTGGCGTAATAAGCCAAAACGCCCTGGGAAGGCAAAAGGAAGAGTCGGTACCGATCCTTGCTTTTGTCCTCTCAGGGCGTATTATCTTAAAAGTTTCCGTTACGGAGCATTACATGTTCATGCCACCGTCAATCTGGATAACCTGACCGCTTACGTAGCTTGACAATTCAGAAGCGAGGAAGAGGCAGACATTGGCGATGTCCTCTGTCTGACCACCGCGACGGAGAGGAATCTTCTTCATCCAGTCCTTGCGGATGTCCTCAGGAAGCTGAGCTGTCATGGCTGTCTCGATGAAGCCGGGAGCTACAGCGTTGGCACGTACGCCCTTAGGACCAAGCTCCTGGGCGATAGACTTGGCGAGAGCGATCATACCTGCCTTAGAAGCGGCATAGTTGCACTGACCTGCGTTGCCGTGTACACCGACTACAGAAGCCATGTTGATGATGGAACCGCTGCGCTGACGAAGCATTACGGGAGCGCAAGCGTGGATGAAGTTGAACGCTGACTTGAGGTTTACGTTCAGAACAGCATCCCACTGAGCCTCGCTCATACGGAGCATAAGGCCGTCCTTGGTGATACCGGCGTTGTTGACGAGGATGTCGATGCTACCGAAGTCAGCATGTATCTGCTTAACGGTCTTCTCTGTCTCCTCGAAGTCGGCAGCATTGCCAGCGTAAGCGCGGCATGTTACGCCGAGAGCTTCAATCTCCTTGCGAGTAGCCTCGAGTCCTGCGGCCATTTCGTCGTTGAGGACGAGGTCTGTGAATGCGATATTAGCGCCCTCAGACGCAAATTTCATAGCGACAGCTTTACCAATGCCGCGGGCTGCACCTGTTACGATGGCAGTCTTACCTGTAAGTAATCCCATTTTCTTGTTTATTTTAAAAAATAATTAATTATTAATGCGTTTGCCCAAGGCACCGTACACCACCTTAGCCACAAGAGGCTTGCTCGCCTCCTCTGTCATGCCGTGTCCGAGACGGCCGTAAATGAACGGCACCTCAAGTCCTTTAATACAATAGTGGGTGATGTCAGCGACGAGGTCGATGTCGTCAATGTCGAACTCACCGTCCGCTTTTCCATCGGCATACACCTTGCGGAATATCGAAATCTCGTCCTCGTCAAACTTCTTGCGCACCTTCTCCACCATCCAGATGTTGCGGAAGAATTCGGCGCGAAGATTGCCGTTGCGCACAACCGTCTCGCGTATCATGCTCAGGTGGGTGTAGATAAGCTCTATAATCTTGTCCTGCGGGCGCATCTTCATAGCCGCCACCTCATCGAGCTTGTCCGAAAGACGCTCAAGCTCCGACTCAATGACAGCCGAATACACGTCCTCCTTCCTGTTAAAGTAAGTATAGAGCGTACGGCGTCCCTTTCCGGATGCCACGGCGATGTCGTTCATCGTGGTGTTGGCAATGCCGTTCTTGGCGAAGAGCTGCCTTGCCACGTCAACGAGTTTTTGTCGAGTCTTTGATATTGACATAACGAATAATGACCTGCGTTTGTTCTTTGTACCTTATTAATATATATAGTGCCAACTACGTTGCACATAGTTTTTGCTATGTGCAAAATTACTGCAATTAATCCATACGGACAAATAAAAGAGGCGGATTTTACCACTTTAGATAACAAAAACCTGCCTTTTAGCCTATTATTCCGACAACTTAGAACGTCAGGTCCGCCGTTTCTATCTTCTTCCAGGAGAAGGCGGGAAGGAGGTCTGCGGCGGTTATCGGCGCGTCCGTGGCTTGCAATCCTGCGGCACTGGCAAGCATTCCGACTATCTCTTCCGGGGCATAACTCTCCCGTAAAGCCGACATATCCAGACTGCGGTCGCGCTTGGAAAGTCGCTGTCCGGCTTCGTTGCAGAGCAGCGGATGATGGATGAAGCGGGGCGAACGGAAGCCAAGCTGACCGGCGAGATAAATCTGCTGCGGCGACGAGAGAAGCAGGTCGCGTCCACGCACCACCTCCGTGACGCCCATCAAGGCATCGTCCACCACCACGGCAAGCTGATAAGCCCATGCCCCGTCCTTGCGACGCACGATGAAGTCGCCACATTGCGAGGTGAGGTCAACGGTCTGCGGTCCGTAATGGCCGTCCGTGAACGTCACTACGCCCTCCCCTTCCTCCGGCACTCGCATACGTATGGCGGCAGGTCCACGTCGCGAACCAGGCGGCAGATTGCGGCACGTGCCCTTATACACCACACGACCGTCGCTCTCATGCGGTGCCTGTGTGGCGAGGATGTCAGCACGGGTGCAATAGCAAGGATAAGTCATTCCCTTATCGGCAAGCACCTTCAGATAATGTTCGTAAATGTCGCCGCGCTCGCTTTGCCAGTAAGGACCCTCGTCCCACTCCAGTCCGAGCCATCGCAGGTCGTCCATTATCAGTTCTGCATACTCGCGATGCGAACGCTGCGGGTCGATATCCTCAATGCGAAGCAGCCACTTTCCGCCCTGCGACTTGGCAGACAGCCATGACAACAACGCCGCAAACACATTACCAAGATGCATGCGTCCAGTTGGCGAAGGAGCAAACCGCCCCCTCACTACATTATCCTCAACTCTTCCTTCCGAAAGACAAATATCCCCAATCTTACTCATTACATTATTATATATGTATACTTTAGCTCATGCAAAGGTAAGAAGAATCGGAGCAAAACTCATAAAAAGCCAAGAAAAAGGAGCGAAAATGCACTTTTTTTAAAGTTTTTATTAAAAAAGTAGCCAAAACATTTGGAGGTTTAACAAAAAAGCCATACCTTTGCACTCGCAATTCAGCAATGACATCACAACAACATTCTGAATAACGCAAATGGTTAATATCGCGGAGTGGAGCAGTTGGTAGCTCGCCAGGCTCATAACCTGGAGGTCGCATGTTCGAGTCCTGCCTCCGCAACTCATAACGACATAGCAAGTTGTAAAGCAACGAGTTATGTCGTTTTTTTGTTTTATGCTGCGACAAATCTGCGCCAAAGATTTTCATTATAAAAAATGGAGTTGTGCCCACAGTTGGCATAGCTCCATTTTATTTTTGCACTGTATTTATGATTATAAAGATATAAGCATTAATAAAATGGAAAAAATCGCACTTGAATCATTACGACT
>ERZ507015.378-NODE-378-length-13868-cov-9.09245_pt1 | contig 13868 bp, 9 predicted proteins | sample MGYA00513165_ERZ507015 | MGnify/ENA metagenome assembly ERZ507015
TCCTGGTTCCCGAAGAGTATCTTCTTTATATCAACGAGGAGGAGCTTTTCAAGGAAAGAAAAATTACACCCCAAAATAGTAATCATAAAGTTCAAAGTAATCTCAATGTTCAAAGTAATGAAAATGTTCAAAATAATCGATTTCAGGGCACTAACGGCGATAACGCTGTTTCTTCTGGCGCTGCTGTTCAGCCTGCCCAACCTACTGATAGCCATCCTGTTGATGATTCTCATCTCAGCCCTGCTGGAGCTCATCAAGCTGCTGGCGGAGTGGCAGTTCAAGAAGCCTTCCCCTCTGAATACCAAGGCATTCCCTATGCAAAGCTCACTGCCAAAATAGTGGAACTGCTGGGCGGCGAACCGGAACATGGCTCACGCAATGCCTTCATCTTCACCCTGGCTTGCTACCTGCGCTATCTCTGCGACGACAATGCGGCTTGGATCAAGCAGATTATCCCCACCTTCGGCGAAGAGCAGAACCGAGCCTTCGCCACCGTGGAGAGCGCCTGCAACCGAAAGCAGGGCCACCGACTGCCCAACATCGTGCGCACGGCCATCAAGCTTTCGCAGGAGGAGCAGGACAAGGCGAGGGGCACAGGATGCTTCGACGAGGATAACTTCGGCGACATCAGCAACCCCGAGTCGTATTTCTACCACATCCATCAGATGCCGCAGAAACTGCCCAAGCTCATCAAACTGCTCGTATCCAAGACGCCCGAAATCTATCGCCCTGCCGTATCGCAGGCCGTGTTCCCGCCCCTGGCTTCGCATCTGCTCGAAACCCGATTCAAATATATCGACAATGTAGAGCATGAAGCCACCTTGATGCAGATTCTCTGTGCACCAACGGGTAGTGGAAAGGAGTCTGTAAGTCAGCCGATTAACAGAATCATGGAGGATATCAGACGCCGTGACGAGGAGCAGCGTGAACGTGAGCGGAAATGGAAGGAGGAGTGCAACAGCAAGGGTGCCAACAAGGACCGCCGTGAGCGCCCCGAGGGACTGGTGATTCAGGAGGTGAACATCGACATGACCAACCCGGCATTCGTGCTCCGAATGAAGGAGGCTGAGAACCACTTCCTCTATGCCAAGGTGAACGAGCTGAACCTCTTCGATGCCCTGAAGGGCAAGACCAACCAGCATTTCAGAATCATGGAGCTGGCGTTCGACCTGGGCAACTACGGGCAGGACCGTGTGGGTACCCAGAGCGTTACGGAGACGGTGCAGGTGAGGTTCAACTGGAATGCGAGTTGTACGCCCCGAAAGTGCAGGGATTATTTCCGACGTGTAGTTACGGATGGTCCGATTTCGAGAATCTCGTTTTCCACCATCGAGCGCCGTCCCTGCGGTTCGGAGATTCCGGTGTACGGCACCTATGATGCTGCCTTTGATGAGGCGCTGAAGCCTTACATCGACAATCTCTTGAAGGCGAGGGGCTTGGTAAACTGTCCGCAGGCGCTGAGGCTTGCCCGGAAGCTGATGGAAGAGAATGCCGAGTTCTCGCGATTGTCGCAGAATTTCGTATTCGAGAATCTCTCGTTCCGTGCCAATGTCATTGCCTACCTGAAGGCGTGCGTACTCTATGTGGCGAACGGCATGAAATGGGAGAGCAGCATCGAGGATTTCATCCGATGGAGCGAGCGTTACGACCTGTGGTGCAAGCTGAAACTTTTCGGACAGATGATTTACGATGCCGACAACGACCGTGCCGACAATCCGAAGACGGCTCCTCATGGTCCGAAGAATCTGCTGGAGCAGTTGCCTGATGAGTTTACGATGCAGGATTACGTGAAGCTTCGCCGTCAGGAGGGTTATGAGGATGACAACGTGCGCCGTGTGAACATCGCTCTGAACCAGTGGGTGCATCGTGGCTACATTGTGCGGATTGGAAACAAGGAAGGTGATTACGATTACAATTACAGTTCCATTTTCCGCAAGTTGAAGTTCCTGAAGGGGGAGGGGTAACTATAAACTATAAATTTTTAACTGTAACTAAAAAAGTATGGAGATAGTTTTGAAGCGAATAGCAAAGAAGAATACCTATACCATTGGCCGTCTGTATATTCTGGCTGATGAGGATGTAGACCGCAAGGTGGTAACTAGTTACAACCAGGGTTTGAAGCGTGAGTTTCGAGATAGTTTTGATGATGGGAAGTTGGGGGCAGATACTTATTTCTGCGACACCATGGAGCCCACGTGGCGCAATCTGCTGGGTGTGGAGCTGGAACCTCAGCTGGTGGATGCCCGACTGGGCAGGGTTTCGGGCAAGAAGGCGCAGAAGATGAAGGGCCACACTGCCATCCCCGAGGGAACGTATCCCGTGCTCATCACCCCGTCGCCGAGGTTCAGACAGTGGTTGCCCTATCTGCAGGGCGTTCCGAATTTTGAGGGCATCCGCATCCATGCCGGCAACTATCCTGATGATACCCAGGGCTGCATCCTGGTGGGCGAGAACAAGCTGAAGGGCATGGTGGTGAACTCCCGCATCTGGCTTCACCGACTGATGAAGCGCATGGAGGAGGCGAGGGATAAGGATGAAAGCATTTGGATTACCATCATCTGATGGGAAAATAAAAATATGGAAGATTGGCGATGATGTCAATCTTCCATATTTTTTATTTCTTCTCCAATTCCTGAAGACTCTCCATCTTTTTCGACTCCAGAAATTCGTAGATGCCGCACAGGTGCTCACGAACCCTGCCATGACCGAATTCATATACCTTGCTTACCAAACCATCCAGGAAGTCACGGTCGTGACTCACCACGATGAGCGTGCCGTCGAAATCTAGAAGCGCCTGCTTCAGCACATCCTTCGTCTTCAAGTCCAGATGATTAGTCGGCTCATCGAGAATCAGCAGATTCACCGGCTCCAGCAACATCTTCAGAATGGCAAGACGGGTTCTTTCGCCACCCGACAATACCTTCACCTTCTTCGTAGAATCCTCGCCACCAAACATGAAGGCACCCAGCAAATCGCGAATCTTGTTTCTTATCTCGCCCTTCGCCACATCATCTATGGTCTGGAACACCGTGAGTTCGCCATCCAGCAAAGATGCCTGATTCTGAGCAAAATAGCCTATCTGCACGTTATGCCCCAACTCCAGCTTGCCCTCGTTCTGCAGCTGACCCATGATGCATTTCACCAGCGTAGACTTACCCTCGCCGTTTCTACCCACGAAGGCAATCTTGTCGCCACGTTCCACGGTGAGGTTCACGCCGCTGAATATCTGCTTGCCGTCGAACGACATCGCCACGTCGCTCATCTGCACCGGATAGGCACCGCTTCTCGGACTCGGCGGGAACTTCAGTCGCAGTCGGCTGGTATCCTCCTCATCCACCTCGATGAGTTCCAGCTTTTCGAGCATCTTTACGCGGCTCTGCACCTGGAAGGTCTTGGAGTAGGTGCCCTTGAATCGCTCTATGAAGTCCTTGGTCTCGGCTATCATCTTCTGCTGCTCCTCATATTTCTTCATCTGCTGCTCGCGGCGCTCCTTGCGCAGTTCCAGATACTGGCTGTAGGTGGCCTTGTAGTCGTAGATTCTGCCCATGGTCACCTCGATGGTGCGGGTAGTGATATCGTCAACAAATTTCCTATCGTGACTGATCACTACCACTGCCTTGGAACTGTTGATGATGAATTCTTCGAGCCATCCGATGGATTCGATGTCGAGGTGGTTGGTAGGCTCATCGAGGAGCAATACATCAGGCGATTTCAGCAGCAGCTTTGCCAGCTCGATGCGCATGCGCCATCCTCCCGAAAACTCGCTGGTAGGGCGGTTGAAATCGGAACGCTCGAAGCCCAGTCCGAGCAGCGTCTTCTCTACATCCTCCTCGAAATGGGTCATGTCGATGGCGTAGAACTTTTCTGAAAGGGAAGATACCTTCTCGATGAGCTGCATGTAGTCGTCGCTATCGTAGTCGGTGCGGGTGGTAAGCTCGTTGTTGATGCGGTCTATTTCAGCCTGCATCTCGTGCAGGTGTGCGAAGGCCTGGCAGGTTTCCTCGAACACGGTTCTGCCGTCTTCGGTCATCAGGTGCTGAGGCAGATAGGCGATGACGCAGTCTTTCGGGGCGGATACGGTGCCACGGGTGGCATTTCTCACGCCTGCGATGATTTTAAGCAGGGTACTCTTTCCTGCGCCATTCTTGCCCATCAGGGCGATACGGTCCTTCTCGTTGATTTGGAAGGAAATGTCTTTGAATAGGGTGGTGCCGCCGAACTCGACGGTCAATCCATCAACTGTAATCATATTTCTTTCTTAAATCTTTATTTTATTACTAAATGCAAAGATACGAAAAATTATCGGATAGAAATCAAAAAAAAGAGGAAAACTTGCGCTTTCCTCCTTTTATCTGATGTTTTTGTTCTTTTCAGGGCTTCTTGAATCCCCTTTGAAAGATTTCTTCTTTACTTCTCGTTCTCAGGATCGTAGATAGAACGGGTCATTTCCTTGATGCTCAGCTCGGCCATAGCAATCCACTGGCTGCCGGAATAAGCTTCGTCAATCTGCAGCCAGAGATACTGGAAATCATCTGTTGTGCTGAACAGTCCTGGAGATGTATATTCCGGAGCCGTGCCTTTCGGCAGCACATCGCTACCCAATTCACCAATCTTCCATGCTTCGGCAGCAGTAGGGGTGTCGCCCGCCTTGTTGCTTGCCCAGACGGTGATGTGCTTAGGGTTGTCGTTGTTGCCGTTGTTACGGCCCTTATACCAGAATGATACGCCCTTCACCTTCTTGCCCAGGTCTACACGGATGTAGTGAGGCCATGGTTTTGGATCACTCCAGCTCATGTGGAAGTAGGTGCCGTTGTTGCCGTCGATGAGGGCTGCGATAGGACCCTCGGATGATTCCTGGTCGTCGGTCCAGAGCTGTGCCTCGGTCAGGCTGATAGGTCCCACCTCGTAGTCCTTGATGTCGGCAGGCACGTAGCCGGCCTTGGCATTCTTGGTGAAGAGCACTTTCTCGCCGCCGTCTCTGCTCACTGCCGTGAATGTGTAGGCGAGTTTGCCATACTTGGCATAGAGTCCGTCGATCATGATTGAATCGGCATAGGCGCTGGCGTTGAGCACGCGGTGGCCCTTAACGGGGTCGTCGTAAGCCACCTTGATATAATAGTAGTCTGGGTGCTCTGGAGTAGTCCAGTGGAACACCACCTTGCCTGGCTGGAGGCTGTCGATGGTGACGGTCTGCTCTTCGATGTTCACTGCCGGTGCAGTCTTGTCATCATCAGAGCATGCTGCCATTGTGCCGACAAGGGCCACAGCCGCAAGCATTTTTATGATATTCTTTTTCATCATTGTGTCTTTTTATTTGTTACAATGCTTAAAATTAATAACCCGGAGTCTGTACCACGTGGTCGTTTCGGTTGATGTCGGCTGATGGGATTGGCATCAGATAGTTCATCGGCGACTGGAACTTACGCTCGAATACTACTTCCTTAACCTCGCTGAAGTCGTTGATGTTTTCGGCATCAATGTTCAGACCCTTCGCCTTCACGTTGAAGTACTTCTCGGCAAGCAGCCAGCGGCGCATATCCCAGAAGTTCTGGTTCTCGAGATAGAACTCGTTCATGCGCTCGTTGCGGATGATGTCGCGCAAGCCTTCCTTGGTGGTAGCCTTGGATGGGTCCTTGCCAAACTGCTCGTAAGCTTCCTTCACGCCTGGCAATCCGGCACGGGTGCGCACCTTGTCAAGGTAGAGGCGGGCATTGGTCAGGTCGCCTGTCTCGGCAAGACACTCGGCGTAGCTCAGGTAAAGCTCTGCCAGTCGGATGAGCGGCCAAGGGGTATTGGTGTATTCCCAACCGGTTTTGGACTTCGCGAGGTCTGGGTTCACAAACTTCTTGTTGAGGAAGCCTGTAGGCGAGTAGTCGCCAGTACGCTTTGAGTTGGCATCCACACCACGGCTGCAGTTTCCGCCGATGATGAAGTCGCAGATGAGGCGACCATGGGTGTTGTCGGAAGTAAGCGTGTAGTTGGCATCATCACTATATGCACCGTTGTTTGAAGCACTCAGAATCTCGTAGTAGCCATCCTGGAAGGCAACCCAAGCATAGTAGCGTGGCTCGCGGTCGAGGTTGAACTTCTGGGTCTTGCGGCCTGGATAAGCCTCATCCTTGTGGGCCTCATCCACCTCTACAGGCTCCCAGCGGTCGGCATAGTCGAAGGTCTTGTCCTGATCGATAGGCAGACCGTTCTTGGTGTAGAAGCGGCTGAGCATGGCAATGGTAGGAGCCACACCGTTCCAGCCACCGTTGCCACTATAGACATATGGCACGCTCTTGTTCTGGATGCCGTAGTTACCCTCGCCACGGGAGTCTGCCCAGATTACCTCTGAGTTGGCTCCTGCCTGCTCATCTTCTGCCGAGTAGTCGGTGATGGTGTAGCGCAGGGCACGCACGTGTGGGTCTGCTGGATAGCCGTTCTTGTTGAGCTTGCAGTCGCCACGGGTATAGAGGTGGTAGCCTGCAGCTTCGGCTGCGGTGATGGCATCCTTGAAGGCTGCGGCAGCCTTGCTCCACTTGCTCTCATCGTAGGTAAGCGGCATGAGAGTCTTTCCCTCCTTGTCCTTGAAGTCGGAATAGAACTTGCTGTTGCCGTTGAACAGTGGGGATGCGGCATAGAGCAGCATCTTTGCCTTCATCGCCTTGGCTGCTACGCTGGTGGCAAGACCGAACTCGCCTGCCTGTGCACCGGTGCGGGTAGCAGGCAGACCCTTGGCTGCCTCGTCAAACTTCTCGCAGATGAAGTTCACGCAGTCGTCGTAAGGCTCCTGGCCCTGATAGTCGGATGGCAGAAGCATCGGGTCTGGGGTCTGGTGAACGATGATGATAGGGCCATAGCAGCGTGAAAGCAGGAAGTGGTAGTATCCGATGAGGAAGGTAACCTGTGCCTTGTAGTCCTCGCGGTCCTTATCAGCAAGTCCGTGGAAGTTGCCGGTCTTGTTCAGCTCGTCCTGGAACATGTAGCACTGGCGGATACCCTGATACAGGGTGTTCCAGTAGCTGATCACTGGGTTGGAGGCTGAATAGTTGCCCTTAGGGAATGCGGCGAATGTCTCATGCTCGAAGGCTGTCACCACCTCGTCTCCGGTAAGGAAGTCGAGCGATGTCGGTCCGGCGTTAGGGGTAGGCAAATATCCGTAGCAGGAGTACAGATAGTTGAGGGCTGCCTGGCGGTCCTTGGTCATGTCGGTGCCAGTGGTTGTCTCGGCAGGAATCACATCAAGATAGTCGCACGATGTCATCGTGAAACCCGCAGCGAGCAAGCAGCCTATGAATGCTTTATTGAGTATTTTCATATCTTCTTTAATTTAATGTGAGTTGGAAACCTACGTTGATTGTCATCTGTGTCGGATACTTGGTGGTGTAGTTACCACCGCCCATCTCAGGATCCCACTCCTTGAAAGGTGAGATGGTGAGCAGGTTGGTTCCGTTGACATAGAATCGCATGTTCTTGAGCGTGTAACCGATTTCTGCGTTCTTCAGCTTCAGGAATCTACCGTTGCGCAACCAGTAGCTTGATGATACTGTGTTGTGGTTGTTGTAGTTGTCCGTGAGGCGTGGATACTTCGCATTCGGATCCTGGTTGTCCGGGCTCCAGTGGTCTTCGTCGATGAACTTCAGTACGCCACGGCGATAGGATGAACCGAATGGCTGGATATCGCTGAGCATCAGTGCCACGTTGCCACGGCCCTGGAAGAATACGGAGAAGTCCCAGTTCTTGTAGCCTACTGACGGTCCGAAACCGTAGATAATCTTCGGAACGCTTACGCCCAATGGCACCTGGTCGTCGGCTGTGATGCGGTGATCATACTTGCCCTCGCGGTCTGGCTGGTCTACATACTTGATGTCACCAGGAGCGATGGCGATGTTGCCGAGCGTAGAGGTTGGATTGTTGGCGATGTCTGCCTTGTCGATGTAGAGTCCGTCGGAAACGTAACCCCATACGGTGTTCACGTTCTTGCCCTGGCTCTTCATGGCGTCGCGCTTGCCCGGAGCCTCATCGTATACGGAAATCTCGTTGTTGTTGTAGGTGAATGTGCCCTGGAACTGGATGGAGAGATCCTTGTTGATGCGCTTGCTGTAGTTCACTCCCAGGTCTACACCCTTGTTGATTACCTCGGCAAGGTTACCATAGATCTTGGTATTGGCTGTACCCAGATAGTTTGGTATGGAGAGCTTCTGCTGGAAGATGTTGCTGCGGCGCTCGCGGAACCAGTCGAAGGTGATGTCGAGGGCATTGAAGAGCTGCAGATCGAAACCGATATCGAGCTTATGACCCACCTCCCATGATACGTTCTCGTTGCGCAGACGGTTCCATCCCGGACCGGAATAGGTTACAAAGTTGCTTGGCAAACCGGTGGTGAACGAGCCGTTGCCGGTGAGCGATACGTCCTCACGATAGATGAAGCGCTCGTAACCATACTGGTCGTTACCTACGAGTCCGTAGGTACCACGAATCTTGAAGTTGGAAACGGTTTGCTTGATAGGCTCCCAGAACTTCTCCTCGCTGAGGTTGTAACCCAGACCCACAGATGGGAAGAAGCCCCACTGGTGACCCTTGGCAAACTGCTCGGAACCGTTGTAACCTGCGTTGAACTCAATCAGGTAGCGGTGCTTGTAGTCGTATGTGGCACGTGCTGCGAAACCAATCTTGCGCTGTGGCAGAGACGAGAGCACATTATCTACAAAGATATTGGAACTATACTGGTTGATGTTCCAGAGGAGCATACCCGTAACGGTGTGGTCGCCGAAGCTTCGGTTGTAGTCGAAGTATGCCTGAGCATAGTAGCGGCGGTCGCCGGCATTCTGACCCGAGTTGCTGAGCACAGGCTTCGATGGGTCGCCCTTAGGAGTCTGCACGTAGGTATAGGTGCCGTCTTCGTTCTGGGTATAGTTCTTCAGCTCGTATTGGTTGTAGTTGAGCGAGCGGAAGGTGGTACTCTTAGACCAGTTCTTGAACGAGAACATCAGGTGGAAGCCCAGACCCTTGGTAATGAAGTCGAGCTTCTGGTCGAAGTTCAGGTTGGCATTGATGGTACTTGCGAATGAATCCTGATATCCGCTCACGAGTCGCGCCATCGGGTTGGCGTTACCTCCGTTGGCAAGCTGTCGGTATCCCCAGTGAACCCACTCGTCGCCCTCATTGTTATATGAGATAGGGAAGAGCACTGGGTTGGCGTTCATCATCTGCGAATAGAGGTCGTTCAGAGAACGAGAGATGTCGTTGCTGCCTGCCAGCGGACCGTGCATGTTGTCGAGTCCGGCATAGAGGTGGAGCGAAATCTTCGACGACTTCGACATGTTGAAGTCGATGTTGTTCTGGAACGCATATCGCATGTAGTCGATATTATTGTTGTAAGAATAGTACTCCTTACTGCGGTTGCGCAGCATACCGGTTTCATGGCTCACGTTGAGGTTCATGAAGTACACGATCTTGCTGGTACCACCACGCACGTTCATGTTCGCCTTCTGGTTGTATGAAGCCGACTTGAACATCTCCTTATACCAGTTGACATCTGGGAATATCTCGCCGTTCACGTGATTGCGTGTGTTGGCAATCTGCTCTGCCGTGTAGAGGGTGTTACCCGTACCTTCGTTGGTAACAGCCTCGTTGAAGAGCTCCATGAATCGGGCACCGTCAACAAATTTAGGTTTGGATGTAGGCATGGTTACGTTGGCCTCTACGCGGAAGGAAATCTTCGGTTTGTCGAGGTCCTGACCACTCTTGGTAGTAATGATGAGCACACCGTTGGCACCACGCGAACCATACATGGCGGTGGCTGAAGCGTCTTTCAGGATAGAGAAACTCTCGATAACGTCTGGGTCGAGGTGGTTGAGGTCGTCCTGCGAAATCTCCATACCATCCATGACGATGAGAGGCGACTTGGCACCACTGATGGTGGCGATACCACGGATGTAGAAGTCAGATCCGTTGGCACCTGGCTGACCACTGCTCTGGGTAGCGATGACACCCGAGAGTCGTCCTGCGAAAGATGATGAAATACTAGCCGATGGCACACGCAGCGACTCTGGTCTTACCTGCTGCACGGAACCCACCACGGTTTCCTTCTTCTGGGTGGCACCGAAGGCAGTGACTACCACGTCGCCAAGGGTCTGTGAGTCTTCCTTGAGGTGAATGCTCAGCGGCTTGTTGCCGTTGAATCTCACTTCCTGGGTTTGGCAACCGATGTAAGAAACGACGATAACTCCACTAGTAGAATTCACGTCGAGAATGAAGTTACCATCCACATCGGTTACAGTACTCTGCTTCGAATTGTTCTTCAGAACAACCGTAGCACCAATAACAGGTTCACCTGCTTCGTCAAACACGGTACCAGTGATACGCTGGTGCTTTGCCTGCTGCGTAGCGTTGAAAACGCTTTCAGTCTTGGGTTTCAGGGAACCAGCAATGCCTGTACTTCCAACAAAGTTGTTGTCTGCTGCCAATGCTGACATTGGCAAAAGCATTGCTGCTCCAATCACACCCAGCTGCTTTCTTGCTTCTTTTTGCATAAGCTGATGTTAGATTAGAATGAATACTATTTAGATATATAATCTCTTTTCAGCTGCAAAAATAATAAAAAACTAATAAAAATATAAAATCTTTAACCTTTTTAACTATATATTTTTTTAAAATTATAATATTAGTATACAGAAATGAAGATTTAGTCGATGATATGGTTGATTACGATACCTGCTATAGCCATTCCGAACGAGGCTGTGATGTGGCAGAGCGAACCGTTGATCTGTGCCTTGTTAGAGCACCATTCGTCCTCCACGAGTCGCTGGTCGCCCATGTTCTGCATCGGCTTTTCCTCGCTGTATACGCAGATGAACTTGCGTCGAGGGAAGGTTTTGTTCTTCTTGAATCTCTTGCGCAGGCATCTTGCCAGCGGGTCGCCATCCACCTTCCAGAATTCAGTCTTTCTGATCATGAAGGGGTCGCGGCGCAGGGCTGCACCCATGGATGATACGAAGGTGATGTGCTTGGGCAGGGCGGTGGCACGCAGGATGAGGTCGGCCTTATCCTTCAGTGAGTCGATGGCGTCGATGATGAAGTCGTATTCCTCCATGTGGAACTCGTCGGCTGTTTCTGCCTGATAGATTTTCTGATAGGCGGTGATGTTGGCATCGGGGTTGATTTCCAGCAGGCGCTGGCGCAGGGCATCCACCTTCACTTCGCCGATGGTGCGGCTTGTGGCCATCAGCTGTCGGTTGCAGTTGCTTACGCATACGCGGTCGCTATCTACGATGGTGATGTTGCGCACGCCGCTGCGCACCAGTCCCTCGGCGCACCATGAACCCACGCCTCCGACTCCGAAGATGAGCACGCGTGCGGATTGTATTTTTTCGAGATTATCTTTTCCCAGGAGCAGTTCCGTGCGGCACTGCATTCCCCCTTCCATTGTTGTGATTTTATTTTCCATTTATCCTTTTATCCTTATGAATTAATTGTCTTATGAATATGAATTTAAACAGTCGCTCAAAAGTTGGTGGGGTTCATCAGATGAAGGTCACCTCTTTTTGATATCCGGTTCTGCTGCCATCATTGGCTGATTTTCAGGCAGTACATACGGCTTACTTCCTGCCATCACATTCTGCTTTGCCTCAATCTCCCCACGCAATCGTTCTTTCAGTTTCGTGTTTCTCTTGCTCACCGTCAGATTCCTTATCGCATAGGCGAGGGCCTTGGGCTGACCTATCAGCACGCAGATTTTCTTGGCTCTCGTAATGCCCGTATAGATAAGGTTGCGCTGAAGCATCACGAAGTGGGTCATCAGCACGGGGATTACCACGATGGGGTATTCCGAACCCTGACTCTTGTGGATGGTGGTGGCGTATGCCAACGTCAATTCGTCCAGCTCCGTGGTCTCGTATTCTGCCAGATGATCCTCGAAACTAACCGTGATGGTGCGGTCTTCCATATTCACCTTCTCCACGGTTCCGATGTCTCCGTTGAATACGTTCTTGTCGTAATTATTCCTTATCTGCATCACCCGGTCGCCTAGTTTATAGGTGGTTCCGCCACGGCTGATGCCCAGCGTGGATGTGTTGATGGCCTGCTGCAGCATCAGGTTCAGATGGGCTGCACCCACCACGCTGCGCTGCATCGGCGTAAGTACCTGGATGTTGCTGAGCGGCTGACTGTAAGCCTTTGGCAGACGGTATTTTACGAGATTCACGATTTCCGCAGCCACCTGCTCCGGGTCTTCATTCTTGATGAAGAAAAAGTCTGTCTGCTTGCCGTTGCTCGTGTCAGGATAATATCCCTGGTTGATGGAGTGGGCACTCATCACGATTCGGCTCGACTGTGCCTGCCTGAAGATGCGGGTTAGGCGAACGACGGGAATCTTCTCGGAGTCGATGATGTCGCGCAATACGTTTCCGGCTCCCACACTCGGCAGCTGGTCGATGTCGCCCACCAGCACCAGTCGCATGTGCTTCGGAATCGCTTTCATCAGGTTGTACATCAGTATGATATCAATCATCGAACACTCATCCACGATCAGCGCATCGCCCTCCAGCGGGTTCTCCTCGTTTCGCTTGTATCCGTCTTGCGGATTGAATTCCAGCAGTCGGTGGATGGTCTTGGCTTCCATGCCCGTGGCCTCGCTCATTCGCTTGGAAGCTCTGCCCGTAGGCGCCGCCAGCAGAATCTTCATTCCTGCCGTTTTGTAAGCAGAAATGATACCTTGCGTGGTGGTGGTTTTTCCGGTGCCCGGACCTCCCGTCAGCACCATCACCTTGGATTTCACAGCCTGCTCTATGGCGGCTATCTGCACCTCGTCGTACTTGATGCCCGAATCCTTTTCCATCGCCTTGATATTGGCTTTCATGTTGAAGAGAGTAGGGTCCTGATTGTTCATCAGCTCGAGCAGTTTCTTCGCCGTTCCCCGTTCTGAATAGTAGAAGGGTGGCAGATAGATGGCTTCGTTCTCGCGGATGAGATTTTCTGCCACGATCATCTCGGCGATGGCTTGCGTAATCGGCTCTTCATCAGCCTCCAGCAGCTTTTTGGCGGCATCTATCAGCTGCTCTTCCACGGCATATACATGGCCTTCGTTGGATAGCTCGTTCAGGGTGTAGCTGATGCCGCTCTTGCATCTTCTCGGGTCGTTCTTCCCATATCCCATCTTGCTGGCGATGCTGTCGGCAGTCTTGAATCCGATGCCCCAGATGTCGTCGGCAAGGCGATAGGGGTTCTCCTTTACATTGTCGATGCTTTCCTTGCCATACTGCCGGTAGATCTTGGCGGCGTAGGCGGTACTCACGCCATACTGCTGCAGGAAGATCATCACGTTCTTGATGTCTTTCTGTTTCTCCCAACTGTCGCGAATTTTCTCAACTCGTTTCTTTCCGATTCCGGGCACTTCGTAGAGGCGCTCGATGTTATCTTCTATCACCTCGATGGTATCTGTTCCGAACATGGAAACGATGAGATGGGCATATTTGGGTCCGATGCCTTTCACCAGTCCGCTGCCCAGGTATTTCTCTATGCCGTAGGCCGTGGCAGGCATCACCTCTTCCCAAGTATCGCAGGCAAACTGCTGTCCGTATCGCTTGTCCATCTTCCATTCGCCATTGCACAGCAGTACTGCTCCCACTGGAACATCCAGCAGGTTTCCCACCAGGGTTACGAGGTCTGAAAACCCCTTCACCTTCACTTTCATCACGGAGTATCCGTTCTCCTGATTCTGGTAGGTAATCCTTTCTACTACGCAGCGTATCTTGATCATTGTGCTCTGATGATTTATAATTATATAAAAAAAGCGTCTCCAAAATGAATTGGAAACGCTTTTCTTAAGTGTACACCCTTAGGGATTCGAACCCTAGACCCACTGATTAAGAGTCAGTTGCTCT
>ERZ507015.405-NODE-405-length-13334-cov-16.3057_pt1 | contig 13334 bp, 6 predicted proteins | sample MGYA00513165_ERZ507015 | MGnify/ENA metagenome assembly ERZ507015
AAACTTACCTGTTAACCCGTTAACTTGTCAACTTGTTTACTAATTCCGCCAACGCGTTACCTATGTGAATAGGCAATCAAAATTAAAATAAAGATATGCTCCTATTATAATTTTTGATTGCCTATTATCCGTTGGCTGATTTTTGGGCTGATGGGTTAATGGTTGACGGGTTAACGGGTTAATGGTTGACGGGTTAACGGGTTGACGGGTTGACAAGTTAACGGGTTAACGGGTAAGTATGCTGTACACTACTTATTATGTTAGAGTCATAATGGTAAGAACTAAATAACATGACAAACTTACCCGTTAACCCGTCAACCCGTCAACTTGTTAACTTGTTAACCCGTTAACCTGTCAACCCGTTCAACTTATAAAATCACGACCTTGCTTGCTGCCGTTTTTTTACCATCAGAAGTAGCCACCATAATGTAGTATACGCCAGGAGCTACGCGTTGCCCAGTGTTTGATTGTGTGAGGTTCCATTGCCATGAACCGCCAGTAGCTGTGCCGCGAGCCACTAATTGTGAACCACTGGTGAGTATCTTCACTTCAGCCCCAATGGTAAGTCCGCTTACAGTGAGCATGCCTGAGTAGTCAGGGCGTATAGGGTTAGGAAAAACGTGCAAGTTGTTTTTGTTAAGCGAGGGTTGAGGCTCTGTCACCCCTGTATCGTAGCTGCATAAACCCTTATCTGTGCCAATGTACATGCGGCCGTTACTCTCGTCAATGGCCAAACTATAAACGTTATCTGACAACAATGGCGAGTCACTCGTTTGAAAGTGTTCAATAACTTCAGAACCATCCTCGTTAACCAAGTAAACACCCGCGCCTAAAGTACCTAACCATTTGCGGTTGCCAGCATCAACGGCAATAGCCGACACTATGTTACCATTCAACAAGTAGTCAGCATAGTCAGTGCCATCATTACGAGGCACCTTGGGTTGGTTTATTGTGAACCCTTGAGTGAAACACGTTTCGGGGTCAGCAATGTTATAAACGCCCGATTCGCAACCAACCCATATCTGTCCGTTCCTATCCTCAGCAATAACCTTCACGTTACTTAAGTCACACTTTGTGCCGTCCTCGTTATTGGCCGATTTAAAAAAGATTGTACGGTCATCGCTTGTGTTCTCAATGGTACCCCCATAGTCAATTACGGCAAATCCGCTACCATGGCCAGGTGTCCATTCAGGGCAGTTAACCCACACCCATCCACGCGAATCGAACATAACGTTTTCAGAACGTGTCATCAAGTCAAGCTCGTTACAAGCCAAATCAGTCCACTCGCCATTCTTTTTCAGAATTTTGAGTACAGGTTGGGTAAAGTTATTCGTAACCCACAAGTTGCCTTCAGCGTCATATGCTCCACCTCCCGTACGTATGTTTGAGTTGCGCTGGTTGTAAGGAATAACCGAAGGTGCCACTAATGGCGAATTTAGTGTGTTGTAAAGTTGAACAAATTTACCATCCTTGTATTCATATACACCTTCAAGGTTACTAATCATCATCACGTGGTTAGCGTCAAGTGGGTCAACACTCACGTGAGCAGAGTTAATAAAGGCATATTTTTCTCGACGTCCTTCGCTGCTGGGCTTGGTGCGAGCATTGTCTTCATCCATATCGCTCCAGTTAGTGCCGTCAAAGCAACCCAAAAAGCCTGCAATCGCAGAGTCATCATAAGGGCATCCACACACAAATAATCGTCCGTGATCCATCATCAACGCGGCACTACCATTATGTCGTGGTCCAAAGTTACCCACCACTTCGGTGGCAGCAGGCAACTCTGTTGCTGTGGCGGGCAGTGTGTAAAGCTTCAAGCCTTCATAAGCTTGTGCCAACACTAACTTACCTGTGAGCGTACGTGTTACACAAGGGTAATTGTCAGTAGTGGGCAGGTTATACTCCACCACATCAACATTATCAGTGTTGAATGTGATGACTGAGTTGCTGGTAGTAAATTGCACCTGTTTGCCCGTGGCCGTACCCGCAAAAGGAGCCGTGGCTTGCACCAACATTTTAGCCGAGGCATTGCCATTTTCGTCAAAATCCATGCGAGCTATGCCACGCATAACCCCCGTTGCAACACTATTATAGTAGTTCATGGCCATGTAAATGGTTCCGTCATCGGTACCCACAAACTGTCCCACAGTTACGGGCAAGAAAGCAGTATGCCATGACTTGGGTTGATAAAGGTCATCAGAAAGGCGCCCCACAACCACGCGGTCTTGTAATGAGGCATACACCTTGTCACCCTTAACGATGGCATCGTTCACAGCTTTGCCTATTTGGTAAAATCCGCGTACAGTCTGTCCCTTAATGTCAAACACAATAACACCTGTTTTTGTGCTGAAGCAAGCCCAGTCGCCATACACCGACATACGCGTAACATTCACGGTCTCGCCATCATAGTCAATAATTTGTCGCACGTTTACCACGTTAAATTGACCATTTTCGCCATTTCCCGTTTCGGGATACACCAAGTCAATGTTATTGTTAGTGTAGCGTACCACTAAGCAATGCTGTGTAGTTGACCACCCTATGTCGGCAATGTCTTTGTCTGAAAGTCCTGGCGACAATTTATCAAGGGTGTACGATTGGTTTGACTCCGTGTCGTGCACCAATAAGTTGTCGTTGAACAAGGTGTAAAGCACGTTGCCCACAGCCAACGTTTGTGTGGCATTGTAGTACGACAGTTGATAGTTCCATCGTGACACATCGCTTGTGGCAGCACTCGCAGGCATAATGTGCAAGGCGGCAAACAAAATGAAGAATGTGAGGAGAAACTTTTTCATAAAATAAAACAGGGTTGTGTAAAAAAATGCACGCTTTAGATAACTATAGCAAGTGTTGCGGAAAACAGTTCATCAAACAACGTGAAGAAGGTAGGGGAGCAAGAAATTTTCTATAGCTGCTTATCCAAAAAGTCTGCTAATTGAGCCACAGCACGAGCGCGATGTGATATTTGGTTTTTCACCTCCACCCCTAATTCAGCAAAGGTGAGTCCTTTGTCTTCAGGAATAAATACAGGGTCGTAGCCAAAACCCTCAGTGCCACGTTTCTCGGTAGCAATCTCTCCCTTAACCACTCCTTCAAATAGGTGTTCCTCGCCATGCATAATAAGGGCTATTGCTGTGCGGAATTGTGCACTACGATCAGTTGCTCCCTCTAATGCCTTGAGCAACTTAGCTGTGTTGGCCTCAGGGTCATGGCGGTCGGGGTAAGCATAGCGAGCAGTGTGTACACCAGGTGCACCATTCAAGGCCGTTACTTCAAGTCCAGTGTCATCAGCAAAGCAGTCAAAGCCATAATGCTCCTTTACCCAGCGTGCTTTAATTAAAGCATTGCCCTCTAACGTGTCAGCGGTTTCAGGTATGTCGTCGTGGCAATCAATGTCGGCTAATGAATAAATGTGAAGTTTGTTGCCAAATATGGCACGTATTTCTGATAGTTTGTGAGCATTGTTGGTGGCAAACACCAAGCCTCTTTCTTTAATTGCTGTTTGCATGAAGTGAGATAGGGGGATATTTAAAAAAAAGTTGGGTGTTGATATATAAAGTACACGCACACATTTTATAACCAGCGTGCTACAAAAAGCGAAAATGAAAGTTACGGAGAGGTGAACCCAACCGTTCACCTCTTCGTTATTATGCTGTCTACTTATCTTTTTTAGCCTTCACCTTAATGCGGTCAAAGCCCTCGCCAAACACACCAATAACCTTTGATTGCGAAACAAAGGCATTGGGGTCAATGTTTTGTATAATGCGAAATATGTTAGTGCTTTCGCGCTTTTTAGCTAACACTACAAGCACCTTGCGTTCTTGCTTGGTATACCATCCCTGTCCATCCAGTACAGTCACTCCTCGGTGCGTAGCACTAATGGCAGCAGCAATGGCATCATACTCGCGTGAGAAAATAAGGAATTGCACAGACTGTCGGCCACGATCTACCACATAGTCGAGCATCAGGTTCACAATGATGAGCGTACAATAGCCGTAAAGCAGTTTGTCAACATCGCCATCGGGCAAAAAGAAGGCTGTGGTAATAATAATGATGTCGCAAAGCATCATCATCTGTCCAAGCGTCACATCCTTGTACTTGTTAATGATAGAGGCAATAATATCTGTGCCACCCGTAGAGCCATTGTGCAAGAATACAAAGCCAATGCCCACACCCTCAATGGCTGCACCTAAAATGCACGACATGAAGGCGTTGCCTTGCACCACCTGTGGTAAGTGGCTATGGGGGTTGATGTCGGGAAACATGTTAGGACGCACCTGAGCCCAATAAATCATCACCTCTTGCACCAATCCGAGCAAAAAGGTGAGCATAAACACAGCATAGATGGTTTTTAGGCAAAAGCGCCAGCCCAACACTTTTACTGCCACTATTAACAGCAAAATGTTAACTGAGAAGAAAGTGTATTGCACGGGAAACCCCGTGGCATAAAATATAACAGCACCAGCACCAGCCAGGCCACCCGTGGTAATTTCGTATGGCAGTTGAAAGCAGGTAAAGCCGATGGCATACATCAGCAGTCCGATGGTGATGACAACATAGTCGCGAATGTCCTGTGCTATGTTTGTCTTAATTCTAGTTGTAGCCACTTGAGTAGAGGTTTATATTTGGGTAGGTGCAGAACAATGCAACTTGCATGTGCTGAACTGCCCAAAGGTGAGTTGAGCGCTTTGAGGTTACAAGGTTCATATTACCTCGTAACCTCAAACACACTCATTTGTTATTTTACAACAATGTTTACAATGCGGCCAGGCACAACAATCACCTTTACCACCTGTTTGCCTTCAAGGTGCTTTTGGGCTTGCTCTGAACTGAGGGCAGCCTCTTGAATAGCCTCCTTAGTGGCATCGGCAGCAAAGTCAAGTGTAAAGCGTGTTTTGCCGTTGAATGAAATGGAGAGTGTTTGCTTGTCCTCTTTCAAATACTGTTCGTCAAACTTTGGCCAAGCAGCATCACACACTGTGGTGTCGTGGCCTAAGGTGTGCCACAATTCCTCAGCAATGTGAGGAGCAAACGGAGCTAACAACACAACCAACTGCTCAAGCACTGCACGGCTGGTGCACTTTTGCTGAGCAAATTCGCTCACAGCAATCATAAAGGCTGGTATGGACGTGTTGTATGAAAAATCCTCAATGTCCTCGCTTACCTTTTTAATCAGTTTGTGTAGCGTTTTGAGGTTCTCTTTGCTCGGCTCGCAGTCAGTAACGGCCCAATCACCATTTTGGGGGTAGAAGAGGTTCCACATTTTGCGTAAAAAGCGGAAGCAACCATCAATGCCGTTTGAGTCCCAAGGCTTACTTTGGTTAATAGGCCCTAAGAACATTTCGTACAAACGCAAGGTGTCGGCACCATACTTTTCAACAATCATGTCGGGGTTGACAACGTTGTACATTGACTTCGACATCTTTTCAATAGCCCAACCGCACACATACTTGCCATCTTCTAACACAAATTCAGCGGTGTTATATTCTGGGCGCCATTGTTTAAAGGCCTCAATGTCGAGCACATCGTTTTGCACAATGTTTACATCCACGTGAATAGGCGTTGTGTCATACTTGTCCTTCAGTCCGAGACTAACAAACGTGTTTGTGTCCTTAATGCGATATACAAAGTTTGAACGGCCTTGAATCATGCCCTGGTTGACCAACTTTTGGAAGGGTTCATCCTTGCATGATACACCTAAGTCGAAGAGGAACTTATTCCAGAAACGTGAATAAATCAAGTGTCCTGTAGCGTGTTCCGAACCACCAATGTAAAGATCTACGTTTTGCCAATATTTATCAGCAGCCTCGCCCACAAGTGCTGTGTCGTTGGTGGGATCCATGTAGCGCAAGTAGTAGGCCGATGAGCCTGCAAAACCAGGCATGGTTGAGAGTTCGAGCGGGAATACTGTTACGTTGTCAATGCGGCTATTGTCTGTTACGCAATTATTAGCTGTGTCCCAAGCCCAGCGAGTGGCATTGCCCAATGGGGGCTCTCCCGTTTCGGTAGGCAAGAACTTGGTAACCTCAGGCAGTTCAAGTGGCAAGCATTCAGCAGGCACCATTTGTGGCATGCCATCTTTGTAGTAAACAGGGAAAGGCTCGCCCCAATAACGTTGGCGTGAGAAGATGGCATCGCGCAAGCGGAAGTTCACCTTTACGCGTCCTAAGTGGTTTTCAGTAACAAACTTCTTAGTAGCAGCAATAGCTTGTTTTACATTCAGTCCATTCAAGCTAAAACCATTCAAGGCCTGCTTACCTTCAGCAGGTGAGTTCATCACAATGCCCTCTTTGGCGTCAAAACTCTCTTCGCTCACATCGGCACCTTCAATAAGGGGGATGATGGGCAGGGTAAAGTGGCGTGCAAAGGCATAGTCGCGTGAGTCGTGTGCAGGAACGGCCATAATGGCACCTGTGCCATAGCCAGCTAACACGTAGTCGCTCACCCACACTGGAATTTCGTCGCCTGTGAAAGGATTTATAGCATATGCACCCGTAAACACACCCGTTACGCGGCGGTCGGCAATGCGTTCACGTTCAGTACGCTTTTTAGTGGCTTCAAGGTAAGCCTCTACTTCAGCCTTTTGAGTCTCGGTGGTGAGTTGTTGCACCAATTCGCTTTCAGGAGCAAGCACCATAAAGGTTACACCAAAAATGGTATCAGCGCGTGTGGTGAAAATGGTAAACTTAACATCGCTGTCCTTTACTGAAAATTGCATTTCAGTACCTTCGCTGCGACCTATCCAGTTGCGTTGTGTTTCCTTCAGTGAGTCTGTCCAGTCAATGGTGTCAAGTCCATCGAGCAAACGTTGTGCATAAGCTGACACACGCAAGCACCACTGTTTCATCTTTTTCTGTACCACAGGGTAGCCACCACGTTCACTCACGCCATCTACTACCTCATCGTTGGCCAACACTGTACCCAATTTAGGACACCAGTTAACCATTGTTTCGCCCAAATAAGCTATGCGGTAGTTCATTAGCACTTGTTGCTTCTCCACATCACTCATTTGTTTCCACTCATCAGCCGTAAAGTGCAACTCTTCGCTTTGTGCAAAGTTTTCAGTACCTTCTGAACCCTTTGCTTCAAAGTGCTGAATGAGTTCGCTTATAGGTTCTGCCTTTTGGCACTTTTTGCAATAAAAGTGGTTGAACATTTGTTCAAAGGCCCATTGTGTCCAATGGTAATAGCGGGGGTCGCAAGTGCGCACTTCACGGTCCCAGTCAAATGAAAAACCTATTTTGTCCAACTGTTCGCGATAACGCTTAATGTTGGTTTCGGTAGTAACAGCAGGGTGTTGACCTGTTTGAATAGCATATTGTTCAGCAGGCAAGCCATAAGCATCATATCCCATAGGGTTCAGCACGTTATAGCCACATGAGCGTTTGTAGCGTGCATAAATGTCTGATGCTATGTAGCCTAAGGGGTGGCCTACGTGCAAACCAGCCCCTGAGGGGTAAGGAAACATGTTGAGTACATAGAACTTTTGTTTGTTCTCATCCATCTCAACATGGTATGTTTTCTCAGTGGCCCAAGTCTTTTGCCACTTCTTTTCAATATCAATAAAGTTGTATTCCATTATTATAGTATTATTTGGGGAACAAAGTTAGTGCAAACCAAATGCACTGCCAAACGAATGAAGATTTTTTTGTGTGCCAGTTTCGCTCCTACACACATTTCGCTCACCTTGCAGTATCTTTTAATAAGGTACGCTGCAGTTCGGTAATGAAAAATTGAAAATCCATAGGCTTTTCATTTTCCATTTCGCTCACCTTGCAGTACCTTTTAATAAGGTACGCTGCGGTTCGACAATGAAAAATTGAAAATCCGTAGGCTTTTCATTTCTCATTTCGCTCACCTTGCAGTACCTTTTAATAAGGTACGCTGCGGTTCGGTAATGAAAAATTGAAAATCCATAGGCTTTTCATTTTCCATTTCGCTCACCTTGCAGTATCTTTTAATAAGGTACGCTGCGGTTCGGTAATGAAAAAATGAAAATCCATAGGCTTTTCATTTTTCATTTCGCTCACCTTGCAGTACCTTTGCACAGAAAATAAAAAATGCCCAATGAAAATACTACATACTGCCGATTGGCACCTCGGTAACACGTTTCATGGCCATACACGATTCGATGAACATCAACATTTTTTGAGTTGGCTGCTCCAAACACTCAAGGAGCAACAACCCGATGCCATGATTGTGGCTGGTGATGTGTTCGATTCGGCCAATCCTTCAGCTGCTGCTGAAGAACTACTTTACGACTTTTTACTACGAGCTACGCTCGAAGTTCCAGGTTTGCAAATTGTTATTACTGCCGGTAATCACGATTCGGCTGGACGACTTGAAGCTCCTGCAGCACTACTCAAGACACACAACATATATGTGCGAGGCACCATTCATTATACATCGAAGGGAGAACCCGACTTTGATTACTACTTGTTGCCACTCGCCGAACGACAAAACGGACAAGCATCTTGCGTGTGCATGGCACTGCCTTATTTACGCGGGGGCGATTATCCTGCAGGTATGACTCCCGAACAGGGGCTTCACTTTTTCTTTACCCAACTACATCAACACTTGCGCAAGAGCGAATATAAGGGAATGCCTGTAGTGGTGGCAGCCCACTTTTATGCCACAGGAGCCGACATTTGCAAGGACGACCATTCTGAACGATTGGTTGTGGGTGGACAAGATTGTGTTGATGCCAACGTTATGGGCAACAATGTGAGTTATGCAGCATTGGGCCACATACACAAGGCACAACAGGTACATGGTGGTTGCTACGCTTTTTATGCAGGTAGCGCATTGCCCATGTCGTTTTCTGAAATAGCTTATCGCCATGGCGTGCAAATGGTTGAGGTAGATGCACAAGGTGAAGTCAATGTACAATTTATTGAGTACACCCCATTGCGCACTTTAGTCACCATTCCCGCACAGGGACGTGCTGTTAGTGCCAACGATGTGTTCGACTATATAGCCCAACTGCCCAAACGTGGTAAAAAGGACGATGGACGCACTTGGCCCTACCTTGAAATTCATGTTGAAGAGTCACAACCGCAACCCACACTCATGCACGATGTGATGGAGGCACTGCAAGATCGCGCTGTACACTTTTGTCGTATGCTGCGTGTGCGTCCCGAGGGTAAATTGTCTGATGCTAAAGCTTCCGATGATGCTACACCCACGGCCGATGCACTATCGGCCATCACACCCTTAGAGTTGGCGCGTCGAAATTTTGAGGTACGTTACAATGCCCCTATGCCCGATGAACTCGTTAAACGTTTTACGCAAGCCCAGCAAATGGCTGAAAAGGAATCAGAAGAGCAATGAAAATTGAAAAAATAACCCTTTGCAATCTTACTTCTATTGAAGGGGAACAAACCATCGACTTTACTGAAGAGCCACTGCGCTCGGCTGGCCTATTTGCCATCACGGGCGACATGGGGGCAGGCAAAAGCACCATTCTTGATGCTATATGTTTAGCTCTCTACAACAAGGCTCCGCGCTTTGACAACGTTGAGCGCATACCTACTGACGACATCAAGTTAGCTACCGAAAAAGCACAACAAGTGCAGGCGGGCAATACTGCCAGCATCTTGCGCCGTGGACAAAAACAGGGTGGCGCTACCATAGTGTTTGAAACTCAGGCGGGCGAACGCTATGAGGCACAATGGAGCGTGCGCGTAACACGTGGTGGTAACTACAGTTCGCCCGAACGTGTCCTAACCCAATTGTCTCCTGACCAACATAAGGTTGATAAGGCTGACATTCAGTCAACCATTGACCATGCCATAGGACTTAACTATGAGCAGTTTACACGTACTGTCATTTTGGCTCAAAATTCATTTGCCAATTTTTTGTTGGCAAAGCCTGCCGAAAAAGCGGCCTTGCTCGAAAAGCTAACTGGCACTGAGGTGTATAGCAAAGTGAGTGAGCAAATATTTCGTATGACTCAAGAGGCTGACAAACAGGTAGAACTGCTTGAAACTCAGCGCAGCACTATGTTGCAAGACCAACTTGACGAACATTTGCTGGCTGAGCAACAAGAGCGACAACGCTTGCTGCAGTCAAAACGTCAAAACACTCAGCAAACCGTGCAACGCATTGAGCAGCAAATTGACTGGATTGACCGTTTTGACCTCACCTCACAGTTGGTTGCCGATCGTGAAACAGCCTTTAATGCTGCCACTAAGGCATGTCTCGAAGCACGTGGCGATGAGTTGAAGCTTGAACGCTACGACTCGGTGCTTAGCATGCAACCCCTTTATCAAGAAATTAAAATGCGACGCGCTGATGTTGAGCGCATCAAAAATGATGAGAGTGAAAATACCACAGCTCTTGAAGAGGCACGCCACTCGCTCGAAACTTTAGGGCAGCAACTTGATGTGGCACGTGAACGTACGGCTGACAACGAAAAACGCTTAGACGAACGTCGTCCTGCCATTAATCGTGGACATGCATTGATGGGCGAAATCAACGTGTCGAGTGAGCAACTTAAACGCCTTGACGAACAGTTGTCAAGTGCTGAGCGTGCTGCCGAAAAACGCCAAAGCACCTTGAAGTCAAAGCAGGAGATGCTGGCCAAGGTTGAGGACGGCATTAAGCAGCAGCAATTACACAAGCAGTCGCTTGAGGCACACCGTCACATGTTCGATAAGTTTGACCTTATCATGAACAAGTTGCCCACCTTGGGCGAGCAAACCCACCGCAACCAAGAGAGCCATGCCAAGCAAACGGCCTTGCGCAAACGTCAATCTGAACTGCAAGCTCAAGGCGAACGTGCTGAGCAAGAACAACATAAAAATCAAGCCAAACTCAATGCTTTAAGGAGTGAATTGCTCATTCACCGCCAAACCAACCAAGGACACGATTCGGCTAAACTACAAAAGGCCGCTGCCGACAATCGTAACCGATTGGCTGCTTTGGTACGTGCTGCGGCTTTGTGGCAACACATATCTGAGGGCTATGCTCAAATAGCCGAAAAAACAGCGGCACAAAAGCGTGAAGAAACCGAATTGGCGCAAAAGCAGCTATTGTTGCAAAAGGTGGAGATTGAGGTGCGCTCGTCTGAGGAGGCCTTCGCGCGTGTGTCAACAGCCTACACTCTGAGCCAGTCGCAAAACATAGTGCAGTTGCGCAAGCAGTTGAAAGAGGGTACGGCATGCCCTGTGTGTGGCGCCACACACCACCCTTATCACACTGAGACGGAACGCGAATTGGGTGAACTACTCAATAACCTCGACAAGGAGCATGCTGCCTTGCGTCAAGACTTAGAGTTGAAGCGCAACCGCATGGAAAACTTACGTGTTGAGGTGGCTGCTAATGCAGCCCGCATTGAGGCGGATGCTCGTGCCTTGGCCGATCGTAAAAAACGACAAGAGGCCGATGTTGAAGAGTGGAAAACGTATGCCGACCTTGACAACTCGTTTGCCGATTGTTCAGCTACGGTAAATCGCGATGCACGTCGCATGATGATTCAGCTGCTCATTGACAACACCACCCGTGCTGCCGATGAGGCCGACCGCGAACTTGAAACGTTTAACTTTCACCAGCAGCACATCAACCGCTTGAACGAGGAAATTTCACAACTCGACACGTTGATGGCTACCAACCGCACTTACCTTGACAAGGTGCATACCGAAGCACAAATAGCTACTGCCGCGGCTGAGGATTTGCAGCAAACCATTAATTTGTCTGATCGTGCTTGTGCCGAACTCTACACCGACCTTGACGAAATGATTACCCTTTCGGGCTGGTTTACAGCATGGAAGAACAATGCCGATGGCTTGCGCATGCGCCTAACTAACTTACACACCGACTGGAATCAAACTTGCCACACACTTGATGAGGCCGAACGTTCAGCAGCCTTGTTGCGCGAGGAAATTAAAGGTGCTGAGACCAATGTCACTGAAGATAATCGCCATGTGGTGCAATGCCGAGAAAGCCGTGATGCCATACGTGAAGACTTGAGCAGCAAACGTGAGGAACTACGACGTTTAATGGGTAATAGCACACCGCAAAAGGAGGCTGAAGCCTTGCAACAAGCCATTGTTGCAGCTCGTGAAACGGAGCAAAAGGTGCGTAACGACTTTGAAGCAGGACAAGGACGCCTGCGACAACTTGAGGGTAAACGTGACAATTTGCTGAAGAATCGTCTGGATAGCCAGCAGCAACAGCAGCAAAAGCAACAGGAACTCGACTTGCTCATTGCTCGCTACAATGGTACGCACTCACCCGTACAATTCAATGAACTTGACCGCATCTTTACGGCCAACACCGATTGGAAGGCTCTGCGCCAGCACATTGATGAACTCAAGGAGCAACGTGTGCTTGCTTCTAACTATCTTGAACAAGCCCGCACCGAACTGCAAGCATTAAGGGCCGACACTCATCGTCCCGTTCTCAATGCTAAGTTGAGCGAAAAAGAAGAATCGACACAACCTACCGCTTCGACACCAACTCACAATGGTGAGTCTACTTCAGCCATCTCAGCACAGATGGTGAAGGCGCAAAGCGATGACCGCGCTTTTTACCAAAACTTGCAAGTGGTGCTCACCAACGAACTTCGCGAGCAACGTGAGCAACTGGAGCAATGCAACAAAGAACTCATGCAGGTGAGCGAACGCTTAGCTGTGCATGAGCGCTGCTTACAGCGTAGTGCTACTCTTAACGACAAACTCTCGGCTGCTAAAGCCAACCAAGTAGAGTGGACACGCTTAAACACTCTCTTTGGTTCGGCCGATGGTAAAAAGTTCCGTACCATGGCGCAAAGTTTTACCTTCAACTATTTGGTGGCACACGCCAACCATCATTTGCGTATGCTTTCACCCCGTTATGAGTTGCAACCCATCCCCACTACGCTGACGCTTGAAATTATCGATCACGACATGTTCGATGAGCACCGCTACGTGTCATCCCTATCGGGTGGCGAAACATTTGTAGTATCCTTGGCTCTGGCCTTGGGCTTGGCCTCACTCTCCAATAAAAATTTGGTCATAGGCTCCCTATTCATTGACGAAGGTTTTGGCAATCTTGATCGCGACTCACTCGATTTGGTCATGGTGGCATTGTCGAACCTTGAAAATGCTCAAGGACGCAAAGTAGGTGTCATTAGCCACACCGACCAAATACGTTCTCAAATATCACCGCAAATTGTGCTGCGTCGTCGTCCAGGCAGCAGTAGCTCAATTGTCGAGGTGGAGTAGATGATGACGTTCAACCCTTTGTGGTAAGTAGGTTTTTAAAATTAGTACCCGTTGGCGGAATTTCAGGTTAACGGGTTAACAAGTTGACAGGTTAACAAGTAAGTATGCTTTACACCACTTATTATGTTAAAG
>ERZ507015.421-NODE-421-length-13050-cov-15.6806_pt1 | contig 13050 bp, 11 predicted proteins | sample MGYA00513165_ERZ507015 | MGnify/ENA metagenome assembly ERZ507015
TTTAACATAATAAGTGGTGTAAAGCATACTTACTTGTTAACCTGTCAACTTGTTAACCCGTTAACCTGAAATTCCGCCAACGGGTTATAAGATTATAAGTAGGTATTCAAAATTAGTTGAAATGAATGGGTGCAGTATTTCGTTCATAAACATAGGTTGAAGGAGGAGCTTAGCGTGCTACGTGACCGATGAAGCCTATGTTTATGGGCGAAAGAATGCGCTAAGGCGTATCCACTAATTTTGAATACCTACTTATGCCTCATCAACTGACAACTTTTGTGTTTTAGGGGATTTCAATACTGACAAATTATATTTTTGATAAGCACAAACAAGTTTGGCACGCCCCTTGCATAATACATAGCGTAACGCGAAAGCGCATACAATCATAACAACTAACATTGAATAATAATAAAAAAAGAATATACAAAAATGGGAAAGATTATTGGTATTGACTTAGGTACTACGAACAGTTGTGTTTCAGTGTTCGAAGGTAATGAACCTACCGTAATTGCTAATAGCGAAGGTAAACGTACGACACCTTCAGTTGTAGCCTTTGTTGAAGGCGGTGAGCGTAAGGTAGGCGACCCCGCAAAGCGTCAGGCCGTAACCAACCCCTTGCGCACCATCTACTCTATCAAGCGTTTCATGGGTGAAAGCTATGATCAGGTGCAAAAGGAAATTGCTCGTATGCCTTACAAGGTTGTACGTGGTGAAAACAATACTGCACGTGTTGAAGTAGACGGACGTCAATATACTCCTCAGGAAATCTCAGCCATGATTCTGCAGAAGATGAAGAAGACTGCTGAGGATTACCTCGGACAAGAAGTTACTGAGGCTGTTATCACCGTGCCTGCTTACTTCTCTGACTCTCAACGTCAGGCTACCAAGGAGGCTGGTCAGATTGCTGGTCTTGATGTTAAGCGTATTGTTAACGAACCTACTGCCGCTGCGCTTGCCTATGGTATTGACAAAGCGAACAAGGACATGAAGATTGCCGTGTTCGACTTAGGTGGTGGTACTTTTGATATTTCTATCCTTGAATTTGGTGGTGGTGTGTTCGAAGTGCTCTCAACCAATGGTGATACTCACCTGGGTGGTGATGACTTTGACCATGTTATCATTGAATGGTTGATTAACGAGTTCAAGAACGATGAGGGTGCTGACCTTTCTAAGGACCCCATGGCTATGCAGCGCTTGAAGGAAGCTGCTGAAAAGGCTAAAATTGAACTTTCAAGCTCTACTACTACTGAAATCAACTTGCCTTACATCACCTCAGTTGATGGCATGCCTAAGCACTTGGTTAAGACTTTAACTCGTGCTAAATTTGAACAATTGGCTCACAACTTGATTGAGGCTTGTAAAGCTCCATGTGAAGCAGCTCTTAATGGTGCTAACCTTTCAACATCTGACATTGACGAGGTAATCCTCGTTGGTGGTTCTACACGTATTCCTGCTGTTCAGCAATTGGTACAGGACTTCTTTGGCAAGGCTCCTTCAAAGGGTGTTAACCCCGATGAGGTGGTTGCTGTAGGTGCTGCCATTCAAGGTGCTATCCTTAACAAGGAGAGCGGTGTAGGTGACATTGTATTGTTGGATGTTACACCTCTTTCACTCGGTATCGAAACATTGGGTGGTGTTATGACCAAGTTGATTGATGCTAACTCAACCATTCCTTGCAAAAAGAGTCAAGTATTCTCAACCGCTGAGGATAATCAACCTGAAGTAACCATTCACGTATTGCAGGGTGAGCGTCAGTTTGCTCGTGACAACAAGAGTATTGGTCGTTTCAACTTGTCAGGTATTGCTCCTGCGCGTCGTGGTGTGCCTCAGATTGAAGTTACCTTTGATATTGATGCCAATGGTATCTTGAAGGTTTCTGCTAAGGATAAGGCTACTGGCAAGGAACAGACCATTCGTATTGAAGCTTCAAGTGGTTTGTCTGAAGATGAAATCAATCGTATGAAGGCTGAAGCTGAAGCCAACGCTGAAGCTGATAAGAAGGAGCGTGAACGTGTTGACAAGCTCAACCAAGCCGACTCTATGATTTTCCAGACAGAGAATCAGTTGAAGGAATTGGGTGACAAGCTTCCTGCTGACAAAAAGGCTCCTATTGAGGCTGCTCTTAACAAGTTGAAAGAGGCTCACAAGTCTCAAGACCTTGCAGCAGTTGAATCAGCTACTGCAGAGCTTAACAATGCATGGCAAGCAGCAAGTGCTGAGATGTACAGTCAGGCAGGTGCTCAACCTGGTGCTGATGCAGGTGCTGGTTTCCAAGGTGGTCAGCAAGCAGGTGCTCAACAAGGTTCTTCAGCCAACAACAAGGACGACATTCAAGATGCCGACTTTGAGGAGGTCAAGTAAGTATTCTTTTAAGAATAGACATTCTTAACAAGAATAAATAATAAGGCGTACAACTGAAATCATATTGATTTTGGTTGTACGCCTTTTTTGTTACTAGCTGGAAGATAGGCTGGGAAATATCCCGTTCTCAAATTTATCTTTCAACCTTTATTGTGTTTACAGTCAGAGAGTTGCGCTGATTCTGGGAGAAATGGCAGATTTTTTTGCATGCAGAAGTGTCTGCTTCCGTTTGGTGCCATTTTATTTGTGTTCCTAACGATATTCTTGGCGTATGATAATACACAGATTAGAAAAATAGATAGAAAAATTTATACTTTAACACAATAATGCGAATATAGAGTTCGTTGTATCCATGTATCTTTGCACTATTAAAATGGAGAAATAATGCCAGCTAATAAGAATGCGATGACTCGATATAAGATACTTGACGACCTGCTTAGTTGTCGGTATCATAACTATTCGCTTGATGATTTAACAGAAGAAGTCAACAAGCGTCTTGCTGAATTGTATCCTGATACAAATGGCGTTGGACGTCGTACTATCGAAAAGGATATTTTCTATTTAGAATATGAGGGACCTTTCTTGGTAGAAATTGAACGTTATAGTGCTCCTGGTTATAATAGCGAGAAGCAGAAGTCATACAACAAACGCTGTCTCAGATACACAAGTCCCTCATTCTCTATTTTCAAGAAGGATTTGAGTGATGACGAAGAATATCTGCTGAAAGAAGCACTTTCATTGCTTGGACAGTTCGACGGACTTCCCAATTTGGATGCTTTGGAAGGGTTAAGACTCGGATTAGGTGTAAGAAAAAATGAAAGAAAGATAATATCTTTAACAAAGAATCCTTTGGAAAATTCTAATTTGCTTGGTGAACTTTTCACCACCATTTCACATCGACAGGTTGTGGAACTGCATTATCATAAGTTTTCTTCACCGAACACAGAGTTAACAGTCAATATACATCCGTATCTTTTGAAAGAATACAATCGACGTTGGTTTCTGTTTGCAGCAGCCGAATCAGATAGGAAACTACTTTGTTTCAGTCTTGACAGAATTGATAATGCGGTTCCGTTACCTTCGCATAAGTATATAGATTATGATGGTGAAATAAGCGAAGTATTTGACGATATAATAGGTGTAACGATAAACGAGGAAAGTCCTGTGTACAATATAGTTTTCTGGGTTAGTGATATCTCAAAAGATTATGTTGCAACAAAACCAATTCACGATTCACAAAAAAACATAAGCAGAAGTGAAGAAGAGAAGCTTAGGAGAATATATCCGACTCTTTCTAAGGGAAGATTCTTCAGCATAGATTGCAAGGAGAATTATGAACTTATTCGTGAACTGACAAGTTTTGGCAAGGAACTTATAGTCCTTACACCAGTCATAATACGGAAGAAGATAGAAAACAGAATAACGGAAATGTTTGATAATTATAAATCTCTGGAAATACGAATTTAGAATTCGTATTACATATTTAACTTTGCATCACAAAACGTAAAATGACATAATATGGAAAAGGAAGAAATTTTATCAGTTGATCAGTATACTAAATTTTTGGTGCCAGCATCTTCATATAATATGCAAGATGACAATAGGCTTCTTATACCTTTTACATGTGGTGATAAAATTGGCTTTGCAAACAAAGAAGGTGAGGTTGTTGTAAAGCCACAATTCACCATGTACTATGATGATTGTTATGACGAAAGCGACTATATAAGGGTAGCCGTTGATGATCTCTATGGATTTCCTCGCAGTAGAGGAAGGGTTGCCACGTATAAACGTCCGATGTATGGACTTATTAATTATAAAGGCGAAACAATCTTTGAGCCGTCATTTTATTGTTTGATACCAGCTATTGGGAACAAAAAACTATATACAGTTCAAAACAAGCATTTTGGATATGCCGTTTTAAACATAGATGGTACAGAAGTCGTTCCCTTTGGTAAATACAGTTGGATTGATGGATTTAACAAAGGCCTTGCTAGGGTGAGAAATGGAAATGTGACAAACGGACAAAATGAAAATGGCAATAAATGGGGATTGATTGATGAAAATGGCAAGGAAGTACTTCCTTTAGATTATGATAATATATGGAATTTTTATGGCAAGCAACGTGTTACGACCAAAGTCATAAAAGGTAATGTTGCCAAAGATGTCATTCTTTCTGAACTATTAGGCAAGGATAAAACCCAAGAAAATGACAATCACTCAGATAACTACGATGTCAATGATTATGGTACAAACTTTGGTGAATACGCTGGTTCGTATGCCCAAGATGTGGAAGGATATAGTGACGATGTGATAGATGATGCTTTTGATGGCGATCCTGACGCTTATTGGAATATTGATTAGTAATATTCCAATTTACGCATTGCAACGAACAAAGAGTTCGTAACAATGTAGTAATTTTGCATCAGAAAATAAAAAGAGGTCTTTGACATTCGGGATGACAGGCATAAATTTGAATCCGTCTTGCGGGCGAAAGCCATGCCTTCTTTTAAGAAGGTAGATTCGCATGATGTCTCATTATCTTTCGGGATAATGAGATAACAATGTTATCACGTTAACGTAGACTTGCACATACGTAGTATGTCTTTCTTTTGTGTTATGTTGTTTTTTATATTTAATAGTCTTATTTCTTATATAAAGAAATGAAAGTCTGTCGTTTCCGATGTCAACCTCTTAATTATAAACAAGTATGGATAAGAATAGTATAGCAAAAGCCACACAACAATTGGAGACAAAAGAGGATCTCCTTCGTCTTTTCAACCAAATAAAGCTGGATGAAATGACGAAATGTGGTATGTCCGATAAGTTCTATCCATTCACGATGAAACACCTGAATTATTATTGCAACCCTAATAATTCGTTTCATCGATATAAGCAATTCAAGATTAAAAAGAAATCAGGAGGCTTTAGGCTGATAACAGCACCGAGAAATCGTAGCTTTATGTTGCTATTGCGATATGTTAATGAGATATTCAAGGCTGTGTACACTCCTTCTGATTATGCGATGGGGTTTACCGAAGGGCGTTCAGTAGTAACTAATGCAAACAGGCATAAAGGACACAACTATGTTTTCAACATCGACCTAAAAGATTTCTTTCCAAGTATCCATCAAGCGAGAGTGTGGAAAAGGTTACAATTGAAACCTTTGCTTTTCAAACAACCGATAGCCAATGTACTTGCAGGTCTGTGCTCTATGAAAGAGAAAACAGAAGATGGCAACATTAGGTTTGTCTTACCTCAAGGCGCACCAACATCACCTATCATAACAAATATGATTTGTGACAATTTGGACCGCAGATTGGCAGGATTGGCAAAACGCTTTGGCGTTGTGTATTCCAGATATGCTGATGACATCACATTCAGTTCAATGCACAATGTTTATCAAACTTCAGAGGAGTTCAGAAATGAACTGAAACGAATAATCGAAAGCCAAGGCTTCACAATGAATGAAGCCAAGACAAGGCTACAGAAACTTGGGTCACGACAGGAAGTTACTGGCATCATCGTTAGTAACAAACTCAATGTGTCTCAAAAATATGTTCGTGATATACGTAACATCCTTTACATATGGCGTAAATACGGCTATGACACCGCATTCAATAAATTCTTCCCCAAATATAAAGAAGCCAAAGGGCATGTGAAGAAGGGGAATCCCGACATGATGAATGTGTTGGACGGTAAACTCATGTACCTTAAAATGGTGAAGGGTGAAGACGACAGCGTTTACAAGAGACTGAAAGGACAATTTGACGCATTGTGCAACTCACTTCATGATGATACAAAAACAACTCAACAAGGAATCACATATGTAGAGACATTGCCCGTGTTAGAGTTTGAGAGGAAGAATAATACGGCAATTACCATAGTGACAACGAAGCCAAAAGAATTCTACACCGTACATACGCCCCAAGAGGCAACAGAAGATACACAAAAAAGTATTTCTGAAAATTTTATTCCTCATCGCTATGCATCCTTTAAATTAGGTGGGAGAATGCAAAAGGCATCAGTGAACAAGTCATTGAAAAAAGAAGATGAAGACCGTAAGGAATTGTTGTCCATTTCTAATTGTCGAGACACAAACGGAAAACTCTTCTGGCTCGTTCATCGCTCAGACAAGGTTACTGTACCACCAGCTCAACCTGTTGACATAGATGAATTGAATGATGATTTGGACAAACTATTAAATTAGTGCTTATGGACGAGAAACTGAAATCAACAATAGACAAAATAGTACAACTGAGCAAACAAAATCCTGAGTTTGACGCAGAATTGCGGAAGAGGTTAGAAATAACTTCCTCCGCAAACGTTGTTTCATCCCGAATGTCAATTTGCGATGATGTTCATGCTATTCGTGAGACGCTAGAAATAAGAGCCAATAACAGCATTTCGTATGATTTTATATTGGCAAAAGGAAATCAAAGATTAAGAGACCAACTTCTCATTGATAATCTTCGCATGGAAAATGCCGCTTTGAACCTGAAGGAAAAAGAACTAGAACGTTTTTATTCCTTTTGCGCAAATGCGTTCTATCAAATAGAAAATGTCGTAAATTTCTATTTTTATGTAATGTTTCCAAATATTGATAATTTGTTGAGTTTTATAGAGAATGCGACAAATATTGATGGAAAATATTCTTTCAAGCGTAATGCCAACAAAGAATATAAAAGCGTAAGTGATATTGAAATTACTTATAAACTAAATGCGATATGTACCACTCTTTTCCCAGATGACAAAAATATAAAAATAACATATTCACAGCTAAGGCAAGTACGAAACGAAGGAGCTCATCGCTGTATGGTAATCGTGAAAGAACACGATGAAAGCAATGCCTTATATAGGTTTTTCAAATACAATACATTTAATAGTATTAGAATTGTTTTAATCAAATTGGTAGGAACGATAAAACAAGAAATAGAAAATGTAGGTAAAATCATAAAAAAACGAGGAGTAATAGTAAATGTTTTGCCCAGTATAGCTTTTATAAAAGTAGAAGGAAAAAGCCTACAGGTTTCACTACAACAACTGAAGAATGTCTGTAACAAAACGGCAAATTCTCAAATAGAAATCATCTATAAGAATTCTTCGATTATAGATATAGTAGATATAAAGTGAGAATAATTCACATAGAAAACATGTATCATCGGTACCTCATGCAAAAACAATAGTACCGATTACATGTTAGTAATAGAAAATCACTTTACTGTTTCTTTCGCCCTAGGCATCTTCTTATACACGAATCCTTCACCACCGAGGAAGTAAGCTTCGAATACAAAACTGAGGAATTTGGCAATGTCCTTACGCTTCTTGCCAATCTTGAAGAAAGCGGAACTGGCATACGCCATGAGGTCGGCTTGGCTGCACTTGGCATTGACAGCAGTATTGACTTTAGGTATTACTATCTGGTCACGCTCGGCAAAAGTATGGCACAAGCGTTGATGGCCTCTAGCTCTTCTTTGCTGAACACGCTCATCTTTGCTGCAAACCAGTCGAGTGCTTCTTGTACTTTGTGCTGCTGTTCTTCATCCACGGCTTGCGACATTGCTGCAGCACGTTCTTGCTCCAGCTTCTCTACCGTGTCCTCAAGCACCGCCACCTTTTTCTTCATGACATTATACTTCACAATATTTGCCATGACGAAACAATAGCAACACACAACGACGATGAACACAAGTACGGCTTGATAACGCAGCTCGGCCACAATATCGTTCAGCCCTGCAATGTAATGGATCATCATTGGCACTGCCATCAACGACAGCGCAGCACCAACATACATAAACCTAATCTTTGCCTTGTCGCTTATGGGCGATATGCCCACAAACAAGGCAAGGACGAGCGACAACGCACAGAAGCAAAGTGCCAGTAATGCTGTTCCCATATTCTATTCTGTTTTATGTTCTTTGTCAAACAATTCATCATCCTCATGAAGCAGATATTCATATTCGGTACCGATAAGACTTTCACGGTCATATTCTTTTCTGTACTCCATGATGTAATAACTTATGGTGTCGGGATATTCATAGACGAATCTTCGACACACTTTCTTGTACATAAGCAATATGCGTTCGTCATTGGCAAACTCAAACAGATAGTCAAGCATCCGACCTACTTCATTTGCAGTTGCGTGTTTCCTCGCACAGAACTCCTCCACAATGGGAGCATATTCTATGGCTGCTCTCTCACGAATTTGCATAAGTCCCTTTGCCAATTCTTTTATTCCTGCAAAGAATTCCTGATAATCCTTGTCCTTGCTGATATCATTCATGACATGTCTTTTTTAATCTTTCAAACAAGCAAGCGGTATTACTTTGACTCCGTCTGGACGTGTGTAAGCCATGCTGCCACCTGTCATGACAATCATTAGGTCGGGTTCGCGCAGCGGCACCTGCTTTTGTGTCTCATTATGCACTTGAATGAGTCGTTTAATTTCCAAAAGATGTTTGGCTCCTTCTTCTATTTCACGGCTGCCAAGCTTGCACTCTATCAGAGCATAGCGTCCATCGTCAAGATGAAGCACTAAGTCGGCTTCCAGTCCGTAGCGGTCGCGATAATATGACAGATGATTGCCAAAACCTGGAGTATAAGCCCGAAGGTCTCTCGCACACATCTGCTCAAAGATGAAACCAAAGGTTTTGAGCTGCGTCATCAATGCTTCTGGGGAAAGTCCTAATGATGCAATTGCAATGGACGGGTCTACGAAAGCCCGTTTTATACCACTTCGAATTGCAGTCTTGCTTCGGACGGCAGGACACCAAGCTCCGATGTTGTCAATAACGAACAAATTGTTGAGGGAGGTTACATAATCCTCAAACGCACTCATAGAAAGTGAAACTTCCCCAGAAGTTGTTACATCAGCTAACAGAGCAGTATTCTTTGCCAATGTTGAGATGTTACGGGCATACGAACGCAATATTGCACGAGTTGTCCGTTCATCCCTTTGTACACCATCCACCCTTGAGATATCGTCACGACAGATGGCATCCACATAGTTGCGTGCAATAAGTAGCTTTGCCTTATCACTCTTCATATTAAGAAATGCAGGCCATCCACCACGACAAGCTGCATAAATCAAGTCTTCAATCTTCATATCTGAAGTAATGCCATCTATGTCCAAGTCTTGATTATCGAACAAATCCTTTAGTGAAATCTTTCCGTTAGACTCTCCTGACTCCCATAGACTCATTGGCAACATCTTCATTCGTGAAATCCTACCCGTACCAGAATGATGTATTTTACTTCTGTCTACAACAGTAGATCCAGTAAGAATGAATTGTCCAGGAACCTGACGCTTGTCCACCATAGTACGCACGGCATCCCAAAGCACAGGAGCATCCTGCCATTCATCTATAAGACGAGGAGTTTCACCCATCAACAACAATGATGGTTTTGAGGCTGCAGTTGCAGCGTATTCTTCCTGCATCTCCGTGTCCTGCATCTTAATGACACTATTACTCATTTGCTCTGCAGTTGTTGTCTTTCCGCACCACTTAGGTCCCTCTATTAGTACAGCCCCGAAAGCCTCAAGACGCTCTGTCAGTTGAAGGTCTGCAATTCTATGTGAATAACTCATATTGTAACCGTGATTTGATTATGTGTACAAAGTTATTGATATTCAGTTATATACACAAGCAAAAACTGATATTTGTGGATATTTAATACTATGAATTGTGTTGTTTCATTGCTAACTTTTGTGGTAGTTTAGAACTAACTTTTGTGGCAATTCATTTGTAACTTTTGCTGTATTTCATTTGTAGTTTTTGAGGTACCACATTTGGTATTTACAAGTAAAAACACTACCTTTTAATAAGGTAGGCTGCACCTCGGCAATATACTTTTCCATTCATTGAAGTGCAAAAGTCTCCCCTACCCTATGCCACTGGGATGAAGGCTTTTGCACTTCTTATTTAAGCCCAAGCACTTATTCTTTTGCACACAGTTTAGGTCGGTCATGTTTTATTGCATATATTTGCACCTACAAATACCCCATAGGTGGAATTGTTGGTTAAGGGGTTCACACGTTAACCTGTCAACCCATTTACTCACTCCACCTACGCAAACAAATAAGGTAAAAGTTCATTATGATAGTAAGTATTCAACAAACATTGCGCCATGCCCAACTATGGGCATTGAGTCTGCTAACAACAATATGTTTGCTAACAGCTTGCAACTCAAAGCCACCAACACCTGAGGATTTGTATAAAGAAGAAGCTTCGGGGGTGGTTATGGTACTCAATAAATTCTATTATAACGCATCACTGCCCAATGGCGAGCATTTGTACTTTACGGGCATTGCCAACGATGGTTCACTCATTGGGCTGACCGATGATGTAAACGAGATTAAACGCAACTGCGGATTTTTAACGGGCACAGCATTCTTCATCGATAACAATGGGTCTCTACTCACTAACCGACATGTAGCATCACCCACCATTGACGAGGCACAAGTTAAACGTTGCTTAATGAACATGGTGCAGTATGTTAAATCGCTCTACGATGCTCGCCTCAGCGAACTTGTTACACAATATGATGCCTTAGAAGCGCAAAAGGAGAACTGTGTTACAACCGATTATTGGGGTAACACACAAGTTGACCAAGCTCAACTCAGTCAAATAGAAAATGAGCAAGAAGAACTCCAACTGCAATATACTCATTTAGAACAAGAACGTGGCCAGATTAATGCACAAATGAATGTGGCAAACATCACCATTCACCCCATTTGCCAATTAGGCATAGCCTACAACGACTCATACGTTATAGACGAAGATGACTTTTTGCAAACCAACCCATGCAACACGCTGCGTATATCGCAAGACGAGGACACCGATTTAGCACTCATTCAGTTACGTAGCGAACAGACGCCTCGAAAGTGTCACGTGTTTGCAGTTAATGGCAGCAACACCAATGGCAACCTATTCACTCAACTCTTTGCTAAAGACAATGCCCCATCGCCCAACAAGCTAAAGATTGACCAAACCCTCTACATGATAGGCTTTAACGCTGGCATTGTGTTGGCCAACACGCGCAAGGGCATTAAGGTGCAAATGACCAGCGGCCGTATTACGCAAATGCCCGATGGCAACCGTTTGCTCTATAGCATACCCACCATGCAAGGTTCAAGCGGCAGCCCCGTAGTTGATGAATGGGGCAACCTTGTGGGCGTGAACTTTGCCAAGCTAAATGGTTCTGACAACTTCAACTTTGGCATTCCCTTGCAAAAGGTACGCAACTTTGTAGGCAAATAAAGATGGGATAAAATAAATGTAAACTCGTTGGCGGAAATCGTGGTTAACAGGTTAACAAGCAGGGAACCATACACTACCTATTATATAAAACTTGGCAAACTGACCTATTACCCATTAACTTGTCATCATGTTTACTAATTCCGCTAACACGTAAGTAAATAGTAATATGGAAAGTAGAAAAGAATTGGCCGCCAGCCGTAAAGCTTGCGGTTCACACAACTGCACACAAGCCGTTTGTTGCACCTATCACGACTTTACAGGCCTTGACGAGGACACCCTAAAGCAAGTAGGCAACTGTTTTGCCGCAGGCATGGGCAACATGGAGGGAACTTGTGGAGCCATTGTAGGCGCAGGCATTGTTTATGGCTTAGCCATTCACGACAAAGCCAAGGCAATAAAGGGTATGCGCCAAATAATGGAAAAATTTAAGCAGCGCAACGGGAGCACCCAATGCAAAGTGCTTAAGGGAGTTGACACAGGGCAAGTGCTTCGTGCCTGCCCCTTATGTGTGTCCGATGCCTCAGAGTTTCTTGAAGAGTTGCTTGAACAAAATGCTAAGTAACAAAGGTTACAAACAGCACTACAACAAGCACGTTAAGTGCGTTCGACTAAACAACATTAAGACACGCTTTTGTGACATACATTTTAAAAAAGGTGAGCATACGCCATGAGTAACTCAAAAGTTTTTATTACTTTCGCAGTCACTAAGCGTTATGCAAAATAGCCCCTTGCTTAACGCTGATAGGTGTGATACTAAACAATACAACATAAACTCTTAAAATGAATACTGTCAACACAAACAAAACGCATGAGGGACTTGCACAAGGCATGTCGAATATCTATGACGAGGTTAACACTTCAGTAGCCTCAGCCATTAAGCAAGATTTGGTGGCTCACTTTGGCAAAGGACTTTACTATCACCTTAAGAATGGTGAGAAGCCTATCAATGCTGAACAACAAGCTTACATTGCTGCCACATTCGAAAAACATGGCGTTACTACTCCACCCGTTTACGATAAAGAGCTCTAAGTTGTGAATGCCCCTACGCAAAAAGAGGATAATACATCGAAAATATACAAAAGCCCACTAACACTTGTTAGCGGGCTTTTTTTCGTCCCCCCCAATCAGCACAAACATCACCTTCGTTTGTTGATAGGGTGGTTCTAAAAATTCTGATTTTAATATTATTAGAACCATCCCAAAAAGAGTCGTTTGTCAACAATACCCATCAAAAAGAGGGTGAAATACAAAAAAAAACATTACATTTGTAGCCAAATATACCCGTTGGCGGAATTTCAGGTTAACGGGTAAACAAGTTGACAAGTTAACAAGTAAGTATGCTTTACACCACTTATTATGTTAAAGTCAGAATGACAAGAAACTTAAAAAGCTTGGCAAACTTACCTGTTAACCCGTTAACTTGTCAACTTGT
>ERZ507015.455-NODE-455-length-12623-cov-11.8459_pt1 | contig 12623 bp, 5 predicted proteins | sample MGYA00513165_ERZ507015 | MGnify/ENA metagenome assembly ERZ507015
AATCCTGGGCAACTTTTTGTTGCTAAGGTCTTTTAAAAGTTTAATTAATAATAGTGTTGCGGAATTATGGATATGAAAAAAAAATTACTTTTATCAATGATCTTGCTCGCTTTGTGCTTGATACAGGCTTCAGCGGACACTTATTACTTCAAAATCCGGCTTTACAATGAGAAGGGTGAGTTGGAAAGATGGTCTAACTATATTAGTGTAGAGGCTAAATCCCTCGGGGTAAGCGATGGTGTTGAGAAATATGAATATCCTAACGGACTGAGAACACTTCTTAATGGAGGGACTGTAGAGGATAATGAAAATCCAAAGAACACCTATACATTGCCCAAAAATGCCAATAATGAGGTAAATCTGGATAGAATTTATGGTATTGTATTTGCCAATGGGAAAGGAAGAGGTTTAAGTGAACAACAAAACATAATGGAGGGAGATGAATATAAAGCGTGGGAGCTGATACGTGGGCACATCAAATATCTCGAATTGCGCGAGTATATACGTGATTCATATAATGATGATAGCTATTTCATGTATATGGATAATGTTGAAGAGTTGGAATTGCCTAAAAATGGTATGAAAGTAGGAAGTGAGGCTGATGATGGTATTAGGTATTTCGCTAATGCTCATAAACTGAAAAAAATAACTATATGGACCGGTGAGAAGCAAGTAGATATAACAGATAATACGGTAACGAATACACAATTGCTGAATAGAGTTGGAAAATTTATGTTTGCCAATTGTTGGGCCTTGAGTACCAAATATATAAACCGATTGATAAAGGATGTTACAGAGATAAAAGACAATGCTTTTTTCGCAGATGACGATAATCGTAAATTTTTATCTGATGGAGCAGACAATAAAATGGCTATTGAGATACCCAGCACAGTAACGAAAATAGGAAATCAGGCTTTTCGTAATCGAGTGAAAGTTACCGGACTGAATATTCACGGAAATGGCTGCTTGGAGATTGGTTCTGAAGCATTCAGAAGCTGCGAACAGTTGAATGCCTTAAACTTGGATAATGCTAAGATAACCTATCTTGGAACTGGTGTATTTGGTGACTGTCGATCCATGACCAACGATTTTGTTAATGGTGTGTTAAAGAATTATGCAGCCAATGGGGGAACGAAGATTCCTGCTTATCTGTTTTTTGGCTGCAACGGACAAGATGGACATGATGGATTGGATCCGGATAAGAATAAAAATGTTTGTTCTTTTACCGATTTGAATATTCCTGCACAGTTTACTGAAATAGGAGATGGTGCATTTGCTTCTACTGGTGATGCTAAAATAAAGTTGAAAACTATCACAGTGAACAGTGAGAAGGCTCCTACGTGCCTACAAGGGGAAACGGACGAATATGCAAATATTAAAAATAAAAGCGTGTTTGCAGGGCTGGATCCAAATATGACAACTGTAATCTTTGCTGATAAAGCACAAAACTGGGAGGAAACTGAGACAACTGGTTTTTTGACCTATATGAATGATGGGTCTGAGTTTCAGCGTCTTCTCACAAAAGACCTATATAGTGATCATACAGAATATAAGAATGTGCCGCAGCAACATGCGATAGTAAGATTGCACAGAACACTTAAAGTGGGTTGGAACACCATTTGTCTGCCTTTTGGAGTAAATAACAGATATGGTAGTTTGTGGGGTGAAGCTTATAAAACCAAACAGGCTCACAATGCACGCATCATAGTGAATGGGCTTACCAATAATGATAGCGGGGCTACTAGTGATAATTTCACAATGGGTGTATACCGCGGCTATTGGAAAGAGGGTAAGACTTTCATGTTTCTCCATTACACCGATTTTGATGCTTATCCGCTTGATTTATGTGAGACATTCCTTGTTAAGATGAGAAAACAAGATATTGCAGAAGATGGTATTTATACGTTTAGAAATGTTGATTTGAACTACCGCTGGTTTGCAGAAGGAGAAAGTGGAAATGATGGGAATTGGACGCTTGTAAAAACATATCCTGCTGAGGAAATGTTAGGTCAGGTAAAGGATTTTGATGGTCAAGTGAATACTGAGGCGATACCATTTAAAGATAAGGCATCCTATGATGAATATGTGCTTAGAGGTTCTCTTGTTCAGTGCACGGGCACTGTGGGGGATTCAAAAGTTGGAATAACAACCGATGATTATTTCTTTCAGCAGTCCCAAAACGGCACGATGAAACTCTATCCCTATCCAGCTGGTAAAAAATACGGTATCCGTGGGTTCAGTGGGTGGTTTCATCGTAATAATAGTATCTCGAATGCTCATGAACTTTCTTTAGGTTTGTTTGATGATAGTAGTATCACTCCTATAGAAACAGTAAAGGAAGATGACTTGAATAGAGACACTTCTGGCAAAGTTTATAGCATCAGCGGAGTGCTTATGAAAAATAATGCCGCCGATCTGAATAATCTGCCAAAGGGTATTTATGTCGTGAATGGAAAAAAATATGTAGTCAAATAAAAAAAGCAACAATGAAAAAGGAATATATAAAACCGAAAATCATTATTATAAAAACATGTAATGATGATGCTTTGTGCCAAATGGTCACAGCATCGCTTTGTGATATCAACCAACGCGATCCTGTTGAAAATATTGCCGGCGAAGGTGACGAAGACGGACCGATCATCGGCGATGATGGAAACATTTGGAATGACTAACAACTTTGTTTCACGTTTTTCAAAAAAGTACAAAGCATGAATACATTGAAACAAACTCTTTTTTTATTGCTCATTCTCGTATTTTCGGGAGTGAGCAAAACTATTGCCCAATCCACTGGCGTGTATGTAGGTGGACATATCCGACGTGAACGTCCCGGTACCATCGAGAAATTACGCAATTCTGGTTTCACATACATCATTCTCTTCAATATCAACGTTGAGCCCGATGGTACACTGACTACAGATGGCGAGACGGTATGCAAAGATGGAAAGTATGTGTTTGGTAACACGCAACCCAACTATGTCTCTGACATAAAAAAACTAAAACAGGCACCAACAACCATAAGTAGAATAGAAATATGTATAGGTGGTTGGGGTAACGAGTCTTTTAGTCGCATCAAGGAACTTATTAATAGACATGGTGTAGGAAGTGGTACCATCTTGTATAAGAATTTTAAAGCGCTTAAAAATGCCATTCCAGAGATTGATGCTGTAAACAACGATGATGAGCATTGCTACGATGTCGCAACGGCTGTTAAATTCCACCAGATGATGTATGAATTGGGGTATAAAACAACTATCGCGCCATATACGAACCGTAGTTTTTGGGAAAATCTTGTTTCTCAGTTGGGCGATAGATGTGATAGGGTACTTATACAGTGTTATGATGGCGGAGCAGGAAACAATCCATCCGACTGGCATTTAGGTAACAGAGCTGTCCATGCAGGAAGAATGAATTACCAAGAAGGTGGTGTAGATGCATGCGTAGCTCAGATGGAGTCATGGAAGAAAAATAATGGAGTGAGCGGAGGTTTTATTTGGCTTTATAACGATGAAACATGGAATCTTAATCAGTGGGCAACGAGGATGCTACGTGTGTTTGGTACAAAAAAGTGCGATGACAATATAGCAATTCTTTATGCAGATTCCGACTATCGTGGTTATTCAAAATCATTGGGCGAGGGTAGCTACACTCAGGCAGATCTCGCCATGTATGGCATTAGTGCTAAGGATATATCATCGTTGAAGGTCACAAAAGGCTTCAAGATTACACTCTATGAGAATGCTGATTTCACTGGTAATTCAAAGAGTTGGACAACAGACGCTTCTTTTGTTGGTGGGGATTGGAACGATAAGGCTTGTTCGGTGCGAATCGAACCAAATGGTAAGAGCGGTCTGTCGGGTAACTTCAAAATCATGAACCGCAACAGTGGTAAGTATCTTGACTTGGATAATAACAAGACTGATAACAATACCGCAATCGTCCAGTTTGATGACGAGGGTGTAGATGCCTCTCAGACGTGGACATTTACAGAGGTGATGAAAGGTAAGGGTGTCTACTCCATCTGTTCCTATGGTAATAAGAACCGAGGTATGGATGTCGCTGATTTTTCTAAGGAAAACGGAGCTCAGGTGCAACTATACGACTATTTGGGTAATAATCATCAACAGTTTATTCTCTACGACTGTGGTGAAGGCTATTATCAACTTGTAGCTCGTAACAGTGGTAAAGTGGTAGAGATTCCACAATCAAGCAAAGGAAATGGTGAATGGATAAAAATCTACGACAACAATGGCACCCACACACAACAGTGGGCCGTGGTTGAGAACCGATACGACGAGGCTTCTGCAGTTACATTGTATACCGATGCAGACTATAAGGGTAAAGCTGTGACCCTTTCTGAAGGCCAATATAACCTCAGTCGAATGGGGCTTTACAATCTGAAGGACAATGATATGAGTTCTTTGAAGGTCACTCCTGGTTTCAAGGTTACAATCTATGAGGATGACAATTTCAATGGCAAAAGTAAGTCATACACAGCCTCTGAGAGTTTCGTTGGTGAAGAATGGAATGATAAGATGTCTTCGTTGAAGGTTGAGGCGTACGGAAAGAGTGGACTATCAGGTGACTATAAGTTGCAAAACCGCAACAGTGGTAAGTTTCTTGATTTGGACAACAACAACACAGACAATAAAACAGCCATCGTTCAATATGATGATGAGTACATAGATGCAACGCAGATATGGACATTGACAGAGATTGGTGGTGAAAAAGGTGTTTATTCTATATGTACTTCAGTCAACAAAAGGCAAGGTATGGATGTAGCCGATTGGTCGAAAGACAATGGCGCCCAGGTGCAACTCTATGAATATAGCGGCCACAGGAATCAACAGTTCATCGTTGTCGAAAAGGGTGATGGTTATTATCAATTTGTTTCACGTCTTAGTGGTAAAGTGATAGAGATACCGAGCTCGAGCAAGGACAATGGCGAGTGGATAAAGCTATATGACAACAATGGCACCAATACGCAACAGTGGAAATTCGTTAGTCCGTCAGTCTATTCTGGCATCGTAAACACCGAAAGTCTCTCTGGGATGAACCTCAGAAAAGAGGGCAATACCATCATCGTGACAGGTGCAAAAGGCAAAGAATTGACTATCTATGATGTAAGCGGAAGACTGATACGTTGCGAGAGGGTTCTATCGAACGTAGACTCAATATCCATCTATGACCAACCTTCAGGAATTTATGTGATAAAGGTAGCTCAAAAAATATTCAAAATTAGATTTTGATGCTAATAAAGACACTTATAATTGTTTAATAAAACTAAAGACTTATGAGATTTAAAAACTTATTAACCATTTTATTACTCTTCGTTGCTACATTGCTTTGGGCAGAGCCTATAACACAGAGTACTGCGCGAAAGAAAGCAGTAAACTTTGCAAGTAAGCATGGTAAGACTATAGCTGAAGATGTAAAAAACCTTTTTAAAGTGAGAGGCAAGACTAAAGCACAAGCAATGCCGTATTATGTATTTAATACCAATGATGATAACGGTTTTGTTATTGTTTCGGGAGATGACCGAACAGCGGAGATCCTTGCTTACTCGGATAAAGGTCGTTTTAATGCAGATGAAATACCAGATAATATGCGCGAATGGCTTCGTTATTATGCCCATGTGATAGGTACGTTGGAATCCACATCGTCTGTCAAAGCGTCAAGTACCACATTATATGATAATGGACTACGTGAAGCCAATAGCGCTATCTCTCCCCTTCTATCTTGCACCTGGAATCAAGGTAGTCCTTATTATGATCGCTGTCCGTTAGTTGAAGGGCGCAGATGCTACACAGGTTGCGTATGTACAGCTGCTGCACAAGTGATGTATTATCATCAATGGCCTAAATCTGCTACCACTAATATTTCAGAGCATTCGTTTACATATAATAATAGGAGATACACGGAAAACGAACTAACACCTGTTGTCTTCGATTGGAAAAGCATGAATAACAGTTATCGTGATGGTCAATCAGATCATTCGGCAACTGCTGTCGCTGTACTCATGCAATATGTAGGGCAGGCCATTAAGTCTGGCTATGGACCTGATGGAACTGGATCAAGTTTTACAGAAGTGGAGAATGCCTTAAAGAACAACTTCGGTTACGATGGAAATATTCAACATCTTTTTCGTAACAATTATAGTAACGAAGCATGGGAAAGTTTGATATATCGAGAATTGGCAGAGCGCCGGCCGGTCCTCTATGCAGGCACATCAAGTGGTGGAGCACATGCATTTGTATGTGATGGATATGATGGAAACGGTCTTTTTCATATCAATTGGGGATGGGGAGGAATGTGCAACGGCTACTTCAAACTATCCGTTTTGAACCCTAACGACAATAGTGGCATGGGTGCAAGTAGTTCAAAAGACGGCTATTCCATGAATCAAGATGTGCTCATTGGGATACAACCTCCATCGAAACACACCGATAATCCTGTGGCAACATTTTATTCTGATATCGACTACAAAGGTAAGGCTGTGGACTTACCAGAAGGAGAGTTTTTGCTGTCCTCATTACAGTCATATGGGATAACAAACGATGATATATCGTCGTTGAAGGTGAAGAGTGGTTTCAAAGTCGTTGTCTATGAGAATGATGGATTCGGCGGGAAGAGCAAATCTTACACAGCTTCTACTGCTAATATGGGTTCTGAGTGGAACAAGCAAGTATCATCAATAAAGATCGAACCAAATGGTAAGAGCGGTCTATCGGGTAACTTCAAAATCATGAACCGCAACAGTGGTAAGTATCTTGACTTGGATAATAACAAGACTGATAACAATACCGCAATCGTCCAGTTTGATGACGAGGGTGTAGATGCCTCTCAGACGTGGACATTTACAGAGGTGATGAAAGGTAAGGGTGTCTACTCCATCTGTTCCTATGGTAATAAGAACCGAGGTATGGATGTCGCTGATTTTTCTAAGGAAAACGGAGCTCAGGTGCAACTATACGACTATTTGGGTAATAATCATCAACAGTTTATTCTCTACGACTGTGGTGAAGGCTATTATCAACTTGTAGCTCGTAACAGTGGTAAAGTGGTAGAGATTCCACAATCAAGCAAAGGAAATGGTGAATGGATAAAAATCTACGACAACAATGGCACCCACACACAACAGTGGGCCGTGGTTGAGAACCGATACGACGAGGCTTCTGCAGTTACATTGTATACCGATGCAGACTATAAGGGTAAAGCTGTGACCCTTTCTGAAGGCCAATATAACCTCAGTCGAATGGGGCTTTACAATCTGAAGGACAATGATATGAGTTCTTTGAAGGTCACTCCTGGTTTCAAGGTTACAATCTATGAGGATGACAATTTCAATGGCAAAAGTAAGTCATACACAGCCTCTGAGAGTTTCGTTGGTGAAGAATGGAATGATAAGATGTCTTCGTTGAAGGTTGAGGCGTACGGAAAGAGTGGACTATCAGGTGACTATAAGTTGCAAAACCGCAACAGTGGTAAGTTTCTTGATTTGGACAACAACAACACAGACAATAAAACAGCCATCGTTCAATATGATGATGAGTACATAGATGCAACGCAGATATGGACATTGACAGAGATTGGTGGTGAAAAAGGTGTTTATTCTATATGTACTTCAGTCAACAAAAGGCAAGGTATGGATGTAGCCGATTGGTCGAAAGACAATGGCGCCCAGGTGCAACTCTATGAATATAGCGGCCACAGGAATCAACAGTTCATCGTTGTCGAAAAGGGTGATGGTTATTATCAATTTGTTTCACGTCTTAGTGGTAAAGTGATAGAGATACCGAGCTCGAGCAAGGACAATGGCGAGTGGATAAAGCTATATGACAACAATGGCACCAATACGCAACAGTGGAAATTCGTTAGTCCGTCAGTCTATTCTGGCATCGTAAACACCGAAAGTCTCTCTGGGATGAACCTCAGAAAAGAGGGCAATACCATCATCGTGACAGGTGCAAAAGGCAAAGAATTGACTATCTATGATGTAAGCGGAAGACTGATACGTTGCGAGACAATAGATTCTGCCAAATATTCCATGTCTTTGGATAAAGTGAAGACAGGTATCTACATCATGAAAATAGATTCCATTGCTAAAAAGATACGGGTCGAGCTGTAACATTGCTATATTCTATAATCTAATAATTGAACTTTAGCAAGTTCGGAAGTTAAAGAATTTAAAGAAGTTATCACTCCCTTCGGTCGTTAGAAGTTATAGCCAACAGCCTTTTTGGTTGAAAATTTAGCTGTAAAGCATTTGGCTTTAACTTCTCAAACTTCTTTAACTTCCCCATTTGCGAAAGTTGAGTACTAATAATTCAAAATTAACTATTATGAAAAAAAATCGTATTTTATTGTTTTTAACGTTATTCTGCGTGGCAATTCTGAAAGTCCATGCACAAAAAATTCCTATTGAGATAGTGAACAATTCTGTTTTTCCTGACGACAAGGTATATGTGGCTATCATTGGTAAGAAAGTGAGTGATGATGCTCCTATTTATTATGACCTCATAGCCAACAATGCAAGTGATGCTGCACTCAGAGCCCTTACTGTCAATACAAACACTCTGCATAAGTTCAACGGAGATAGAGGTTATGCCAATGTGTTTACGCCACTGAATCAGATAAAAAACAAAACCATTTACGTAGATAAAACCCATGCTTGCCGTATGTTTTTTGGTTTCAATTCACCGCTTTACCTACACGTAAACGATAATAATGGTGGGTATGCAGGAGCTGACATGCAAAACCCTTCCGACCCGAATATCGATCTGCGATGGGAACTTATTGAATTTACTTATGATAGGTATGGTGTGATGTTTATCAATACCACACGTGTTGATGCATTCCAATATCCCATGGGATTGGAACTATATGGAAATGCTTCGGCAGGTGCCAATAATCCATACACCAAGCGTGGAGAGGTGAATACCTATGAGGAGATTATCAATCGCTGGAAGACACAAAACGAAGGTAATATCTTCTCTAACTGTCTGAAGAACAAGATAACTCAGGATCATTTGGGAGGTATTATTATGCAACCATCTAAAGTGGCAGAGGTGAAGAATACTGGATATTTCGATGGCTACATCAACCGTATCTGGAGCGAGTTTCGCACTAAAGACATACACGTAAACATGGGCAACCAATTAGGTGTTTGGCGTGGACGTGTGAATGGCAACAACTTCGTCTTAAAAAGTGAGTCAGGACCTCGTCAAGGGCAGACGGCCATTGTAGGCAAGCCTACCTCCATTGATGTGATAGAAGGTGCAGGAGAGTTTGCAAAATTCAATGGCAACGATGCAGATCTTCCAGTACAAGCCATGTTCTGTGGAGCGATGAATCGTGGAGTGATAAGAACAAATCTTGCAGATGGCGAACTGCAGGATTGGGGAGATACAGGAAGCTTCTTCAACACCGATGTATATAACCCTTATGTGAAATTCTTCCATCAGAAAGACATCAGTTACGACGGTTATACCTATGCCTTCGCATACGATGACACATTTGACCAAAGTGCAACATGTGCCACCAGTCATCCAGAACGTGCCGTGGTAACTATTGGTGGATTTAAAGGACAGTCTGGGACAGATCATCCTATACCAGAAGTTACTGCTGCTCCTATCCCTCATCACACAACTGACAATGTGAAATCGGTTTATAGTGATACTTACACTTCGCTTGTTCCGGATATGTTTATTGGCTCTTGGTATCAACAGACAGCTACACAGAGTGTCAGCCTTGACGGCAACAATACACTCAAGTGTTCCAACTTTAATTATGTCGGAATTGAGTTTGGTGGTCCTGAGATAGACGCAACAGATATGGAATATCTCCATTTGGATATCTATCCTCTATCTTCTTTTACGATCAATGTATACCCAATATGTCGTAACAACGATGGGAGTGTCAACGACCGTTTGAAAAAACCTATTAATCTCATAGCTAATCAATGGAATAGCATAGATATCCCTATGAGTTATTTTGTTGGACTCAACGCTTCCAGAATCTTCCAGTTCAAGTTTGATAACGGTAAAGGAGAGACCTTCTATCTCGACAATCTGTATTTCTACAAGAATGGTTCTTCTAGCGGAATAAGTAGCATAGAGACCCACAAACAGGATAATCATGCGTGGTACAACTTGCAAGGTCAGCGTATGAACGATGGTGCAGGTTCATTGCCAAAGGGAGTGTACATACATAACGGAAAGAAGATTTTAGTGAAATAACATAAAATAATAAAAATGAGGGTGTGTCATAAGTCTGTGACGCACCCTCGTGATAACCAGATCAGTGACATGAGTCCAGTATGTGGTCAAATAATTAAAAATATGAAGAGACGAATTCTTTTTGCAAAAAACTTTTTCCTTGTAGGTTTATTGCTATTAACTTCTTTACAAGTCATAGCGCAAAAAGCCCGTGTGATGATCACTACGGAAAACAACAGTAAACTCTTGTCAGAGACAATACTGAAAACCACAAAAGGTAGTCCTGCATCCAACTATGTGCGTATCAATACAGACCGTCAATATCAGACGGTAGATGGTTTTGGCTTCGCTCTTACCGGAGCGACGTGTTACAATCTAATGCGAATGAATGTAGGAGAACGTGATGCACTTCTTAAGAAAATATTTTCAGAGCGCCAGGGTTATGGTGCGAGTTATGTGCGCATAAGCATAGGATGTAGTGACTTTTCTCTTTCACGCTATACTCTTTGCGATGTAAAAGGCATAGAAAATTTTGCCCTTCAAAGTGAAGAAATTGCGTATGTGATTCCCATTCTAAAAGAAGTGCAAGCCATCACCCCCAAGGTGAAAATCATTGCCGCACCATGGACTGCTCCTAAATGGATGAAGGTGAGTCAGAAAAATGGGGATGTTCCGTATGATAACTATGTAGGCGGACATCTGAATAAAACTTGTTATTCGGACTATGCGGACTATTTCGTAAGGTTTCTGAAAGCGATGAAAGACAACGGAATAACAATCCATGCGGTGACTCCACAAAATGAACCTGGAAACGGAAACAACGAAGGAGGAGCTATGCTCATGGATGTTGATGAGGAAATAGCTTTTGTTAAGGTTCTTGCCACAGCCTTTCACAATGCAGGACTGAGTACCAAGATATATCTTTTTGACCACAATTTTGATAACGAACAATATGCCGAACGGGTAGCAAAGTCCTTGCGGTCATCATCGTTTCTTGGTGACGATCTTGTGGAAGGTGCCGCTTTTCATAACTATGGGGGTGACCCTACAGCCATGGCTACGTTTTATAATAACACGGGTCTGAAGTCAATCTATACTGAGTCAAGTATAGGCTCGTGGAACGATGGACGTAATCTAAATGGCAAGCTATGCGGAGAATTCAACTGGTCGGGTTTGCGTGCGTTGCAAAACCAGAGTAGTGCATTTATAGCATGGAACCTGCTTCTCGACTATGATGGTCATCCTACCACCTTATCTAATAGTACTGTGTATGGCAATATGGAAATAGATGCAAGTAGTTATGCGCTCTCTACGGTACGCTACAATCGCGATTATTATATCATTTGCCATCTTTCTTCTGTCATCCGACCTGGTGCGGTAAGATGTGACTATATAGAGAATGGTGTACCAAGAGATGACTGGAACTTCAATTATGTCGCACTAAGAAACTCGGATGGCACCACAGCTTTTGTCATTAGTAATAAGACATCGGTCGAAAAGCATATCAACCTTGCTTCGAATAGCGAATATGTGAACGTAGATATACCTGCCAAAAGTGTTGTTTCTGTCCTTTTGGGAGATACAGAACAAAATGCCGTGACCTTTGGTGGTATGGAGATGATTCCGTCAGATAACCGAAATAGTTTTTCTATCAATACCTATCTTGAAAAGGGCAAAACATACACTGCTGTAGGCGATGATGCCTTCAGTTCACCTGACTTCTATGAAGATCCTGATTTTTTCATCAAGTTAGGAAATGGTCGTTTCAAGTTTACGGCTCTCAGTGGTTATTATAACATCAAGTTTGTCCCCGCAACGAAGAGTTTTCGTATATACGCCTCTCATGAGAATGGGAATCCATTGAGTCTTAATGCAGATGGCACCGGTGCCTTATGGGCTATTGGCAGTGATGGATTGCATAAACCGTATTATAGTATCATAAGCAATCAGAGCTGGTGGACTGATACCGACCATGCTACATGTATGGCACCCGTGGGCAACAAGAGATACCAACTGACACTTACTGCAGGTCGTCAACTGAATGTAAATAATGTTGACTTTAAATTTTTCGGACAGGCAGGATGGGGTGTTGAATTGAATCCTACAGGTGAATACCGCATCTCTTCCATGAGTGATGTGTTTCTCATAGGGCATCAGGCAGTGAATGGGCATAGTGATGGCAATGTGTATGTGGCTGACGGTGTGACGCTACAAGAAGGAAGAACCTTTCGTTTTATCGTTGACATGTCGGTTCCCTCGCAGCCAGTAATGTCTGTTGATGATATATCTACGGGCATAAAACATCCTGAAGTATATGCTGATGGTCTTTCCCACGAGTGGTTCACACTTTCAGGTATAAAGATCGAACGGCCACATAAAGCTGGTGTTTATTTATGTAATGGGAAAAAA
>ERZ507015.473-NODE-473-length-12345-cov-4.47998_pt1 | contig 12345 bp, 9 predicted proteins | sample MGYA00513165_ERZ507015 | MGnify/ENA metagenome assembly ERZ507015
TGGAGTGTCAGATACAAAACTTCCTCTCCTGACAGCTTGCAGTCTGCCGTCTGTTCTATGTAATCTGCAACTTTTCTGCTGCAAGAATACTCTCTCGGATATTTTCTCTGCATCATCTCTGTAATCTCGTTCTCTTCCTCTTCAAGTAACTCCTTGCGGTAAATCCTCTGAAGAAGGAACTTCACATGTGTCAGAAATCTTTCATAATGCAATGAGCCTTCATCCATCTCAATCCCAAGTTCATCTGCTACGATTCCAAGAATCTCTTTCACCTGATTCGGAAACCGTACCGCATCGCGAATATCTGTTCCATACTCTGCGTTGACAAAATGTAATGCAATAAATCCTGCTTCGTCCTCAGGCATCTCTACATTCAGTCTCTTTTTCACAAGTTCTACCGCATATCTTCCGAGTTCAAATTCCTGTGGATAAAATCTTTTAATCTCCCACAGCAACGCATTCTCAAGATGAATCCCCTTTTTACAGCGGCTGATTGCAAAACTGATATGATCTGTCAATGTAACATAGATGCTCTGATTTAACTTCAGCTTCATTGTCTTCTTTGCATAGGAAATGATCTCGTTCGAGATCTGAACCTGCTCAAGCGGCATCTTCGCCAGCAATTCCTTGAGCTGTTCTGCTATGCTTTGACTCTTGATGCGGAAAACCTTCTCTATCTTCTCCACAGGAACTTCCTGTCCCCGCTTCATCTGGAATCCGATTCCGCGGCCCATGATAACAACTTCTAAGCCTTTTTCGTCAAATGCAGATACAATATTGTTATTAATTATTTTGTCTATAACCATCCGATTGGCCTTTCTCTAACTTTGGGAAAAACTCCCTCATAATAAAAAAGCCAAACTTTAAGGCATCCCCCTTGATTCCTTCGGTGACGCTCATAAAATCTGGTTTTGCCTGCCTAACAGTAACAATCCTTCTTTAACGATAACAATTCGTCAATGTTATCTCTTTTCTACGTGATTCAGTATAACAAACCTGCACATAAAAGTCAATCAAATATTTTATAATTTGTTAATAATATTTATATTTTTTTTATACTTTTACATAATACGCGATTTTTTTCGTTATTCTTTACAAAAACAAATTTCAGACATACGCTTAAAATTCGTCTCTGCCTGAAATTTGGTTCTGTCTACTGACAATCACCACACTGTCTAGTCTAACAGCGAAACGGTTCATTGTCAACCTTTACAAAAAATTATTTGCTTTTTTCATCAAGGTAGTCAATTTTAACAAGTGTTAGTCCCTGTGGTGGAACTGTCATTCCTGCTGCCTGGCGATCCTTTGCCTCAAGAATGGCCGGAATCTGTTCCGGGGCAATTGCTCCTCTTCCAACTCCGATCAACGTACCTGCGAGGATTCTGACCATATTGTAGAGGAATCCATTTCCACGGACACGAATTGTAATAAGCTCTTCCTCTTTCTCTACTTCCAGATCATAAATCGTGCGAACCGTGTCTTCCACCTGAGTATGAACATTACAGAAGCTCTTAAAATCATGTTCCCCTTTCAGATATCCTGCTGCTTCTCTCATCTTCTCAAGATCCAGGTCAAAAGAAACATGATACGTGTCTCTTCTTCTCATCGGATCCGGGAACTTGCTATTTAAGATCTTGTATTCATACGTTTTCTCCGTATCACAATGTCTTGGATGCCAGTCTGCTTCCACCTCATCTGATGCCACAACCACGATATCTTCCGGAAGCAGTGGATTCAATGCATAAGCAAACCGGTCTGCCGGGATTGTAGACTCTGTGTCAAATACAGCAACGTTTCCCTTCGCATGGACTCCAGCATCTGTGCGGCTTGCCCCGATCACGATAATCTCTTCCTTCGTAAGTCTGGAGATTGCCTGATTCAATTCACCTTCAATCGTCGGCACTTCCGGCTGCACCTGCCAGCCACAGTATGCTGTCCCGTCATACGCCACTCTCAATCTGATTCTTCTCATATCTGTTCTTTCTCCTATACTATGAGAAACACGCTCCGCGAGTTTCTCAAGTTATCGCGGCAGTCGCCAAGGTCTCGTGCAAGCACGGACTTTGACTCGTTGCTCGCGTAAATAAAAGGGACAGAAATCTCCGTCCCTCTTCTCTATTTATTTTATTCTAAAAAATCCACAATTTAAACGGCACAAATCTTCCGATCACTACAATCGCGATCAGATATCCCAATGTGATTGCATAAGCAAGTCTGTCCTGATAATGATATTTCAAAGGCTTCATCTTTGTACGCCCTTCGCCACCATGATAACAGCGGGCTTCCATTGCCATCGCCAGATCATTCGCTCTTCGGAACGCAGACACAAAAAGCGGAACAAGGATCGGAATCATTGCCTTTGCTCTCTGGATAATATTTCCTGATTCAAAATCAGCTCCTCTTGCAATCTGCGCCTTCATGATCTTGTCTGTCTCTTCCAGCAGAATCGGAATAAAACGCAGTGCAATAGACATCATCATCGAAATTTCGTGTACCGGTACATGGATTCGGTTCAGTGGATGAAGCAGCTTCTCCAGTCCATCCGTCAGTCCGTTCGGAGTCGTTGTAAATGTCATCAAAGAAGATCCTGCAACAAGCAATACAAGACGAACTGCCATGAACACAGAAGTACGAAGTCCTGTCTCTGTGATTGTAATGATTCCCCAATGGAATAACACTGCACCGCCTCTTGTAAGGAACAAGTTCATAGCCACTGTAAACAATAACAAGATCACAATCGGCTTAAGTCCTTTTCCGATAAACTTTGCCGGGACTTTAGAAACGTGAATCATACACGCTAGAAATACAAATGCCAATGCATATCCAAGCACACTGTTCTGCACAAATAAAGAAATCAAAAAGATCAGTGTGCAGACAATCTTCACACGCGGATCCAGTCTGTGAATCGGACTCTGCGCCGGATAATACTGTCCTATCGTAATATCTCTGATCATGACTGCACCTCCTGTCTCTTCTTCAGGAAGTTGTAGATCTCGTCCGCAGCCTCTTCCACAGTTGTCGCATCTGCTGATACATCAAATCCTTTTTCTTTCAGATCATGCATTACATATGTTACCTGTGGTGCTGCCAGTCCAACAGCCTCAAGCTCTTTATAATGGCGGAACACTTCTTCCGGTGTACCGTCAAGCATCTTCTCTCCATCATTCATCACGATCAGGCGCTCCACGTATTTCGCAACATCTTCCATGCTATGGGAAACAAGAATTACTGTCATTCCGGTCTTCTCATGAAGCAATTTTACCTGATCTAAGATCTCATCCCGTCCCTTCGGATCCAGTCCGGCTGTCGGCTCATCCAGAACAAGTACCTTCGGATGCATTGCAAGAATTCCCGCGATTGCCACACGACGCTTCTGACCTCCGGATAATTCAAATGGGGACTGCTTATAATATTTCTCCGGAAACCCTACAAGCTCCAAAGCTTCTCTTGCCTGCTTCTCGCACTCTTCCTTGGAAAGTCCCTGATTCTTCGGTCCAAAACACACATCGCTTAACACATCAACTTCAAACAACTGATACTCTGGATACTGGAACACAAGTCCTACCTGTGTACGCAGTTTCTTCATATCATATCCGTCCTCGTAAATGTTCTGCCCCTCATAAAGTAATTTTCCTGAGGTTGCTTTCATCAGACCGTTCAAATGCTGGATCAAGGTTGATTTTCCCGAACCCGTGTGTCCAATGATTCCAACGAACTGTCCCTGCGGGATCTCAAGACTGACATCCTTCAGCGCATGATGCTCATATGCAGTTCCCGGGCTATATACATAACTGATATTTTCTAACTTAATTGACATAAGGCATCCACCAATTCTTCCCTTCTAAGAATTCCTTTCGGCAGCGGAACTCCTTTTTGAATCAATGCGTCTGCCAGCATTGTCACCTGTGGTACATCCATACGGTACTTCTTGAGTTCATCCACCCGGCTGAAGATTTCTTTCGGTGTACCATGCATCACCACATGCCCTTCATCCATTACAAATACCTGATCCGCATCGATCACTTCTTCCATATAATGTGTGATCAGGATCACCGTAACATTCTTCTCTTTTCGAAGCTGCTCTACCGCTTCAATCACTTCTTTTCGTCCATTCGGGTCAAGCATCGCTGTCGGCTCATCAAGCACGATACATTTTGGCTCCATCGCGATCACCCCCGCGATTGCCACTCTCTGCTTCTGACCGCCGGACAGTTTATTCGGAGAATCCTTTCTGCGCTCCAGCATACCAACTGCACGCAGACTGTTCTCTACGCGTTTCCAGATCTCATCCGTAGGAACTCCTAAGTTCTCCGGACCGAATCCTACTTCCTCTTCCACAACAGTTCCGATAATCTGGTTATCCGGATTCTGAAATACCATACCGGCGCTCTGTCTGATGTTCCAAAGCTCATTCGGATCTTTCGTATCTCTTCCGTCCACCCACATCGTTCCACCTGTCGGGACAAGAATCGCATTCATATGCTTCGCCAGGGTAGACTTTCCTGAACCGTTGTGTCCAAGAATCGCCACAAAAGACCCCTGCGGGACATCAATGTCAACTCCGTCAATGGCGCGATGGGATCCGATCACATTACCTTCTTCGTCTCGTTTATCATATTCAAATACAAGCTTTTCAGCACGTATCATTCCCATGGAATATACCGCCTTTCTTATTATGAAAATGCATAAGAAAATAAAACTTTCTAATGTCTCTGTATCGTTATTAGTTGCATATAGCGAACTGCTGAAAAGCAATTCAAAATTTATTTTACGGTATCACAAAAAGATTTGCAAGCATGCATACAGTAAAATACAGTAAAATGCGAAAATTTAGTTATTACAGCACCTTTCGTCCATTGAACCTCCATTCCGATTATGATATTCTTATCTTATTAGAATATAGAACAGAAATGGTTACTGTTCTGAGTAATACTAGAATGAGGAGGCACATATTATGTCAAAATACGTTATGGCATTAGATGCCGGAACCACAAGTAACCGCTGCATTTTATTTAATAAAAAAGGGGAAATCTGCAGCGTCACACAGAGAGAATTCACACAACATTTTCCGAAACCGGGCTGGGTTGAGCACGATGCGGACGAGATCTGGGCAAGCATGCTCGGAGTTGCTGTGGAGGCTATGAACATCATCGGCGCAGAACCTTCTGATATCGCTGCAATCGGTATCACGAACCAGCGCGAGACAACGATCGTGTGGGATAAAAATACCGGCGATCCTATCTGCCACGCAATCGTCTGGCAGTGTCGTCGTACTGCTGAATTCTGCGATTCTTTGAAGGAAAAAGGACTGACAGAAAAGTTCCGTCAGAAAACCGGCCTTGTACTTGATGCTTATTTCTCAGGAACAAAGATCCGCTGGATTCTCGACAACGTTCCGAAAGCAAGAGAACGTGCCGAGCGCGGAGAACTGCTCTTTGGTACAGTAGAGACCTGGCTGATCTGGAAACTGACGAAAGGAGCTGTACATATAACAGACTACTCCAACGCATCACGAACCATGCTTTTCAATATCAATACATTAGACTGGGATGACGAGATTCTCGAAGAACTTCAGATTCCACGCTGTATGCTCCCGATACCGAAGCCTTCCAGCTGCATTTACGGAGAGACAGATCCTTCCGTCCTCGGCGGAGCGATCCCGATCGCCGGTGCTGCCGGAGATCAGCAGTCTGCACTTTTCGGTCAGACCTGCTTTAAACCGGGAGATGCGAAGAATACTTACGGAACCGGATGCTTCCTTCTGATGAACACCGGAGAGAAACCTGTCTTTTCCAACAATGGGCTGGTCACCACGATTGCCTGGGGACTTGACGGAAAGGTTACATATGCTCTGGAAGGTTCTATCTTTGTCGCCGGTGCGGCAATCCAGTGGCTGCGTGATGAACTGCGCATGATTGATTCCGCTGACGACTGCGAATATATGGCAAAGAAAGTGAAAAATACAAATGGCTGTTATGTTGTGCCTGCTTTCACCGGACTCGGTGCTCCATATTGGGATCAGTATGCCCGCGGAACGATCGTGGGCCTGACACGCGGAGTAAATAAATACCATATCATCCGTGCAACCCTCGAGTCTCTCGCTTATCAGGCATATGACGTCCTGACTGCCATGAAGGCAGATTCCGACATTGACCTCGCCTCTCTGAAAGTAGATGGCGGCGCAAGCGCAAATAACTTCCTGATGCAGACACAGGCTGATCTGATCAACGCACCTGTCCACCGTCCGGTCTGCGTTGAGACGACTGCTATGGGAGCTGCTTATCTGGCTGGTCTTGCAGTCGGCTACTGGAACAGTCTTGAAGAAATCAAAGAGAACTGGGCGATCGATCAGGTCTTTGAACCTTCGATTGATCCGGAAGTCCGCGAAAAGAAACTGAAAGGCTGGCACAAGGCCGTCAAATATTCCTTCGACTGGGCAAAAGAAGATTAACATTTTTATATCTTTGAAAACGAATCTCTTCATAAAGAGCATATAGAAAAACTGCTGTCCGTCTGTTGTTCACGAGTCCCGCAAGCAACAGTTCAGACAGCAGCTTTTTCTATTTCATATTCTTCTCTTTTATTTACAGCTCATCAAGACTTTCCTTGAATCCCTCTCCAAGCACCTCACTCGTCTCAGTGAACATTACAAACGCAGAGTCATCTACCTGGTAAACTGCATTTTTCACAAGATACGCTTCTGACTTGGAACATGCACAGAGCAGAACATTTCTCTTACTCTTTGTATAAGTACCCATTCCTTCCAAAGATGTTACACCACGGTCGGTGATTCTTCCAATCTCTTCCGCTGTTTCCTCTCCCTTCGATGTAACAATGATTGCAAGTGTTCCTGCACCGATTCCGTAAAGAATCTTGTCAATTACCACAGAGCAGACAAATACTGCGATCAATCCATAAAGAACTGAGTCAACATCACCGAATACCGGCCATCCAATTAAAATAATGATCAAGTCGATCAACAACGTCAGTCGACCAAGAGACATATGTGGTCTCTTCTTTTTGATCGTCATAGTCAGGAAATCTGCTCCGCCCGAAGAAGAACCTCTCATATAGAAAAGAACCATTCCAAGTCCAAGCAATGCTCCCGAGTAAATCGCTGCAAGCAGACGCTGCCCTGTATAGTATGGGAACATCGGAAATACAAGATCGACAAAGATCGTCGAGATAATCATTGTTCTCGCAGTCTTTATCAAAAAACGCTTTCCTACTGTCTTGTAACTGATAATCACCAGCGGAATATTCAAGATTAACGTCATTGTACCGACCGGAAGATTCCATAACTTGTTCATGATCAAGGCAATACCTGAAATTCCTCCAGGCGCAAAGTTTCCCCCTTCTGCAAATGTATAGATTCCGGCACCAAACAAAATACTTCCTATAATATCATACAAAATATCCACTGCAAGCTCTTTCTTCGGATGCTCTGCCCGCATCTTTTTATTCTCCATCATACCATTTCCCTCTCGTTTACATCTTATTTTCTATTCTGTCGCTTTTGCGTTCGGATAAATCTTCTCCATCTTCGCATCATCGTAATGTTCATCTGCCCATTTCTGAATGCTGTTTTCCGCTACAACGCCCTTTCCACGTTCGTCATAACGAACAAGTGCAATACATGACACAGCCACATTGCAGACCATGAAAATGATCAAAAACCAGGTGAGCATCTTCCCTGTCAGCATCGGGATTTTCTCAATCCATGCGGAAATGTACGGATAGATCTTCTTAAACCAGACAACTGCCGCAATTCCCCAGAAGAAGCAGTATAATAAGTTGATTCGGCCTCCTAAGTTAAATGGAATCTCGCTATAGTCCCAAAATACTTTCCCGAATACAATTTCGGTAAACACACTACAAAGATATTCATACGCTCCGCCGAGCAGTGTACCGATGATAAATAAGAAACTTTCGCTCTTATCTTTATATTTGTAAAGCATTGCTGTCACAAGTGCGATTGCCAGTCCCCAGACAATACTGAACGGTCCCCAGACCACACTGGAGCGGCTCATCCACACACCTGCCGTAATCCTGCAGAAAATCGTCTCTGTAATATCTCCAAGAAATGCTCCGACAAAGAACAACAGCACAATCTTATAGAACCCACAGCCTGCGGCAAATACTTTCCCTTTCTCCGATTCCTCTTCCTTGCGGATCAGTTCCATTGCCTTTGGATACGCTTTTTGGATACGTTTCCCAACCCATCCGGAAATCGCACTTCCAAGCTTATTGCTGACTTTATCCAGACCTTCATTCGTAGCTTTCCACCGCGCGAGGTTCTTCCCTTTTCCACGAAGCAGCAGATAAGATCCGAGGATATCCACAACTAACACTCCAAGAAGAACCAAGACAAGGATCTTCATCAGGAACAGAGGCAACATTTTAAATACTATGATCGCAAATCTGTTTCCCCAGCGGATTCCGAGATATCCAAGAACACCCCAGACAAGAGAAGCCGGGATACAGATATATCCATCCAGATTCCATTTGATCCTGGAGTAATCCCACCATCTGGCTTTAAATGCCTTCTCGATCAAATGCCCTGCAACCCATTCGATCACTGTCGCATAAATCGCCGCAAATAAAAAAAGCCAGACTCCTCTTAGCTCCTGTAATCCAAATGTCATGAACAGAGCGGCGATACCGTAGATCACACAGAACGGTCCATTCACCAGACCTCTGTTCGCAAACTTCTTCTGTTTTACTGTTGCGGCCGCTGTCTCCAGCACCCATCCTAAGAAAGAATAGATGAAAAACAGCCAAAGCAGTTCATACCATGTAAAACGAATCATTGCTCCATCTCCTTTGTACCATGTTTTCATTCACATCTTTCTTAGTATAACGCATCTCAATGCTTTTTCCTAGGGATAAATCCAAAAATAATCAATACTCCGATCAGCCCGATTCCAGCATAACCGGCTTTCCTCCATAAAGTATCTCTCTCGATTAGACGCTGATCTTCCTCTAATGCTTCCGTTCTGTTCTGCTCGGAAGTGGTGATAATCTCTTGCCGGCTGCTGTCTGCCTCTTCTGCTGCATCAACTGCTGCCTCCGGCTGTGTTCCAACCTCATCACAATATACAACATATCTTCTGGAATTCTGCGTATAAGGATGACATGTCATCAAAGTCACCATATTCCGCCCCGGCTGAATCATAATCTTGTCACTCTCATCCGGCAGGATGATTTCAATCTCCGACACACGATACGTCAATGTTTCCTGACAGTTTTGTATCGTCAGTTCATCTCCGATCTCCAACCGCTCAATCTCGCGGAACATCGGAATCCCCTTCCATCCTCGGTGCGCTGCGATCACACAATTACTGTCCGTGCCCTGCACCGGAAATGAAGTCTGTCCAAGCATGACCGCACCTTTCGCCATCTTCTCCTGCGTTGCGCCGAGATATAACGGCAATGTCACATCCATCTTCGGAATATCAAGAATCCCGATCATCCCGTCATCGATTCCATACTGCGACAGATCCAATGTCTCCTGCTCGTAAGACCACGGATCAGTCAGTCCTGACTGACCATCTGAAAAGATCTGCTGATTATATGCCTGCATCTCCTGGTAGAGCTGGGCGTTCTTTGGGATCTGATTGGAATCGGCAGAGATAGAGTCTTTCTGATTCGATACACTTTGTTCTGCTTCTGTCTGATCCTGGAACTGTTCCATCACTTTCTTATTCTCATATCCTGTTTTTAAACTGTTAAGATCCGGCCACGCAAATACAATTACACCGCCAAGATAGATCAACACACAGAGAACTGCTGCCAGCCTCCTCATTTTCCCACGCTCCTTTCTCTCATCAGAATCCTTTCCATATATAAAATACGCTCTTCTTTCTGAACTTCATCTGTCTTACTGTTGCCTTTACAAGCTTCTCATACTCGTCTCGTGCAAACTGTACATCCTGCTCTGAGATTTCCTCATATCCATAATGCACCTGAAGAACAAGAGTCCTGAACTTTTCCAACTCCTTCTCCGTAAATTCCTGATAACGCAGTGCAACTTCTCTTTCAAATTCTTCTTCCGTTGTATCCACATCTTGTGGAAATCCACCAAACAAAAGCACTTCATAGAAGCTGCAAAAGATTTCTTTTACCTTCTGTTCCTTCGATAATTTTCTTCCGTTGCCCCGTCTTCTTCCGGAAATCCAACGTCTCCTTGCCTCAACTAATAATAAGAAAAGAATAATTCCGCTCACGATTTCTACTGTTTTGCCACTGAAAGCTTTCTTTGTATCTTTAAAAAGATCTCCCGCTTCCTCTTTCCAGTTTTTCTTCTCTTCCTTTTTGTCCTTCTGATCCTCCACTGAATCCGTCTGAACATCGGTACTTTCAACATTCTCAATCGTTCCGTCAAATCCAGGTGTTGTCTCCACCGGCATCCATCCGGCACCCGGTACATAGATTTCCACCCATGCATGTGCATTATCATCCTGGAGAACTGCCGAGTAATTCCCCTCACTGTTTTCTGTAAATAAGTTTGCCGGTGCCGCATAACCGACTACATATCTTGCCGGAACTCCACACTCACGGAACATCAACGCCGCTGCGGAAGCGAATGCTGTAGAATCTCCTTTCTTCCTGTCAAACAGAAAATATTCTACATAATCTTCTCCCTTCGGCAGCTTTTTTACAGATTCTGAAAAGGAGCATTGTTTCCAGAGCGTCTGTCTTATGAACTGCTTCACATCCGTGATCCGCTCACTGACAAGATCATCCTTCTGCTCTTGTGTGATATCTCCGCTCATTTTCTTTTTCCACTCTGCTTTTTTCTCCTTGCACATTTTCTTCAGCTGTTTCAGATCTGAAGGAACATCTTCATAATTATTTTCTACATATACCTCATAAGAAGTCTCCACTTCGTCAAGTACACTTTGCTGATCCTCCTGCTTTGCCCACTCTGTCATTTCCTTATGGAAATCTGTAACCGGAAACCATGCATAACTGTCATCCTGCGCTGTCTGCCCTGCAACTGAACCATCTCCGCCGATCATCTCATAATAGTCGTTCAGATAAGCCTGATATGGAACATAGGTATACTTTGTATTTGCGTTCAATCGCTCTACCGTCATCTGCTCCGGCTGCTGTGTCTGCGTATACATCATTCGCAAAAACGGAAGATTCTGCAGATAGAGAAGGGAATTTCCTTCTGTTTTCCAGTTGAGAGCCGCATCCTGCAGCGCATCTTCATCTCCCGGTTTCCAGCTGTCTCCGGTATATTCTGATCCGACAAATCCTTTTAAATACAGAACCTCTTTCGGCTGTGCAGATGTCGTCACACGGATGGATTCGATTCCATCATAGGAAGATCCTTCGACATCTCCCAATTCTCCGTCCGAGACACCACCTCCGACCCCTTCAAGCGAAAGATTCAACTTACCACCTGATATTTTCGGAAGGAAATCATAGAGGAACTGCATTCCATGAACTTTCACAGGCGCTGATACATCTGATAACGTCACGATTGGCTTTGAAAGAACCGGTCCAAGCAGGTAAAAGGAAGTCAGAAGCAGAATCGTTCCTGCTGCGATACACACGACAGAGGCTCTGCTCTGAATTCTTCGAACCGTCCGGAGATTCTGACAAAATGCCTCGCTCTCTTCTCCGCCCCAGAACTTCTTTCTCACACGGATTCCGGATGCTGCCGTGATGCACAAGAAACTAAGGAGTAATAGAAAAAGGGCTGCTTTCGATACATTTCCCCCACTTAGCAGAACAACCAGTAACACAGGAAATGTGATCAACAGAAAATATCCTTTCTCGTGTCTCTTGATCATTCCCTGTGCAAGAATCCACACAACACCAAGGAACAAAAAAAGGAAAAACAGTGTCGCAGAATTTCCGGCTCCTGATGGCACACTCAAATCTCCCTGATAAGACCGGTTCAACTGCTCTGCCATCTGCATCCACACATAAGAAATGCTTGCCATCAACTCCTTCTGTATCAGAAACATGACCAGACAAAGCACAAAAACAACTCCTAAAAAGAGAAACACGCAATATTTTTTCAACCGTCTTTGTTCATAATATAATGTAAAGAGAACACAGTACACAAGCATCGCCGGATAAACGAGCCATTTTGCAAATGTAATAGAAAATGCTTTTGTAAACAGCATACAAAGAGCTACTGCACTTAGAAAGCACAGTCCCGTCATCCACCAGAACGAGGCAGAAGAAAGTCTGTCTTCCTGCGGATCTTCCTGTAGAATCCGTCTGCGTACCACACGGATTCCTGTCTCTTCTGTATGATTTGTTTTTTTCTTCTTTACAGTTCCAGTTCCCATTCCATTAAATCCTCTTCCAGATCGGAAGAGCGTC
>ERZ507015.479-NODE-479-length-12262-cov-6.60572_pt1 | contig 12262 bp, 8 predicted proteins | sample MGYA00513165_ERZ507015 | MGnify/ENA metagenome assembly ERZ507015
TCGAGACGGGGCATGGAATCATCATCCCTCTCTGGTACTTCGGAATGAATTATTAACTGAGTACACTTCAAGACAGTAATAAACGTCATTTACTCAACTTTCGCATATAATAAAAGGTCTATACACCACTTTTCTTCGTGGCATATAGACGGAGTCTTCTTACCCGACTTGCTGATGTAGCTCGGATTAATGGCATTACCCAATATATCCTCCTATACGATTGATATTACCCAGCACGCCCTGAAGGGGCAGAAGCTCTTAGCCCAGGGCATCGCCCTGGGTATAATGGCAATCAGCAATGCGCCCTGTAAGGGCAAAAGCTTTAAAATACACCGAATAAAAATGGAAACTCCATTGCGATATGTAAAGCTTTTGCCCTTACAGGGCGCCAGTTTTGCGACCCACAAAAACCCAGGGCGCTGCCCTGGGCTAAGAGCTTCTGCCCCTTCAGGGCGTGTGCTGCTTATATGAGCCTTTTGGGCGTGCTGCTTACATGGGCTTTTTGGCCCTTTTAGGGCGTGTGGAATATACTTGCGAAACTTACTTGACCATGATCTTATACGTCTTGCCGTCTCGCTTCACGATGTTCAGACCCTTCTGCAGACCATGGGTGCGACGACCACTTGCATCGTAGTATTCAGCATCGGCATCACGGCTGATGGCGTTGAGGTGGTCAATGGCAGTGCTGCCATCGTTCTTTCCGATGCTCAGTTTCGCAGCTGACGTAAGTGATGCGTCGGATGGATGGAGGTATGCACGCATCGGTAGGATAGTGGCGTCGTGCAATTCGCTGACGCGGCAGAACTGGTCCTCGCCAATAACGTAGTCGCTTGCCGCAAGATTCTCACCACTGATCTGAACGAACGAACCTACGAGGTTGACATCGGTTCTGTTTCCTGACGATGGGGCAGTAACGATGTCGGCACCGACAGCAGAGAGGCTGAGCACCGTCTCGCCCTCCTTCATCTTGAAGAGTACCGGAGTGCCGGCAGGGATTACGCCCTCTGCGCAACTCTCTATGGTGATGCATTCCTTAGCCGCATCAATGCCTGTGAGACGATAGAAGTCACATTCTGCCTCCTGGCTCAGGTCGATGGCGAATGGCAAGCAGAGTGTTCCCCAGGCTGTGCCCTCAGGGATATTGCGGCTGTAAGAGATGGTCTTGGAGGTGAACGCCTCATAGTCCTTGAAGTCCTCGCCGTCGGCGAGTGTCAGGTCTTCGGCAGCCACAAACTTGTTGTTTGCATCCTTTGTCACCACGATGTTTCCTGCCTTGTCGGCTACATACTTGTGCGCTGCGCATTTCTCGTTGCGACAGCCCATGTTGTAGATATGCTCGTCGGCGTCATGCTCAGGACTGGCCAAGGTGGCAGATGCTACGTGAACCAATTCATTCTCAGAAGAACTGTTGCTATAAGATGCAGTCGTATTGTCGCAGTAACGGAATGAACCATGATATACTGTATTGCCCTCAGCAGCTGTCAGTACAGGATAAGCATCTGTGCCGAGTTTCTGGTACCAAGCCAGTTCGCCTTCTGATTTGCTTCCATTGAGCAGGTAAGCCACTTCGCCGCTCTTCAGCTGCTCAAGGGTGAATGCCTTGACCACGTCTGCTTCATTCTTACCTTCAGGATAGGTCAATGAGCCACTTCCGATAGCCACGACGGCATCACCCGTCAGTTCCGTTCCACCGATGGTCATCTTAGCACTGCTGTTGTATGCCAAGATGCCAGAAGCAGAGCTGGAAGCATCTACAATGTATCCGACAATGAGACCATTACAATCTGCATAGTTAGCAGTAATATTGCCAATACCCAACACATTGTTAATATTGCATATATTAGCATATCCTATCAAGTTTCCGACGCGAGCATCTCCCGTAATATTGCCATTATTGGTACTGTTCTGGAGGCTTCCTTCACCAAAATATCCAATTATACCTCCAACGAAATCCTCCGTGCCTGTTATCTCACCATAATTGGCGCATGAAGTGATGGAATTTTCTGAATCGAAGCAGATACCTACAATACCACCAACAGAATGTAAACCCTTCACTATTGCATGGTTTTCGCAGTTGCTGATGTTGCCATTAGCTCTTCCTGCTATTCCGCCAGTATCATAGTTTCCTTCTACCGAACAGTTACCAGTGGTCTTGATATTTTCAATCACACAAGAACCTGCATATCCTGCCAAAATACCAGTACTACTATTATCATTGCCCTTCACCTTCGCATTGTCGAAAGTGATGTTCTTGATGCGGCAATCAGCAGCATAGCCAAAGAAACCAATTTCATCAGAGGTGGAGCTGATGAAGAGATTACGGATCGTCTTCCCGTTGCCGTCGAACGTTCCTTGATACTGCTTAGAATAGTTACCGATAGGAGTCCAGCTGAGCTCTGCTACCTGCTTTTCGGCATCAGCCTTATGGCATACAGTGCTCATATCAATTTCTTCCACATCATCGGCAATCTTTGCGCAGGCACTTGTCTTACCTACATTCACGTAGTCACGGAACCACGCCAGATGCTCTGCCGTCTTCAGCATGAAAGGTTCCGCCTCGGTTCCTTTACCAGTCACGTCTGTAGGTGGTTGATTACCTATCATTTTTACATTGAGCGTGACCTTGCCTTCGATGGCATCGCCATCATACTCTCTGGCACCGATATAATAAGTGGTGCCTTTCGTTACTTCGTAGGTGATTTTGAAGTCGTCACCATTACCATCATCTTTTTTAATCAAGTATTTAGCCGTGCGGCTGTCCCATAGGGCGCCATAGGTGTCTTCGCCGTGGCTGTCTGCCGTTACCACCAATGTTCCCTCTTCTGGAGCTGTAAATTTATAAAGATTGTAACCGCTGATTTTCTTCCTCGTACCAAATACCTTTTCGATCGTTATGTTATTGTTGCCCAATTTAACGAACTGAATTTCTTTCTGGCACTTCGTGCACTTGTCGTTCTCATCATAGTTGTGACCAGTGGCAGCCTCCTTGATAATGTTACCTACTGGTTGTGTCAATTTTTCATCTAAGTAAGTCTCATTGCAAACATCACATTCCCAATATTCAATTGTGCCATCTACTGTGCAAGTAACATCCACTGATTCGTGATGTATGATACTATTGCCATGCTGCATCGTGAATGTGCCCTCCTGTGCTGGCTTTGTGTTGGTAAATGTACCTGTGCCTTCCAACTCGCCTGAGCATTTCATTATCATAGGACGATCCGAATACACCTTATCCGCAGAGTTAAGTAAAGGATAATCGTCTGTGTTCAGTTTTTGTCCCCATTTTGCACTTTCCGAGGCATTTCCCTGGAGTATAAAAGCAACCAATCCACTCTTCAACTGTTCTGCAGAAAATGCCTTTATCCTTCCTGTAGATGATAATGAACTTATTCCGATAGCCTTGACGGCATCACCAGTCTGCTCAATTCCATTAATCGTAAGTTTTGCACTGCTGTTGTATGCCAAGATGCCAGCGGCGGTGCTGGAGGAATCCCAGATTACTCCAGCAAGGAGACCTGATTGAGTAGTTGTCGCAGTAACATTTCCAATGCCAAGCACATTGTTCAGATTGCATATACGAGCATATCCTATCTGGTTTCCGACACAGTCAGCCCCCGATATATCGCCATAGTTGGCGCAGTTCTGAATGGTTCCTGAGATAAAAAATCCGACCATGCCTCCAACATTGGATTCCGTTCCTGTTACAGCACCGTAATTGGCGCATGAAGAGATGGTATTGTCGGAAGAGCTGCCTACAATACCTCCTACATTATTTGTACCATTCACCTTTGCACGGTTTTCGCAGTTGCTGATGTAGCCCGCTCCTGCTCCTGCAATTCCGCCTGTATTTTCAGTTCCTTCTACCGAACAATTTGCCAGGATTTTGATGTTTTCAATAGTACATTTCTCAAAACCTCCTGTCAATATTCCTGTACCAAATTTATTAGTGTTCTTCACCTTCGCATTGTCGAAAGTGATGTTCTTGATACTGCCACCATTAGCATAGCCGAAGAAACCTCTAAATATATAGGTGGTATTGATGTATAGATTGCGAATAGTCTTCCCGTTGCCGTCGAACGTTCCACAATACATCTTGCCATTACCGATAGGATCCCAACTGAGCTCTTCTGTATTCGTGGCGGCATCAGCCGCATGGCAGAACTCTGATAAGTCAATATCATCAGTCAGCATGGCTGAAGCAAATTGAGATTCTTTGTTCACATAGTCGCGGAACCACGCCAGTTCGGCAGCTGTGGATATCTCATAAGGTTTGTCTACTGAGCCATTACCTCTGGTAGGCTTCGTCTGTGCCCATGCCCCCTCATAAGGCATGAGGATAGCCATCACGAGCAGCAGCATCGTGACGAGCCATTTCTGTTTGTGTAATTGTTTCTTTTCCATACACGTTTTGTTATTAATGATTAATGTAAATATTTTATCTTGTATTTCTGTTTGTGAATTTATCAAGAGGGTAGGGCGCTTTCCTCTATGATGGGAAAGACTGCGCCATCAAGCCCATTGAATTGTCAGGACGAAGAACACTCATAGAAATATAAGTGGCTTGTCTGCATGATGAACAGGTATGCCGACCTTGCAGCCTGTCATGGCTCCTATTTCGCAATCATGGAGCAAATATACCAAAATAATTTGGGAAAAGGTGTCGCATTCCCCTGTCTATGTGTCGCATTCCTATCATTTAGGTGTCGCATTGGTAGGGAATGCGACACCTAAAAGGGGTTTTTCCGATAAAAAAGCCTCTTTTCTCTGGTGTTTTTCAAAAATCAGTAATTTCCGCTTTTTTATCATCCGAAGCTGTTTCTATAGCCGGGTAGTCTCTCTTTTTGGTCTCTCAGAGCTTCCCTTAGCCCAGGGCAAATGACTCAAGCAGTACGCCCTCCTGTATGATTGATATCACCCAGCACACCCTCCTGTACGATTGATATTACCCAGCACGCCCTCCTGTACGATTGATATTACCCAGCACGCCCTGAAAGGGCAGAAGCTTTGTAAATTGTCAGGAGTTTTAAAGCTTTTGCCCTTACAGGGCGCATTGTTTGCGACCCACAAAAACCCAGGGCGCTGCCCTGGGCTAGGAGCTTCTGCCCCTTCAGGGCGTGCTGCTTATATTGGCTTCTTGCCTTCAGGGCGAGCTACTTATATTGGCTTCTTGCCTTCAGGGCGTGCTGCTTATATTGGCTTCTTGCCTTTATGGCGAGCTACTTATATGAGCTTTAAATTACCCAATTTATCCTTCTGTACGATTAAAATAACCCAGCACGCCCTCCAGTACGATTGATATTACCCAGCACGCCCTGAAAGGGCAGAAGCTCTTAGCCCAGGGCAACGCCCTGGGTATAATGTCAGTCAGCAATGCGCCCTGTAAGGGCAACAGCTTTAAAATACACATAATAAAAAAGGATAATCCATTGCGATATGTAAAGCTTTTGCCCTTTACAGGGCGCCAGGTTTGTGTCCCCCAAAACTTACTCATTTTAACTAAAAAACAGCCTAAATATTTGGAAGTTACTAAATTTCAGAGTATCTTTGCAAAAGAATAAAACGTATCAAGACAAAGGAATCAAAACGTATCCCTGCAAAGGAATAAAAAGAATTGTGAACAAGTTACCTATTATAGTTTTGGATTTTTCGGGAGTATATGATTTTGAGGCGTTTGCTTCAAGTCGTAATATCATCCGTGTAGATTGTAAGGACCTGAAAGGAGTGGACTGCTATTGTGATGAGGAAGGCAGGGAGAAACTTCATCGCAGGTTGGCCCCATACCCTTCTAAAGCCATTCATTTCCTGGACTCAGGAGATTTCCATTATCTTACCGAATACTGGGTGTCACGGCTGCAGGAACCTTTCTCTCTGATAGTCTTTGATCATCACCCGGATATGCAACAGCCTCAATGGGAAGGCTTGGTTTCGTGTGGCGGTTGGGTGACGGATGTCTTAAAGTCCAATCCTTTTGTGAGACACATCATCCTCGTTGGCGTATCCGACGAACTCATGTCTCAAATACCGGCTGCACTCAGGAGTAAGGTGCTGTTCTACAGTGAGTCGGAAATCGACCATCATCAGGCTTGGCCCTCCAAGGCTGGTAAACTGATACATGAACCCGTATATATCTCTATCGACAAGGATGTGCTGAGGACTGATGATGCCGTCACCAACTGGAGCAATGGCGACATGACCCTTATGGAGCTGCAGGCTGTTCTGCGTATCGTCTATGCTCACGAGAGAGTGATGGGAGTGGATATCACTGGCGAGTGTTCCAATATGCTTGATTATGCCACTGAAGTGAAGGATGCAAGTATTGACAATGAGGCCAATGAGGAATTGATTCGGATGATATTGTCAGAGAGGCAGAACAGGGAGGAGTGACACGTGTCATTTTGGCATTTCAGAGGGGAAGTAATTGACAGAAATCAATTTTTCAAGCCTTTTAAGAAGAAAAAGACAGAAATGTTGTGCGCGAACACAAAAAGGTATTACCTTTGCACTTGAAAAGATAGAATAACGATAATTAAAGTAAAGAAAGGGTAACAATTATGATGATTTTTGGAATGACATTGGTAGTTTTAGCTATCACATTTGCTGAGATTGTAGTAATCAACAAAAAGATGCATCTCGGTGAGTAATATGGAACTAAAATAAGTTATTAATTTTACAAAATACGAAAGGCAGTTGCAGGCTATGGTGCTTGCAACTGCCTTTTTTTGTCGACCCGCATAGAGAATGCCCTATGGTGGGGAACGTGCTCTCAATGATGCCATCGCTCATCTTGCGGATGTAAGAGGCTGCTGTGTCTTTGAAAGCTTGTTAAGAGATGTGAGTGAGGGATTATTTATTTGATTCCTCTCTCGTTGAGTGCCTTTGAGTATTTGGCAGCGTTGTCGAGGTGCTCGGAGTAAGTGCGGGCAAAGTTGTGGGTGCCACTGAAGTCCTCCTTCGCACACATGTAGAGATAGTCGTGGTGGATGTGGTTGAGCACGGCATCGATGCCGGCAACAGTAGGGATGCGGATAGGCCCTGGAGGCAGTCCTGGGTTGCGATAGGTGTTGTAGGGGCTGCGGATGCTGAGCAGGTTGTTGTAGATGCGCTTCAGCTCGAAACGCTTCCAGGCGAACTTGATGGTAGGATCGGCCTGAAGAGGCATTCCCTCGGGATATTCGGCATTGCGAAGCATCAGACGGTTGTAGTACATGCCCGCAATCATCGGTTTCTCACCGTCGTTGGCAGTCTCCTCGTCCACGATACTTGCCAGGGTGATGACCTGCTGCGGGGTGAGGTTCATGTTCTTCGCTTTCTGTGTGCGCTCAAAGTTCCAGAACTTATCCGACTCCTTCTTCATGCGACTGAGCAGTTTGTCGAGCGATACGTTCCAGTAGATATCGTAGGTGTTGGGGATAAACATACAGGCGATGGTGGCCGTGTCGTAGCCATACTTCTCGCAGGTGGCCTCGTCGGTAAGGGCATGGCAGATGGTAGCGCTGTCGAGCATCAGTTTGCGTCCCAACTCAGCTGCGAGTTTGTCGAGTGTCCGGACCGATGGAACGGTCAGGTTGACAGGTTCCTGGAGTCCGTTCTTCAGGTGGCGCCATGTCTTGAGCGAACCGTCACCGGGATGGATGGCATAGCGACCCGTGCGAATATGCTCGGCGTATTCGGAGTGATGGGTAAGGGTGCGGAAAGCCTGCATCGGGATGGCGCGGGCTATCGGCGCGAGCTTATGATAAACGGAGTCTATATTGTCGTCTTCGTCAATATAGACATATTCTGTCTTCTCGCTTTTCGAGAATGAGGAAAAGCCATAGATATAAGTAATGACGATTACCGCCACGAGGCACACCAAGGCGCCATAGAAATAAAATTTGTAAGCGGTCTTGCTTTGTTTTTTCTTCATTTTTGTGTTTTGTTTTGTGCATGAATTTCGCTGCAAAAGTACATTTATTCGTGGAATTGACAAAATTATTGGGCTTATATTATTCAAGTATAGGTAAAAATAGGTTAATTCCTTATTATTTCGATAAGATTGACGTAACTTTGCAAAGTTCAATAACAGAAAAATGATGGAAACAAAGGATTATAAAGAAGGAATAAGGGAATATGATACGTATGTCTTCGACCTGGACGGCACATTGCTCTCCACACTCGACGACCTGGCTGCGAGCTGCAACTACGCCCTTCGCACCAACGGGATGGAGGAGCACTCTGTCGACGACGTCAGGAGATTTGTGGGCAACGGCGTTCGCAAACTCATGGAGCGTGCTATTCCTCAGGGCGACAGCAATCCGCTCTTCGACAAGACCTATGCCGACTTTAGAAAGCATTATATGGAGCACAACCTCGACACCACCACGCCTTATCCCGGCATCATGGATCTGTTGAGCAGACTGAAGGAGAGAAACAAGAAAGTGGCTGTGGTGAGCAACAAGTTCTATGCTGCCACGCAAGCGCTCTGCCGTCATTTCTTTGGCGACCTGGTGGATGTGGCGATAGGAGAGCGTGAGAACATCAGGAAGAAGCCTGCGCCCGACACGGTAGAGGAAGCCCTGCGCCAGTTGGATGCCGACAGGGTTGGCGCTGTGTACATTGGCGACAGCGACGTCGACATCATGACTGCCCGCAACTGCCAAATGCCTTGTATCAGCGTGTTATGGGGTTTCCGTGACAAAGAATTCCTCGTGGATCATGGCGCCACAACTTTCGTTCACTCTCCCGAAGAAATTTTTCCTTTCTGAAAGGAAGGCTTTTCTGGAGGAATCTCCTTCCCTTAAGCTAAATGCGAGTTGACGAACTGGTAGACGGCATCCTTGTAGGAATCGGAGATAGGGATGCTGGTCTCGCCATAATAGATGCGCATGTGACCGATGGAGTCCATACGGCAGAGGTTGGCGATGAACGAACGGTGGATGCGCTTGAACTGCTGGCGGGGCAGACGGCTCTCCAGTCGCTTGAGGTTGGAGAAGGTCGTGACCTTACGGCCCTGTGTGAGATGGAAACGCACATAGTCGTTCATGCTCTCGATGTAGAGAATATCGTCGAGGTCGATACGGACAAACTTATTCTCAACCTTTGCTACTAAACAGCGGTCGCGCTCTATCGGGTCCTGCAACTGGTATTCGTCAAAGGTAGCCCTCACTCGCTTGTACGACTCCTGAAAGTCTTCGAAGCTGATGGGTTTGAGCAGATAGTCGGCAGCTCCAGCCTTGATACCGTCGAAGGCATACTCCTTGTAGGCTGTGGTGAAGACCAGACGGCAACTCTCCGGCACGAGACGGGCAAACTCAATGCCGCTCAGTTCGGGCATCTGTATGGCGAGGTAGAGCACGTCGACATGTCCGTTCCTCACGTCTCTTACAGCCTCCCGCGCACTGGTATAAGCACCAATAAGTTGTAGGGTTGGTGTACGCTTGATGTGGCTCGTTATCTGGTTCAGAGCCTCTGGGTCATCGTCAATAACGACACAGTTTAGTATCATGTTTTATAGTGGTTTTTTGTTCTTTTCTGCTACAATAACGTCCCGATTGGGAAATTATTGTGCAGAATAGCGAGAGATTTTTATTCGTATCTGATGGCTTCGATAGGGTCGAGGCGGGCAGCTTTCTTGGCAGGATACCAGCCGAAGAAGACACCTGTGAAGGTACAAACAGCAAAGCTCATGATGATGCTCCAGGGCTCTATCTGCGTGGCTACGTGCAGGAACTGTTGCAGTCCTACCGACAGACTGACTCCCAACAGCACACCTATCACACCGCCCGTCACACTCAGCAGGATGGCCTCGATGAGGAACTGGTTGAGGATGTCGACACCACGTGCTCCCACGCTCATGCGCAGACCAATCTCACGGGTGCGCTCCGTCACACTCACATACATGATGTTCATGATGCCGATACCGCCAACGAGGAGCGAGATGCCTGCCACAGAACCAAGAAGGATGGTGATGGTCGACATGGTGGAGTTCATCATGCTCGAAATCTCCTCCTGCGAACGGATGTTGAAATCGTCCTCGTCTGCCTCGGTCGTATCGGTGGCATCCTTGAGCTTATGGTTGCGTCGCAGGATCTCCGTTATCTGGTCTTGAGCCGGTTGCGAAGCTTCCTCGGTAATCGCCGAGCAGACGATGCCGCCCAAGTAGGTTTGGGCCAGGATGCGTTTCATCACGGTGGTGTAGGGCGCTAGCACCAGGTCGTCCTGGTCCATGCCCATGGAGTTGTAACCCTTCTTCTTCAGCACACCCACCACACGGAAGGGGATGCTGTTGAATCGCACCACCTTGCCCACGGGGTCGCTGCCGTCGGGGAAGAGATAATCCACCACTGTCTGTCCCAGGATGCACACCTTGGCAGCCGCCTTGATGTCGTTGTCGGTAAACATCTCACCGTCGGCCACCTTGAGCTGTCGGATGCTCAGGTAGTCCTGATTCACACCGTAGATGGAGCTTTGCGTATTGTTGTTGCCGTTGATCCATTGACCGCTGCTGTTGACGGTAGGCGAGATGGCAGAGATGTAGTTGCACTCGTCCTTGATAGTCTGATAGTCAGCCTGTTTGAGGGTCTCCATGGCAGAGGCGTCCTGTCTCACACCGCCCCTCATGTCGGCACCCGGCGAAATCATGATCATATTGCTTCCCATCTCGGCGATGTTGGCCTTGATGCTTGCCTTGCTGCCCTGTCCGATAGCGAGCATGGTGATGACGGCAGCAATACCTATAATGATTCCCAAAGCCGTGAGAAACGACCGCATCTTGTTGGCTGCGATCGCCCTGATGGCTATCTTGAATAGATTCTGATAATTCATCGCATTTTAAATCATTAATATTGAAAAATTACTCATCCGTATTCGCCGGCAGGGCAGCGAGACCCTCTGCGGCAGAGAGGATGTGCGGATTGTACTCGTCGCTGATGATGTGACCGTCGCGCAACTCGATGTTACGGCTCGAATAGTTGGCAATATCGGGGTTGTGGGTCACGAAGATGATGGTACGTCCCTCAGCGTAGAGCTTCTGGAAGAGCACGAGAATCTCGAAACTTGTACGTGTGTCGAGGTTGCCCGTTGCCTCATCGGCAAGGATGACGGCGGGGTTGTTGACCAGGGCGCGGGCTATGGCCACACGCTGCATCTGTCCACCCGACATCTGGTTGCTCTTGTGATAGAGACGTTCGCCCAGTCCTACGGCCTTCAGCGCCTCTATCGCCCTCTGCTTACGCTCCTCGGCTGTTACCGAGGGGTTGTACATCAGGGGCAGTTCCACATTCTCCACGCTCGTGGTCTTGGGCAGGAGGTTATAGTTCTGAAAGATAAAACCTATCTTGCGGTTGCGCAGCACGGCACGCTCCGAACGCGACATGGTGCGTACCGACACGCCGTCGAGGTAGTATTCGCCACTCGATGGGGTGTCGAGACAACCCAACTGGTTGAGCAGGGTAGACTTGCCCGAACCCGACTTACCCATGATGGTGACAAACTCGCCCTCGTAGATCTTGAAACTCACGCCCTTGAGGGCATGAACCGTCTCGTCGCCTACGAGGAAGTCGCGCCTTACGTTGTCGAGCTCAATCACGACCTTCTTCTGGTCTTGGCTGGCTTTGTTTTCTATGTTTCCTGACATGATGATTGTACTTTTATTGAACTTTCGCTGGGTTCAGAATAAACTTTCGCTGGGTTGAGAAGTGATAGCAAACCCTTACTTCTTCTTTCCCCTTGGACCCGGTCCGCTTATCAGTCCCTGGCTTTGCTGCTGGTCCTCGCTGTCGTCCTCGGGTGTGTTCACCACGATTTCGGTCACAATCTGCTGACCGGCCTTCAGTCCCTTTGTTATCTCTGTATGCATTCCGTCGGTCTGACCGATGCTCACAGGGTGAGCGGTAAGGGTTTTGCCGTCGAGGGTCCACACCTTGTTCTTGCCCTTGCAGTCAACTATCTTCATGTCTTTGCCTACGGTTTCCTTGGTAGGTGTGAAGCGCAGCGCCTTGTTGGCTACAGCCAGCACGCCAGTGCGTTCCTGCGTGTAGATGGTGACATTGGCGGTGAGTCCCGGTTTCAGTTTCAGATCGGCATTCTGTGCGCTGATCACCACCTCGTAGGTTACCACGTTGTTGGTTGTCGTGGCCTGCAGACGAACCTGCTTCACCGTACCCTCGAAGGTGTCGTCGGGATAAGCGTCGACGGTGAAGGTAACGCGGTCGCCCTCCTTCACACCACCTATGTCAGCCTCGTCCACGTCGGCTACTACCTGCATGTTGGTCAGGTCTTT
>ERZ507015.503-NODE-503-length-11790-cov-6.66229_pt1 | contig 11790 bp, 10 predicted proteins | sample MGYA00513165_ERZ507015 | MGnify/ENA metagenome assembly ERZ507015
ACGCTTCGCTCTCTTCATATTGCCTCAAAAGAATTGGGACTATATGGCATAACGGATGCCGTAGAACTTGTTCCTACTGATTCAGCAGAAGATGCCATTACTCATAACCGATACGAAGGTTACTGGAAACCATACCCTGTGGAATATAAAAGAGGACATCATAAGCCAGATGAAAGGGACGAGGTGCAATTGGCTGCACAGGCAATGTGCATGGAAGAGATGTATGGCATCAACATCCCGTACGGAGCACTATATTACGATGAGGTGAAACGTAGAGAGATTATATCCATTTCTGAATCGTTGAGAAATACCACCATTCATTGTGCCAAGCAAATGCACGAGGTCTTCAAATCCGGTGAATTGCCAAAAGCCAACAAACAGCGTCATTGCAAGAACTGTTCGTTAATAAATATATGTATGCCGGAGATGAATGATTGCGTAAAAGTGTCAACCTATTTAAACAATAACCTATATGAGGATATTACTTAACACATTATACATAACCACACCTGAAGCCTATCTCAGCAAAGACGGGCTTAATGTAGTAGTATCCGTTAAACAAAACGAGATATTCCGTATACCCATCCACAACATTGAACAAATTGTCACCTTTGGATATATGGGCGCAAGTCCTGGTCTTATGAAATTATGCGCTGACAACAATGTCGCCCTAACCTTCCTTTCACCGCAAGGAAGATACATAAGCCGTTCACAAGGTCCGACTAAAGGTAATGTATTGCTAAGAAAAGCCCAATACAAGAATTCGGATGAACCAAACTATGCTTTGCATATCAGCAAACTGTTCATTGGAGGAAAAATACAAAACTATCATAACATCCTACGACGTTTCATCCGTGACAATGGTGAAAACCATGACGTAGAAAGCGTAGCTGAATACTTGCATAAATGCAAACACCGTGTCTTTAATGCGGACAATATAGAAACAGTAAGAGGCATTGAAGGAGAAGCGGCAACAAAGTATTTCGGAGTGTTCTCACACCTGTTGCTGAACCAAAAGGAAGACTTCAAGTTTGAAGGACGAAATCGCAGACCTCCCAAAGACGCGGTCAACGCTATGCTCTCTTTTGTTTATACGTTAATATGCAACGACATAACAGCAGCCCTTGAAACAGTCGGGCTTGATCCTTACGTGGGATTTATGCACACTCTAAGACCTGGCAGACCGTCTCTTGCTTTGGATATGATGGAAGAGCTTAGAGCCTACCTGGGTGACAGGTTGGTATTGTCATTAATAAACAGAAAACAGATATCCATAAAAGACTTTGTCAAGCAAGGAGATGATGGTATAGTCATGACGGACTCTGCAAGAAAAACCATTCTGTCTGCTTGGCAAAACAGAAAAAAGGAACAAATCACACACCCATATTTAAACGAGAAGGTCAGCATTGGTCTTCTTCCATACATTCAGTCTATGTTATTGGCAAGGTTTATAAGAAAGGACATAGACGATTATCCCGTATTTTTAATCAAATAGCTTATGTTCGTACTGATTACCTATGACGTGAATATCACATCCCTGAACGGAGCCAAGCGTTTGCGCAATGTTGCAAAAGCCTGCCTAAACCATGGGAAGAGAGTTCAAAACTCAGTATTTGAATGCGTCTTGACCGAATCGCAATATATTATGCTTAAAAGTCAATTAGAGAACATTATTGACTCATCGCAAGACAGCATCAGATTCTATCTATTAGGCTCAAACTGGAAACGTAAAGTGGAGACTATCGGCAAGAATATGGGGATAGATGTCACTGGAGAACTGATAATCTGATATAAAGGGTGCGAACGTATAGTATTGCATAATGTACAGCGACTTTCGCACTCTTTGAAAATCAAATAGATAGATTTATATACCCATAAGATTCACATAAGTATTCAAAAATTTGCATATTATTCGCAAATAATATACTTTTGTAATATGATATTCAGACATTTGCTGAATATGCGGTCGCACCCTACGTGGGTGCGTGGATTGAAACATGTCATGACACATAATGTGGTCATGGTGATAATGTCGCACCCTACGTGGGTGCGTGGATTGAAACTATACGCCACGACACAAGAAGCGGACCAACGGGACGTCGCACCCTACGTGGGTGCGTGGATTGAAACTCATTACCGCTATTGTAAAAAATGCGGTTGTAAGTCGCACCCTACGTGGGTGCGTGGATTGAAACAGAGTATAGGACGGCACTACCGAGTGTGCCGTTCGTCGCACCCTACGTGGGTGCGTGGATTGAAACGTTATCATCGTAAAGCATACAAGCGTGTGCCCCTGTCGCACCCTACGTGGGTGCGTGGATTGAAACATAGTAGAACGACAAACCATTGCCTTTAGCTATGTCGCACCCTACGTGGGTGCGTGGATTGAAACCGCCAACGGACTGCTCACCAGCTAAAGCAGTGGAAGTCGCACCCTACGTGGGTGCGTGGATTGAAACTATAAAAGGTAACCTCGGTCAATTTATGCGTTTGTCGCACCCTACGTGGGTGCGTGGATTGAAACAAGAAGTACATCATCATCAAGACTAGAAGATGAAGTCGCACCCTACGTGGGTGCGTGGATTGAAACAAACTATTAACTTCGGTGAAGTCAATTACGTTATGAAGTCGCACCCTACGTGGGTGCGTGGATTGAAACCTATTGTAAATACGACACAGTTGAAACGAGGTTCTGTCGCACCCTACGTGGGTGCGTGGATTGAAACAGTACAACGAGTACACAAAAAATTACAAGGAATGTCGCACCCTACGTGGGTGCGTGGATTGAAACAGATCTCAACAACTTAAAAAAACATTTATGGGAGTCGCACCCTACGTGGGTGCGTGGATTGAAACATAGACACTTTGTAAAAGCTCAAGACGTTTCTCAATCGTCGCACCCTACGTGGGTGCGTGGATTGAAACTCCACCAAATGGACCAGTTGTTGAAGTGCCATCACCGTCGCACCCTACGTGGGTGCGTGGATTGAAACAGATGTAGCAGAATTGTTAACATTTTCTCCTGTGTCGCACCCTACGTGGGTGCGTGGATTGAAACAATGTAGAGTACACCATTGGTAGTGTGTTTGATGAGTCGCACCCTACGTGGGTGCGTGGATTGAAACTAAAGGACATACAACTATTGTCACCACTGATACTGTCGCACCCTACGTGGGTGCGTGGATTGAAACTAAGCTTGTTCCAGTTTGCTGTGGTTATATCGGGTCGCACCCTACGTGGGTGCGTGGATTGAAACAATGGCGAATATACCATTGGTAGTGTGTTTGACGTCGCACCCTACGTGGGTGCGTGGATTGAAACAATGGCGAATATACCATTGGTAGTGTGTTTGACGTCGCACCCTACGTGGGTGCGTGGATTGAAACAATGGCGAATATACCATTGGTAGTGTGTTTGACGGTCGCACCCTACGTGGGTGCGTGGATTGAAACATAATCTTGGGTTAGAACATTACTTTTATTCAAAGTCGCACCCTACGTGGGTGCGTGGATTGAAACGTACGGATGATTACTACATGGTTAGTAAGCTCTATGTCGCACCCTACGTGGGTGCGTGGATTGAAACATACAACCCATCTTCGGTTAAAAACCATGTGTCAGTCGCACCCTACGTGGGTGCGTGGATTGAAACAAAAGAACTTGTTTTTAAAAATCCTGCTCACGGAGTCGCACCCTACGTGGGTGCGTGGATTGAAACTTGAAAGCATTTTTGTAAATAGCGTTCGGGTTGCCGTCGCACCCTACGTGGGTGCGTGGATTGAAACAGCTCCGGCAAATAGATGTCTGCAAAATACAGCTTGTCGCACCCTACGTGGGTGCGTGGATTGAAACGATAGGGACGTAAATATAACGGGCGTAGTTGTAGTCGCACCCTACGTGGGTGCGTGGATTGAAACTCAACTCATAGCCTTCAAAGATAACCTTGATGGCGTCGCACCCTACGTGGGTGCGTGGATTGAAACTCCTCGGCGGCCTGGCGTTCCTCTTCTGCCTTGCGTCGCACCCTACGTGGGTGCGTGGATTGAAACAGGCGAAGCTCCTCGCGCTCTCGCTGTGCCGTCTGTCGCACCCTACGTGGGTGCGTGGATTGAAACTGTCTGGATGCTCTCAGCGGGTACGGCGGACGAGTCGCACCCTACGTGGGTGCGTGGATTGAAACTTGCCTACGACAAGGATGGCTGCGGCACAGTTACGTCGCACCCTACGTGGGTGCGTGGATTGAAACTTTATCTTCGTCGTTAATCCATCTTGCCACGGTGTGTCGCACCCTACGTGGGTGCGTGGATTGAAACGTAATCGTGATGTACTGCGGCTTTCTGACGTAGCGTCGCACCCTACGTGGGTGCGTGGATTGAAACCGCACCCTGTACGGTTGCAGCAAGGAGCACTCCGCAGGTCGCACCCTACGTGGGTGCGTGGATTGAAACTGCCTTGCGTGCTTCTTCCTTTGCCTTGACGCTGTCGCACCCTACGTGGGTGCGTGGATTGAAACTCGTAGGGTATTACAATCTCCTGCTCGTCGCCGGTCGCACCCTACGTGGGTGCGTGGATTGAAACTTCGTCGAGTGTAGGGTATAGCGACATCAGCTTGGTCGCACCCTACGTGGGTGCGTGGATTGAAACTGGGCTGATAATAGCGGCTTAAAGTGTGACGGAGGTCGCACCCTACGTGGGTGCGTGGATTGAAACTTGCAGCCGGCAACTATGCAAAAGAACAGCTTCGGTCGCACCCTACGTGGGTGCGTGGATTGAAACTTTTTCGGAGCAAAACGTCCCTCGTCCAAAATTGGTCGCACCCTACGTGGGTGCGTGGATTGAAACACAGCAATACCGTTGCTGAATGATGTGGTTGTCGGTCGCACCCTACGTGGGTGCGTGGATTGAAACACCGTAGATAACTGACTGATAATCAATGTCTCGTCGCACCCTACGTGGGTGCGTGGATTGAAACTTGTACCACTTAGACACCTCGCCGTCGTATTTAGTCGCACCCTACGTGGGTGCGTGGATTGAAACAAAGTTGTCCATATCGGTGTACATCAGACAAATAGTCGCACCCTACGTGGGTGCGTGGATTGAAACGGCAAGACAACAACCGAGGAAGCCGAAGCGAAGGGTCGCACCCTACGTGGGTGCGTGGATTGAAACATGGAGAGGCATGCCGTGCGACGTGCCACCGTGCGTCGCACCCTACGTGGGTGCGTGGATTGAAACAAGACGTTGGGCGCAAGCAACCATACGGATGCGTCGCACCCTACGTGGGTGCGTGGATTGAAACACGCCGGAGAAGGCGGCGGCACACATTGCCAAAGTCGCACCCTACGTGGGTGCGTGGATTGAAACAGCCCTCGACATCACGGTTAAGTCAACAGTGTGAGTCGCACCCTACGTGGGTGCGTGGATTGAAACCGGCTCGCTTGCTTGCCACTGCTTCGCCTCCTTGGTCGCACCCTACGTGGGTGCGTGGATTGAAACGTGGCATAGCCATAAGTCAAATTGACATTATCGAGTCGCACCCTACGTGGGTGCGTGGATTGAAACTAAATATTTGTTAATAATACAGCCAAATACTTTGTCGCACCCTACGTGGGTGCGTGGATTGAAACTTGTTGCTATTTTTCTTGCTGCTGCTGTCTATCGTCGCACCCTACGTGGGTGCGTGGATTGAAACTATGTTGATAATATAGAAATAATCATTATCTTTGGTCACACCCTACGTGGGTGCGTGGATTGAAACTCGTTAATATACTTTTGATAATCGTGTTCACGCGTCGCACCCTACGTGGGTGCGTGGATTGAAACGAATCAATGTCACCGATAGCGACATCAATACTTGTGTCGCACCCTACGTGGGTGCGTGGATTGAAACGTATTCGCATAACCGAAACCCGCATTCGTACCATGTTTTACTAATAGTGACACATAGATTAAAACAATACAAACCAGAAATGTGTAAGCCACAAATGATATGTATTGGATTTTATCGTTGCTGTCTGTAATAATATAGAATTGCCCATAAAGAAAATTGCCATTAAGTTATACGATACTTAATGGCAATTTTTTTATCACTTGTCTGCTTTACGCATAAGGTAGCCGGCGAATATTCTGGCGGCACTCTCCACCTTGGCGGCGCAGGGACGCTTCTTGTAGTATTCGGCGGTGCGTGGTGAGGCGACGTAGGAAGAGTGGGCTTTCTCGTAACCGTTAAGTCCGAGAAGCTCGGCGCAGATGAGGGAGCCGTTCTGGGCTTCCGACTCATGGAGCAACTCCTGCACCACCTTATAGCATGCCGACTTGCCCTCACGGTCGGCACCTTCCGTCTGACCGCAGTCGAGTCCGACGAGGGTGACGATGCCGGAGACGGCACCACACATCATACGCATACGTCCTACTCCACCTCCAAAGCCGGCTGCAATACGCTTGGCAAGCTGGTCGTCAACGCCATAGAGGTCGGCGAAGGCTGCCACTACAGACTGACAACAACCGTAACCCTGCATGAAAAGGTCGACGGAGCGACGGACACGTTGCTCAAGTTCGGGGGTGAGAACGGGAGCTGCATTGAGACTTCCCTCACGGGCGAAGATGGCGCTAAGCTCGGCTTTATACTGCTGGCAGTCCTTGAAGACGATGCCGTGCATGCCGTAGGCTCTGGCTGCCTCGATGTTGTCCTCACGGTCGTCAGCGAAGACGCACTCCTCGGGGCGCAGGTGGAAGCGGCTGCAGAGGATGTCATAAATCTCGCGCTCGGGCTTGACGACGTGTTCCTCAGAAGAGATGACGCGTCCGTCGAGGAGGCTGAAGATGGGGAACTGCTGCATGGTCTGATGTACGCAGCTGCACCAGTTGGTGAGGCCGTAGAGACGATATCCCTCTGCCTTGAGGCTGGTGAGGAGATCGCGCATGCCGGGTATCTCGCCGAGGACGAACTCGGTGTAGTGGGCGCCGAACTGCGCTATCTGCTCCTTCCACTGCGGCATAGCCTCCTGCATGTCGGCTATGATCTGGGGGAAGGTGCGCGATTCGCGGTCGAGCCGCTCATTCCACTTATCGTTCATGAGGTGGTCGTAGAACTGCTCTGACTCGGCGTGTGTGGCGAAGTACTTGTCGATGACAACGAAGTAGTCGTAATCGACAAGCACCTTACCAAAATCGAATATCAAGTTCTTTATCATTTCTTCTTTTCTTTTAAAGCGGATTGCTACGTATAGCTAAATAATCACCCTAAAACATATCTTCCTGTCGGTATCAGGCTGCGCCTACTAATTAATAAATAAAAAATACTAATTAATAATTGTGTCTACTCGTCTGCCTGTTCCTCAAGTGTGTACTGGCTGGATCCGTCGAAGCAGTGGGTGCAGACCTGGCACTTGGGCAGTCCGATGGCTGCGATGAGCTGTTCGATGGTGTTGAACTTCAGAGAGGTGAGACCGAGCTGTGAGCGGATTTCGTCCACCATGCGGTTATACTGCGGAGATCCGGTGGTGGCATACTTCTCGAGGTCCTTGTTGGCGTCGCCTTCGAACTTCTCGATGATGCGACGTGTGATCAGCTCCATGTCGCTCTTCGAGGACGTGAATCCGATGAAGGGGCAGCTGTAGACGAGGGGCGGACAGGCAATGCGCATGTGGCATTCCTTGAGTCCAGCCTGATCGAAGAGCACCTTGACGTTGTCGCGGAGCTGTGTGCCGCGGACGATGGAGTCGTCGCAGAAGAGGACACGCTTGCCGTTGAGCATCGCCTTGTTGGGGATGAGCTTCATCTTTGCCACAAGCGAACGCATCGACTGGTTGGCGGGGGTGAAGGAGCGCGGCCATGTGGGGGTATACTTGGCTATGCAGCGCTGGTAAGGCACGCCCTTTCCGGCTGCATATCCCATAGCCATGCCGGTGCCTGAGTCGGGGATGCCCGAGCAGCAGTCCACCTCCACGTCGTCTGTCTTGGCGAGATTAAATCCGTTTGTGAATCGTGCTTCCTCGACGTTCTTTCCTTCGTACGTGGATGTGGGGAATCCGTAATACACCCAGAGGAAGGAGCACACCTGCATCTTCTTGTTGGCAGGGCGCAGCTGTGTGAGGCTGTCGGCGGTGAGGCTGACAATTTCGCCCGGTCCGACGTTGTAGCACTCCTCGAAGTCGAGGTTAGGGAAAGAAGTGGATTCGCTTGAGGCGGCGTATGCACCGTCCTTCTTACCTATAATAATAGGTGTGCGTCCCCATGCGTCGCGGGCGCAGATAAGCGAGTCTTCGGTAAGAATCATCATGGTGCAGGAGCCCTTGATGGAGTGATAGACGTTCTCGATGCCTTCGCGGAAAGTCTTGCCTTGCGTAATGAGCAAGGCCACAAGCTCTGTCTGATTGGTGGAACTCTGCGAGAGTTCGGCGAAGTGCATGTTCTTGTCGAGCAGCTTCTGTGTAAGCTCCTCAATGTTGACGATCTTTGCCACCGTGCAGATGGCGAAGCGTCCAAGGTGCGAATTGAAGACGATGGGCTGTGCGTCGGTGTCGCTAATCACGCCGATACCCGCCGTGCTGCCCTCAAATCTGTCGAGCGTAGACTCGAACTTGGTGCGGAAGTACGAGCTCTCCAGATTGTGGATGGAGCGTGTAAATCCTTTTTCCTTACTGTACATCGCCATACCGCCGCGGCGGGTTCCGAGATGTGAATTGTAGTCAGTTCCATAGAAAACGTCTGCCACGCAGCTTTTCTTGGAAATGGTGCCAAATATGCCTCCCATAAAAATCCTGATGTTAGAGTATCCAGTTTTTGAAAATAATGAGTGCAAAGTTAGTTATATTCCACGAAAAAAGTGGCATTGATGCTAAAAAAATCGGAAAAAGACACAACAATGTTAATTATAAGATGTATCTTTGCAGATAAAAAAGTCAAGAAAATTTCAAAATAATTTATATTATATGAGTTTGAAAATAGTTGTACTTGCCAAGCAAGTACCCGACACACGAAATGTCGGCAAGGACGCCATGACGGCGGAAGGTACCGTCAACCGCGCCGCTCTGCCGGCTATCTTCAATCCTGAAGACCTGAACGCTCTGGAGCAGGCTCTGCGCTTGAAAGAGCAGAACCCCGGCTCCACTGTAGGAGTATTGACAATGGGTCCTCCGCGTGCAGCCGAGGTGATTCGCCAAGGCCTTTACCGCGGTGCCGATACGGGATGGCTACTGACCGACCGCCTCTTCGCAGGCGCTGACACCCTCGCCACTTCTTACGCCCTTGCCACCGCCATCAAGAAGATCGGCGACGTGGACGTTGTTATCGGCGGACGCCAGGCCATCGACGGCGACACGGCACAGGTGGGACCGCAGGTGGCTCAGAAGCTGGGTCTCTCGCAGGTGACATACGCCGAGGAAATCCTCAAGTGTGAGGACGGCAAGCTGACCATACGCCGCCATATCGACGGTGGCGTGGAGACCGTAGAGGCTCCGATGCCGCTCGTGGTGACCGTAACCGGTTCGGCTGCTCCCTGCCGCCCTGCCAACGCCAAGCTTGTGATGAAATACAAGCGTGCCACAGCTCCTATGGAGCGCCAGCCCGAAGCAAAATATAACTACCTGTACGAGGAGCGTCCTTACCTCACTCTCAACCAGTGGACAGTGGCTGACGTGGACGGCGACCCGCAGCAGTGTGGTCTGAGCGGCTCGCCCACGAAGGTGAAGGCCGTGAAGAACATCGTCTTCCAGGCTAAGGAGAGCAAGACTCTCACCGGCAGCGACACCGACATCGAGGGCTTGATAAAGGAATTGTTGGACGAAAAGATTATTGGATAATGAATAACGTATTTGTATATTGTGAGATAGAAGGCACACAGGTGCAGGAGGTTTCGCAGGAGCTTCTGACCAAGGGCCGCAAACTCGCCAACCAGCTCGGTGTGGACCTCAACGCCATCGTGGCTGGTACTGGCATCAAGGGCAAGGTGGAGGACCAGATTCTGCCTTACGGCGTGGACAAGCTCTTTGTCTTCGACGCCGAGGGACTCTTCCCCTACACATCTGCTCCGCATACTGACATCCTCGTAAACCTCTTCAAGGAGGAGCAGCCGCAGATAGCCCTCATGGGCGCTACGGTTATAGGTCGTGACCTCGGTCCGCGCGTATCGTCATCATTGACAAGCGGTCTGACTGCTGACTGCACAGAGCTGGAGATCGGCGACTATGACGACAAGAAGACCGGCACTCACTACGACAACCTGCTATATCAGATCCGTCCGGCATTCGGCGGCAACATCGTTGCCACCATCGTCAACCCTGACCACCGTCCGCAGATGGCTACTGTACGTAGCGGCGTGATGCAGAAGGCTCTCTATGAGGGCAAGGCAAAGGGCGAGGTGGAATACATGGACGTGGCTAAGTATGTGCCCACCGCTGACTACGTGGTGAAGGTGCTCGACCGTCACGTGGAGGCTGCCAAGCACAACCTCAAGGGTGCTGCCATCGTAGTGGCAGGCGGTTACGGCGTAGGATCGAAGGAGAACTTCGACATGCTGTTCCAGCTTGCCAAGGAGCTTCACGGTGAGGTGGGCGCAAGCCGTGCCGCTGTGGACGCAGGATGGTGCGACCATGACCGCCAGATCGGTCAGACCGGCGTAACCGTCCACCCGAAGGTGTACATCGCATGCGGTATCTCAGGACAGATTCAGCACATCGCCGGCATGCAGGACTCAGGCATCATCATCTCCGTAAACAACGACCCGGACGCACCAATCAACAAGATTGCCGACTACGTGATTACAGGCACAGTGGAAGAGGTGCTTCCGAAACTCATCAAGTACTATAAAGCGAATAATAAGTAATGGCTAACTATTATACCGACCATCCGGAGTACGATTTCTATCTTAATCATCCGGAAATGCAGCGCGTCGTTGAGCTGAAGGAGCGCAACTTCGCCGACAAGGACAAATATGAGGATGCGCCCGTTGACTTCGAGGACGCTATCGAGAACTATAAGCGAGTGCTCGAAATCACCGGTGACATCGCCGCCAACATCATCGAGCCTAACTCTGAGGACGTGGACCTCGAGGGACCGCACCTCGTGGACGGACGTATGCACTACGCATCGAAGACCTACGAGAACATCGAGGCTACACGCCAGGCCGGACTCTGGGGCATCTCTATGCCGCGCCGCTACAACGGCCTCAACATGCCTATCACTCCTTACTCAATGGCTTCGGAGATTGTTTCGGCTGCTGACGCAGGTTTCCAGAACATCTGGTCACTCCAGGACTGCATCGAGACTCTCTATGAGTTTGGTTCTGAGGAGCAGCGCCAGAAGTATATTCCCCGTGTCTGCGCTGGCGAGACCATGTCAATGGACCTCACTGAGCCGGACGCTGGTTCTGACCTCCAGCGCGTTATGCTCAAGGCCACACAGGACAAGGACGGCACATGGCGTCTGAACGGCGTGAAGCGATTCATCACCAACGGCGATTCTGACATCCACCTCGTACTCGCACGTTCTGAGGAGGGCACACGCGATGGACGCGGTCTGTCAATGTTTATCTATGACAAGCGCGACGGCGGCGTGACAGTACGCCACATCGAGCACAAGCTCGGTATCCACGGTTCGCCCACTTGCGAGCTCGTATACAAGAACGCCAAGGCAGAGCTTTGCGGTTCGACACGTCTCGGACTTATCAAGTACGTAATGGCTCTTATGAACGGTGCACGTCTGGGTATTGCCGCTCAGTCTGTAGGCGTAAGCCAGGCTGCTTACGACGAGGCTCTGAAGTATGCTCGTGAGCGCAAGCAGTTCGACACAG
>ERZ507015.506-NODE-506-length-11735-cov-4.78553_pt1 | contig 11735 bp, 9 predicted proteins | sample MGYA00513165_ERZ507015 | MGnify/ENA metagenome assembly ERZ507015
GCACTTCTGAAGAAGTACCAGATCATCGAGCCGCTTGATGTTCTGGAAGAATTAAACGAGTCGACCCGCCTGGTCATCTACCCTTGTATCCATACGGTACTTTTAGGAGACGACATCAGGGAATTATTAGCAACATTCAGTGAGGAGGATCAAATTGGAGACGAAGCAGCCATTCAAAGCACTCTCGAAGATATGCCTGAATAACTGGCATTACATAGATAAAAAGATACTGACGCTTAATGAAGGAATCAACTTCTTCACCGGACATTCCGGAAGTGGTAAATCGACGGTTCTGGATGCGATCCAGATCGTGCTGTATGCCAATACGGACGGCCGTGGATTCTTCAACAAGGCGGCAGCAGATGATTCGGACCGTACACTGATCGAGTACTTAAGAGGTATGGTGAATATCAGTGAAAATAATGAATCACAGTATTTAAGAAATCGTAATTTTTCCAGTACGATCGTGCTGGAGCTGACACAGACGAATACCAGGGATAAACAGTGTGTCGGTGTTGTGTTTGACGTGGACACGTCGAATAATGACGTAAGCCGCCTGTTCTTCTGGCATATGGGAGAATTACTTCCGAATCATTACCGTTCGGAAGGCCGGTGCCTTACCACTGCGGAAATGCGTGAGTACCTGCAGCGTTCCTTTACGCCGGAACAGTTCTACTGCGGTCCGAGCAATGAAAGATTCCGGAGACAGCTATACGATATCTATCTTGGCGGTCTGGACATGGAAAAATTTCCAAAGCTATTCAAACGTGCGATCTCGTTCCGTATGAATATCAAACTGGAAGATTTCGTAAAGGAATATATCTGTATGGAGCAGGATATCCATATTGAGGATCTGCAGGAAAGTGTCATGCAGTATGGACGCATGCGCAGTAAGATCGAAGAGACGATGGAGGAGATCAGAAGACTGAAGCTGATCTGCGGAAAATATGAGCAGTATGCAGAAAAATCCGATGAGGAGAAGGTGTGCTCTTATCAGATCGACCGTCTGGAGATTATGAACCATGAGGTGAAGAGTCAGGAAGCCAGAGACCGGATCAAGGTAAGGCAGGAAGCCATCGAAGATCTGAAGAAGCAGCAACAGGTGCTGGAGCAGGAAGAAAAGGACCTGCAGAAAGAGTATGAAGAGATCATTCTGCGGATCGCAGACAGTGGGTATGCAAGACTGGAATCAGATCTGGATACATTAAATGAGACGCTGGAGCGTCTGAATAACGGAAAAGTCCGCTGGGAGCAGACTGCAGAGCATCTGAAGGCATGGACGGAGAAAGACATTACGCCAAATCAGGTGATCTGGGATATCGAAAAATTCGCAGACGGAAGCATTTCCGAAGAAGAGCTTGTGCGCCTGCAGGAAGGCTTAAAAGATCTGCAGGAGGAGCTGGAAGACCAGAGACAGGAAGCGGATGCAGACCTTCGCCGGATCAAGAAAGAAGAGAAAGAGGCAAGAGCAGAGTTAAAAGAACTGAAGCAGGGAAAGAAGGCTTATCCGAGAGAGCTGGAAGAGGCGAGATTCGAACTGCGTAACCGTCTGCATGAGCGTTGCGGCAAGTTCGTGAATGTGCATATTCTTGCGGATCTTCTGGATGTGAAGGACGAGAGATGGCACAATGCAGTGGAGGGTTATCTTGGAAATAATAAATTGCAGCTGATCGTGGAACCAAAGTATGCCAGGGCTGCGATGGACATTTACCAGGAGATGGATACGAAACGTTTCTTCCGGGCAGCAGTCCTGGATACGGAGAAGCTTACGAAGGACAAGCATCAGGTACAGCCGGGGGCGCTGGCAGAAGTAGTAAAAGCGAAAGAAGCGTATGTGCAGGAATACATTAATTTCTTCCTTGGAAATGTAAAGAAATGCGAGTCACTGGATGAACTGCGTGAGTGCAGGATCGGTGTGACACCGGATTGTATGCTGTACCAGAGCTACAAATTGCAGCACATGAATCCGGAGAATTACACCAGAAGAGCCTACATCGGTGAGACGAGTATGCGCCAGAGAATCCGCAAGCTGGAAGAAAAATGTGAGAAGTTAAATGGCGAGAGAATGCCGGTACAGGAGCTGTTAGAAGAGATCCGCCAGGCAATGCAGATGGAGATGTTGAAGCAGCCGGCAGAGGATTATCTCGGATGGCTGGCTGACAGCAAGGCAATCATTTCCAAAGAAAAGAAAAAGGCTCAGCTTCTGGAACAGATGCAGAAGTTAAAGGATGAATCCGTTGCTGCATGGGAAGGCAAGAAGAAAGAAGTGCAGGCGGCACAGGATGCGAAGAAAGAATCCGTATCCAAGGTGCAGGAAGCAATCTGGGAGAACAAGAAAGAAATCGAACGTCTGAATGCAGAAGTTCTTGAATCGGAAGAACAGATGAAGGACGTGAAGAGAAAAGTAGCAGATAAGCGTTACGAGAAGGAGTTCCAGGAATATCTGGCGAGCAGAAAATCCGAGAATTATGAGTATCTGAGACGTCAGATGGTTTCGCGGGTATATACGCTCAGGGAAGAAGAGGAAGACGCTTACCGGAAGCTGGTGGAAGAGAGAAGCAGTTATATCAGAGAATATCCGAACCGTACATTCTCAACTTCTATCCGGGACAATACGCCATATGAGAAGCTTTTGAATTCGCTGTCCTGCGATCATCTGGAGACTTACAGGGAGTCGGCGAAGACACAGGCGAAAGCGGCTGTGGAGCATTTCAAAGATGACTTCATCTTCAAGATCCGGAGTGCGATCCTGGAGGCTTATCAGAGAAGGGATGAGTTGAACCGGATCATCAGCAAACTGGACTTCGGTAAGGATAAGTATCAGTTCGTGATCACGAAGAACAAGGGTGCAGATGGAAAATATTATAAGATGTTCATGGATGATTCCCTGCAGATCCGTCCGTCTGACTTAGATGATACGATGGACAACCAGCTTGATATGTTCACGATGGAGCATGAGAACCAGTATGGGGAGATGATGAACGAGCTGATCAACATCTTTATCCCGCCGGAGAATGCGACGAAGGACGAGATGGATGAGGCGAAACGCAACATGGATAAGTATGCGGATTACCGAACCTATCTGTCATTCGATATGCAGCAGATCGTACATGGTGATAAGGAGATGACGATCGGACTGAGTAAGATGATCAAGAAGAACTCCGGCGGAGAGGGACAGAACCCGCTGTACGTGGCACTTCTGGCAAGCTTTGCGCAGCTTTATAAGATCAATCTGTCGCCGAAGATGCACCGATCACCGACACTGCGTCTGGTTGTGTTGGACGAGGCGTTCTCCAAGATGGATGCCGAGAAGGTGGCAAGCTGTATCTCGCTGATCCGCGGACTTGGCTTCCAGGCGATCATCAGTGCGACGAACGATAAGATCCAGAACTATCTGGAGAATGTAGATAAGACTTTCGTGTATGCGAACCCGAATAAGAGACACATTTCCATTCAGGAATTTGAGAAGACGGAGTTTGGGGAGTTGGCGGAGGAAGAATAAAAGATACAAGAGAAAGTAAAAGATACGGAAGAAGCTGCCACCTGCGGGAAAGCACTTACAGGAAACTATAGTTGGTAAGTACTGTAAGTGCTTTTATATATAGTTTTTATTTGTAATTTTTATAGTTTAGTAGAAAAATAAAATTGGAGTCAAGTGAAAATTCCTGGTAGAGTCAATGGGGACAATAAAAAAGCAGGGAATTAGCGTTCCTCGTGGCTCCTACAAATCATTCATCAATAGCCATTTCCAGATTGGAATCACTTCAACACGAATTCCTTCACAGTCAAGAACAGCCTCTTCACTATTTGTAATCAGAATACATTTGGAGTCCGGTATAAGATTATTTAATTTGACGAAAGCACGGGTTTCACATTCTCGAGTATCTATATTATCTAATACCTGCATACTGACCTGGATAGCCAGATTTTCTGACGGAACATAGAAGTCGATTTCCACATTATTTTCAAAGAAGTAAACATTTTCTACTCCGTAACGCCGAATTAATTCGATGGCGACAAGATTTTCCAGTTGGGCAGATTTACAGTCTAGTAACATAAGTCCAAGAAGTCCTGTATCCATGAAATAATATTTGGGAGAAGTCTCTTTTTCTACCAGTTTTGCAGCATAGTTTTGCAGAGTAAAAAGCAAATAGGAGTCTGTCATGTAGCCAACATAATTGATTACAGTTTGTTTGCCAATAGATGTTCCTGTACTTTTTAATATATTAGTCAGTCTACTGAAAGATAAAGGTTTCGTAATAGATTCGGCAATCTTTTTTAAAATCAATCTTACAGCAAAGTCATTGGTAATTTTATTTCTTGTTATGATATCACCAAGATATACGGTCTGGTAGATGCTATTCAAAAAAACCCTTTTGTTCTTTATTTCCGTTAATTCAGGGAAAGCTCCATATGTTACATATTGGTTATATTGGTTTTGCACATCAGCTTTATCTTTGGTGCTGATTACATCCAGATAATTCTTTTTCATATGATTGGCAATCAGGTATTCTGAGAAAGAATATGGATAAATATTCATAATCACAAAGCGACCGCCAAGAGTAGATGCAATTTCACTACTTAACATTTTACTGTTACTGCCTGTTATATTGATCCGATATTTCATATCAGCAATTCTACGGACAAATTTTTCCCATCCAGTGATATTTTGAATTTCATCTAAGAATAAATATGGTTTAACGTCAGTTCTGGATATCTCTAACCCGATTTCTAAAATAAGGTTTAAGTCAGCGGCGGTCATTTCCAAAAGACGTTCATCTTCAAAGTTAACATAAACGATTTGTGATAATGGAATTCCATTTGCTTCCAATTGTTTTATCTGTTGATACATCATATAAGATTTTCCGGTTCTACGAATGCCAACAAAACAGTAATTGACATTTTCTTCCAGATAGTAATGTCTTGGAATAAGTGGATTATTAAGGTAGATTTCTTTTTGGTCAATCATGATTTGTTTTAAACTATCTCTATTCATAACATACCTCCAAAATATATAGAACAATTATATTCTATTTTTGTCTTATACACAAGACAAAAATAGAATGTGATTGTTTTGTAATTAGAACATATATGAAAAATCATTCCTGCAATCTACATGTCATACTTTGTGGTATGCTTTGCAGAAGGCATTTTTAAGACATACTTTAGAATATGAAACTAAGGATAATATATGAGAGGTAAGAAAAAAATATGAAAAAAATCAACAGCCGTCCCCAATGGCTTTTTTTGTTATTGTTATACGGTTAAAATAAAATCAAATATATTAATCTTTGAATATATAAAACGAATATGCTACAATGCAATTACTTCAAAAAAGCATTCGCTTTTTACTATGATTCTTTATCGTGAAATTGGATTGCCAAAACTGCTGACAGCAGGTATTTTTATCCCAAACTAGTAACTCGCTGGAATATTTCAAATATACAAAATTTAGAGATGGAAGGTGCAATGGTTATGACGATCACCGAAATGAGAAAATTAAAAGAACAAAAAGGCTATACACTGGAAGAAATCGCCGAAAAGTCAGGCATTGATATAGAACTGGCCGCAAAAATATTTTATAAAAAAGAGCAGATCGGGCAAAAGGAATTCTATGACCTGTTGACTTACAGTGAAATCCGTGAATTGGAAAAAGTGTTTGTAGAAGCAGATAAGAACAAAGCAGCAGAAGCGCTGGGAGCATATCAGGTAAAGAAGCAGGGGGAATATACATTAGAGGATTACTATGCCCTGCCCGATGACCAGAGATATGAATTGATCGATGGCGTTTTATATGACATGGCAGCACCTGCCGTTACACATCAGGAGATTGCTTTCGAGATTGCGGTGGCTTTGCGGAATACTGGATTGCGGATGTGAAAAATCAGAAGGTAATTGTGTATGATCTGGGAGATGATTTTGGAGAAAATATGGATCTGATGATATATGGAATGGATGGGGAAGTGCCGGTTGGAATTTATGATGGGGAGTGTAAGATAGATTTTGAGGAAATAATGAATATTATTTCAAAATCCAGTACATAACCAGTTGAACAAAATATGCTATACTGCTGATAGAAGTACTACGAAAAAAGCGGTACAAAAACCAGAAATGGAGAAAAGCATATGAAATTAACAATATTAGGAACCGGAAATGCAACGGTAAGTGAATGTTATAATACTTGCTATGCAATCAGCGATGAAGGGAAACATTTTCTTGTAGATGCAGGCGGTGGCAACCGTATTCTGAAAGTATTAAAGGACACAGGAATCGACATGAATGATATCCATGATATCTTCGTTACACACGAGCATGTAGACCACGTGCTTGGAATTATCTGGCTGGTGCGTATGATCGGACAGAGAATGAACCAGGGAAAATATGAAGGTGATCTTCGCATTTACTGCCATGAGGAGCTGGCAGAGAAGATTCAGGCAATCGCAAATATGACGATCCAGCAGAAGGTCTGTAAGCATATGGGGGAGCGAATCCAGTTTGATGTCGTGAAAGACGGAGACAGCAGAACGATTCTCGGATGTCCAGTGACATTCTTCGACATTGGTTCGACAAAGGCGAAACAGTTCGGATTCACCATGCAGCTTAAGAGCGGTAAGAAATTCACCTGTGTTGGTGACGAGCCGTACAATGAGGTGGATTATAAATATGTGAAGGGCAGTGACTGGCTGCTTCATGAGGCATTCTGCCTGTTCGGTGAGGCGGATAAATTCAAGCCTTATGAGAAGCATCATAGTACAGTAAAAGAAGCATGCCAGCTTGCGGAAGAACTCGGTGTGCCGAATCTGTTGTTGTATCATACAGAAGAGACACATCTGGCGGAGAGAAAGAAGTTGTATACGGAGGAAGGACAGCAGTATTATCATGGCAATCTGTATGTGCCGGATGATCTGGAGACGTTTGAGATATAGAAAAGCAAAAGAAAATAAAAATAGATTAGAATGTAAGAAAACCTGCCGACGGGCAGGTTTTCTTGCGTTCATTTTTGATCCGGAAGGGACAATAAAAAAGTCAAAAACCCTGTCCCCATGGCTAAAAAAGATCGAGCATATTATCCAGATAAATCTCTTCCCTGACATGCAGTTGATATTCCGGCTTCGTCATATAATAAAGCAGAAATTCAAGAATCAGCGCACTTCCAAGCCCGCGTCCTTCAATCTTAAAATTAGAAAATCCCATGGGCATGTAAATATTCTGTATATCATCCACACTGATGAATCCGGGATTTTCCATTGCCTTGGAAAAGCGGTAACCGTTACCGCCATCCGGCGAAGCACAGTGAAACTCCGGGGCAGGATTTCCGAGATTCTTCCGGCTGACGGATTCATAACAAGTCTTTCTGTCCTTACAGCCGAACCAGCAGCATTCATTGCATAAGAATTCTACTTTATCTTTCTGGTGCTGCGACATCAGGTCTAATTTATCGAATACTTTGTTTAACCGGAAGTCTGGTACAATATAACGGAAATCTTCTCGGTTTATTTCAGTTAAAAAATCCTGAAAATCTGTCAGAACTTTTGTGGTTGAAGAGATAAGGTAGAGATCAGGATAGTTTTTTTGTAAATAGTTCAATAAAAGATCGGAGTACACGATCACGCCAGATTGTGGGGAATGAGAGCACTCGAACATTTTACAAAGCTCGTTACATTTCTTATCTGTAAGATGTTCTTCCCGTAGCAACGAATTACTGAACGTCAGCCGGGCCGAGATGCCGTATTCCCGCACCAGATCAAGCACGTCTTCCGGATCAGAATATCCAAATGAAGTACGCCCGCCGCCCCAGATACAATCCGAAGGAGCGCCATAGATCGAGCCAATCTCACACCAGTCGTAAAAATATTCCCTGTGTTTCCGGAATAATGGAAGGAATATGCGGTACAATTCGTAAAATTCAAACAGGCCTGGGAGGTGGTAAAAGGCAGTAGGATTATTATTTTGAATATTTGCTGTAGTTGCTGTATTCATGTGGTTACCTCTGGAAAATTTTCTATGGTTAATGATAACACATTATCCCGGCAGTGAACACGTATATTTCCGCATATGATACACCACATATACTGCGATTACAAGTTCCGTAAGCGGCATTGCGGATCACAGACTTCCGGGCAGGTAATGTCCTTATAGCATATTTTTAATATATGTCAAGGTTTTACATGCATTTCACTTGCATTATCCACATACATGTGTATAATAAAGCTTGTTCGGTATTTTTGAAAAAAAAGTATAGTAATAGAAAACTTTTGAAAATATGGAGGTGAAAATGTGGATATCGGAAAGAAGCTGAGAGAGCTTAGAAAGCAGAACGATCTGACATTGGAAGATCTGGCTTCGCGCAGTGAGCTTACGAAAGGATTTCTGTCACAGGTGGAGCGTAACCTGACGGCACCGAGTATTGCGACACTGGAGGACATTCTGGAAGCACTTGGAAGTAATCTGTCGGAATTCTTTCACGAAGAGGAAGAAAAGCAGATCGTGTTCGGAACAGATGATTTTTTCGTTGATGAGAAAGAAGATTACCAGGTGGAATGGATCATTCCGAATGCGCAGAAGAACCAGATGGAGCCGATTCTTATGACACTCTATCCGCATAAAAAGAGTCATATCCAGACGTCGTATACGGGCGAGGAATTTGGCTATGTACTGAAGGGAAATATTACGATTATGCGCGGCGGTAAAAAATATAAAGTGAAGGCGCATGAGACGTTTTATATGGATGGTGCGAAGAGTCATTATCTTTATAATCACGGGAATAGCCCGGCAAAGATATTGTGGATCACGACACCGCCAATCTTTTAAAAATAAACCAGAGGGGACAGTAAAAAAGCCGGAAAACCCGTCCCCATGGAAAGGAGAACCATGGAAGAGAAAAAACTAATCGAATTTCGCAATATTGTGAAAAGCTTTGATTCGCAGGTTGTGTTAAAAGGGATCAACCTGGACATATATGAAAATGAATTCGTAACCCTGCTTGGACCAAGTGGATGTGGTAAGACTACACTGCTCCGAATCCTTGGAGGATTTCTGGATGCGGATGAAGGAAAGGTGATCTTTGACAATGAAGATATCACCGGAAAACCACCGTATGAAAGAGAACTGAATACCGTATTCCAGAAATATGCATTATTCCCACATCTGAGCGTATATGAAAATATCGCATTTGGATTAAAGCTTAAAAAAATGAGTAAAGATATTATTGAACAGAAGGTTATGAAGATGCTGAAACTGATCGGTCTGGAAGGCTATGAGGATAAGAATACGACCTTACTTTCCGGTGGTCAGCAGCAGCGTGTGGCAATCGCGAGAGCACTGGTCAATGAGCCGAAGGTACTGCTTCTGGATGAGCCGTTGGCAGCGCTGGACTTAAAGCTTCGGAAGGAAATGCAGTATGAACTGAAGCGCATCCAACAGGAGGTCGGCATCACATTTATCTTCGTAACACACGATCAGGAAGAGGCACTTACGATGTCGGATAAGATCGTCGTTATGCAGAAAGGTGAGATCCTTCAGATCGGAACCCCGCAGGAGATTTACAATGAGCCGACAAACCGTTTCGTTGCAAACTTCATCGGAGAGAGCAATATCATTTCCGGAAGAATGATTGAGGATTACAAAGTTCGTTTTGATGATATCACGTTCGACTGTGTGGATCAGGGCTTTAAGGAAAATGAGCCGGTGGATGTCGTGATCCGTCCGGAAGACATCGATATCGTAGATGTAAAAGACGGCAAGATGACAGGTGAGGTATTAAGTGTTCTGTTCAAGGGTGTGCACTATGAGATCATGGTAGAGACCGTTCCCGGAACGAGTGTTACGGTCAACATGCGTGTCATCCGTAATCACGATGTGACCAGCGAAGACGGAAGCGAGAAGATCAGTGCCAACAACTTCTATGTAGATCTGGAAGATGTGGAGAATCTGGATGATAAGGAAATTGTCGCACTGTCGAATGCACAGGCATGGGAGACGGAAAGTGATGAGTACATTTCCATTGCAAATATTGAATATGAACTGGAAGCAAAAGAAGGCCAGTATCCGGTAACATTCAGCACAGCAAACGGAACCAGCATCGAGAGAACCATCTTTGTAGTTAACCAGCCGTTCGTTAAGAATGAGAAGGCAAATGAAGGTGTTATGGCATTCAACTTCTTCAAGACGGTAGATGAGATTACAGAATCCCAGGCATTGGATACGGATCTTAAGACATGGGCAAATGCACAGGGATGGAAACTGACGGATGAAGACCAGAGCGTGGACATCAGTGTAGACTATGATTTTGATCCGGAAGAAGTAACAGAAGGCGTGTATGAGATTACATTTTCCACTACGGGACGTGAGTTCAAGATCCATACAACGGATTATTCGGAGGAAGGACAGGAGGTCGGCCTGACATTCTTCCCGGAAGATATCCATGTTATGCCGAAGGTGGTATTCTAAGATGAAGAAATTTTCACAGTTAGCATTTCCGTACATTGTGTGGGCGGTACTGATGCTGGTGTTCCCGATGGTTCTGATCGCACTTTATTCAGTGACAGACCAGGGAAATACCATTCTGTCGTTCACATTTACACTGGAACATTATGCCAAATTTTTTACCGACCCGGATTTCTTATTAATCCTCTGGCGTTCCATTGTGATTGCGGTAAAGACAACCGTGATCTGCCTGTTGCTGGGCTATCCGATCGCATATTATATTGCGCGCAGTGAGCAGAAAAAGCAGAATGCGCTGATTCTTGTGATCACGATCCCGATGTGGATCAACATGCTGGTAAGAACATATGCATGGATCGGACTTTTAAGTGATGGCGGCCTGATCCAGAGAATCTTACAACTGGTGGGATTGGGAAAAGGGTCTCTTCTTTATACAGAAGAGGCAGTGCTTTTGGGAATGGTATATAACTTTCTGCCATTTATGATCCTGCAGATCCAGACGTCACTTAGTAAGATGGACAATTCCTTGCTGGAAGCGAGTGCAGACCTTGGGGCAAGTCCGGCGCAGACATTTAAGCGTGTGACACTGCCGCTTTCCGTGCCGGGAATCATCAACGGGATTACGCTGGTATTTCTTCCGGCAGTCAGTTCTTTCTTCATACCGAAGCTGCTCGGCGGCGGTCAGTATTTCCTCATCGGAAATATGATCGAGAACCAGTTCATTACGGTTGGAGAGTGGAACTTCGGAAGTGCCATTTCCATGATCATGGCGGTCATCATGATGGTACTTATGATGGTTGTCCGTAAGATCGAGATTCGTAACCAGGGCGGAAAGGGGGTATAATCGTTATGAATAATAAGGGAAAACGTCCGATAGGGAAGATCCTTATGATACTGGCGGTTGTGTTCTTCTATCTTCCGATCCTGTACATGATCATCTTCTCATTTAACGATGGGAAATCACTGACGAGTTTTACAGGATTTTCACTCCGCTGGTACAAACATATGCTGGATTCATCAGATATGATGGATGCACTGTCGACAACATTCAGTATTGCATTGCTTGCGACCTTTATTTCAACGGTAACAGGAACAATTGCAGCAATCGGTATCAGTAAATCAAAGAAGATTGTGCGTGACCTGATGGAGCAGATCAACAACCTTCCGATCATGAATCCGGAGATTGTAACAGCAATCGGATTTATGTTATTATTTATTACATTTCATGTGGAAAAAGGTTATGTAACGATGCTTCTGGCACATATTGCATTCTGTATTCCGTATGTTATGTT
>ERZ507015.515-NODE-515-length-11611-cov-8.41286_pt1 | contig 11611 bp, 10 predicted proteins | sample MGYA00513165_ERZ507015 | MGnify/ENA metagenome assembly ERZ507015
ATGAATACACTTACGCCGACGACTACGCAAAGAAGCTGTCGCTGCGCGAAGCTATTGAAGCATTAGACGGTGGCGGTCTGATATATCCGGAGGACGAGGTTATGAAGTTTGGACGTATAGCAACCTCTTCTTACTATTATGCCGACGATGGTGATAAGGGTGAGAGTATATACGAGTGGAACGCCAACGGACAACTCATTGGAGGAACATGGAAGGAGACTTCTATAAAGTCTGGCCACGATAACAACGATACGTCGACCGTGACCGACTACGGCGAGGCACGAATAGGATATAACGCCGATGGACACATGGCATGGACGATTGACCATAGCATCAGCGAAAACGACTTCGTCAAGATTGAATACTTGTATAACAAGAAAGGTATATGGACCGGCGAGGCAGAATATGATGGCGACAGCTGGGATGGCCCGTGGACCAAGGTAGATTGGAGCAAGGCAAGAGCCAGAAAACGTCTCGCAATGCGTGCAGCTAAAACGCCGAAGTTTATCGATGATATGACCGACGGCTATCATTATATAGAAAACAATGATGGCGTATGGAATACTCAAGGAAAATACTATGTGTCAACTGGCGTTGTGGCAGGCGGTAGTTACAATCAGACTCTCGTAAGCACCGCATCCGTTCCTGCTAATCCAGCATATAACTATACCGACCCGTTGATGCCTCTCGAAATCGAAGAGGATTACGACGAATATGAGGATGGTAAAGAAATGTGGTGGTATAGTTGGAACACGGACAAGTACGATTGGGAACTTGACTGGGGGCCGACAGCAGCCCAAAGGGTGTATGACATGGATGGCAATATCGTTGCCGATATCTACGACCGCAACCAGACTGTAGTAAGTTCAATCACATACCGTCTTGACGATGACGACCGACTGGTTGAGCAGACCTACAGCAAGGGTGGCAACATCACCTACGAATATCTCCCCGACACCAACCATCTGCTTGAGAGTGTAGAGACATCAGCCGACGGCTATCGCAACGTGTGCCGCTATTACTACAGCAAGCACAACTATGTAGACCCGACTGGCATTGAAAGCATCAAAGGCGATGACGCTTCCACACATGTACGGTACGACCTGCAAGGCCGCCGCATAACCACTCCGACCTCTAAAGGCATCTACATTGTCAACGGAAAGAAAGTGGTGGTTCGTTAAAAACACAAAAGCAGCGAAATAAACCAATTCAATGACAACGAAAAAGGCGTACAACCCAAAATCGTAAAGATTAAGGTTGTACGCCTTATTGTTATTTCTTGTTCAAAATTTTACCTCGTTTTTCTCCAGCACCAATGCCAAAGTCTGTAGAATGGTTCGGGTAGCGCTTCTTGAGGATAGGATCTTAGCAGACGGAGGTCGCGTTGGAGGCGCTGGAGGTTATGGCTGATGAAGCCATTGGTGGAAGGACGGCGATCGTCGAACTGTCCGAAGTTGCCGCCGCGCAACACTTCTGACAAGAGCATACGTCCACGGCGCTCATCCATCGGCACTATCATCCTTTCCTCCGGCAAGCGCATAACCGCATGCAATACGTACATCATAGCACCAGCGAATGTGCTCAAACCTAAGCGTTTGAGGGAGTTTTGAATTAGGAGTTTTGAGTTAGGAATTGTTCGCGGCTTCGCCTGCGATTTTGAGTTATATAATTTTGAATTTCTTACTTCTTCGCAATTCGTTATAACGAAGTAGTAATCGATGATTTGCCTCAGCCCTACCCCTTCAAAGAAATAATGGTGATAAAGGTGGAAGAGTTGATAGATGATGTTGAACGTATTGGTTGGAACGGCTATCGGAGTGCTGACATTAGGGAGCGTAACGAGATTGCTGCATTGCAGGTCTGCGTTACGGCGCAACCATTGCTGCATTCTGTGGTTATGCACGGGATTGTTCATAATGGCAGGAGTGGTGTGAAGCTCCACCTCCACCCCATTCATCTTCAGTTCGATGTGATTAAGGCTTTCCTTGCCGATGCTGCCATTGTCCTTCGTCAGCACGGCGGCAAGTCTGCGCACTTCCTCTCGTGATGCATTCACCCACACGTCCACATCTCCAGACATACGGGCATACGGATTGGGATACATCAGCGCATTGCCCTGCCCTTTCAATATGCAGCAGCGACAGCCTGCAGCCCTGATTTTAGAATACACGTCAGCCGTAGCCTTGTTGATGACGACGTTCTGCTGTCTGATCTTCTGACTCTCCGCAAACCATTTCATCAGCAACGCATGCTCGGGTGCCACCTTCTTAGGGAGCTTGGATATTCCTTCCATAAGCACCCCCAACAGCATCTGCTTCTTGGCGAAACGGTACAGCAGCGCCCAGTTGAAGCCGCAAAAGGCGGTTCCGTCCAGAAATTCCTTTCCTTCGTAAATGCCTAAGGAAAACTGTATAAAGCGAAAATAAAGAGAGTGCATCAGAATAGTGAGGAGTGATTATTGAGTAGTGAGTAGTAATTACGGATATGACGATTTTTATTGGAGGATACGCCATTAAGAGAGGGAAAGAAAAAGATCCGTAATCGAAACAAATTGAGGACTTGGATGAAGAACTTGGTATGGCGGAGGCCAGAGACCTCCGCCACTTTATTCTTAATTCTTTATTGAGGCGATGTATTTCTCCATTCCTCTCTTCACGCAGCCTACGCGGAAGATTACGCCTTCCAACATTGCAACGGCAATGATGGTGGTAAGGATACCGAGAAGGACGTCTATGATGTAGTGATGGGTGGAATATACTGCGGTCCACCAGATGCCCATGCAGATGAAAGCGAAGACGCAGACTGTGAGAAGATGCTCACGGCTCTTCACGGCATAGATGGTGGTGACGAGCATGTAGGCGGCGTGCAGCGAAGGCACGGCAGCAAACACATTGGAGTTGTTGCAGTAGATGGAGTGGAAGACGGGGAAACCGACGAGCGTGTCGAAGCGGTCGAGTCCTGCCACGTTGCCCGGAGTGTTGAGGATTGGCTCAAAGCCATAGTTGATGGCATACCATGGTGGGGCAGCGGGATGGATGTAATAACCCACGAAGCCCACGAGGTTGACAAACAGAAAGGCTATAGAGAAGCGGAGATAAGCCTCACGCTTGCCTTTCAGATAAAGGTAGATGGCAAATCCCAGAGGCACTGGCACCCAACAAAGATACAAGAAGCCTGCCATGAAGTCGGCGAATGCACAGTTGTGGATGTTAAACCATTCGCCGGGGATGAGCGTGCCCGTGGCTGTGGTGATGCCGAAGAGGGAACGTTCTGCCTCGAAAAGCCCACGTATGTCTATCGGGCGAAACTCATAATTGGGGAAGAATCGCATCGAGTCGTAGCTGACGGCGAACGCCAGCCACGGCGCCAGAGCCAGTGCTATCTTGCGTGTGGGGCGCACGGCGAGAAGCACCAGCCAGAAAATAATGAGGTTAATGCTGAACACTGTGATGTGGTTTTAAAAGAGAAAAAAATTACTACTCGCCTCTGTCACGCTTGCCGAGCTCGCGGTAGCAATGGGCCACACGCCAGAAAGCGGTGAGATTGGCGAGGACGGCGATGATGATCATCGGCACCACCAGCACCCAAAGATTGGCGCATACGCCACAGAAGAGAGCGCCGACAGCAGTCACCACGACGCGCTCAGGACGCTGCATCAGACCCACCTTACACTCGATGTCAAGTCCTTCGGCACGTGCACGTACGTAGCTCACCATTACAGAACCAACCATAGCGGTGAACGTAACGACGCCAGCCCAGTCCCATGAGCCGTGCATAAGGAGATAATAGCAGATGCCGAAGAGTGTGCAAAGCTCGCTGTAACGGTCGAGCGTAGAGTCCCAGAGGGCACCGAACGTTGACGACATTCCACCCATACGAGCCAGACGACCGTCCATCATATCAAACAGTCCGGCAAAGAGGATGACGCCACCGCTCCATCCTATCCAGGCATAAGCCTCGCATTCGGGCAGTTCTGCGGCATAGATGAACATCGCCATGGCTACGAGATTGAGGACGAAGCCCGTGGTGGTGATGAAGTTAGGGGTGATGCCCACCTTTATCATGCCTTTGATAAGCGGATTGATAATGGCGTAAATCACCTTCTGTAGAAAATCGCGATAATTCATATTTCTTTTTTATTTGTTTTATTATTCTGTTTTCTGTACCGACCTTCTGCCTTCATGAAAGACGAAGATGCGCTGCATCTGATAGTTCCACAGAACAGCCACAAGTACGGCAACGATGGCCTTGGAGATGACATAGTTGAGTCCTGTCATTTCCGTCACCTGACACGTGCCAAGCGTATTGAGGGCAATGCTCACTCCCCATACGAACATATAGCGCAGGGCAATGTATTTCTTCTTCATTCCGAAGGCGTGGAACACCCATCGATAGTTGATGGCGCAGTTTACCATTCCCCCGCTGACAGCGCCGATGAACGTAGCATACCCGTACCACATGCCGAAGATGTTGACGAGAGCGAGAGTAACGGCAAAGTCGGCGGCAGAAGCCACCCACGCAGAGCATTGCGCCTTTGAGAAAGTTATGATAGAGTGCTTTAAGCTTCCCATAATGGCGCTATGTTGTGTTGTGTGAAATTATTATTTAAGGGCGCGAAAATATTATATATAATATAATGTATAGAGATACGCCAGAACAGCCACGAAACGTGTCCTATAATGGCACTATCATCCTACAAAGGTGCAAAATTAGTAGAAAAATATTAAAAGGCAAAAAGTTTTCTACCTTTTTTAAACTATTATATGTAACTTTGCAGCCGCAAAGCTAATATGTGGTTTTACGACACAAGGAAAGTATATTCGAAATCTATAATAGGATAAATTAGTATAAAACAAACGTGAAAAGGTCTTTTTTCGTTACATTGATGTTCTTGCTCTTGGCTGTTGTTGCCAAAGCGCAGATTACAGGAGAAATTTATGATACTGACGGTTACCCAATACCGTTGGCAAGTGCCATATACAAGGGCCACCACGTCGCTGAAGCCAGCGACCTGGACGGCAAGTTCAAGATTGCACGCCATAACGGATGGGAGCTGACGTTCAGTTCGGTGGGCTTCCAGCCGCAAACCATCAAGGTGGGTCCGAACACGCCGTCGCATCTTAAGATTGTCCTTAAGGAGGACTCGCGCTCGCTCGGCGAGGTGGTCATCAAGCAGAAGCGTGAGCGCTATTCGCGCAAGAACAATCCTGCCGTAGAGCTAATGAAGCGCGTAATCGCAGCCAAGAAGCGCACGCATCTGGACAATTTCGACTATTATCAGTATAACAAGTATCAGAAGATAACGTTCTCGCTGAACGACATCAAGCCAGCCGATCTCGATTCTGGCAAGTTCAAGAACAAGGCTTACGTACGCGACCAGATTGAGACATCGCCCTACAACGGCAAGCTTATCTTGCCTGTTACGTACGACGAAACCGTCACGCAGCACATCTACAGAAAGAACCCGCGTGTGGAGAAGGACATCATCAAGGGCCAGCGCTCTGAAGGTGTGAACAACGTGCTGCAGACGGGAGAGATTCTCAACACCATGCTGCGCGAGGTGTTCACCGACGTGGACATCTACGACGACCACATGCGTCTGCTACAGTATCAGTTTACGAGTCCTATCGGCGAGACTGCCATATCGTTCTACAGATTCTACATCCAGGACACAGTGTACGTGGACCGCGACCTCTGTTATCACCTCGAGTTTATTCCCAACAACCAGCAGGACTTCGGTTTCCGAGGCGAGCTGTACGTTCTCGCCGACTCGTCACTGCACGTAAAGCGATGCTCGTTCACGCTGCCGAAGACGTCCGACGTCAACTTCGTGCATGACATGAAGATTACGCAGGAATATGCCAAGCTGCCTAACGGCGAATGGGTGCTCTCGAAGGACGACCTTGCTGCAGAGCTTACCCTGCTCGGCGCCAACACTCTTGTGACTAAAGCCACACGATACAATAACTATGCCTTCGACGAACTGCCGTCGAAGCTCTTCAAAGGAAAGGCGAAGACAAGGCATGAGGCGGACGCGATGATACGTGACGAGGCGTTCTGGAACCAATACCGAACGGTGGAACTCTCGAAGGGCGAGTCGTCAATGAACGCCTTCATTCACCGCATCGAACAGTCGAAGAACTTCAAGTGGATACTCTTCGGACTCCGAGCCTTCGCCGAGAACTTCGTTGAGACCGGCTCTTCACGCAAGCGTTCACTGTTCGATATCGGTCCGGTAACCACCATCATATCGAGCAACTTCGTGGACAAGTGGCGCTTCCGCCTCAGCGGACGTACCACAGCCAACCTCAACAAGCACCTCTTCTGGAACGGTTTCTATGCCTACGGAACGAAGTCGAAGAAGCATTACTACGGCACAGAGGTGACATACAGCCTCAACGCCAAGAAGAACGTGCCCTTCGAGTTCCCGCAGCGCAACATCATCTTCGAGACAGGATATGACGTTATGTCACCTGCCGACAAGTTCCTTATCCATAACAAGGATAACATGTTCATGTCGTTACGCACTCAGAAGGTGGAGCAGATGTATTTCTACAACCGCCAGAAGCTCTCGTTCGTATACGAGACCGACTGGGGTTTGTCGTTCCATACATCGCTGAAGGCGGAGAGCAACGAGCCCACCGGTGACCTTTCGTTCGCTCGTATGCCAGGCGTTGCCACCAATCTCGCTCCAGACGGCAAGGAATATGTAAGGCAGATACGCACCACGGAGGGTAAGTTAATGCTCCGTTACTGCCCAGGACAGACGTTCATCAACACCAAGCAGCACCGCTGGCCCGTCAATCTTGACGCACCTGAGTTTACGCTGAGCCACACAATGGGCTTCAAGAACTTCCTCGGAGGTGAATACAAGCTCAACTACACTGAAGCGAAGATATACAAGCGCTTCTGGCTTGGCTCTTGGGGCTACGTAGATACCCACTTGGACGGTGGCGTACAATGGGACAAGGTGCCTTTCCCGCTGCTTATCATGCCGCCCGTCAACATCACGTTCCTCGAATGGGAGGGCACGTTCTCGATGATGAAAAACATGGAGTTCCTCACAGACCGCTACGCCTTCGGATCTGTGGCATGGGACATGAACGGCAAACTGCTCAACCGCATACCGCTCATCAAGAAACTGAAGTGGCGCGAATATATCTCCGTAAAGGGAATGTGGGGCACGCTGACCGACAAGAACAATCCGTTCCTGGAGCGCAACCGTGCAGACAACACCCTCTTCCAGTTCCCCAACGGCGCACGCGTAATGGACAAGAAGACACCTTACTGGGAAGTAACGGTTGGTGTGCACAACATCTTCAAGCTCATCGCCATCGACTACGTAAGACGTATGAACTATAACGGACCCGGCATAAAGAAGAACGGCATCCGTTTCGGATTTATGCTCAGCTTCTAAAACAAGAAACCTACATATATAATATAAGAAAACGAGGTGTGCAAAACGCTATATCAGCAGTTTTGCACACCTCGTTTTTTATTGCATAAACAGTAATTCAAAAAATCTTCGGCAATATGTAATAAATTCCAACTTAGGGCGTTAAATAGATATAGAGCATAGAAGAAACATATTGTCCAATTCAAAACCCAACGCCTATGACACATTATACCCCTGAAGAGGTTAAACCCTCAGAAAACACCCTGTCTATCATCCGCCAGATAGCACGTGCATACTGCGCGATAAAGAAGAACGGACGCAATGGGTCGTATTGCATGAACTAATTATTAATCGTATAACCCCTAAAAAGTAAAGAACAAACCCATAAACTTACAACAATAAATTCATGAAACCACTGATTTCGCCTTCCCTTCTTTCGGCAAATTTCCTTGACCTCAAAACTGACATTCAGATGATCAACGCCAGCGAGGCCGACTGGCTGCATCTCGACATCATGGACGGTGTGTTCGTTCCTAACATCTCCTTCGGATTCCCGGTGATAAAGGCCGTGGCGAAGGAATGCAAGAAGCCGCTGGACGTGCATCTCATGATTGTGCATCCCGAGAACTACATCAGCCAGGTGGCTGCTACGGGCGCAATGATGATGAACGTACACTATGAGGCTTGTGTGCATCTGCACCGCACCATACAGCAGATTCATGACGCCGGAATGAAGGCAGGTGTTACGCTGAATCCTTCCACACCCGTATGTCTGCTCGAGGATATCATCTGCGATGTTGACATGGTGCTGCTGATGAGCGTCAATCCTGGCTTCGGAGGACAGAAGTTCATCGACGAGATACTCGCCAAGACACGCCGCCTGCGCCGCATGATTGACGAGTCGGGAAGCAAAGCATTGATACAGATTGACGGTGGAGTGAACGCCGAGACCGCCCCGTTACTCGTAGAGGCGGGAGCCGACGTACTCGTAAGCGGCAGCTACATCTTCAAGGCAGCCGACCCGATTGCCACAATACACGATTTGAAGCAGCTCTAAACGGAGCTGCCTCAATAAAGACATACTGTGTAAAACAGTCCCAAGCGAGCTGCTTTACACAGAGAGTTGCAGCGTTATGCCATGCTTGCGTGCCGTACGGCGCATATTGATTATGGCATAACGCATGCGACCGAGCGCTGTGTTGATACTTACATTTGTGAGTTCGGCTATTTCCTTGAACGAGAAGTCCTGGAAATAACGCATAAAGACTATCTCGCGCTGGATGGGCGGGAGCGTATCAATGAGGCGCCTTACATCAGCCATCACTTGTGTGTTGACATAACGTCCCTCGATGTTGCCCTCAAGCATATCGTCACCACCCATATTTGAAAGGTCGTTGTCCTTTGTCACCTCCACGATATGACGCGAACTCATATCGCGATACCAGTCCATCACGACATTATGTGCGATGCGCATCATCCACGCACCGAACTTGCCGCTGGCCGTATAGCTGCCGCTCTGAAGGCGCACAATGGCCTTGACGAAAGTCTCCTGAAAGAGATCCTCCGCTGTCTCGCGGTCGTGAACGACGAAAAGGATGTATGAGAAAAGCTTCGACTGGTTGCGTGACAACAGCAGGTCAAAAGCACGATTATTCCCATCGACATATGATAAGGCCAACTCTTCGTCGGTCATATCCTGCAATTTCTTCATCTTTTTATAATTTTTTTGTTTTTATGAAGTAAATGTTTCCGATAGGCTGTACGTTTTTTGATGTTGTTAATATTAAAGTTTCAAATAGGGGCAACTTGTCTTTTATTTAAGTCATTGCAAAGATATCAACTTTTAACGTAACCGCCAAATAATACGACAACAAAAATGCGACAATATAACGTCAATATAATAGGACATAAAAAAAAGAGGTTGGCGCAGGATGCTGCCAACCTCATAAGTCGATTTCGTAAAAAAATATCGAAATCATCAAAAATGATATCGCAAATGTATAGCATATTTTTGATAAAAGCAAATAAAAGGGATGAAAAAATCAGAATTTAACATTTAAGCGCTTCCTTCATCATCTATTAGAAGATAATGTGGCTTAAATTGCTTAACTTTGCATTCTAAAAAATCAATAACAACATGGGAAGAAACAAATACTCGCAAAGCGAGATAGACGGCATAGCGAAACTGCTGCGCCTTAAGAACGCCGCCAATCGTGCGCGTCAGAAAGAGATAAGACACCAGCTCCGCACACAGTACGAATTTAACATCTCTGACTTCAACGAGCCGGGAAAGGCTTTCGGCGAGAAGGAACTATTAGACGCCATTCAGCGCCGAGCCATCCTCATACTGGACGACCGCACCATCGCCGACATGAAAGCCAAGAGACAGCGCGACCGTGAACGTGACGCTGCCGAACGTGAGCAGGAGGCCATCCAGACTGGAGAGCAGACAGACTGGAAGGAAGCCATGAAGCAATGGGAGGAATGGGAGGCCAAGGAAATGGACAAACTGGACAAATAAACGTTCACTTCTTACATATAACATACTGATATTTCCTATTTTAACCTTATTTTAATGCGTATGTATTGGCACTATAACGGATTATAGCTAAATTTGCATTGTAACATAAAACGTAACACATACGACAAAAATTCATTAACATCTAAAATCTTATAATTATGGTAAAAACTTTACGCTATTCATTGATGGCTGTTGTTGCCATGGTGGCAAACTTCTCGTTTGCACAAACAACAATCGACTTCACACAGCAGACTGTCACATTAAAGGACAAGGTGGGCTACACTCTTACAGCTGAAGGCTATACCTTCGAAGCTGACAAGGCTGCCGGTTCGACTGTTCCTACACAGAACACTAATTCAAAGGACCTTCGCCATTATGCCAAGAACACTCTCACTATCAGCGGTCCCACTATGAAGCAGATTGTCTTCACTATGTCTGACGCGGGAAAGAAGCAGTGGGGCGACGTCACTCCTTCTGAGGGTCAGGTGACTGTTGACACAGAGAACGGCATTACAACATGGAACAACACCAACGGTTCTACAACAGTGACATTCACAGTAGGCGACACCAACACTTACGGCACTAACAAGAAGAAGACTTCTGCACAGTTCGACCTTGCTTCTGTTACCATCTCCGGTGAGGCAGGTGGCAAGACAAAGCAGTCGGCTAAGCTTGCTTTCTCTGAGACCACCGTCGACCACGAGGTTGGCACTGAGTTTACTGCTCCTACCTTCACAAAGGAGACCACAGCTGCCGTCACCTTCGTTTCTGACAACGAGGCTGTAGCCACTGTCAACACAGAGGGTGTCATCGCTCTTGGCAATGAGGAGGGTAAGGCTGTCATCACAGCCACATCTGAGGAGAACGACACCTACAACGCAGGCAAGGCCATTTGCACCGTATACGTATGGCACTACAACGTATACAAGAAGGCCGCAACTGTTGAGAGCGGCAAGAAGTATATGATCGTTGCTCAGCGCGACGGCAAGACTTACTACGCTATTCCTGCACAGGAGTCTTCCGACTATGGCTACCTCAGCACATTCAAAGAAGAGGGCACTGTTGACGAGCTCAAGATCAAGTCTTCATACGACGATTCGTTCGCTTTCGAGACTCTCGACGACGGCTTCTCTATCAAGGATTGCTACGGACGCTATCTCTACATGGACACAAAGCACAACTCATTCCAGTTCGACAAGGAGAAGTCTGAGGCTTGGACTGTAGAGGCAGAAGAGAACGGCACATTCTCTATCACCAACAACGGCAAGTTCATCCAGTTCGGAAGCGGCACATTCACCACCTTCGCTGCATACGACAAGCTCCAGGAGAACGCTGTCCTCCCGATGCTCTTCGTCCTCAACGACAACGAGAGCGGCATCAACGGCGTTACTAACGACAACACCGTGAAGAACGGCGCACGCTACAACCTCGCCGGTCAGCGCGTAAGCAACAGCTACAAGGGCATCGTTATCGAAAACGGCAAGAAGTTCGTTGTAAAGTAAAGAAACATGGATTAGGCTGAATGCCTAAAAAACAAAAGGCATCTTAACAAGAGTGCCTAAAATATCAAAAGGCTTTAATGCAAGGGCAAAACCTTACATTAAAGCCTTTTTTGTATATAAGAAGCTGTAGCTCCTACAGTTTGCATAGTATGCATACAAAAAAAATCTCCCACAGATTACGCGGATTAACAC
>ERZ507015.521-NODE-521-length-11533-cov-9.04077_pt1 | contig 11533 bp, 7 predicted proteins | sample MGYA00513165_ERZ507015 | MGnify/ENA metagenome assembly ERZ507015
CAGGAAAATTTTCCCTTAAGGCTAAATATATTTACCCTTAAGGCTAATTATTTTTTGCCTTAAGGGTAAATAAAATCCAGTAGCCATAACTATGCTGATAGTGCTAGTTATGGCTATTATTTTACCCACGCCATTGCCTTTTAAGCTTTTTTTACACTCAAAAATGAAATTGAACCAAATTGAACCAATCCACTCTCAGAAGATTTTTGTAATTTTGCCGCCGACAACAATAAAAAACAAATGATAAATGATAATATAATTATGAGAAAGATTATGATTATGATGGTGGCAGCCCTGGCACTAGCCTTGAACTGCACCACAGCACAAGCACAGAATTCTCTCCTGAAGAAACAACTCAAGAAAGAATACAAGGTGAAGATGAAGCAATTCAAAAAGGAAAACTGGCAGATCTATGCCTCTTCACGCTCCCTGGAAGTTGCACTGCTCACCCATTACGACAAACTCGCCAAAGGAGGTGACAACGCCTTCGAAGTGGTTGGCTATGCCTCTAAGTTCAAATCAAAGAACCTGGGACACCAGATTGCCGTCAACAATGCCTGCAACACATACGCCCGACAGGCTGGCAGCAATATCCAAGGTAGAATCGTGAGCGACATCGCTACCAGCGACAGCCTGGAGAAAGACCACTTCTATGCTGCTTACCAGTCGCTCGTGGAAAAGGAAATCAAGGGCGAGATGCAGGAAAGCTTCAGCATGATCCGCGACCTGGGAAACGGCACCTACGAGATGCAGACTTTCTTCATCGTCAACGAGGATGCAGCTACCAAGGCACGCCTGGCAGCCCTGGAGAATGCGGCAAGAGAATCTGCTGCAGCCCAGAAATATGCCGACCTCGTCAGCAAATTCGTAAAAGAAGGATTTAAACCGGAATAACTTTATATATCAATAACAGGAAACCTCTAAGAACCAAGCTCTCCATCCTCCATAAATGAGGGAGGAGGGCTTTTTGAATAGAGAAAGAAAACATAAAAAAGATGTAAGCAAGCAACAACAAATGATAAACTTCAAATAATCAGATGATATGATAAGACGACTTCTACTCTTCTGCTTCTTCACCCTGATGGCAGGGGCTCTGTCGGCACAGAACAATCTGGTGATACGAAACTTCCAGTATCAGCAGTACGACCAAGCCGCCAACCTGAAAGGTACCATGAAGAAGGACAACAACGGCAAGACGGCTGCCTTGCTCAAAATAGAAACGAATCTCGATGACCTCGCCTTCGATGGAGGTTCCTACGGCATCGTTACCACCCAGCACAAAACGGGTCAATGGTGGGTCTATGTGCCTGAACGTGCACAGAAAATCACCATCCGACATCCTAAATACGGAGCCTGCGAGTTTTACTATCCTTCGGAAATCAAGGCGGCACGCACCTATACCATGCAGCTCACCCTGGAAGGTATGGATGTTGCCCTGGAAGCTTCCGTTGCTGGTTCAACCATCGTAGTGGATGATGAGGAGGTGGGAAAAATACCACAAACGGTGTACCTTACCTATGGCATCCATCATGTCACCGCCCGAAACGGTAACATGTACTATGATGAGAACATCAACATCACGAAAGGCGGCAACAGCCGCTATCTCCTGCAGATGAAGGATGAAAACGAACTCTATGGCACGGTGAACATCACCGTGGCTGATGGTGCCGACATCTACTTCGACGGCAAGAAGGTGGGTATCGGTTCCTGGTACCAGCGCCTCAAGGCGGGCACCTACGTGGTGGAAACCCGCAAACAGAACTGCGATAGCCAGACCACTTCGTTCAAGGTGGAAGGCAAGAGCGACAAGACCATCGAGGTGAAGGCGCCTATTCCCTACACCGGTTCCCTCACCGTGTTGACCACCCCTAAGGTGGTAGGCATGTATAGCGATACCCGACTTCTCTCGGAAAGCGGTTTTGCCAAGCTGCCTGTAGGCAAGAACGAAATCACCTATAAGCACGAGGGTTACCGAAGCATCACCCGCACCTACGACATCCAGCGCGATGCAGAGGTCAACGATACCATCAAGCTCAAGCCGCTCACCTATATCAAGAAGAGTGGCATCTATGCCGGCGTTGCCTTCACCTATGGAGGAAGCACGATGGGTGTAACGGGAACCCTGGGTTTCAGCATCGCCAACTTTGATGTGCAGGCTTCCTATACGATGGGTATGGGCGAGAGCGACCCCGTGTTCTGGTATGCCAACGAAACCAATGTGGAACAGGAGGTGGATACCTACAAGCTCAACACCATTAGCGTGAAGCTGGGCTACCAGTTTGCCCTCAGCATGCGAGTAGGTCTCACGCCGCAGATAGGCTATATGAGTCAGACCTTGTCGAGCAGCGGCGAGTATGGCAATGGCGCCAACTGCGGTTCATTCACGCTCGGTGCCAAACTGCTGATAGCTCCGGTTCCTCATCTCTGCCTGATGCTGAATCCGGAATTTGCCATTCCTAACAAGAAGAGCGACACCTACAAGAGCATCGTGGATGTGGGTGGCTTTGCCGAGGGCGGTTTCTATGCTCATGCCGGCATCGTGGTGAATTTCTAGGATTCCGCCATCCTCTTCCAGTTCTAACATTCATTATATATATAATAAGGTATATGAAGAAGAAACAATTATTGATACATTGCCTGGCATTGGCAGGTATTCTGGCTTTGCCTCTGGGCGCTTTCACCTCTTGTTCGGAGATGGAGGAGACGGAAGTCCATGCCTCCAAGGAGCTTTCGCTGCAGATGACGCTGACGCCAACAGTGGTGAGTATGCCAGCCAAAAGCAGTTCGCAGACCATCACCATCAGTTCGAACACGGCATGGGGAGCCGCTTCTGACGTAACCTGGGCGAAGCTGAGCGCAGCCAGCGGTGTGGCAAACGGAACGCTTATCATCACCCTGGACGACAACACCTCCACTTCGCCCCGCCGAGCCACGGTAACCTTCTCCTACGGCAAGGAAAAGCAGACGGTAAGCATCACCCAGGAAGCCTCCTCGCCTACCAGGTTCGAGAAGGTACAAGCCAGCAACATCGGCAGATACCAGGCAGATGTTTCCGGCATGTTCTCAGCCGATTTCGAAGTAAACGAGTATGGCATCGTATATTCCAGCTCTGAGGAAAATCCCAACATCAGCATGAGCGACAGCAAGGTTACCGTTGTCAAGGTGAGCACAGAAGCTACCACCAAGGACATCGTTTCTGCCACGCTGAAGGACTTAAGAGCCGGCAACAGATACTACGCAAGGCTCTATACGTCAGGACCTATGGGTGTGGAATACAGTGACGTCATCACCTTTACCACCTCGGGTGGAGCTCCTGATGCAGGAGACAATCCAACACCGGGATATTAAGGAATACAACATTTGAATCATAACAAAAAATATAAGAACATGAAAAGATTATCGCTTTTAATAACCATGCTTGTGCTTGCCATCTCACAGCTGTCAGCACAGGACAATTCCAATCAAGGAACCATCACCTTGTCACACAATGGCAAGGAGTCATTTTTTGCATACAACAAGATGGGTGACGCTGTGGAAGCAGCAGCAGATGGAGACACCATCTATCTCAGTAATGGAGAATTTGAGGGTGACTTCCGATTAAACAAAAAGATTGCGTTTATCGGAAGCGGAGCCGATGGCAGCAATGGCACCGGCAGCTATACCCGTTATTACAGCGGAAAGATCGTTGTTGCCATGCCAGAAGGAACTAAGCTTACCGCCCGCCTCTTCGATGGTATTTACTTCGACAACAGCATTCTGTTTCAGAATGCCATTGAAAATGTAATCTTCAGAAAATGCAAGACTCCTTGTGACTTCAGTATCAATGCAGCTATGGGAAGCCTCTATTTTGACAGATGCTATATATCATGTGGTGGTAATATTATGAGTAGCTACATCAAGAAACTTGTTGCTAGAAATTGTCATATTTCCAGCTTACAAATGAATTCATCTGGCTATAATGAAGTAGCAGCCAACTGGCAATTCATTCATTGCACAATAGATCCTAGCGGATGGACAACCACTGATATCGAAGGAAATTGGTATACTTTTGCTTCTCTTCGTGGAATCTTTACCAACTGTATCATTGACAATGACGATGATAACTGTCAAGGATATTTACTTTACTCACAAAATTCTGAGTCATACACAGCAGCCTACATCAATTGCCTTTTCTACAAGCCTGCAGAAGGTAGAGAAATCTTTAAAGGAGCAACTGTTCAAAACGACATGTATTTTGATGCATCGGGCTTAGATAATAACGAAAAAAATAAAATTCGGAATTTTACCAAAGAAAAACTCCAGGAGAATAATTTCTTAGGAAATGACGGTACTGTGGTAGGATGCTGGGGAGGCAAGAACCCATATACATTAAAGCCCAACATTCCATCCGTATCCTCAAGCAAGGTACATTTGGATAGAGAAAAGAAACAAATCCAAATCAATATCAAACTCTCATCACAACAATAAAAGCAGACAATTATGAAAAAGATATTATTTATGATAGCTTGCTGCCTGATGGCAACAGCACAAAATGTTTTTGCGGACGACTATGGAAAAGTTTTCCTGCAGCACAATGGCAATATCACAGGCGTTTTTGACGGCAGTGATATCAATAAATCCATAGAAGCCGCTGTAGATGGCGACACCCTCTTTCTTAGCCTTGGCAGCTTCAACGGCAATTTTACCATCAACAAATCAATCTGCCTCATTGGCAGTGGAGCTGAAGCTGGAAGTGATTCACAAAGATTTACTTATATTGGAAATGGTTATAGTTGTACAATTGATGCAGGTGAAGACAAGGCTCTTTCATCTGTAACCATTGAGGGAATATACTTTGGTCCAGGCTTTTATGTTCAAGGCAAAATTGAGAATTTGGTTTTCAAAAAGTGTTACTTCAATAACATCTTAGGAATCAGCAATAACAGCGGTGGTGGCTATACGAAAAAGGTAACAATTGACAGATGCCGTTTAGATCGTATTTCCACAGATGGTAACATCCAGGATGCTACCATTAAAAACTGCAAGATTTACAACGCTTATGGACAAGGTGGGCAAAACATTTCTTCCTGCAAGTTCATCAACTGCAATATACGCCAAATAGATAGTAACACAAAAGCAATGTTTGTGAATTCCATCATCAACCAGGTAGAGAATGGAACAGACAGCTATTTGTCTTCCCAATCCATGCTTGTAAATACCCTATATCATAACATGAACGGATATGACCCTATGCAGAATTGCTCACAACAAGACTGCTGGTCTTCAACGGAGACGCTTATCCCTAATACAGATGATTGTTCCTTAACAGCCGACCAACTTAAAGAAGCCGGTTATTTGGGCACAGACGGAACCATCATCGGTTGCGAAGGTGGCGTCAATCCATATTCCCTGGTACGCCATGCACCGGTCATCACCCAAAAGGGAACCAAGGTGGATTTTGACAACAAGAAAGTAATCATCAATGTAAATGTTACTGCAAAATAAGAATGAAAGCGTATGCTGAAACGTTTATTATATTTTATAGTATTGGCTATCATCCAGCTACTATTTCCTGTAGCTGTACAGGCTGCTGATACCCCTAGTCTTGAAGAAGACATAGAGGAACAGCCCGCTAAAGCGATAGCCTATCGCTATTGGATAGATGATAACGTAAATGCCAAAACGACGGAAGCCTATAATGGAACCGATATTCTACAAAATATAGATATTTCATCGTTCAATACAGGCACTCATGTTTATCATATCCAATTCAAAAGCGAAGAATCAGGATGGGGGTCTACCCAGGATGTCACTTTCTATATAAGCAATCCGAATACTGATACAAAAGAAGAAGAAGACGGCATTGCTCCGGTCACCCAATATGAATATTGGATAAACCAAACCGTCAAAAGCAATCCTATCAAATATGAAAAAGCCGACATCAGGATAGAGGCTAATACTGCCAATTTACCCGCCGGGGAAAACAGTTATCTGATTTCTGCAAAAGACAGTAAAGGTAGAAGAACCTTTTACCCAGGCTCTTTCAATATATTTTATCCTAACAGCGAGGAAGAAGACGTACAGGAAGAACCAGTTCAGGCTGTAGCCTATCGGTATTGGGTAGACGACAATAGCAATCAGAAGCAAGAAGTAAGCATCGGGAATCCCGAGGATATTTCCTGCTATATCGATGTTGCAAATCTTGCGCAAGGTGCTCATACGTTCCACCTTGAACTGAAAGGTAATGACAACAGATGGCTTACGGGAAACGATATCTATTTTTACGCCGGCGAAGGTAACCAAGACGTAAAAGAAGAAGGAGCTTCTTCCATCATAAAATATGAGTATTGGTTTGATGAACAGACCCAATTTGCTAGCAAGACTTTCGAAAAGCCAGACATGGCTATCGAAGAGGATCTTTCCGGATTTGCTGCAGGTAAGCATACCTTTACTATCTCTGCCATTGATGATAAAGGTATGAGAAGTTTTGCTGTAGGAAGTTTCCTTTTGATAGATAATAATGTCGAAGATGAAGAAGAAGAAATAGCACAACCTGCTATCTATCAATATTGGATAGACAATGACAGGGAACATGCTACCAACGTAGCTTACACTACAGAAGACATCACAACACTGATTGATGTAGCATCCATCCCTGGTGGTGCCCATACCTTCAACCTGCGCATCAAAGATAGCAACAACGTTTGGGGACAAATCATCCAATGTGTATTCTACACATCAGCTACCAACAGCACGGAGCCAGTAGAAGTACAGCAACCTATCACGGGCTACCGCTATGGCGTGAACAGCAAGATTACGACCAAGGAGCTGACAGAAGTGGATAATATCCCATCCCTGTCGGTGGAAATTCCATTCCCTACCGCCCAGGAATTAACAAGCGTAGAGAATTATGAGTTCACCACCGATAATGCTTCAAGGGAAGTGGGGGTAAAACGCTTTGGCAACCTCTACTACTTCATCCAATTCAAGGACAAGGCAGGAAACTGGAGTGGACCTGTTGCCGTAGACTCCCTCGCCTCCGATTCTACCATCCGAACAGCCAAGGAGCTGGAGCTGCAGCGCACACTCGGCATCCGCAAGCTAGGAACGGGCGACTACGACATCGCCAAGTTTACCATCACCGACAACAACGCCTACTACTTCGGCGCCTCGGAAAGCTGCAACGTGATGCTTTATCAGGACAACAACCGCCTGATGACCCTCACACCGGAACAGATGGTGAGCAACAAAACCACCCTGCTGGCACCAGGCACCTACTTCGCCATCATCTACAACCAGAAGCAGGATGGAAGTATCCGACTCACAGGCAACAAGGATTGGGCAAGCGACCCTGTCTTCAGCTATGCCGACCATCAGCTGACCATCACCAGCGATACGCCGGGGGCACAAATCCACTATACATTAGACGGAAGCATGCCTACCAGCGAAAGCACTATCTATACAGCTCCGATAGAGATGACCGGAAACACCCGCATCAGAGCCATGGCATGTGCCGACGGCATGAGCGACTCTTTCATCAAGAGCTATCTGGTGGGAGACTTTGACAAGCAGGATTGCGCAGACCCTGTAGCCAACTACGACGGTAGAAAGGTGACACTGACAACCAACAGCCAGAATGCCGACATCTACTATACCCTGGATGGCAGCACCCCTACCACCCAGTCGCAACTCTACAACATAGATGCCGGAATCGCCGTAACAGAAGCAGGAATCATCAAGGCTTTCGCCACCATGGACCTGATGAACGACTCCAAGGTGATCACCTTCGAGGTGCCTTCCTACTACGACGGCAACGAGACGGTAAGCATCAAGACCGCAGGAAATCTTGCCACCGCCTTCGACTGGTGTGGCGGAAGACCGCTGCGAGATACGCTGAACGTAGTAGGAAATGTAAACGCTGCAGATTTCGCTGCCGTTGCCAAGATGAGCAACCTGAAGGTACTCGACATGAGTGCAGCCAAGCCAGAAGGAGGCACGATGGGCGACCAGGCACTCGCCGGCTCAAACCTCGTTTATGTCAGTCTGCCAGCCAGCCTCACCACCTGCGGCAAGGAAATCTTCGCCAACAGCAGTAAACTGGCTGCCGTGAGATGGAACACGAACACCACCCTGCCAGCCAATATGCTCGACGGAATCAACAATCCGAACCTGCTGCTCTATGTGAACACCAAGAGCGCAGTGCCTGCGGGCATCGGCAACGTCATAGCCAGCGGCGTGGCAGAGAACATCGTACTCTCAGTGCCGGAAGGTGAGGAAACGGGCAACTTCTACTGTCCAAAGGCATTTACTGCCCAGAAGATTTCCTATACCCGAAACTTCACCCAGGAGACAGAGGTGGGCGTATGCCAAGGTTGGGAGACCCTCACCCTGCCATTCAACGTGGCAACCATCACCCACGAGACCAATGGTGCCATTGCTCCATTCGCCAAGGGCAGCAAGAGCGACAAGCCATTCTGGCTCTACGAGCTCTCGACAGAAGCAGGATTCCGTACCGCATCCAGCATAAAGGCAAATACACCTTATATTATAAGCATGCCTAACTCGCAGGCTTATTCGGATGAGTACATCCTGAGCGGAAAGGTAACCTTTGCAGCTACAAACGCCATGGTATCAGCTACCACGGCTGCAAGCAGCAAGAACGAAAGCCGCGAGTTCGTTGCCTGCTACAACCAGACAGAAAAGGCTGAAGGCATCTATGCCCTCAACGTGGGCGAGGAATACCAGGGCTACCGACCAGGAAGTATCTTTGCCGAGAACTTCAAGCAGGTGAAACCATTTGAGGCTTACCTCACCACGGCACAGGCGGCACAGACATTCAGCAGGCAGTTTGGCAGCAGTACCACCGGTATCGGAATGATTCCGCTGAAGCCAGTCTACGGTCTGAAGGCATGGAGCCACGGATCAACCCTCTATCTGCAGAGCGACAAGGCACGCAGCGTGATGGTATTCAACACCATGGGCATGCTGATGAAGAAAGTAGATGTAGAAGCAGGCGAAACTACCGCAGTCACCGACCTGCCATCGGGCATCTATATCGTGAACAACAAGAAGATGGCCATCAAATAAATGGTCATCCCTTGAGAATACAAAAACTAGAAAAACGGCGTTTTCCGGACCCTCCGGGAAGCACCGTTTTAGTTTTTCCTAACATATCAGGACTTTTTTTTCGATTTATCGCTAATTTCCTGAAATTGAACCAAAATGAACCAGCCGAGTTTCGATTTTTTTTCGTAACTTTGCGCCCGAATTTAAAGTTAATGATAGAAAGTAAACAAAAAACAAATACGAGACAAATGAATAAGATTATCTTGATGATGATTGCCCTGCTGTCGATTCTGCTTCCCAATACAACGATGGCGCAGACAGTGGCAGAAAGAGCTGAACAATTAAAGACTAATAAGGAATACATCTGCGGAGAAGGATGGGGTGACACCTATAATTCGGCAGACCAGGCGGCACTCGCCGACCTCATCAGCAAAATCTCTCTCAATATCTCCAATTCCTTCGAAATCAAGGAAGAGGAGTTCAACACGAACAGCAACTTCGATTCGAAGACGGCGGTGACATCGGTGATGAACAGCTATGCTCAGGCTACCCTCACCAACACCAACAACCTCGTTATCAGCAATGCGCCACAGACCCATGTGCTGAGATACATCAAGAGCAGCGAGGTGGTCAAGATCTTCAACGAACGCAAGGAAAAGGTGTTCGACTATGTGAGGTCGGCGATGAGAGCCGAGGAAAAGGCGAAGATTGACGACGCCCTGCGCAACTACTACTGGGCTTTCGCCATGGTAAGAAGTCTGCAGTATCCCAACAGCGTGAAGATGACCATCGACGGCGTGCAGCGCCTGCTCGTAACCTGGATTCCACAACAGATAGAAGAGATTATGAGTAATCTATCTACCAAAATAGCCAGCAAAGACGGCAACGACATCAATCTCTTCATCAAATACAAGGGCGAACCGGTGACCAGCATCGACTACACCTACTTCGACGGTCAGACCTGGAGCAACCTCTACAGTGCCAAAGACGGAATGGGAATCGTGGAACTGCGCCCAGGCGTTGACGTGAACAGCCTGCAGCTGAAATACGAGTATGAATACGCCGACCAGTGCCAGATAGACAAGGAGCTGGAAAGCGTGATGCAGCTCTTCAAGGGTACACCATTCAAGAACGCATCCGTATACATCAACGATCTCGACAAGAAATCGGCTGTATCCAGCGAAGCCAGGAAAGAGTTCGAGAATTCGGTGAAGACGGAATCGGCTGCCAACCTGGAAACGCTGAGCAAGGTGAACGACGAGAAACAGCTCGCCGAAATCATGACCCGCGTGGTGAACGCCATCAAGGCAAAGAAATATGACAGCGTGGACGACTGCTTCTCTGCCGATGGTCTGGAGATGTACAAGAAGCTGCTCAACTACGGACAGGCACGACTGCTGGGCAACCCGCAGTTCTCGTTCTACACAATGGGCAAGCGCGTGGTGTGCCGCAGCATACCGATGGCATTCTCCTTCAGGAACAACAAGCGCAAGTTCGTGGAAGACGTAACCTTCACCTTCGGCGAGGATAGGAAGATAGAATGCGTGGCATTCGGACTGGGCAGCCAGGCGAAGACCGACATCTTCGACAAGGGTGTGGGTGCCTGGAGCGACTATGCCAAGATGGTGATAGCCACCTTCCTGGAGAACTACAAGACCGCCTTCGCCCTGAAGCGACTCGACTATCTGGAGAGCGTGTTCGACGACAACGCCACCATCATCACGGGTCATGTAATCAAGAGAGACCCGAGAATCAACATCGAGGGACAAACCGCAACCTTCGGCGACAACAAGCCGCTGATAAAATATACCCGTCAGACCAAGAGCGAGTACATGAGAAAGCTGAAGATGTGCTTCCAGAGCAACCAGTTTATCAATATCCGCTTTGCCGACAACGACGTGGTGAAGATGGGCGCCGGAGGCGAGACCTACGGCATCCAGATTAAACAGGATTATTATTCAACAAACTATGGCGATCATGGTTACCTGTTCCTGATGGTGGATTTCAACGACCCGGAGAATCCATCCATCAAGGTAAGAACCTGGCAGCCAGACCGCAACCCAAACATCAATTCAAACCTGCCACGTTCGAATAGAGATTGGGGTATTATCGGGCCAGGTAACTTCTAAGAACTATACTGTCAGGCTCTCTATCCCAAAAAAATAATGGGGTGGAGAGCTTTTTTTATAAATTTTGTTTGACCATAAAGAAAAAAATAGTATCTTTGCAACAGATATCTATCTTTATAATAGTGTACAACATAAAAAAGAGCTTATGAAAAGAATATATCCTACACTCAGCATGATACTGTTGCTTGGCTTACAGGCAACACCAACCTTTGCGCAGAATGATGACTTCGTGAAGCAGTTCCAGCAGGCAAGACAAGGCATGATGGACGACTACAACAAGTTCCGCAACACCATACTTACCGACTACGATAAGTACATGCAAGGCGTGTGGAAAGAGTATAAGAAATTTAAGGGAGATA
>ERZ507015.548-NODE-548-length-11019-cov-4.56348_pt1 | contig 11019 bp, 6 predicted proteins | sample MGYA00513165_ERZ507015 | MGnify/ENA metagenome assembly ERZ507015
AACCCCCAGGAAAATTACCATCATGATATTACCCGGAACCTTATGTCCCGTCATGTAAAGCACGATCGTCAGCACCAGGAATCCATAGAACACCAGCCCTGCGATTCCGTTGTGGGAAAATAACATATTTTCCAGATCATGACTCTTAACTGCGTTGATCACGTTAAAGATCATCACCAGGATATTCAGTCCCATACCAAATGCAATAGCTACCACGAATACCGTATTGAGCTGTCCGATAAACGGCAGGTTCGTCATCGCATCCACAGGTCTTAACCAGCGTGCCTGTATCACATCTTCAAATCCGAAGATACTTCCGAACATGAATCCAAAAAATGTTGAGAACAGTCCCGCAATGGATATGATCCCTGCCAGGTTGATCTTCTTGATCAGATACAAAAGCCCGCCGAATACAAACAGACATAAGCCCTGCCCGACATCCCCGAACATCGCACCGAAGATAAATGTATACGTCAGTGCCACAAACATCGTCGGATCTATCTCATCATTTGCCGGAAGTCCGTACATCCGTATGAACATCTCGAATGGCTTAAAGAATCTTGGATTCTTAAGCTTCGTCGGCGGTTCTCCGAAAAACTTCTCCTTATCTTCTTCTACAACAACGAATACCTTATCATCGTTCTTCGATTCCGCCAGGAATTTTTTCACATCTTCTTCACCCATCCATCCACACAGGATGTAATAATCTTCTTTATTATCTCCCTCTTCGATCCTTGCCGCCAGCTTACGTACATCAAAGTTTGTAGACAGTTCTTCCAGACGCCTTTTCGCACCACGGAGCTTTGCGGCATTCTTCGCCATCAGCTCCCTGATCTGTTTTTCTATCTCTGCAATCTCTTTTTGCTTTTCTTCGATTGCCTTTTCAAGCTCTTCACAGGCCTGCTCCGGTGTTCCTATGTACTCGGACGGAATTGCAATCCTTTCAAAATGCAAAGAATTGAATACCGAATCTACTTTACTGGAATCTGCATTCGATACGAAATAACATCCGTACACATAATTTTCATTCCTTATGCCTTCGATAAATACCGCATTCAAATCATCAAACAAATATTTCTCCAGACGTTTGTAATAATTCACATCCACCCGGCCGAAACGTACTTTCATGTATTTGTACTTCAGTGATTTCTGCATATCCAGTTCCAATGTCCGGAACGGCTCCATGATCAGAAGCTTTTCTTTGTATTCATCTACCTGCTTCTTCGTTAACTCTTTCTTTTCCACAAGATCCAGATAGTCATGATTGACATCCCGGATCAGACTCAGCATATCATCCTGGTTCATCGATGCATCGATTCGCTGGTCTTCATCAGATAACAATGCGTTAAACTGTTCTGCCTTCGCAAGCGGCTCTTTGTATGGATTGACTTCCACAAAAGGCTGCAGGTTGTCGGTCGTCTTAAGCTCCGCCGCCGCATTTTCAAGCTGCATCTCATATTTGGACAGATACACCTCGCAGACACGGTCGATGTCATTCTTCGGTCCGCTGATGCTTAAGAACTTCATCTTAACAATCATTGATTCACACCTCCTAAGTATCCTAATGTCTCTCCCTTCGTCAAACCGTAACGGATACACTCAAGGGCTGTCGTTAGTTTATAGATTTCTTCTTCTTTCAGGAACAGATACGTATTGACGATCGCGATCGAATACGGATCATTTCTTTTATCGGTCAGGTACAATTTCCGCAGACAGTCACGGTACATCTGTTCCAGTGTCTTATCTGCCTGCATATAATCATACTTTCCCGCATAGTACGTTTTTCCCACTTCGGTTTCGAACTGTTCCAGTGTCGGAGTCTCTACCAGGCTCTTGAACTCTTCCACACGAACCCGGTAATGAATCGGGATCGTCATCGAATAAATGTCCGGCGGAAGCATATGATAATACTTCTTCGCACGGTAGATCCACTGTAGATTCAGAAGGTCGATCTTCGTTCCGTAATCTTTTAAAAATATCTTCTGTTCATGTCCTTTCAGAACCCTTTTTCCCTTTTTCCACATGGTGGAAAAATAATACAGATCCAGTGCCAGATCATAATCAAAAAGCGTTCCCGCTCCGGAATCTTTAATTCTGGCAAGTGCATCATAATACTCCGTATCCCGTAAGTTATCCACAAGCTCATCAATATTTTTCGAAGTTATCAACCGGTCAATGGAAATCTGTGAATATCTGTCAAAAAATTCTTTCTTATATTCCAGGTCAAACGGCTTGTCATAATGATTGAACACAATTCTCAGACAATAATTGATCAGATCAATCTCATAACGTTTCCAGTATAATTTTAAAAACGTCTTCTGTTTCATTCCGGCAAAACGGAAGAGTCTCGAATAATCATCGAACAGAGACTGATACAGGATCTTCTCCACATTTCCCCTGTGATACAGAGAAATGTCCATCCGGTTCACATAAGGTGCATATGCCGTCTTGTCTTTCAGATATTCAATTGCTTCCGTTACTGTCCCAAGTCCGGCAATTATGTCATAATCCTCCGCTGTCAAAAGCTTTGCCGACATTGCACGTACCTTTGTCGTAATCCCACTGTAAGCCATCACATTTCCCATACACTACACCTCGATCATATGTCTTACGATTTCCTCTGCATAAATCTCGTGATTTTCTTCATATTCCTGCTTCAGCGCATCAATTGCAGTCTGGTTCTTCTTCCGTTCCCGGTCCAGGACCTTCTCTACTTCCTGCTGCGACTTTTCTTTTATCTTCTCCAGTTTTTTCTGTGTCTCTTCTTCCAGATCCCGGTCAAATTGATCTCTTTCTTCCTGTATCTGTCTTTCAATTTCACTCTTCTGCTGTCTGGCATGCTCTACGATCGTCTCCGCCGTCGTCTCTACTTCAGCCAATTTTTCAATTACAGAGTTCATAAGCCGCCCTCCTTTTTGCACATTTCACAACAAATAATTGTTATTTTTTTATCCATGTTATAATAATACACCTATTTTTTAAAATTACCACAATTATTTTGTATATATTGTATTATTTCTTCTCAATTCTTCTGACAATTTCTGCTTCCATTGACTTTTTCCTGCACAGACGCTAAACTAAGAACGATTTGCAAATCCAGTGATTATAAGGAGGAATACACGTATGCGTCTTAGAAATATACCACGTGCAGAGAGCGTTCTCGAAGCCTGCAAAGAAGTTGTGAAAGATCCGGAAAGCTTACGCGGAGACTGGAACCAGACGTTTAAAAAAGAGCAGCCCCTGCATATCGAGATCGGCATGGGAAAAGGTCAGTTTCTTCTGACCCTGGCAGCCAAAAACCCACAAATTAACTACATCGGCATTGAGCGTTATTCCAGCGTTCTGCTGCGTGCCGTTGAGAAATTTCAGGAACTGGAAGCAGAGGGGAAAGCTCCTGCCAACATCCGGTTCATCTGTATGGATGCAAATGACCTGCCAACCGTATTCGCCCCGGCAGAAGTATCACGTATCTACCTGAACTTCTCCGATCCGTGGCCGAAAGCCCGCCATGCAAGAAGAAGACTGACTTCCAATGAATTCTTCAAGCTTTATGACCAAATCCTGACCGCAGATGGAACGGTAGAATTCAAGACCGACAACCGGCCGCTCTTTGACTTTTCAGTAGAAGAACTTGAAACTTCCGAACTTTTCGTTCTGGATCAGCTATCCTATGATCTTCATAACGACAGTACGATGAATCAGGGCAATATTATGACTGAATATGAAGCCAAGTTCTCTTCTATGGGCAATCCGATCTGTAAACTGATCGCAAAGCGCAGATAACATGCTGCAATATCCGGACTTATATACCGATCCTGTCTGCCTGCACTTCTTCCCTTTCCTTTCATATATTAATAGAGAGCATATCTTATGCTCCTGTTTCTCATGGAAAGGGTGGAAGCTTATGTTACATCTGACGACACAGAACTTTGATATCTGCCGGATGAACCACTGGCAGTTTTCTTCCGATACACCGGCAAAGGCTGGACCGGAGCATCCCACACTGGCTGTAGTCATGTTCTACGCTGTCTGGTGTGGAAAATGTGCAATGATGCGCCCTGTCATAGAAGATCTGGAAAAGAAATATCAGAAGAAATATTTCGGCAGCATCTGCTTTTTTGAAGTAGAGACCTCTGAATCCGCACTTCTTGCTGCGCAATATCAGACCGCTCTTCTTCCGGCATTTCTCATTTTCAAAGACCGGGAACTGATCGCCACCATGCAGGGAATGATACCGCAAAAGGAGCTGGACTCACGCCTGCAGAAGTTGTTGACTGTGCAGATGCGGACGCAATCTACAGAAAATCTTTAGAAATAGTTAATTTATATTTTCTAGGAAAACACACTGTTTTATGTTATATTAAAAAAGTAACAGGGATAAAAATATTTAATAAAAAGGGGGCATGGTGAACACACCACGCATTATGAAAAAATTAAAAAGAGCATTACCAGTTGCCATGGCAATCGTACTTGGATCTACTGCGGCACCACTGGTTGTAAGAGCAGATTCATCCAAAGTTGTAACACTTGGCGCCAATCTGACTGATTCACAGAAGAATTCTATGTATGAGTATTTCGGAACTTCATCTGATAAAGCAGAAGTCATCGAAGTTACCAATGCAGACGAAAGAAAATATCTGGAAGGAGTCGCTCCCGACGAACAAATCGGTACCCGTACCTACAGCTGTTCTTATGTAGAACCGACCACAAGCGGCGGAATCCAGGTAAAGGTTTCCAACCTAACTTATGTTACAAGCTCTATGATCTCCAGTACGCTTCTGACATCCGGTGTTAAAAACTGTAATGTCGTTGCCGCTTCTCCGATCGAAGTATCCGGAACCGGTGCACTGACAGGTATCATGATGGCTTATGAGAAAGCCACCGGAACAACTCTGAATGACGATCAGAAAGCAGCTGCGACCGATGAACTTGTCACCACAGGAGACCTGGCCAATGACATCGGCCAGGACAAAGCGGAAAATGTCATGAACGATGTAAAAAAAGATGTGATCGAGGGCAAATTAACGGATGCAGATGACATTCAGAATGCAGTTGAAAACGCTGCCAAGGATAACAACGTCACGCTGACACAGGAACAGATCGACAAGATCTCCGATCTGATGAAAAACATTTCCCAGTATGACTATGATGTCAAAGCTCTGAAGAATACATTAGATAACATTGACGGAAAGAGTGGCGGATTCTTCTCCAACCTCTGGAGTTCTATCAAAGGTATCTTCGGCGGGGATGACAGTTCCGATGGCGGAATCATTAACGGCACGGATGACAGCGCACTCGGTGATGATGTCGTAACTAACAGTACACTGGATTCTTCCGACAATTCTTCCAACAGCACAGACAGTTCAGATGCCGCTTCGGATGATACTTCGGATGACAACAGTGATGACAGTGGATTTTTAGGCAAAATCAAGAAATTTTTCAAAGATCTGTTCGGTGGAAGCAATTCTAAGAAAGACGATACAGACAAGAGTAACGATGATGCCATTACAGAAGATAACTCTGATAACACTGATGAGCCGTCTGGCGACACACAGAACGATTCTATGAACAACGATGCTGATTCTTCAGATGACGGCACAACAGACAACTCTGCTGATGATTCTTCATTGAATGACAGTACAGATAACCAGTCTGATAACCAGAGCAACACTCAAAACAGTAGTGAATCCGATGCCTCTGGTTCCGATGCTTCTGATTCCTCAGCCAACAGTTCTTCCAACTAAATACAGTCATTAATAAAGATGTACAGTAAAACGAAAAATGCCGGGAAGTTTCAACACTTCCCGGCATTTTTATCCGCAGGCATCAAAGTTTTTTGCCACTGACTTCATATAATTAAAACTCGAATACAGCAACTCCGTAAGGCGGCAATTTGTATGCGAATGAATACGGTCTTCCATCACATTCTTTCTTCTCCGCTTTGTATATCTTCTTACGATCTGCTCCGGTTCCGCCGTATTTCTCCTCATCACTGTTCAGGATCAGTTTATACTGTTTCTTTCTCGGCACTCCGACTCTGTAATCATCTCTTGCCATCGGCGTAAAGTTGCAGACGAACAACAGATTCTTCTTTGCACCTTTCGAATGTCTCATAAAGCTGTAGATACTTCTGTATCCGTCATCCGCATTGATCCATTCGAATCCTTCCCAGCTCTGATCCATCTCATACATTGCCTTATGCCTCTTATACAGGTGTAAGAGGTCTTTTACCCACATCTTCATCTGCTGATGTTCCGGTTCGGCCAGCAGGAACCAGTCCAGTTCCCGTTCTTCACTCCATTCACGAAGCTGTGCAAATTCCTGTCCCATAAACAGAAGTTTCTTTCCTGCGTGTCCCATCATAAATGCATATCCGGCTTTCAGATTCGCATATTTATCAAATCCAAGTCCCGGCATCTTATTCAGCATCGAACACTTGAGATGTACCACCTCATCATGCGACAATACCAGAATATAATTCTCACTGTATGCATAACTCATGGCAAATGTCATCAGATGATGGTTATCCTTTCGGAAATATGGATCCAGTTTCATATATTCTGTGAAGTCATGCATCCATCCCATATTCCACTTCAGACTGAATCCCAATCCACCTTCTTCTACATCTCCGGTAACCTGCGGCCATGCCGTAGATTCCTCTGCGATCATAAGTGCTCCCGGGTTTCTTCCAAGTACAACAGAATTCAGATGTCTGAAGAAATCGATCGCCTCCAGATTCTTATTCTCGCCATATTTGTTTGCAACCCATTCTCCGTCCTTCCGTCCGTAATCCAAATACAGCATCGAAGCAACCGCATCCACACGCAATCCGTCTATATGGAACTTCTCAACCCAGAATAACGCATTTGAAATCAGAAAGTTCCTTACTTCATTCTTTCCAAAATCAAATACTTTCGTTCCCCAGTCCGGATGTTCTCCCAATCTTGGATCTGCATATTCGTACGTCGGTGTTCCGTCAAAATCTGCCAGTCCGTGTGCATCCTTCGGGAAATGTGCCGGTACCCAGTCGAGAATTATACCGATTTTATTTCTATGCAGATAATTGATCATCCATGCAAAATCTTCCGGAGACCCATATCTGGATGTCGGTGCATAGTATCCGGTCACCTGATATCCCCAGGATCCGTCAAACGGATGCTCGGCAATTCCCATCAGCTCCACATGTGTGTAACCCATTTCTTTTATGTATTTGGTAATTGCCCTGGCAAATTCTCTATATGTATAGAATCCTTCATCTTCCCTTCCCGGGTGACGCATCCAGGAACCAATGTGTACCTCATAGATAGACATTGGCTCGTGCTTATGATTCCAGGTCTTTCTACGTGTCATCCACTCTGTATCTGTCCATTTGATATTCTCAATATCTGTGACCCTGGATGCTGTTCCCGGTCTTAACTCCGCATAATTGGCATATGGATCTGCCTTAAATATCTGTTCTCCCGAATAAGTCTCGATACAATATTTATACATCTGATTCTTCTTCACACCTGGTATAAAACAGGTATAGATCCCGAGCGGCTCTTCCCTCTTCATCGGATTTGCCTCTGTGTCCCATTCATTGAACTCTCCGACTACCGATACCGCCTGCGCATGCGGTGCCCATACTGCAAAATACACACCTTTTTGTTTTCCGTCCTGTACCAGATGTGCGCCTAGCTTCTCATAAATCTCATAATGATTGCCCTGTCCGAAAAGGTATTGATCCAATTCACCTATTTCATATGGTTTTTTCTTTTTTTCAGCCATAATTACCCCTCGCATTCTGCTGCATATTTATAAGAACATTATACTTTACAAACAGGCAAAAAGAAAGAGCTTTGACCGTTTAGTTTGTCAAAACTCTTTCAAAATCCGACCTGTAAATCCTGTTCTCGACAGCTTCTTACAGGTATTCGTTTTTGTTAAATTCTAAAGTCTTCTTCTTTCAGAATAATTCTGTCAGAATCGTCGGTTCCCTTGCCGAATACTCTTCGTGCAAGATGTTTTACATTTGCTTTCTGTGAATGTGAGATTGCTTCATCCATGATCTCTTTTACTTCAGCAACTGATACTGCATGATCTTCTCTCTGCATTACATCGATACGGCTGTACAGTGCAAGGATTCCCATCTCATCCAATTTGTATCCATTCTCTTTCGCATATGTCTGACCGAATGTTACCAGCTCATCATTGATGAATACCGGAAGCTCCAGCTTAGAACTGAACTTCTTCTTGAATTCCGGGTTTGCTGTCATCAGACGCTCCAGAGGTTTTCTCTGATCTTCCAGTACAAAGAGCAATTCTCCTGTCTTCTTCTCCATCAGATAATTTAACTCTTTTACAGTTCTCGCATTCAATTTTCCTGCATGCTCTATGATGATCGCTCCGCCGCGCAGCTTCTGGATAATATTCGTAAGCTCTTTCTTATTAAGCGAATCACCTGTAACGATTGCTACTTTACCCTGTTTCAGACTTCTCTGTTTCTGAATTGCTTTTACAATATCAACCGCAAGGACTGTCTTACCAGATCCTTTTCTACCAATCACAAGAAGGTTACCTGTCTTGGATGTTCCTTCTCTCTGTGCCCTTCTGTCGTTATCAAGTACTTCAACGATCTGTTCGCTCATTCCTCTCACCGGTACAAAATATGAGAACAGCTTCTTCTGTTCTTCTGTAAGTCCGGCTTTCAGACCGATCTCACTCGTAGCACTCAGATCATATCTTCCGGTTACAACAAATCCTGTATCGAACGGAACACCGCCTTTAGATTTCTTGATTCTTGCCTGAATCTCTTCCTCCGATGGCTCTTCGATTTCTAACTCTTCATCCGCTTCTTCGTCGTCTTCAATCTCTAAGTCTTCGTCATCAAAATCTGTCTCTTCATCGTCTACATCTGCAAAATCAGCGTCGAAGTCTTCTTCTTCGTCATCTACATCTGCAAAATCAGCATCGAAGTCTTCTTCTTCAAAATCGGCTTCTTCAAAGTCTTCATCCTCAAAGTCTTCCTCTTCAAAATCAGCTTCTTCTTCGTCCTCTTCTTCGAAGTCTTCATCCTCGAAATCAGCTTCTTCAAAGTCTTCATCCTCAAAGTCTTCCTCTTCAAAATCAGCTTCTTCAAAGTCTTCATCCTCAAAGTCTTCTTCTTCGAAATCAGCCTCTTCAAAGTCTTCATCATCAAAGTCTTCCTCTTCGAAATCAGCTTCTTCAAAATCTTCATCATCGAAATCGGCTTCTTCAAAACTGCTTCCACTCATATCGATTCCGCTAAGTTCTTCTTCGATTCCTTCAATGAAGTCTTCTTCCGTTTCCGAACCATCTTCAAAATCCTCTTCATAGAGTTCTTCTTCCGACTCTTCATTTCCCATTTCTTCCATCAGACGTACAATATCATCCGGAATTCTCTGTGTCTTGCTTATCGGTTCTGCCTCTTCCTCGGCCGCCTTTCTTGCTGCTTCTTCCTCGGCCTTTCTTCTTGCCTCTTCTTCGGCCGCTTTTCTTGCTGCTTCTTCCTCGGCTTTTCTTCTTGCTTCTTCTTCGGCTGCCTTTCTTGCTGCTTCTTCCTCGGCTTTTCTTCTTGCCTCTTCTTCGGCCGCTTTTCTTGCTGCTTCTTCCTCAGCTTTTCTTCTTGCTTCTTCCTCGGCTTTTCTTCTTGCCTCTTCTTCGGCCGCCTTTCTTGCTGCCTCTTCTTCCTCGGCTTTTCTTCTTGCCTCAGCTTCCGACGCTTTTCTCTCAACTTCTCTGCGTTCTTCTTCCTGGCGGATGCGAGCCTGTTCTCTTTCTTTCTGAAGACGCTCTTCATCTTTTGCTTTCTGCTTCTCGATTGCTACTTCGTGGTCTTTCTGTTTTTCTTCCCATTTCTGAAGAATATCATCGATCATCATCTGACCATTCGCCAGAATCTCATCTTCACGCTCTTTCATTGCTTCTTCTTCAATTGTAATGCCATTGGCAACCGCCATGCCCTGCGCTAAAGCTTCCTCCAAAGTAGCTCCCGTCACAACCTGTTTGATCGTTGATCCATGTTCTTCCGCAGCCTCTTCCGGTTCAGTATATACCGGTTCTTCTTCCACGACTTCTTCTTCAGCTTCTTCTACAATGTCTTCCTGTGGAATCTCTTCTTGTACAACAGTTTCCTGCATCGGCACTTCCTGTGGAATCTCTTCCTGTACAACAGTTTCCTGCATCGGTACTTCCTGCGGAGGAATTTCCTGAACTTCAGATTCATCAACTCTTTCTGTCACTGGCTCTCTGACCGGCTCTTCTTGTACGTCAACAGTCTCTTCTGTACCTTCATTATATTCATTCTCGTCATCCACTTCTTCCAGTGTTGATTCCGGTTGTTTCTCCGGTTCCGGTTTCTTCTTAACCGCTCCCGGACGGCTGTCATATTTCTCCTGCTGAAGTGGTGTCAGTGGCTTATACTTCATCTTCAGTTCCATTGCAAGGTATACATATTTGCCTTCACTGAACCACAAGATCAGATCATCACATTCTTCCAGACATTCTGCTGTCATTCCGGCTTCATCATACAATTTGGCAAGTTCATATGCCCACTTTTCAATATATTCCGCTTTTTTAAATTCTTCCAGTGCTGTAATCTGATCTGTCAGCGATGCCCCCTGTGTTCTCAGAATCTTATATTTTAAAATATACTGATTCGGATCTTTTGGTGCCAGCTTTACGAATTCTTCATAACAATCCGTTGCTTCTCTGATATCTTTGATCTTCAATGCCAGTGTGCCTAAACGATATACAATTTTTCTGCTTCCCGGTGCTCTGTCAAATGCCAGGAACAGTATATCTCTCCCCTTCTTAAACTCACCGTTATATTCATAAATCTCACTGACTGTATTGAGCATTGACGCATTCTTTACTCTTCGCCAGTCTATACCATCAGCAATTTCCTTTGCCTGCTGGTACTCCTTCTTTTCCAGATGATCAAGCATTTGCTCGGTCTTCACCCTATATTCATATTTATCCAATATTTCTCACCTCAAATGTTTATTTTAAAAAAGCGTA
>ERZ507015.552-NODE-552-length-10990-cov-9.63384_pt1 | contig 10990 bp, 7 predicted proteins | sample MGYA00513165_ERZ507015 | MGnify/ENA metagenome assembly ERZ507015
GCGATTACTTCAGATGCTTTCATAATCTTTAATCTTTTATTGTGTTTAAATTCTTATTTTTTATTTCTGATTGCAAAGATACATGTTTTTCTTGAAAACACCAACAAAAAGAAAGAAAAAATGCAGAAAAAGTAGAAAAAAGTTATTTTTTAACATTTTTAATCTCGATTTGTAGCCCTTTTGTGTACGCACACCTTATTATATAAGAGATGTTTTTCGGGGTTTAAGCCTTTATCTCTGTTTAGGGAATTTTGCATTCTGACGACTTCAGTTTATCTATCCTGCGCCATAGGGCATAAATGAGCAGGATGATAGCGTAGAGAATGATTACCTGAGGCAGACTGATTCTTACGTTTTCGATGCTTGCTCCAGGCAGCATGCTGATCAGTTTTATTGCTGTATTCAAAAACTGGGTGATGCTGGTCAGGGCGCCTGATGTAAGGCTGATGAGTGGGGCGACAACCGATGCTATGGGCGCCCATAACGTGAGTGGGGAGAACAGGATTAATGCTGCTCCAAGATATAGGATGAGGGTTGCTGAGGGAATGGCGATGTAATTGGTGAGAAGTGAATAGCACGATATTCTGCCGAAGGAGTAGACGATGACCGGAAGGGTTCCTATCTGGGCTGCCAGTGAAACGCAAAGGAGTCCCCATGCCCAACGGATGAAACGGCTGCGGATGGGGAGGAGGGAGTAAAGGGGTGTGAAGAACAGCAGAATGGAGGCTACGGCCAGGAACGAAAGCTGGAAACTCAACTCGAAAAGATAGAGCGGACTGATGAAGAGCATAAATACATAAGCTGAGGCTAATGTGTTGAGCGGCAGACCGGTACGATGGAATGCTAAACTTAAGCTGTAGGCTGAAAGCATGATGGCTGCACGGACTGCACTTGCCGGCAATCCTATGAGAAAAACGTAGGCCCAGATGGAGAGGAGGGACAGGATAATGGTGTAAACTGAGTACTTTCTGCCGCCTAGCAGAAAGATGAAAAGCTGGAAGATAATGCCTATATGAAGTCCGCTTACTGCCAGGATGTGACTGGCTCCGGAAATGGAGTAACTGTTTCGGGTGTTCGAGTCGAGTGCGCTCTTGTCGCCCAGCGCCATGGCTGCGATGACTGCATAGTCTTGCTGTTTTACGTGAAGGGAGACCAGTTTGCTTTCAATATTGCTTTTATAGCGTTCGGTATTGATTTTTGCCCGTGTGAGGTAAGACAGTTCCTGCCAGTTTTTCAGTTGTGTAGTGGTTTGGGAATCAGCTATTTGCTTACAGGTAAGAAAAGCCCCAAGGCTCAGGATGCATAAATGAATCATCACGCATTGGGAGTAGATGAGAAACAGGTGGCTCCTGCTGAAGTAAGCTTTTTGGCTTAAGAACTTAGTAAGGAAAAAGATGATGCTGCCAAGGGCGCATGAAATGATGGAGATGATGAGCCAGAAGCGCATATTGAAATCATCATAGCCCCATTTGGCTATGATGATTCCGATCGTCAGTGTGAGGCTGATGGTCATGAGCGGGGTGATGTGTAGCTCTTTCATCGTTCCTCTTTCCTTATTTAAAAAGATGATTATTTACCTATTTCTTGAATCCGAAGATGCGCTTGATGAATTTCTTCACAGCGTTTTCTTTCTTCTGTGGATTTACGATAGGGGTGTGCTTGTGTGCAGCCGGCTTGTCGCCCTTTTTCTGGGCTACGCCTCTGCCACGGCCGTTGCTGCCTGGACGAACATTGTTCTCGGTGCCCGGGCGCTGCTGGTTGCTGTTATTGCTGTTATTGCGGCGCTTCTGGCTGTTGCTGTTCTTTGGCTGCTCGCCTGGCTGGGCTGGCTTTCTGTTCTGCTGCTTTGCGTTCTGCTGCTTGTTACCCTGCTGAGGCTGCTGCTTTGCGTTCTGCTGCTTGTTACCCTGCTGTGGCTGCTGCTTTGCGTTCTGCTGCTTGTTACCCTGCTGAGGCTGCTGCTTTGCGTTCTGCTGCTTGTTACCTTGCTGTGGCTGCTGCTCGTTGTTGCGTGGTGCTTTTTCCTGACGCTCGTTTGGCTTGTTTGGCTTGCGCTTGTGAGAAGTCTGGTCGCGGTCTTTCTGTCGGCGGTTCTTGGCGCTGTTCTTTCCGCCCTCGCCGTTTCCGCCGTTGCCGCGTCTGTTGTTTCTTCCGTTTGCGCCTTTCTTCTTCGGCTTGTTAAGCTTGATGTATTCAGGACCTTCGCCGCATCCCTCAGGGAGAGGCATCTTGTCTACCACCTTCTCCAGGAACTTCTCAATCTGCTGGAACCAGTACTGGTCTTCCTCGTTGACGAAGGTGATGGCTCTACCATCGCGGTTGGCACGGGCTGTACGGCCGATGCGGTGAACGTAATCTTCTGTATCGTGAGGAACATCGTAATTGATGACCATCTCAATATCATCGATGTCGATTCCGCGCGCTACAATGTCGGTAGCTACGAGAACATCATACTGTCCGCTCTTGAACTTGAACATCACATCATCGCGTTCAGCCTGTTCCAGGTCGCTGTGCATGGCTCCGCAGTTTACTCCAATCTGCTGGAGGGAAGCTGCGAGTTGCTTCACCTTGAATTTGCTGCCGCTGAAGACGATGACGCGTTTCAGGTCGCCCGCCTTGAAGATGTCCTTGATGATGGTCATCTTCTGGGTTTCGTAGCATACGTATGCTTCCTGCTTGATTTTCTCGGCTGGCTTGCTGACGGCAAGTTTGATTTCTACCGGATTCTTGAGCAGGGTCTTAGCCAGTTCTTCTATTTTCTCAGGCATGGTTGCCGAGAACATGATGGTCTGGCAGGTCTCAGGCAGTTTTGACGCGATGGTCTTGATGTCTTCTGAGAAACCCATATCGAGCATGCGGTCGGCTTCGTCGAGGATGAAGAAACTAACCTTGCTGAGGTCAACGTTGCCCAGAGAGATATGGGAGATGAGGCGGCCCGGGGTGGCGATGACTACATCGGCGCCCATGCGGAGGCTGCGCAACTCCTGATCGTAACGGTTGCCATCGTTGCCGCCGTATACGGCTACGCTGCTCACGCCCTGCAGGTAATAGCCGAAGCCTTGCATCGCCTGGTCTATCTGCTGGGCGAGCTCGCGGGTTGGTGACATGATGACGCAGTTGATGGCGTCTTTAGGATAACCGCCGTCATCGAGCTTGCTCAATACTGGGAGCAGATAGGCTGCGGTTTTGCCGGTTCCGGTCTGGGCTACACCCAAGACGTCGTGGCCTTCTAATATCTCTGGAATGCACTTTTCCTGTACTGGAGTGCATGTGTCGAAGCGCATGTCATATAATGCGTCGAGCACGTTGTCGTTTAAATCTAATTCGTCGAAATACATTCTCTTTTTTTTTATGTTAAGTGTTGAATGTTAAATGTTAACTTTTTACCTCGGTGCCTTGCGGTAGCAGAAGTAGGCTACGATGGCGAAGAGGAAGTTTGGAAGCCACGCTGCCAGGACAGGCGGGAAATTGGCCTGGATGGCGAAGGTGGCAGAAACCGTCTGGAGCATGATGTAGCCGAAACTCAGCGCAAGACCAACGCCCAATGCTGCTCCCATGCCGCCCTTGCGCTTGCGGGCTGAGAGGGAGACGCCGATAATGGTGAGGATGAACGAGGCGAAGGATGAGGCGATGCGCTTGTGGTATTCTACCTCGTACTGCACTACGTTGCCCGAACCGCGGTTAATCTGCTTGGAGATGTAATCGCGAAGCTCAGGACTGGTGAAGGTTTCCTGCTGACCCTTGGAATAGACCAGGTCGGTAGGTTCCATCATGATGGTGGTGTCCTTCTGGGCTCCGCTCGTAATATGCTCCTTCATGCCCTGGAGCTTGCGGATTTTCCAGTTGCTCAGTTTCCAGTGATACTTGCTGTCGGAAATGGTGTCGTACTGGATGTCCATCGCTGTAAGGTGGCTGACGAGTTTCTTGTCCTGGAACTTGTCGAGGCAGAATCCGTAGCCGTGCTTCATGTTGTTGTCGTAATGCTGCATATAGGCAATCACTCCCCTGTCTACCTGCAGCTGTACATTCTCGGCACTGGTATTCTTCTTCTTGTTCTTGTACATCGTCTCGAAGTTCTGCCTGATGACGGTTCCGTGGGGAATGACGTAGGCTGAGAGCCCGAAGGAGAGGGCTGAGAGCAGCACGCAGGTAATCATGTAAGGGCGCAGAAGACGCTTGAATGAAACACCTGATGCGAGGATGGCGATGATTTCGGAATTGCTTGCCAGCTTGGTGGTGAAGAGGATGACCGCCACGAACACGAACAGCGCACTGAAGAGGTTGGCGAAGTAGGGCACAAAGTTGGCATAGTAATCGAAGATGATTGCGCGCGCCGGTGCATGGTGCTCTGAGAATTTTGCCAGGTTCTCGTTAAAGTCGAAGACGATAGCGATGGAGATGATCAGGGCGATGGAGAAGAAATAGTAGCCCAGAAACTTCTTGATAATGTACCAGTCGAGCTTCTTGATGTACCTGAACGGGTTGAGAACCCGGAATATGCGCAGGAACCGGAGCTTGTGTGCCAGCCAGCGCACAGCCCTGATGAGCCACCCGAACTTGCGGGTAGCCCAGCGGCCGGTGCGGTAGAGCCGGCGGTGTTTTCTTATTTGCTTAAAATCTTTCATTATGCTTTCTTACTTAAATTCTTCGGCCAAGCTGGTCGATGATGGAATTCTTCCATGCCACGAAATCGCCCTGCTCGATATGATGGCGGGCATCGGTCACGAGACGAAGGTAGAAAGAGAGGTTGTGGATGCTGGCTATCTGCATCGCCAGCAGCTCCTGTGCCTTGAAGAGGTGGTGGAGGTAGGCCTTCGTGGTTACGAGGTCGATGTCGCAGCCGTCTGGATCTACCGGACTGAAATCTTTCTCCCACTTCTTGTTGCGCATGTTCATCGTGCCCTGATAGGTGAAGAGCATGGCGTTGCGGCCGTTGCGGGTCGGCATTACGCAGTCGAACATGTCTACGCCGCGCTCGATGGCTTCGAGGATGTTTTGCGGGGTTCCTACGCCCATCAGATATCTCGGCTTGTCTTTCGGCAGGATTTCGTTCACTACTTCTATCATCTCATACATCACCTCGGTAGGTTCTCCTACGGCAAGTCCGCCGATGGCATTTCCGTCGGCTCCCTTATCGGTAATGTATTTGGCTGCTTCGCGGCGCAGGTCCGGGAAGGTGCAGCCCTGTACGATAGGGAAGAGGCTCTGCTGATAGACGTAGAGGGGCTCGGTCTCATTGAATCGCTTGATGCAGCGGTCTAGCCAGCGCTGGGTGAGCATGAGGCTGTTCTTGGCGTACTGGTAATCGCTCTGTCCCGGTGGACATTCATCGAAGGCCATCATGATGTCGGCTCCGATGATGCGCTCGGTGTCCATCACGTTCTCCGGTGTGAAGAAATGCTTGCTGCCGTCGATGTGGGAGCGGAACTCGCAGCCTTCTTCCTTGAGCTTGCGGATGCCGGTGAGCGAGAAGACCTGGAAGCCGCCGCTGTCGGTGAGGATAGGACGGTCCCAGCCGTTGAACTTGTGCAAGCCGCCTGCTGCCCTGATAACGTCAAGACCTGGGCGCAGGTAGAGGTGATAGGTGTTTCCGAGGATAATCTGTGCCATGACCTGCTTCTTGAGTTCCTCGAAGTGGACGCCCTTCACGCTTCCTACGGTTCCTACGGGCATGAAGATTGGGGTCTTGATCTGTCCGTGGTCGGTGGTGATGATGCCTGTACGTGCATCGCTTGCTTTATCTGTTACTTGTAATTCAAATTTCATTTCTATTCTTTTTTATCATTTTCCTGAATGCTGAAGTCTGTCGGGTTTTTCACCTTCTCATCGGTCAGCGCGAACTGCCAGACGTCAGCTACATTCTCTACATAGTGGAAGTCTACGCCCTTGAGATATTTCTCTGGTATTTCCTCTACGTCCTTCTGGTTCTCCTTGCACATCACGATGTGCTTGATTCCTGCCCGCTTGGCTGCCAGAATCTTCTCCTTGATTCCGCCTACCGGGAGCACTTTGCCGCGGAGGGTTATCTCGCCGGTCATGGCTGTGTTGGCACGCACCTTGCGCTGGGTAATGGCTGAGGCGATGCTGGTGGCGATGGTGATTCCGGCAGAAGGACCGTCTTTCGGGGTGGCTCCTTCAGGCACGTGGATGTGGATGTTCCACTGCTCGAAGATGCGGTAGTCTACCTGCAGCAGGTCGATGTGCGACTTGACGTATTCCAGTGCGATAATGGCTGATTCCTTCATCACGTCGCCCAGATTTCCGGTCAGGGTGAGCTTGCCTGCCTTGCCCTTGCTGAGAGAGGTTTCGATGTAGAGGATTTCGCCGCCCACTGAGGTCCAGGCTAGTCCGGTTACCACTCCTGCATAGTCGTTGCCCTGGTAGATGTCGCGGTTGAACGGCGGATTGCCCAGCAGGTCTTTTACTTCGGCAGGGGTGATGGTGTAGTTCTCCAACTCCTGGTTGCAGGCAAGTTTGTAAGCCATCTTACGCAGACTCTTGTCAATCTGTTTCTTCAGCTGTCTTACGCCGCTCTCCCGGGTGTAGTGCTCGATGATGAACTCGAGGGCATTCTTGTTGAAACTTACCTTCGGCGAAACCTTGTCGAGTCCGGTGTTTTCCAGCTCTTCCGGTACGAGGTGGCGCTTGGCAATCTCTGTCTTCTCTTCGGTGATGTAGCCGCCTACTTCTATCAGCTCCATACGGTCGAGGAGTGGACGCGGAATGACGCTCAGGTCGTTGGCTGTGGCGATGAAGAGCACCTTGGAGAGGTCGTAATCCATATCGAGATAATTGTCGTGGAAGGCATTGTTCTGTTCTGGGTCCAGCACTTCGAGCAGGGCTGATGCTGGGTCACCGTTGAAATTGCTCTGCGCCACCTTGTCTATCTCGTCGAGGATGAAGACCGGATTGCTGCTGCCTGCCTTCAGTATGTTCTTGATGATGCGGCCCGGCATGGCTCCCACATAGGTGCGGCGGTGACCGCGGATTTCGGCTTCATCGTGCAGACCGCCCAGCGACATGCGTACATACTTGCGCTTCATGGCTGCTGCGATGCTCTTGCCCAGACTGGTTTTTCCTACGCCCGGAGGACCGTAGAGGCAGAGGATAGGACTCTTTTTGCCGCCGTTCAGCGCTCTTACGGCGAGGTATTCCAGAATGCGCTCCTTTACTTTCTCCATGCCGTAGTGGTCGTGGTTCAGGATGCGCTTGGCACGGGTCAGACTGAGGTCGTCCTGGGTGTAGGAGTTCCAAGGCAAATCTACCATGGTCTGCAGGAATCCTATCTGTATCGAATAGTCAGGACTCTGCGGGTTCAGGGTGTCGAGCTTGGCAATTTCTTTCTTGAAAATCTTGGCTGTCTCTTCGCTCCAGTTCTTCTGTTTCGCCTTCTCCAGAATCTCCTTCTTCTCCGGACTGGCGTTGCCTTCTCCCAGTTCTTCCTTGATGTTCTTGATCTGCTGCTTGAGGAAGTATTCCTTCTGCTGCTCATCAAGGTCGTAGTGGGTTTTGTTCTCAATCTCAGTCTGGATGCGTAGCAGATGGCGCACCTTGTTCAGGGATCTGATGGCAATCATGATGCGCTCGCTGAGTTTTTCCTCTTTCAGCATCTTGATTTTATCCTCGATGCTGAATGGAAGGAGGGAGCACATGAAGTTGCATTGCATGTGAATGCTCGACAGTTCGTTGATTGCCTGGATGGCATCATCAGAATAGTTGGCGCTTGATTTGATATAGTCTGTCGCTTCGTAATGGAAGTTCTCGTAGAGCATTCTGAAGAGTTCATCGTTGTTCTCATCAGGCCATTTCTCCGGAAGACTTTTTACATCAGTTACTGTGTAAGGCTCTTTTTGAACGAGATGATTCATCTGACATCTGCCCAGACCCTGGATGATGATGCTCTTCTGGTCTGTGCCAGGCATCTTGATAACCTTAATCAGTTTGGCGAAGACGCCTACAGGGTAAAGGTCTTCTTCGTTAGGCGATTCTATGTCTTTATTCTTCTGGCAGAATACACAGAATGTTGTATCTGGCTTCTTTTCCAGCATCCGGACGAGATTCAGACTTTCCTTTCTGCCCACAACGATAGGGGTCATGTTGGTAGGGAAAACTACAATATCCCGCATGCAGAGGGTAGGGTACAAACCTTCTTCCTGGTCTTCGATCAGGGTCCTTGGGTCGCCCTCGTAATCTGCAATCATTTGTATTTGGGTACTTGTTCTTCTGTTGTTCATTTTGTTATGATTTCTATTTTCCGTGCAAAGGTACTCATTTTTTATGAAATATCGTGGAAGATAATAGATTATTTAATAATAAAATTGCTTTTTCTATAGATAAGTACCAGTTTTTATAGATGTGGGTAGCTGCTTTTTGCAGGTAGAAGTGGCAATTTTCTGCTGTTTGCGATAAAATAAATCGGCGGCGGCTTCGTTTTCTTCTGTATAGAAACAGAAGAATTTATGGGTAATTTTCGATTTAAACAGTTTGAAATAGAGCAAGACCGTTGTGCCATGAAAGTGGGAACTGACGGCGTTTTGCTGGGTGCATGGGCGCAAGGTGGCTGCCGGATTCTGGACATAGGTTCCGGAACGGGGCTGATTTCGCTCATGATGGCGCAGCGTTTTCCTGAGGCTGAGGTCGTGGGGATTGATATGGATGCTGATGCGTGCGGACAGGCGAGGGAGAATGTGATGGCAAGTCCGTTTCGCGACAGGGTGGAAATAGAATGTTGCAGACTGCAGGATTTCGGGGCTACCGGTGTTTTTGATGCGATAGTGAGCAATCCTCCGTTCTTTGTGGATAGCTTGAAAAATCCGGACAGTAAGAGGACGATGGCGAGACACACGGACAGTCTTCCGTTCCGCGATTTGTTTACGGGTGTAAAACGGCTGCTTTCTGATGAGGGTGTCTTCTCTGCAATTGTTCCTGCGGAAGTAGTGGAGCAATTTGTTGCAGAGTCTTGTATGTTAGGCTTTTATCTTATTCGGAAATGTGGCGTAAAGACGGTGGAACGCAAACAACCAAAACGTTTTATGCTGAGTTTTGCCAAGCATCGTATTTCGCCTTATGAAGAGTGTGTTGAAACGATAATGGATTCGCAGGGGAATCGCTCGGAATGGTATAGGAAAATAACGGAAGAATTTTACCTTTTCTAGGAGTGTTGAATGTTGAGTGTTGAATGTTGAATGAACACTCCCTCTAAATTCAACACTCAACACTCCCTCTAAATTCAACACTCAACATTCAACACTCAACATTCCCTCAAAGGTTCAGCTTCTTCTGCACCAGTTTACTGATGGCTTCTACTCTTTTACTCTGGCGCTGGATGTCTTTATGGATATCATCGCGCACGGCATTGAAGTCGTTGAAGAAATCGGCAAAGGCAGACTGAATCATGTTCGGCTTGCGGTCGTTCTTGTTCGCAAACGGGTTCACCAGTATCTTGATGCCCTTTTCTTCCAGGTGGATATCAATCTCTGCACCCGTCATTATAGGGTCGCCATCATAATGGATTACGCCTGGCTGACTGCGGGTGATATGAAGTTTCTTGCAGCGGAACGACTTGATTTTCGAGTTCTTGTCCAGCGTCTTGTTGAACATGTCGAAACTCACCTGAGGCGCCTCGATTACATCAAACGGTTCCATGATGACGACATCCATCAGACCGTCGCTCATGGATGCTTGAGGGGCAATATAGGCATTGTTGCCATATTGCGATGCGTTGGCGCAGGAGATGAGGAACGCCTTATACTGCTTGGTGCCGGTCTCGTCTTCAAGAGTGTAAGTCTCAGGCTTATACTTCAATCCCTCGCGCAGGATATTTTCGGCATAAGTGATAGGACCGCGCTTGCCGCTCTCTGCAAACTTCATGCTGACGAAAGCGTCAAAGCCCATGCCGCAGGTGCAGAAGAACGGGTGGTCGTTGATGACACCATAATCCAAATCTCTAATCTGGCATTGGTTGATGACCTCGATGCATTTCTTCAGGTTCATCGGGAGCAGCAGATGTCTCGCCAGTCCGTTGCCCGAACCGCAAGGCAGAATGCCGAGGGCTGTATCGGAGTGAACCAGTGAGCGGGCCACCTCGTTGACGGTGCCGTCACCGCCAACCGCCACAACCACATCTACATGGTTGTTCTTCGCTTCGGTAGCAATTTCCGAAGCGTGCCCGGCTCTTTCAGTCATTCTTATCTCGTACTCAAAAAGCTCTTTGTCCAAAACAGAATCTATCAGACTCGGAACTGCCGCCTTGCTGGCTGTTCCTGAAATCGGATTCATGATGAAAAGTATCTTTTTCTTCATTATATAGTCAAGAGTTTGTAAAAATTAGGCTGCAAAAGTAATAAAAATACCCAAAATAACAAGAAATATCGATTAAAAAAACTATAAAAGTAAACTTTCTTATAAAAAAAGCCGTTTATTGAGTTCTTTTTTGTATCTTTGCACCCTGAAACTTAGAAAAGTATAAAAAAAGATAATAAAGTACACCTATTAATAATGGGACAATTACAAGAAAGATACAAGAATTATCGTGAACCTCAGAAGTATATGGCTGCCGGTGTGTATCCATATTTCCGCGAGATCACAAGTAAGCAGATGACAGAGGTAACCGACATCGATGGTCATAAAATCCTGATGTTCGGTTCTAATGCTTATCAGGGTTTGACTAACGACCAGCGTGTTATTGATGCAGCTAAGGCTGCGCTCGACAAGTATGGTTCTGGTTGTGCAGGAAGCCGTTTCCTCAATGGTACGCTCGATTTGCACGTGCAGCTCGAAAAGGAGCTTGCTGAGTTTATGGGCAAGGATGAAACTTTGTGTTTCTCTACAGGATTCTCTGTTAACCAGGGTGTCTTGGCTTGCGTAGTAGGTCGTAACGACTATATTATCTGCGATGACCGCGACCACGCAAGTATCGTAGATGGCCGCCGCCTCTCATTCGCTACCCAGCTTCACTACAAGCACAACGATATGGAAGATTTGGAGCGCG